>Ga0164292_10002463_pt1 | contig 15098 bp, 13 predicted proteins | sample GEODES117metaG_FD_111486 | JGI IMG/M metagenome (GOLD analysis project Ga0164292, IMG submission 111486) | Eutrophic lake water microbial communities from Lake Mendota, Wisconsin, USA - GEODES117 metaG | ecosystem: Environmental > Aquatic > Freshwater > Lake | place: USA: Lake Mendota... | reverse complement strand
CGTAGCGGTCGACCAGGCCGCGGACCATGTTGAGGACGTTCTCCTCGGAGCCGCCGAGCCAGTACTGCAGCGTGAGGAAGTACTGGCGCACGTCCTGCGCGGTGCCGGGCACGAAGCGCAGCAGCTGCGGGATCCGGCGCAGCATCTTCATCTGCTGCGCACCGGCGCTGGAGGGCTGGCCGGCGGTGGGCTTGCCCGCGTTGCCGCGCAGCTTGCGCAGCAGTGCCATCGGCCCGCCCGAGGTGCCGTCCATCGTGAAGCGGCCGAGCCGGGTGAGCTTGGTGACCTCGGGCGCGGACATCGCGCAGACCATCGCGTCGCAGGCGTCGCGGCGCGCGCGCAGCGCCGGCAGCACCGGGAGGAAGTGGTCCTCCATGAACAGCATGGTGACGATGACGATGTCGGCGGTCGCGATGTCGGCGATGCAGCCTTCGAGCGCGTCCGGACGGTCGGTCCACTCGGAGGCGGCATGCACGCGCATCGAGAGCCCGGGGAGCTCGCGGCGCAGCTGCGCCGTCGCCCGCCCCATGGCGGCCGACAGGTGGGTGTCCATCGTCACGAGGACGACGTTCACCGGCGTGGCGTCAGCGGCTGAAGTGCGCTTTGGCGTCATAGAGTGTCTCCACCGTGATCAGCGCCACGCCGCGCTCGAGCGCGAAGCGCTCGGTGTTGCGCCGGGCCTTGCCGCGGACGAAGAACGGGATCTTCTGCAGCTCGCGTTCGGCATCGGCGGCCCACGCGGCAGCGGTCGTGGCAGCGGCGCTCGTCGGCGCCGTCGTCGGGGTCGGGGTCGGGGTCTGGATCGGCGCCGCCGCCGGGGCGATCGGCACCTGCGCCGCGGGCGGCGCGATCGGCGCTGCAGCGGCAGCAGGTACGGATGCGGGTTCGGCTCGGGCGGGTGTTGCCGGGAACGGCACCGCGGGCGCGGTGCGCCCGAGGTGCGAGGCGGCGGCGTTCTCGTGGAACTCGAAGTCGCCGCGGAACATCGTCAGCAGGTGCTCTTCCAGCCCCATCATCAGCGGCTGCACCCAGGTGTCGAACAGCACGTTCGCGCCTTCGAAGCCCATCTGCGGCGCGTGCCGCGCGGGGAAGTCCTGCACGTGCACCGGCGCGGAGATGACCGCGCACGGCAGCCCGAGGCGCTTGGCGATGTGGCGCTCCATCTGCGTGCCGAGCACCAGCTCGGGCTGCAGCTCGGCGACGCGCTCCTCGATCTCGAGGTAGTCGTCGCTGATCAGCGCCTCCAGGCCGTAGCCCTTGGCGACCTCGCGGACCTCGCGGGCGAACTCGCGCGAGTAGGTGCCCAGGCCGACGACCTCGAAGCCGAGCTCGCGCGAGGCGATGCGGGCCGCGGCGATCGCATGGGTGGCGTCGCCGAAGACGAAGACGCGCTTGCCGGTCAGGTAGGTCGAGTCGACCGACTTCGCGTACCAGGGGGCGCGCGAGCCGTTGGCCGCGAGGAAGGGCTCGGGGTCGACGCCGGCGAGCGCGGCGACCTCGCGGACGAAGTCGACGGTGGCGCCGTGGCCGATCGGCACGACCTTGGTCGCCGGCTGGCCGATCGAGCGCGTGAGCCACTGCGCGGCGAGGCCGGCGGTCTCGGGGTAGAGCACGACGTTGAAGTCGGCGTCGCCCAGTCGCGTCAGGTCGGTGGGCGTGGCCTCCCAGGGCGCGACGACGTTGACGTCGATGCCGAGCCCTGACAGCAGGCCGAGCACCTCGCGCAGGTCGTCGCGGTGCCGGAAGCCCAGGGCCGTCCCGCCCAGCACGTTGCAGCGGGCCCGCACGCCCGCCTCGCGCGGCGCGCGGCGCACCGGCGGCACCAGCCGGCGCACCAGCTGCAGGAAGGTCTCGGCGGCGCCCCAGTTCTCCTTGCGCTGGTACGAGGGCAGCTCCAGCGGCACCACCGGCACCGGCAGCGCCAGCGCTGCGGCGAGGCCGCCCGGGTCGTCCTGCAGCAGCTCGGCGGTGCACGAGGCGCCGACGATCATCGCTTCGGGCGCATAGCGCTCGAAGGCCTCGCGCGCGGCGATCTTGAAGAGCTCCGCGGTGTCGCTGCCGAGGTCGCGCGCCTGGAAGGTCGTGTAGGTGACGGGCGGGCGGCGCGGCAGCCGCTCGATCATCGTGAACAGCAGGTCGGCGTAGGTGTCGCCCTGGGGCGCGTGCAGCACGTAATGCAGCGAGCGCATCGCGGTGGCCACGCGCATCGCGCCGACGTGGGGCGGTCCTTCGTAGGTCCAGAGCGTGAGCTGCATCGCCGCGCTCCGGTCAGGCGGCCAGCAGGCCGCGGCGGCGCACAGGGCGCGCGAACAGCTCGGCGAGGTCGCCGGCCTGCTCGTAGCCCTGCACCGGGGTGAAGACCAGCTCGATGGACCACTTGGTGGTCAGGCCCTCGGCCTCGAGCGGATTGGCCAGGCCCAGGCCGCAGACCACCAGGTCCGGGCGCGCGGCGCGGCAGCGGTCGAGCTGGCGGTCGACGTCCTGGCCCTCGGAGATCAGCGTGCCCGCGGGCAGCAGCGCCAGCTCGGGCGCGAGGTGCTGGCGGTGCAGGTACGGCGTGCCGACCTCCACCAACGTCATGCCCAGCTCGCGCGACAGGAAGCGCGCCAGCGGCGGCTCGAGCTGCGAGTCGGGGAACAGGAACACGCTGCGGCCGGCGAGCCGCTCGCGGTGCACGCCCAGCGCGCGGCGGGCGCGCTCGCGGCGGGCGGCGACCACCTGCTCGAAGCGTTCGGCGGGCACGCCCCAGGCGTCGGCAGCGGTGCGCAGCCAGGCGGTCGTGCCCTCCTCGCCGAGCGGGAAAGGTGCGGGCATCACGGTCGCGCCGCGGTTCTCCAGCGCCTTCGCAGTGTCGGCCAGGAACGGCTGCGCGAGCAGCACGCGGGTGTTCGGGCCGACGCTGGCCAGCTCGTTCGCGCGGCGCGGCGGCAGGAAGGCGACCGGGCCGATGCCCAGCTCCTCGAAGATGCGGCGGAACTGGTCCTCGACGATGTCGGCCATCGCGCCGGCCACCAGCAGCGCGGGCGGCGAATCGGACGCGGCCTCGGGCATCGTCGGCACCAGCGAGGCCAGGCACGCGTCCTCGCCCTGCGTGAAGGTGGTCTCGATGCCGCTGCCCGAATACGACAGCACGCGCACGGCCGGCGAGAAGCGCTGCGACAGCCGCGCGGCGGCGCGCGACAGGTCGAGCTTGATGACCTCGGACGGGCACGAGCCGACCAGGAACAGCATCCGGATGTCGGGCCGGCGCTCGAGCAGGCGCACGACCACGCGGTCGAGCTCGTCCTGCGCGTCGGCGATCCCGGCGAGGTCGCGGTCGTCGATGATCGCGGTCGCGAAGCGGGGCTCGGCGAAGATCATCACCCCGGCGGCCGACTGGATCAGGTGCGCGCAGGTGCGCGAGCCGACCACCAGGAAGAACGCGTCCTGGATCCGGCGGTGCAGCCAGACGATGCCGGTCAGGCCGCAGAACACCTCGCGCTGGCCGCGCTGGCGCAGCACCTCGGTGGCGCCGCAGCCGGCCTCTTCGATGCGGATCGGGATCGCGCCGTTCATGCGGCGACTCCGGTCGACGGGGTGGCGCTGCGGGCGGCGTCGAGGCGCGCGGCGCGCAGCTTGAGGATGAACTGCGTGGCGTTGACGACGTAGGTGGCGTAGGCCGCGAGCGCCAGCAGCATCTGGCCCCGGGCATCGATCCAGCCGGTGGCCAGCACCACCAGGTAGGCGGTGTGCAGGGCCAGCACGGCCATGCTGAAGACGTCTTCCCAGTAGAAGGCCGGCGCGAACAGGTACACGCCGTAGACGTCCTTCTCCCAGAGGCAGCCGGTGACCATGATCGTGTAGAGCACCAGCGTCTTGACGACCACCGAGACCGTGGCCGCGAGGTGCCCCTCGCCGGTCGCCAGGAACCGCAGCACGAGCGCGAGGCTGACCAGGAAGACCAGGAACTGCAGCGGTGCGAGGATCCCCTGGACCAAGGTCCAGCCCGATGCGTCGCGCCGCTTGCGCTGCTCGGCCGTGTACAGAGGGGTGCGCCCGCCGGAGTGACGGGGACCCGACGACCCGGCCAATCCGTCCGTTTCGATGCCCATGGAGGCAATCTAGCCCTGGCCGGGAGATGTGTCAATCAAACTTGACGTACATCTCGCATGACACTAGATTCGAGTCCTGGCCGGGGTTGGCGTCCGTTCTCCTTGACAGTCGCCGAACCCCGACAAGACACTGTCATCGCGTTATCGGGGTACCGTGCCGACGCGGCCAACCGGCCCATCGAGCCTCTGCTCCGCCCACCGACAGATCATTCGCAGAGCCAGGACGCGGCCGAGCGAAGCAGGCCGGACCCGCCGCAGGGCGTCCGGTCGAGGGCGAGGGCACATGGAACGGTCCACCGAAGAAGCAGGCTCCACAGGCTCACGGCATTCACAGGATACGCAGCAGCACGCCAGCCGTGCGCGCGCCCTGGCGGATTCCCACGAGCCCCGCGAGTGGCTGCAGCGCACGATCGAGACCGAGATCATCCCTCGGCTCATGCTCGCGCACGGCGCCACGGCGGTGCCCGTGCCGGACGGCACGATCGACGGCTCCGATGCCATCAGCCGCGAGGACGTGGAGACCTTCACCGCCCTCGTGCTGCGCGACGAGTCCGACGCGCTGGCGGGTTTCGTCGCCGACCTGCGCGAACGCGAGGTCGCGCTCGAGCGTGTCTATCTCGGCCTGATCGCGCCCGCCGCACGCCGGCTGGGCGTGATGTGGGAGGAGGACAAGTGCGACTTCGCCCAGGTCACGCTCGGGCTGTGGCGGCTGCAGAACCTCGTCTTCGACCTGAGCCCGCAGCTGCCGAACGGCTGGACCGCCCGCCCCGAACAGCCGCGCCGCGCGCTGCTCGCGGCCGCGCCGGGCTCGCAGCACACGCTCGGGCTGCTGATGGTCTCCGAGTTCTTCCGCCGTGCCGGCTGGGACGTGTGGTCCGATCCGTGCGCCAGCGAGGGCGACCTGGCCGCGCTGATGCGCAGCGAATGGTTCGACCTCGTCGGGCTGTCGATCGGCGCCGACCTGCACCTGCAGCCGGTCCGCTCGGTGATCTTCGCCCTGCGTCGTGCCTCCCGTAACCCGCATGTGGGCGTGATGGTCGGCGGCCCGCTGCTCGTGGACCGGCCCCAGCTGGTCTCCGAGGTCGGTGCCGACTTCACCGCCGCGGATGCCCGCCAGGCCGTCGAGCGGGCCGACGCCTTCGTCGCCATGCGCAGCCTCCAATCCTGAGCGCGGACAGCCTGATGGACCGGCGCCCTGTGCGGCCCGGACCCGCCGGCAGGCCCGCCGCAACGCCAACGACCTTCGTGAACCGACCCGAAGCCTTCCTCCACGCATTTTCCGCCCTCGGTGCGGAAAGCACCGCCTCGCTGATCGCGGCCGCGGCCGACGTCGCGCTGCTGGTCGACGAGACCGGCGTGATCCGCGACGTCTCGATCGGCAATGCCGACCTGGCCGAGCTGCCGCACGACGACTGGATCGGCAAGCGCTGGACCGAGACGGTCACCATCGAGAGCCGGCCGAAGGTCGAGGCGCTGCTGAGCAATCCGGGCGGCGGTCCGGTGCAGCGCTGGCGGCATGTGAACCATCCTTCGGCGCAGGGCGTGGACGTGCCGATGATGTATTCGGCGATCCAGACCGGCCCGGGCAAGCAGGTGGTCGCCATCGGCCGCGACATGCGCCCGCTCGCGACGATCCAGCAGCGCCTGATCTCCGCGCAGCAGTCGATGGAGCGCGACTACCTGCGGCTGCGCCAGCTCGAGACGCGCTATCGCGCGCTCTTCCAGTCGGTGTCCGAGGGTGTGCTGATCGTCGATGCGACGACACTCAAGATCATCGAGGCGAACCCGGCCGCCGCGCGCGTGCTCGACGAGGCGGCGCGCCGCCTGATCGGCCGTGTGCTGGCCGAATGCTTCGATGCGGGCAGCCGCCCGGGGCTGCAGTCGCTGCTGGACCTCGCACGCGCCGCGCGCCAGGCCGACGACACGCGGCTCGCAGTCGCAGGCTCCGGCGGCCAGGTCTCGGTCTCGGTGTCGCTGTTCCGCCAGGACAGCGTGTCGCTGTTCCTGGTCCTCGTCGCGCCGCCTGCGAGCGACGTCGACGTCTCGGCCGCGCCGACGCGTCGCGCGGTGCTCGCCGCGGTCGACCGCGCGCCCGATGCGCTGGTGGTCACCGATCCGGGCGGCCGCATCCTCTATGCCAACGCGAGCTTCGTCGCGATGGCGCAGATGGACTCTGCCGAACAGGTGCAGGGCGAGCCGCTCGACCGCTGGCTCGGCCGCGCCGGCGTCGACCTCGGCGTGCTGATCGCGACCCTGCGCCAGAACGATGCGGTGCGCCTCTTCCCGACGGTGATGCGCGGGCGCTTCGGCGGCGAGACCACGGTGGAGATCTCGGCCACCGCGGTGCCGGGCGACCATGCGTGCCTGGGCTTCACGGTCCGCGACGTCGGCCGCCGCCTGCCGGCCGAGGGCCGCAGCTCGGTCGGGCTCTCGCGTACCGTCGGCCAGCTGACCGAGCTGGTCGGGCGCGTGCCGCTCAAGGACATCGTCGGCGAGACCACCGACATGATCGAGCAGCTGTGCATCGAGGCCGCACTGCAGCTCACGCGCGACAACCGTGCGGCGGCGGCCGAGATGCTCGGGCTGTCGCGCCAGAGCCTGTACGTGAAGCTGCGCCGCTACGGCCTGGGCGACTACACGCCCGACGGCGCCGGCGCCGCTGCCGGCGAGCGCTGACGGTACGTCTGCCGTGGCCGGCCTCCAGGCCCGGGTTCCCGAACACGTCCGCCCGTCCGACCCCGGTGCGCTGTCGTCCCAGGTCGCGCTGCTGGCGCTCGTCGACCTCGAGCCGCGCTCGCGCGGCTGGGGCTGGCTGCGCTTCGTCACCGGTCGGCTCGCGGTGCGCGGCGCGCCGGGGCTGCGCTTCGTGAAGGTGCTGGGCAGCGGCCGCGGCGGCGGGTTCGGCACCACGCCGAGCGCGACGATCCAGGGGCTGTTCTGCGTGTTCGACGACGCGGCCTCGGCCGACGCCTTCGTGTCGCCCACCGGCCCGTTCCAGGCGTGGCGCGCACGCGCTCGCGAATGTTTCACCGTGAAGCTGCGGGCGTACTCGGTGCGCGGCAGCTGGGCGGGCATGCGTCCGGCGATCGGCGCCACCGCGCCCGTCGACGGCCCGATCGCCGCGCTCACCCGTGCCTCGATCCGGCCGACGCGGGCGCGGCGCTTCTGGCGGATGGAGCCGCAGGCCGAACACGAGCTCGAAGCCGCGCACGGCTGCCTGCTCGCCACCGGCGTGGGCGAGGCGCCGTACCTGCGCCAGGCCACCTTCACGCTCTGGGACGGCGTCGCCTCGATGGACGCCTATGCGCGCACCGGCGCGCACCTGGCCGCGATCCGCGCGTCCGCGCAGGGCGCGTTCTTCTCCGAGTCGATGTTCGTGCGCTTCGTGCCCGAGGACGCGCAGGGCTCGTGGCGGGGCCGCCGCCTTGCCTGAGCACCGCGTCGTCGTCGTCGGCGCGGGCATCGCCGGCCTGTCGGCGGCGCTCGACCTCGCGTCGCGCGGCATCGAGGTGACTGTGCTCGAGCGCGCGGCCGAGCCCGGCGGCAAGCTGCGCCAGGTCGTCGTCGACGGCGCCGGCATCGACAGCGGGCCGACGGTCTTCACGATGCGCTGGGTGTTCGACGCGCTGCTCGCCGACGCCGGCACCTCGCTCGAGGCCGAGCTCGCGCTCGCCCCGCTCGGTGTCCTCGCACGCCACGCCTGGCACGACGGCGGCCGGCTCGACCTGTTCGCCGACGCCGCACGCTCGACCGACGCGATCGCCGCATTCGCGGGGCCCGCCGAGGCGCGCCGCTTCGCCGCCTTCCGCGACGAGGCACGGCGCGTCTATCGCGCGCTCGAGGGCCCCTACATCCGCTCGCCGCGGCCCGGGCCGCTGCAGATCATGCGCGGGCTCGGTGTCGACGGCCTCGCCGCGCTGTGGGGCCTGGGACCGATGCGCGACCTGTGGCGCTCGCTCGCACGCCACTTCCACGACCCGCGGATGCAGCAGCTCTTCGGCCGCTACGCGACCTACTGCGGTGCCTCGCCGTTCCGCGCGCCGGCCACGCTCGTGCTGATCGCGCAGGTCGAGATGGACGGCGTCTGGTCGGTCGAGGGCGGCATGGTCGAGCTCGCACGGATGCTGGCGCGCGTGGCGCGCCGGCGCGGCGCGACGATCCGCTGCAACGCGCAGGTCGAGCGCATCGTCGTCGAGGGCGGCCGTGCCCGCGGCGTGATGCTGGCCGGCGGCGAGCGCATCGATGCCGACGCGGTGGTCTTCAACGGCGACGTCGGCGCGCTCGCCTCGGGCCTGCTCGGGGCGCCCGCGCGCGGCGCCACCGCGGCCGTGGCGCCCGCGGCGCGCTCGCTGTCGGCGCTGACCTGGTCGATGCGCGCGCCGACGTCCGGCTTCCCGCTGACGCGCCACAACGTGTTCTTCGACGACGACTACGCGTCCGAGTTCTCGGACGTGTTCGGCCACGGCCGGCTGCCGTCCAGGCCCACCGTCTACGTCTGCGCGCAGGACCGCGGCGACGACACCGAGGTGTCGGGGCCCGAGCGGCTGCTGTGCCTGGTGAACGCGCCCGCCGTCGGCGACGCGCGGCCCTTCGACCTTCCGGAGATCGAGCAGTGCGAACGACGCGCCTTTTCCCTGCTGGCCCGCAGCGGCCTGCAGATCGAGCGCCGGCCCCACGACGCGGTGACGACGAGTCCCGCCGACTTCGAGCGGCTGTTCCCGGCGACGGGCGGGGCGCTCTACGGCCGGGCCTCGCACGGCTGGCTGGCGCAATTTCGCCGCTCGTCCTCGCGCAGCAGGCTGCCGGGCCTGTGGCTGGCGGGGGGCAGCGTGCATCCGGGACCGGGCGTGCCGATGGCGGCCATGTCGGGCCGACTGGCGGCCGCGGCCCTGACGGCCAGCCTCGCTTCGACCAGCCGGTCGTCCCCGGTGGCTATCTCTGGTGGTACGTCGACGCCCTGAGCGACGACGGCCGCTTCGGCCTGACGATCATCGCCTTCGTCGGCAGCGTGTTCTCGCCGTACTACGCGTGGGCGCATGCGCGCGGCGACGTCGACCCCGACGACCACTGCTCGCTCAATGTCTGTCTCTACGGCCCGGGCGCGCGCCGCTGGACGATGACCGAGCGCGGTCGATCGCGTGTCGCGCGCGACGCGTCGAGCTTCACGATCGGCCCGTCGTCGGTGCACTGGGACGGCACGCGGCTCACGATCGACATCGACGAGCGCGCGGTGCCCTTCGGGCAGCGGGTGCGCGGCCGCGTGACGGTGACGCCCGACGCGCTGTGCCGCTGGACCACGACGCTCGACGACGCAGGCCGGCACCGCTGGGGCCCGATCGCGCCGTCGTCGCGCGTCGAGGTGACGATGCAGGACCCGTCGCTGTCGTGGTCCGGGCCGGCCTACCTCGACTCGAACGAGGGCGACGAGCCGGTCGACCGGCCCTTCGTCGAATGGGACTGGTCGCGCGCGTCGCTGAAGGACGGTTCGGTCGCTGTGGTCTACGACGTGCGTCAGAAGGCCGGTTCGGACCGCGTGATCGCCGCGCGCTTCCGGCCCGACGGCGAGGTCGAGTCCTTCGAGCCGCCACCGCGCCAGGCGCTGCCGCGCACCGCATGGCGGATCGGCCGCACGATGCGCACCGACGCGGGCATGCCGGCGCGTGTCGTCGAGACGCTCGAGGACACGCCGTTCTACGTGCGCTCGGTGCTCGAGAGCGGACTCCTCGGCGAGCGGGTGACCTCGATGCACGAGACGCTGAACGTGCCGCGCTTCGCATCGACGGTGGTGCGGCTGATGCTGCCCTGGCGGATGCCGCGGACGGGGTGATTCGGGCGGTTGATTCGGGCGGCGTTGAGGAGCTCGCTCGAAGGTTGGCGCGCGGCGCCGCTGCCCTTCAGGCCGTCGCTTCCTCCGAGGCCCGCCCCCGGGCGGCCACGGGCCGTGCCGACCGTCGACTGCACGCACACGACCACGACCCACGACCCACGCAAATCGACATCAACCGCGCGTGGAGTCCGCTTCCTCGCGCCCGGCAGCAGCCGCGGCCTCCTCGGCCTCCCGCTTGAGCCGCGCCTCGCGCGTGATCCGCATGTCGCGCTCGAGCGTGACCTTCTGCCAGACCACGAACACCACCAGCGCGCCCACCACCAGCCCGAGCTCCCAGACGATCGGCGACATGGCGCCGTGCCCGCCGCTCAGCGCGCGAAGGCGGCTACGTCCGGCAGCACCTTCTCGAGCGCCTTCGCCGACGACAGCACACCGGGGATGCCCGCGCCCGGGTGGTTGCCCGCGCCGACCATGAAGAGCCCCTCGACGTCCTCGCTGCGGTTGTGCGGGCGGAACCATGCGCTCTGCGTGAGGCGCGGCTCGAAGCCGAAGGCCGCACCCTTGAACGACAGCAGCCGATCGTGGAAGTCCTGCGGCGTGGTGTAGAACGAAGTGACGATCTCGTCGCGCAACCCGGGCAGCACGGTCGCCTCGAGCGCCTCGGCGATGCTGTCGCGGTAGGCGTCGCCGCGCGCGGCCCAGTCCACGCCCGCGTCCAGGTGCGGCACCGGCGACAGCACGTAGAAGGCGTCGTGGCCGGCGGGCGCCACCGACGGGTCGGTGGCCGAGGGCCGGTGCAGGTAGAGGCTGAAGTCGCTGGCGAGCGTCTTGCGCTTGAAGATGTCGTTGAGCAGCGCCTTGTAGCGCGGCCCGAGCACCATCATGTGGTGCGGCACGTCCTCGTAGCGGCGCTTCGTGCCGAAGTACCAGACGAACAGGCTCATCGAGTAGTGGCTGCGCTCGATCTTCGCGTTGGTCCAGGTGCGGCGATGCTCGGGGGCCACCAGGTTCCGGTAGGTCCACGCGGCGTCGGCGTTCGATACCACGATGTCGGCATCGATCCTTTCTCCACCCTCGAGCGTCACGCCCCGCGCGCGGCCGGCCTCGACGACGATCCGCTCGACCGTCGCGCCGTAGCGGATCGTCGAGCCCTGACCTTCGATCAGCTTCACCAGCCCGCGCGCGAGCGCGCCGGTGCCGCCCATCGCCCAGTGCACGCCGTGGCGGCGCTCCAGCGGCTGGATCAGGCTGTACGCGCAGGTGACCGAGAACGGGTTGCCGCCGATCAGCAGCGGATGGAAGCTGAAGACGATGCGCAGCCGCGGATCGCGCAGGTACTTGGACGTCACCGCGTGGATCGAGCGCCAGGCCCGCATCCGGACCATCGACGGGACCGCGCGCAGCAGGTCGCCGATGGTCTCGAACGGCATCGTCGCCATGTTCTCGAAGCCGAGCTCGTAGCAGCGCTCGGCCACCTGCATGAAGCGCTCGTAGCCGTCGACGTCGCCGGGCGAGAGCCTCGCCACCTCGGCGCGCATGCGCACCGGGTCGCCGCAGTAGTCGAACCAGCTGCCGTCGGCGAAGCGGATCCGGTAGTACGGGTCGAGCGCACGCAGCTCGACGTCGTCCTCGCGGCGCTTGCCGCACAGCGCCCACAGCTCGTCGAACAGGAAGGGCGCGGTGACGATGGTCGGGCCCGCGTCGAAGGTGAAGCCCTCGCGGAAGTGGGTGTAGCCGCGCCCGCCCGGCCCGTCGAGCCGCTCGAGCATGGTGACCCGCCAGCCGCGGGCGCCCAGCCGCACCGCGGCGGCCAGCCCGCCGAAGCCGCTGCCGATGACGATCGCATGCGGCTTGCCGCCGGTGCGTGGGTGGCCGGACGCGCCGGCGGTCGAGGGATCGAAGGACAGATACGGCTTGACCGGCTTCATGCGATGCTCCGGGGAGCCGGACGGGAAGCGCCCGGATACAGTCTCCACGGAGCGAGTGTAAGGCAAGGTTGACGCCTTGTGGTGTCAGGCGCAGACTGCATCCATGTCGCGCCCGATGCCCCGACCGCTGTCCGAGCCGCTGCCTCAGCCGCCGTCTCAGCCGTTTGCCGAGCCGCTGACCCGCCCGGCGCTGTCGACCGTCGCCGAGCTGCTCAAGCCCATCACCTGGTTCCCGCCGATGTGGGCGTTCGCCTGCGGCGTGGTCGCCTCGGGCCTGTCGCCGATCGAGCAGTGGCCGATCGTCGTCATCGGCGTGCTGCTGGCGGGGCCCCTGGTCTGCGCGACCAGCCAGGCCGTCAACGACTGGTTCGACCGCCATGTCGACGCCATCAACGAGCCGCAGCGCCCGATTCCCTCGGGCCGCATGCCGGGCCGCTGGGGGCTGGGGATCGCCGTCGCCTGGACCGCCCTGTCGCTCGCCGTGGCCACGCTGCTCGGGCCCTGGGGCTTCGGCGCCGCGGTGCTCGGCCTGGTCCTCGCCTGGATGTACAGCGCACCGCCCTTCCGGCTCAAGGCCAACGGCTGGTGGGGCAACCTGGCCTGCGGACTGAGCTACGAGTCGCTCGCCTGGGTCACGGGCGCCGCGGTCATGGCCGGCGGGGCGATGCCCGATCCGCGCTCGCTGGGTCTGGCCCTCCTCTACGGGCTCGGCGCGCACGGGATCATGACGCTCAACGACTTCAAGGCGATCCAGGGCGATCGCCGGATGGGCATCCGATCGCTGCCGGTGCAGCTCGGCGCAGACGGCGCGGCGCGCTTCGCCTGCTGGGCCATGGCGCTGCCGCAGGTCGTCGTGATCGGGCTGCTGCTCGCCTGGGACCGGCCGCTGCACGCCGCGGGCGTCGCGGCGCTGCTGGTCGGGCAGTTCGTGCTGATGCGCTGGTTCGTCGCGCGCCCGATCGAGCGCGCCCTGCCCTACAGCGGCTTCGGCGTGCCGCTCTACGTGGCCGGGATGATGGTCGCTGCCTTCGCGCTGCGCTCGATCGGAGGTGCGTGAGATGCAGGCCAAGCCCTTCGGCTGGAGTTCGATCGCGCGGCTGGGGCTGGTGCAGATGTCGCTCGGCGCGATCGTGGTGCTGACCACCTCGACGCTGAACCGCGTGATGGTCGTCGAGCTGGCGCTGCCCGCGTTGCTGCCGGGACTGCTGGTCGGCGTGCACTACGCCATGCAGGGGCTGCGGCCGCGGATGGGCTTCGGCTCGGACGTCGGCGGGCGCCGCACGCCGTGGATCGTCGGCGGCATGGCGACGCTCGCCACCGGCGGCGTCGCGGCGGCCGCGTCGACCGCGCTGATGTCGGTGAACGTGACGCTCGGCATCGTCTGCGCCGTGCTCGCGTTCATGGTGATCGGGCTGGGCGTGTCGGCCTGCGGCACCTCGCTGCTGGTGCTGCTCGCCAAGCGGGTGATGCCCGAGCGGCGCGCCGCCGCAGCCACCACGGTGTGGCTGATGATGATCATGGGCTTCGCGATCACCGCCGGGGTCGCCGGGAAGATGCTCGACCCGTACACGCCCGCGCGGCTGGTCGCCGTGACCGCGACGGTCTCGGTCATCGCGATGCTCGTGACGCTGGCGGCGCTCTGGCGCCTCGAGGGCGATGCCCGGCCGGTGGCGGCCGCCGAGGCCGGCGAGCAGGCCAAGCCCCGCTTCTCGGAGGCGCTCGCGCAGGTCTGGGCCGAGCCCGCCGCGCGCCGCTTCACGGTGTTCGTCTTTGTGTCGATGCTCGCCTACAGCGCGCAGGACCTGATCCTCGAGCCGTTCTCGGGCGCGGTGTTCGGCTACACGCCGGGCGAGTCGACCGCGCTCTCGGGCGTGCAGCACGGCGGCGCCTTCGTCGGGATGCTGATCGCCGCGTTCGCCGGCAGCCGCTTCGCGGGCCGCCAGCTCGGCACGCTGCGCGGCTGGACGATCGGCGGCTGCCTCGCCTCGGCGCTGGTGCTCGCCGGACTGGCGCTCGCGGGCTCGGCCGGGGACGGCGGCGGCGGCTGGCCGCTGCGGCCGATGGTGTTCGCGCTCGGCGTGGCCAACGGCGCGTTCGCGATCGCCGCGATCGCCTCGATGATGCGGCTCGCCGGCGAAGGCCGCGAGGCGCGCGAGGGCGTGCGCATGGGCCTGTGGGGGGCCGCGCAGGCGATCGCCTTCGGCATCGGCGGCCTGGCGGGCGCCGCTGCCAGCGATGTCGCGCGCTGGCTCATCGGCTCGGCGGGCCCGGCGTACGCGTCGGTGTTCGCGCTCGAGGCCGCACTGTTCGTCGTGTCGGCCTTCATGGCCGCACGCATCGGGCGCTCCGGCGCCGGAGAGTTCCGGATCGACCCTGCCGAGCCCGTGCGCGGATCCTCCGCGCCGCTCGGCGACTACCGCGTCGCGGGCGCGGAAAGAGGATGACGCAGATGGATCAGATCGAGACCTTCGACGTGGTGGTGGTCGGCGGCGGACCCTCGGGTGCGACCGCTGCACGGGAACTCGCGGCCAAGGGCCGCAGCGTGCTGCTGCTCGACCGGGCCGGGCGCGTCAAGCCCTGCGGCGGCGCCGTGCCACCCCGGCTGATCAAGGACTACGCGATTCCCGACGAGCAGATCGTCGCGCGCGCCACCAGCGCGCGCATGGTGTCGCCGGCCGGCAAGAACGTGGACATCCCGATCGAGGGCGGCTACGTCGGCATGGTCGACCGGGACCGCTTCGACGAGTTCCTGCGCGAGCGCGCGGCGACGGCGGGCGCGGTGCGCCGCACCGGCGTGTTCGAGCGGATCGAGCGCGACACCGACGGCACCGCGGTCATCCACTACCGGCTGCGCGAAGGCCACCGGCTCGGCGAGGGCACGCCTGCGCGCGTGCGCGCCCGCACGATCATCGGCGCCGACGGCGCCAACTCGGCGGTCGCCCGCCAGTCCGTGCCCGGCGCGGACCGCGGCAAGTTCGTCTTCGCGTACCACGAGATCGTCGCTGTGCCCGAGCAGCGGCCCGCCGGCTACGACGCCGGCCGCTGCGACGTCTGGTACCAGGGCAAGCTCTCGCCCGACTTCTACGGCTGGGTGTTCCCGCACGGCGAGACGCTGAGCATCGGCACCGGCAGCGCCGACAAGGGCTTCTCGCTGCGCGCCGCCACCGGCGAGCTGCGCGAGAAGGTGGGCCTGCAGAACGCGCGCACGCTGCGTCGCGAGGGCGCGCCGCTGCCGATGAAGCCGCTGCCGCG
>Ga0164292_10002461_pt1 | contig 15102 bp, 14 predicted proteins | sample GEODES117metaG_FD_111486 | JGI IMG/M metagenome (GOLD analysis project Ga0164292, IMG submission 111486) | Eutrophic lake water microbial communities from Lake Mendota, Wisconsin, USA - GEODES117 metaG | ecosystem: Environmental > Aquatic > Freshwater > Lake | place: USA: Lake Mendota... | reverse complement strand
TCTGGCTGATACCCGAACACGCTCTGGTCCGCTGAGCGGGCCTTCTGCGCGTCCTGGGCGGCGCTTCGCGACTTCAGCGACGATTATCCTGGCCGGTACAGGCGCTCACGCCGCAACTTGCGAAATCGTCAAATAGCATTGTTCACGACCGACTATGTGGAAGGCACCGGCATCGGCAAGCCGGGATCATGCCATCTGCTGCGCCACACCGCCGCCACGCTGATGCTCGAAGGCGGGGCCGATATCCGGTTCATCCAGGCCATGCTTGGCCATGAGAGCCTTGAGACCACCCAGATCTACACCCGGGTCTCCGCCTTGAAGCTCGCCAACCGCCGAAATCAATTCCCTCCGGGTCGCCATGCTAATCCTCCTCATAACCATCTCCCAGCCAACGTCGGGAGCATTTTAGATGAGGCAACAGCACAACTCTCAGGAGCAATTCAGGCGAGGCAATGCGGCAAGGACTATTCGGCGTCCTGATTGTCGCGGACGGCTTCAAGGACCTTAGGCGCACAGCAGACCGCTTGTTTTCCAAGCTTTCCCCCCCAAACGAAGAATCGAACTGCGGTTCGATTAACGAAAATGTGGGGGAGAGTGTGGGGGCGGCTTTTTTGCTGACCCCAAGGATAAGATTGATATCAAAGCGTTATTTCGATGGTTCGATTCTAGCCCTCCACCACTTTCCCCATATGTTCCAGGTGAAACATTGTTCTGATGGCTGCTGGGGCAGGGGCAAACCCCCGCCAACGGCTCCATAAGTCGGGCATGAGGCCGGCATGAGGCCGGCATGAGGCCGGTACAAGGCCGGCACGCGCCCGCCAAAAGATGGCCCGCCGCCGCCCGCCCGTCCCGCTGCCCGTATCGGGTTCAGCAGGACGAGATCCCATGGCGGGCGGCGGCGGGTGCGACTCTTCAGGCAGCCAGCGATTCCGGCGCGGTATCGGACCATTGGAGGCCGGGGCGGTAGCGTGCTTGGAGTTTGCCCTCGCGCAAGCTGAACAGGTGCAGCCAGCCATTGTCGAACAGCGCGCGAACCGAAGGATGGCGTTCGAGCACCTTGAGGATCTCCTCGCGCGGGGCCTCGATCATCACCGAGAGGCGCAGCGGCTCATGCGCCAGTACCGCGCCGTCATGCACCGCCTGCCAGGGGAGCCCTGCGCGCAGGCGGCCGCCATTGCCCTCGATCACCCCGATCCCGCCGACCACGTTGTGGATCAGCTTGTTGCCGCCGCCGAACATTTCCGGCGCAACCGATGAGCCGAAATATTGCAGGCTGATCCAGCTCGCCACCACCACCGGCGCGGTGATGATCAGTTCGAGCGTGCCGAAGCCCTCGTCAGCGCGCCAGTCGTAGGAATGGAGGAAGGCGCGCCCGCCCAGATCGCGGCCCGCGGTGGCCTCGCGCGGGGCGGCGATGAAGGCGGCGCATCCGGCCAGACCCCATTCGGGGCGGATCTCGGCCCAGTTGGTCGCGCGCTGGGCGATGGTGCCAGCGCGCGCGCCGGGCAGCCGCACCGCGCGTTCTTCGCGGGCGATGCGGGCGGCCTGCGCCAGCCATTTGCGCACTTTGACGATGTCGCCGCTGCGCACAGCCGGCAGGCTGTCGTCGTAGATGGTGATCTCGTCGGTGGTGGTGTCGTGCAGCCCGGCGACGAACAGTGTGTCGTCCGGCACCGTGACGCCGCGCGCAGCGAGGCCCGCGCGGGTTTCGGGATCATTGAGCAGGATCGCCAGCAACCGCGCCGAAACCTCGCCGGTGTAGCCGCCGCAAGCGCCGCAGTGATAGGCGCTCTCGTGCGGGTTGTTGGTGGTGTTGCCGCCGTGGCCGAGCAGCAGCACGATTTCGCCGTGGCCCTGCGTCAGGCTCATCGCCTTGAGCACCGCCGCGCCGGTATCGGCCTTGGCTTCGGCGCTCATCCCGCCGATCACTTCAGGTGCGGGCTCGGCCTTTGCCTTGCCGCCGCCGATGCCGAGCGCCGACTTGACCAGCTTGACCGCATAGACCGGCCCCATTGCCTCGACAAAGGCGAAAGAGGAGACTGCCGCCTGCCGGAACCGGCCCCAGGCGCGGGCGGAGCGGGCGGTGATGCGGTCGGCCTGATCGCGCGCCGGATCGCCCGCGCTGGTGGTTTCGATGGCGGGATTGAGCAGCACCGGCAGCCGCGCCTCGCGGATGTCCGAGCCGTGGGCGTGGTGGGCGAGCGGCAGGCCGAAAAAGCCGGCGAAGCCGATGGTGGCGATGCCCGCATCGACGCTTTCGAGCGCGCGGCGGAACACTTCGGACCGCACATCGATGCAGAAGGCGGCTTGCAGGAACGGGCGCTCGCTGGCCGCGACCTCGCCGTCCAGTGCAGCGGCAAGGCGGCGCTGGTGGCCGCGCTCAGCGGCGTCCTGCAGGATCGCCAGCGCGACGTCTTTCGGACCCGGCGTGACGGGCTCGGCATGGGCCGCGATGGCCTCCGCCCAGCGTTCGGCGACCTCAGGCGCGTGGGCGAGCAGCGCCTCGTCCCAGATCAGACGGATCGCGAGAAGATCGATCATGGTCGCGTCGGTCTCGCCTGCAAGTTCCGCCTGCCACAGCAGCCAGCGCGCGTGCTGCGACCAGCCGCCCATGCTCATGAACAGGCGGTGGAAGGCGGTTTTGGCGGCGGCGTCGGTGATGCCCAACGCTTCGGCCGCGAACAGGATCGCGCGCTCGGCGGTATCGGGCGCGGCGGCGACATGGGCACAGAAACCCTTCAATCCGGCGATCTCGGGGGTGAGATCGTGCAGCGCCCAGGCGCGCCACGCGGCGAAGGCAGACGCACCGGGCGCGGGCGACCACAGCGCCTGCCCGCGATCGAAATGGCCGGCTGCCCACAGGCCGATGCACTTGTCGATCAGCGCGGGCCAATCGATGCCGGTCACCTCGGCGGCAAGATCGGCGATGGTCGGCAGCGCGGTGGGCGCGGGGCCATCGCCCAGCCGCTCGGCCGCGCTGCGCAGCAATGTGGTGTCGGCTGGTAGCAGCGGCGACATTTCAGCGGCAAGCGCATCGTGGAGGTCTTCCTCGCTGATGCGCCCATCGCGGATCGCGGCGGCATAATCCGCGCCCGTCCGGGTGATCCGCACGCCCGCGACCCGGGCGAGCCGCGCGGCGGCGGTGGCCATATTCTCGCCCGTCTGGCCGAGGAAGGGATTGACCGCTACGGTCGCATCGAGCGGGAAGGCCGGCGGGATGGCGCGCGCGGCGGCTTCTGTGGCTTCGAGTACCGCCGAGCGGCGCACCGGGGTGATCTGCGAGTGCTTCATGAACATGGCCGTCTCCGAATCAGGGGTTTCAGCGCTTGGCGGTGGTGCGGAACCCGCCGATCGCGCGATCGAGCAGGGCGTTGAGGTAGAGGCCGTTGGCGAGATGGACGCGCAAACCCGCCGTTGCGGGGTGATGCGCCCACAGCGGGAACAGCGCCTGTGCAAAGGCGACAAGGCCGAAGCTCGCGACCGCGATCACCAGCATCGCCCATTCAAGCTCGCCCGGCATCGGGACGGGCGGCAGGATCGGCCCCCAGATCATCTGCGCCAGCGTCTGGAAGCTGAAATATCCGATCGCAGCGGCCAGCGCGGCAGCGGCGGTGCGCTTGGTCAGCGCCACCGGCGCGCGGTCAGCGAGACCCTGCGCGACGAGATAGGCCACCCCGAAGATCAGGATCGCGCCCAATGCCAGTGCTTGGGGTGACTTCGCGCCGAACATGGCGGTGAAGCCTGCGGCAATGCCTGCGAAGATGGCGAGCGCGAGCGCGAAGCTCTTGAGAACCGCCGCGACGCTCGGCACGGCGACCGGGCCGGGGCGGCGGATGCTGGCGACCTCGGTCACTGCGCCGCCCGAGGAGAGGAACGCGTGCGCCTTGTAGAGCGAGTGGGCGATGATGTGCAGCAGTGCCAGCGTCCACAGCCCGAGCCCGCATTGCAGCAGCATGAAGCCCATCTGCGAGATGGTCGACCAGGCCAGCGCGGTCTTGATCGCGCTCTGGGTGAGCATCACCGCCGCGCCGAACAGGGCGGTCAGCCCGCCGATCAGCACCAGCGCGGCCATCGCCCCGGTGCTTGTTTGCACCAGCGGCGCGGCGGTGATCAGCAGCACGCCGCCAGAATTGATGATGCCCGCATGGAGCAGCGCGGAGACGGGGGTGGGGGCTTCCATCACCTCGGTCAGCCAGCCGTGCAGCGGGAAGGCGGCGGTCTTCAATGCGGCGGCGGCAACGATTGCGGCGATTCCGAGCGTGCCGGCGAGACCGGGGCCGGTGGTGCGGGCGGCGTCTGCCAGCGCGGCGAATTCGAGCGTGCCGAACGCGGCAAGCAGCAGCGCAGCGGCGAGGATCAGCATCGCGTCGCCCGCGTGCCAGACAGCTGCAAACTTGATCGCAGCGCGCTGGGCCTCGGGCCGGTCGGGGTAGAACAATAGCAGGCGCTTCATGGCGATACCCACGATGATCGCGGCGAGGATCATGGTGGCGAGCGTGCCCGCCTGCACGAACACCAGCACCGCGGCGAGCGCGGTAAGCATCAGCGCGTGGAAGGTGCCCTCGCGCGCTTCGCCGTCAAGGTAGGTGCGGCTGTAGCGCATCACGATCCAGCCGATGAAGCCGACCAGCGTTGCCATCGCGGTGCTCACCAGATCGGCGCGAAGGGCCAGCTGCGCCGCGCCGCTCAGCACGCCGATAGTCGCCAGCGGGCCGAGCGCGGCCTGCACCAGCCCGGCAAGGCCAAGCGCGAAGGCAGCAAGCGCCGAGGCCTCCGACCAGCGCGGCAGGCTACCGGGGCGCTGGCCGGGGCGCGCGAGCGCGAAGGCGGCGGCGGGCAGAAGCGCAAACGGCGCGAGGCACGAAAGAGCAAAGGCGAGCGGCATGGCGGCACTCCGACAGGAGGGGTTTAAGGACGTGCCGGCGGAATAGAGGCTGGACAGATTTTGATAAAATACATATTTTATCGCAAATCATTCGGAATACTAGAACGTTCAGCGGGATTTTCGATGGCGAGCCTCAACCTCCACCACCTGCGCCTGTTCCGCGCCACCGCGCGCGAAGGCACGCTGACGGCAGCCGCGCGCGCGCTCAACATCTCGCAAAGCGCGGTCTCGACCCAGATCAAGGCGCTGGAGGCCGATCTTGGGCATGATCTGTTCGAGCGACGCGGGCGCAATCTGGTGCTGACCGAGGCCGGACGGATCGCATTGGATTATGCCGACCAGATCTTCCGCGCCTCCGAACAGCTCTCCGCCACCTTCCGCGCCGTCGGCGGGCAGCGCAAGGTGCTCAGGATCGGCGCGCTCGCGACATTGTCGCGCAACTTCCAGATGCAGTTCCTGGGGCCGCTCATCGGGCGCGACGATGTCGAGGTGGTGCTGCGCTCGGGCACACAGGCGACGCTGCTGCGCGCGCTCGACGCGATGCGGATCGATGTGTTGCTCACCAACATGGTGCCCGCCCGCGATGCCGCCAGCCCCTATCTGGTGCGGCGCATTTCGGAACAGCCTGTCAGCCTCGTCGGCACACGCACGCGGCTCGCGCTGGCAGCGCAAGGGCTTCGCACGCTGCTGACCACCGCGCCGCTGATCCTGCCCACGCCCGAGACCGCGCTGCGCGCCGGGTTCGATGCGATGATCGAGCAGATGGGCATCGTCCCGCGCATTGCTGCCGAGGCGGACGACATGGCCATGCTGCGCCTGCTCGCACGCTCGGACGCAGGCGTGGCAGTGATCCCGCCGATCGTGGTGCGCGACGAGCTCGCAAACGGCACGCTCTACGAGCTGTTCCAGCTGCCCGAGATCACCGAGGAATTCAGCGCCGTCACCATCGCGCGCACCTTCCCCAATCCGCTGCTCGCCGAGGTGTTCGATCCGGGCTAGGCAGCACCGGACCCGGCTACCAGCCCCGGCTCTCCAGCATCGGCACCATAATGCGATTGAGCCCCTTGGCGAGCAGCGCCAGCCCGGCGCGACGCCCGGAGGAAAGATGGCGGCCATCGACCGCCATATACTCGATCACTCCCGTTGCGCCGCGGTTGCGCTTGAACTGCGAGGCCCCGGCCGAACCGTGGAACCGCATGCCGCGGGTCAGTGCCAGATCGGCCGCGCAATAGCTGGCGATGCGATAGAGCGCCTCGTCCTGCGGGCGGCTGGTGTCATAGCCCATCAAGGGCACCGTCCCGACTCCGCCCGCACAGGCCAGCGCTGCAAACGCCATGATCTCGCCCGTCGTATCGCGCAGAAGGTTATATTGCAGCAGGCCGCTCGCCGCGCTCATCGCGATATAGGCGGGGGTGAAGCGCGGATTGATGGCGGAATAGCGCCCGATATAGAGCTGGTGATACAATTGCGCGATCCGCGCGGCGTCGGGTGCGGTGATGGTACCGGGCCGTTCCAGAGTCAGGCGGGACCGGCGCAAGGCGCGGGCATCGGCCTTGGTGTGGCTGCGCGCGCGCCAATCGCGCGCGAGATCATCGGTGACCCAGACCTGCCGCGCCGGAAGCAGCGTCCAGCCATCCGCGCGCACCGCGTCCATCAGGGCCGGGCAGGTCCACGAATCGACCGAACGGATAATCGTGACATGATCGGGGAACCACGCGGCCAGAGCCTCGCGCATGTCCGCCAGCCCAGCACCATCCCAATCCCCGTGGAGGTTGGTCGACAGCAGCCAGCTATCAAGATGCACCGCGCGATTGAGGCGGCTCAGTCGCAGCAATCCCGCCACCGCTGCCAGCACGCCCTCGGCGGCATAGCGCACCCCGCCAAGCCCCATCAGCGCAATCTCGTCACGCGGGTAGAGCACATAGGTGCTATGCGGGCTGGTGACATAGGAATGGCCATGTGCGCCGTCATCGATGGTCACCGGCAGCCGCGTCTCGCCATGGCGCAGCAGCCTCACCTCGCAAGCGGCATTGGCGATCAGCGCGGGGGTGCCGTCGGCGCGAAAACCGGCGACATGGCGCGCCGCGAGCGACCCGTCCGCCGTCAGCGCGGCCGCATCGCTCAGCAATTCAGCCATCACGCGGGGCTACTCCTGATCCATACCTTAAGCGAAGGCCTGACTTTGCGTGGGCGCGCAAGCCACTCTTGCGGCGCTTTGGCGCGTGTTGGTGACATGATCTTGACATCGCGGACTTTGCGTAAGCCACAAGGGCGGCGCGCATGGCCTTGCCCCGTGCGCGCGGCAGGCGTAAGGCGCGCGTCCGTTGCAAGAGAGACCCATGCAGGAAACGCAATCCATGCCCGCGCTCACCGGCCGCCCGGTCATTTCCGCTACCGGCCTGTTCACCCCCGCCGAGACGATCACCAACGAAGAGCTGGTCGCGAGCTTCAACGCCTTCGTCGACCGCCGCAACGCCGCCCATCCCGAGGCCGAGCCGCTGGCCTATTCCTCGGCCGAATTCATCGAGAAGGCGAGTGGGATCAAGGCGCGCCACGTGATGAGCAAGGCGCCGATCCTCGATCCCGACACCATGGCCCCCCGCTGGGCCGAGCGCAGCAATGACGAGCTGTCGATCATGTCCGAAATCGGCGTCGCCGCCGCGAAGCAGGCGCTCGAGCGGGCCGGACGCGAGGCTAAGGATGTCGACGCTGTCCTGTGCGCCGCTTCGAACATGCAGCGCGCCTATCCGGCGATGGCGATCGAGATCCAGCAGGCGCTCGGGATCGAGGGCTTCGGCTTCGACATGAATGTCGCCTGCTCGTCGGCCACCTTCGCGATCCAGACCGCGGCCGATTACATCCGCGCCGGCAATGCGCGTTCGGTGCTGGTGGTCAGCCCCGAGATCACCTCGGGTCACCTCAACTGGCGCGACCGTGACAGCCACTTCATCTTCGGCGATGTCGCCACCGCCGTGCTGGTCGAGGATGCCGCGATTGCGCCCGCGCAGCACTGGGAAATTCTCGGCACGAAGCTCAAGACGGTGTTCTCGAACAACATCCGCAACAATTTCGGCTTCCTCAACCGCGCGACGCCTGAAACCGAGGGCACCGCCGATAAGCTGTTCGTCCAGGAAGGGCGCAAGGTGTTCAAGGAAGTCGTGCCGATGGTGGCGCAGATGATCCTTGATGAAGCCGCGCGGCTGGGCATCGATCCCGAAGGCCTGCGCCGCTTGTGGTTGCACCAGGCCAATGCGGGGATGAACCGCCTGATTTCGCACAAGGTGCTCGGCCACGAGGCCTCCGAAGACGAGAGCCCGACTGTGCTCGACACCTATGGCAACACCTCGAGCGCAGGCTCGATCATCGCCTTCCACCAGCACAGCGGGGATCTGGTAGCGGGCGATACCGGGCTGATCTGCTCTTTCGGTGCGGGCTACTCGGCCGGCACGGTGTTTGTGCGCAAGACGGGCTGAGGCACCGAGTATCCTTGCGGCCTTCAGCGCCGCCCCCTAGAAGCGACACGATGGCAGGCGAAATCCTCGATAACAAAGGCCGCGGCGAGGCCAGCTGGAACTGGCCCGCAATCCACCCGGAAGGGCGCAAGTTCGGTCTCGCTGCGGTCGCTGCGAGCCTGTTCTTTCTGGTGGCGCTCGATTGGGAGCTGATCGGATGGCCGTTGCTGCTGCTGGCGTTCGGCATCTTTGCCTTCTTCCGCGATCCCGAACGCGTGGTGCCGCAGACCGAGGGCGCGATCATCGCGCCTGCCGATGGGTTGGTGACATTGATCGAGGAGGTCGAGCCGCCGCGCGAATTGCAGATCGATGATGGCTCGGGCTTTGCCGGGCTGGCGGCCGGGCCGGTGACGCGGGTCTCGATTTTCATGAGCGTGTTCGATGTTCACATCAACCGCACGCCGGTAGGCGGCACAGTGCGCCGCGTGGTCTATATTCCCGGGCGTTTCATGAATGCCGAGCTCGACAAGGCGAGCGAGGAGAATGAACGCCAGCACATCCTGATCGAGCGTAGCGACGGGCTGAAGATCGGCTTTACCCAGATCGCCGGATTGCTCGCGCGGCGGATCGTGCCATTCGTCAAGCCGGGCGACATTGTCGGCAAGGGCCAGCGCGTTGGCCTGATCCGGTTCGGCAGCCGGGTCGATGTCTATCTGCCCGCGGGCACCGATCCCAAGGTGATGATCGGCCAGACCATCATCGCCGGTGAGACGGTTCTGGCCGAGGTTGGCCAGCGCGGGCTGATCGAGGGCATTGCCCAATGAGTGCGCTGCGATGAGCAAGCCTCCTCGCAAGCGACCGGCGCGCAAGCTTCCCGGCGCGCGCTTCGTGCCCGCGCGGCTTGGCCCCAAGGCCGCCGAGGACGAGGATCACGACAGCGCAAGCCTGCGCGATGCCGGCGGGCTAACGCTGCGGGCGATGCTGCCCAACGCGATCACTGCCGCGGCGCTGTGTGCCGGGCTCACCGGCATCCGCTTCGCAATTGATGGCGAATGGTCTTACGCGATCCTCTCGGTGGTGCTGGCGGGCGTGCTCGACGGGATCGACGGCCGCATTGCCCGCCTGCTCAACGCCCAGTCGCGGTTCGGCGCGGAGCTCGACAGTCTGGCCGATTCGCTGTCCTTCGGGGTGGCCCCGGCGCTGATCCTGTTTCTGTGGTCATTGAATGACTGGCCGCGCTTCGGCTGGTTCGCCGCGCTGGCTTTCGCAATCAGCTGCGCGCTGCGGCTCGCGCGTTTCAATGCCGGGATCGATGTTGACGAGCAGCCGCACAAGTCCGCCGGGTTCCTCACCGGCGTGCCGGCACCGGTCGGGGCAGGGCTGGCCTTCACCCCGTTCTACCTGTGGAACGAGACCGGGATTGCCTTCTTCCGCGACCCGGTGGTGATGGCGGTCTGGCTGAGCGTGATTGCGATGCTGATGATTTCCAACATGGCGACGCTGAGTTGGGCCTCGCTGCGTCCGCGCAAGGCGATCCGGCTGTGGGTGCTGGCCTTTGCCGCGCTCGCCTTTGCCGCCTTGATGCTGGAGCCGTGGTGGATGCTGTCGGCGATCTGCGTCAGCTATCTGGCGCTGATGCCATACGGCCTTGTCAAATACGGGCGGATCAAGCGGCGCCGCGCGCAAGAGCAGGCAGCGGCCGTAGCATCGGCAAGCGGCGCGGCAGGATAACCGCTCCGGCACGGCGCGCAGCGGCCCGCAGCCGCACCTCGCGCGGATCGACCTGCATCACGAAGCCGGCTTCCATCAGCGCCTTCTCGCGCATCAGCATGGCATAGGCATTGGCAGCCTTGATCGCGCAATCGGCCAGCGTGAGGATTGCCGCCACGGCAGCGGTTGCAAACAGCAGGTTGATGGCAAGAGCAAGCATGGCAGGTTCCTTCGTGAGTCGTCGTTCGTTCTTTGTTCCATCAGCCGTGTTCCCTACCTGTTCTCTGGTGTCAAGAAGGTTTCGTGCCCGGACAGGCGGATTTTTCACGGTCTGTTCCGAATTCAGGGCTGGATTTTCGCGCGGGCCCCGTCTAAGGGCGCGCTCGCGTCATGGACGGGCAATTGCTCGCCTGTGCGCATCAACGTCACATGGAAGGCGCTCATACCGGTGCCGCTTGCGGGGTCTCCGCACACGCGGTTCCAGCCTTCCAGAGGAACAACCGGAAAGGAATTACCTATGGCGGCACCTGTCGTCACGATGCAGCAATTGATCGAGGCTGGCGCTCACTTCGGCCACCAGACCCACCGCTGGAACCCGCGCATGAAGCCGTACATCTTCGGCGCGCGTAACGGTGTCCACATCATCGACCTGTCGCAGACCGTGCCGCTGTTCGCGCGCGCGCTCGATTTCGTCGAAGCCACCGTGCGTTCGGGCGGCAAGGTGCTGTTCGTCGGCACCAAGCGTCAGGCGCAGGAGCCGATCGCTGAAGCCGCGCGCATGTCGGGCCAGCACTTCGTCAACCACCGCTGGCTGGGCGGGATGCTCACCAACTGGAAGACTATCTCGGGTTCGATTCGCCGTCTCAAGAGCCTTGAAGAAATGCTTTCGGGCGATGTCTCGGGCTTCACCAAGAAGGAAGTTCTCCAGCTCACCCGTGAGCGCGAGAAGCTGGAAATGTCGCTCGGCGGCATCCGCGACATGGGCGGCATTCCGGACGTGATGTTCGTGATCGACGCCAACAAGGAAGATCTCGCGATCAAGGAAGCGGCCGTGCTCGGCATTCCGGTGATCGCGGTGCTCGACACCAATGTCGATCCCAGCAACATCGCCTTCCCGGTTCCGGGCAACGACGATGCGGCGCGCGCGGTGCGGCTCTACTGCCAGGCGATCGGCGACGCCGCGCTTGCCGGCAAGGGCAAGTTCCAGGCCGACGTGTCGAGCGATTTCGGCGCGATGGTCGAGCCTCCGGTTGAAGCTGTGGTCGAAGCACCGGCTGAAGTCGCTGCCGAAGAAGCTCCGGTGGCTGAAGTCGTCGCTGACATCGTCGCTGACATCGTCGCTGACGAAGCAGCCGACGCCTGATTGCCTGGCTGACGCGTGCGTTTAATCGCGCGCGCGTCAATCACCCGTCACAATCCCCCTATAGCGCGCCCGGCATTGCCTCCCGCCCAGTTCTTGGGTGCGGGTCGGCAGGGGCGGGCGCCCGCAAAACCGAATGAAAAGGAAATTCTCATGGCCGATTTCTCCGTCGCCGATGTGAAGAAGCTGCGCGAGCGCACCGGCGCTGGCATGATGGACGCCAAGAAGGCGCTGACCGAAGCCGGCGGCGATATCGAAGCCGCGGTTGATGCGCTGCGCGCCAAGGGCCTCGCCACCGCCCAGAAGAAGTCGAGCCGCACCGCGGCTGAAGGTCTCGTCGGCGTTGCCGTTTCGGGCACCCGCGGCGTGGCCGTCGAAGTGAACTCGGAAACCGATTTCGTCGCCAAGAACGACCAGTTCCAGAGCTTCGTTCGCAACGTCACTGCGGTTGCTCTCGAACTCGGCACCGCTGATGTCGACACATTGAAGGCGGCGGCCTACCCGACCGGCGGCACCGTGTCGGACAAGCTGACCGACAACGTCGCCACCATCGGCGAGAACCAGCAGATCCGCCGCATCAAGACCGTCGCGGTCGAGAAGGGCGCCGTGGTTTCGTACATGCACACCGCCGCTGCCGATGGCCTCGGCAAGATCGGCGTGCTGATCGCGCTCGAGAGCGAAGCGGGCCCCGACGTGCTCGAACCGCTCGGCAAGCAGCTCGCCATGCACGCCGCGGCCGCTTTCCCGATGGCGCTCGATGCCGACAGCCTTGATGCCGAAGTGATCGAGCGCGAGCGCAAGATCGCCGCCGAAAAGGCTGCCGAAACCGGCAAGCCGGCCGATGTGCAGGAAAAGATGGTCGACGGTGCGGTGAAGAAGTTCGCCAAGGAAAACGCGCTGCTCAGCCAGGTCTTCGTGATGGACAACAAGACCGTCATTTCCGATCTCGTCGCGCAGGCGGGCAAGGCTGCGGGCACGCCCATCGTGCTCAAGGACTATGCCCGATTCCAGCTCGGTGAAGGCATCGAGAAGGAAGAAACCGATTTCGCTGCGGAAGTCGCCGCCGCCGTCGCGGGCTGATTTCTCGCGCGCCGAATTGATGACGGCCGTCGCAGCATCGCCGCTGCGGCGGCCGTTGTTTTGAGCGCCCTTGCGCACCGCGCTACCTTAGCCTTTGCGCATCGGCGGATTGCCGGTTAAGTGCGCGCCACCAATTCTCGCCCGGAGCCCCGCAGTCCCATGAGCCTTCCCCCGATCAAGCGCGTCCTCTTGAAACTCTCGGGCGAAGTGCTGATGGGGGATCAGCAGTTCGGGATCGATCCGGTGTTCGTTGCCGAACTCGCCAAGGAAGTGAAGGCGGCCAAGGAAACGGGCCTCGAAATCTGCCTCGTGATCGGCGGCGGCAATATCTTCCGCGGTATGGCGGGCGCGGCGCAGGGGATGGACCGTGCGCAGGCCGATTACATGGGCATGCTCGCCACCGTGATGAACGCGCTCGCGATGCAGAACGCGCTTGAGCAGCTCGGCGTCCAGACCCGCGTGCAGTCCGCGATCGAGATGGACAAGGTGTGCGAGCCGGTGATCCGCCGCCGCGCTGAACGCCATCTGGAAAAGGGCCGCGTGGTGATCTTTGCCGCAGGGGTCGGCGCGCCCTATTTCACGACCGATAGCGGCGCCGCCTTGCGCGCGGCCGAAATGAAGTGCGACGCGCTGCTCAAGGGCACCAGCGTCGACGGGGTCTATGACAGCGATCCCAAGCATAACCCGGCTGCGATCCGGTTCGATACCGTGAGTTACGACCGCGTGCTGGCCGATAATCTCAAGGTGATGGACGCCTCGGCCGTGGCGCTGTGCCGTGACAACAAGATTCCGATCGTGGTCTTCTCGATCCGCGAAAAGGGCAACCTTGCTCGCGTGCTCGCGGGCGGGGGCGTCCAGACCATCGTTCAAGACAGCTAAAAGATAAATAGAGGGAAGCCTGAAGCATGCCGCAATATGACAAGGCCGACATTGAGCGCCGGATGAAGGGCGCGGTCGATGCGCTCAAGAGCGATCTGCAGGGCCTGCGCACCGGCCGTGCCAACACCAGCCTGCTCGATCCGGTGGTGGTCGAGGTCTATGGCTCGATGATGCCGCTGTCGCAGGTCGCCACCGTCTCGGCCCCCGAGCCGCGCATGCTGAGCGTGCAGGTGTGGGACAAATCGAATATGACCCCGGTCGAAAAGGGCATCGCCCACGCCAATCTCGGCCTCAATCCGATCATTGACGGCCAGACGCTGCGCCTGCCGATCCCCGATCTCACGCAGGAGCGCCGCAAGGAGCTCGCCAAGCTGGCGGGCCAATATGCCGAGAAGGCCAAGATCGCGATCCGCAACGTGCGCCGCGACGCGATGGAAAGCCTGAAAGTCGACGAGAAGAAGAAGGAAATCTCCGAGGACGATCGCAAGCGTTCGGAGGAAGTGGTTCAGAAGCTGACCGATCAATTCGTCAAGGAAACCGACGAGGCGGCAGCCAAGAAGGAACAGGAAATCCTGACGCAGTGATTGCGGCTTCGGGATCGTAGGGAACAGGGTTGGACCAGTCGCGCGCCAGACATGTCGCCATCATCATGGATGGCAATGGCCGCTGGGCCAAGAAGCGGGGCTTGCCGCGCGCGGTCGGCCACCAGCGCGGGGTGGAGGCGGTGCGGCGGCTGGTGCGTGCGCTGGCGCCGACCGGCCTTGAATGCCTGACGCTCTACGCCTTCTCCTCGGAAAACTGGAAGCGGTCGGAGGACGAGGTCGATGATCTGATGAACCTGATGCGCAAGTTCATCAAATCCGATCTGCCCGAATTTGTCGCCAACAAGGTCAAGCTGAAGATCATCGGCGACTGGCAGTCGCTCGCGCCCGATATTGTCGCCATGCTCGAAGATGCGCTGGCGCAGACCGCGAACGGCAGCCAGACGCTCGCGGTGGCGCTCAATTACGGCGCCCAGCACGAGATCGCGCGCGCTGCGGCCAAGGCCGCGGGCGAGGGCGAGGTGACGATCGAGACCATCGCCGCGCATCTCGACACCGCCGATCTTCCCCCGCTCGATCTGTTGATCCGCACCAGCGGGGAGATTCGCCTGTCGAACTTTCTGCTGTGGCAATCGGCCTATGCCGAGATGCTGTTCGTCGACACGCTGTGGCCCGATTTCGAGCCTGCGCACCTCAACCGCGCGCTCGATGATTTCGCCCTGAGGGAGCGGCGCTATGGCGGGCGCTGAGGTGCGCAAGCAAGCGGTGTCGGATCTGCCGGTGCGGCTGGGCTCGGCGGTGGTGATGCTGGTGATTTCTGCCGGAGCGCTATGGCTCGGCGGGTGGTTCTGGACGGCATTTGTCGGCTTGCTGGCGCTGGGCGTGCTGTGGGAATGGAACCGGCTGGTGAGCCGCTTCGGCGTGTCGGGTGTTGCCGAGACGCTGTGGTTCTTCGGGGGCGTGATCTATATCGGCGGCGCGGCGCTGGCGATGCTGGCTCTGCGCAATGGCGCGCAGTTCCGTCCCGTGGATGGCCAGAGCTTCGGCTATGCGCCCTTCGAGGTGCTGGTGAGCTATATCCTGCCCATCGTGGCGGTGGATGTCGGCGCCTATTTTGCCGGACGCGCCATCGGCGGTCCGAAGATCGCCCCGAAGATCAGCCCGTCCAAGACCTGGGCGGGGCTGGGCGGCGGC
>Ga0164292_10002460_pt1 | contig 15102 bp, 12 predicted proteins | sample GEODES117metaG_FD_111486 | JGI IMG/M metagenome (GOLD analysis project Ga0164292, IMG submission 111486) | Eutrophic lake water microbial communities from Lake Mendota, Wisconsin, USA - GEODES117 metaG | ecosystem: Environmental > Aquatic > Freshwater > Lake | place: USA: Lake Mendota... | reverse complement strand
TCCGCAGGTTTTAATGAAATTGAAAGATTTGCCGATCAGGAATGGAATCCTTACGGAGCATTCGATTCCCAAATTTCCCCCAATGTAAAAACGCCTGTACTCAATCATTGGTTTGGTAAGCAGGCCCCTGTATGGCTAAAATTCAATTCCCGTTTCAAAACTGAACTATATGCATTTTTATCTCAAAAAGGAATCACCTTTGAAGAATTTGGGGCCAATAGCTTAAAAGTAAGTAGCGGCAATTTAGAGGATGCTGTTTTACTCGGCTGGTGTCGGATTCAGGATTTGGGCAGTCAGGAATCTCTTAACACAGAAATACTAAGCCGCGCTTCACTGGTTTGGGACACCTGTTGCGGAGCCGGTGGAAAGTCATTGCTGCTGTCTGATTTAAATCCTGATGCCACATTGTATATTTCCGATACCCGTTCGCAAATGGTCCACAACGCATTACAGCGATTTTCCATTGAAGGCAAGCCCCTTCCCTTTTCTGGTATCGCTGATTTATCGGTACCTGTGGGAAAAGTCATTTTCGACGATAACATCCAAATTTCAAAACCGGTTTTCGATACGCTTATTTGCGATGTGCCCTGTTCCGGGAGCGGCACATGGAGGCGCAGTCCCGAAATGCTAACTGCTTTTACGATCAAAGATTTGGGCTATTATCAGCAAAGGCAACGCAATATTGTTAAAAACGCACTTCCTTTTCTAAAACAAGGGGGAAAACTCATATACCTCACATGTTCTGTTTTTATGGAGGAAAATGAAAATAACAGGCAGTTCTTTGTGGATGAACTAGGATTAAAAATGAATTCTGAGAATTATTGCGGCGGCTATGAAAAAGATGCCGATTTTATTTACCGGGCTGTATTGGAGAAATAATTATTCGGGATTGTACGCCCATTTGATATAAATACTTCCCCAGGTAAATCCACCTCCGAAAGTACTGAGAATGAGGTTATCACCCTTTTTAAATTTCTTCTCAAAATCGTACATAAGCAATGGGAGTGTGCCGGCTGTGGTATTCCCGTAACGATCAATATTTACGAGAACTTTTTCTTTATCCAGCCCCATTCTCTCGGCGGTGGCATCGATGATACGCAGGTTTGCCTGATGGGCAATCAACCAGTTGACCGAATCGGCATTTAGTCCGTTTCTGTCCATAATATCATAGCTCACATCTGCCATGTTGGTAACGGCAAATTTGAAAACCGTTTTACCTTCCTGATAAACGTAATGCTGTCGGTTGCTAACTGTTTCAAGCGTGGGGGGATTTAGAGAACCACCTGCAGGCTGGTAAAGAAATTCTCTACCACTGCCATCCATTTTTAGTATAGAGTCCAAAACTCCAAAACCATCGGTATTGGGTTCAAGTAAAACACAACCACCGCCATCGCCAAAAATGATGCAGGTGTTTCGGTCTGTGTAATCGATGATGGAACTCATTTTATCGAACCCACACACCAGTACCTTTTTACACCCGCTCTGAATGAATCTGCTGCCGGTTTCCAGCGCATACAAAAATCCGGAGCATGCGGCAGCTATATCAAATCCCCAGGCATTTTTAGCTCCGATTTTATCTGCAATAATGTTGGCACAGGCAGGGAAAATATAATCACCTGTAATCGTACCCACCAGAATAACATCGATTTCTTCAGGAGAAATGCCTTTTTTCTCCAGCATCGGAAGAATGGCGTTTACAGCCATATCGCTTGTGGCCTTTCCAGGTTCACGGAGAATATGTCTTTCTTTGATTCCGGTTCTGGTGGTAATCCACTCATCGGAAGTATCTACCAGCTTTTCAAGGTCTCTATTTGTAAGAACCGTTTCAGGTACATACCCTCCAACGGCGGTAATGGCTGCTGTTATTTTCTGCATCAGGCGGTAGCTTGGGGATTAATATACGTGGCTACGGCATCTTTAATTTTCTGAATCATCCCACTGCTCACCTCCTCGGCTGCAAGTTCAATCATTTTCACAAAAGTATCTGCCTTAGAGATGCCATGCCCTACGATAACCGGTGCATTAACACCTAGGATAGAGCTGCCACCGTAATGTTTAAAATTGAATTTATCGAGGTAATCATCCTGAACACCTCGTTTTGCAAGGCGGTAGTACATTCCCTCACAAACTTTTATAATTACGTTACCCGTAAAACCGTCACAAACGATTACGTCGCAATGGTCACCAAAGATATCACGTCCTTCAACGTTGCCCACAAAATTGATACCCCCGGTTGATTTAAGTAGTGAGTGGGTAGCACGGGTAAACAAACTCCCCTTCTCTTCTTCTTCGCCAATGTTGAGTAGTCCTACTTTCGGACTATCAACTTTATTGACTGCACCATAAAAGACAGAACCCAAAATGGAGAACTGCTGCAGGTGTTCCGGCTTACAATCTGCGTTTGCCCCTACATCCAGCAATAAACCGGGATGGTTATTGAGACGGGGTACTACAGAGGTAAGGCAAGGTCTGTCTATTCCGGGAATGGCCTTCACAGTCATGAGAGAACCTACCAGCATGGCACCTGTATTTCCGGCACTGAGAAAAGCGTCAACCTTACCTTCTGCAAGGTAGTGTAAACCCACAGCGATACTGGAATCATGCTTAGTGGTAAAAGCCCTTACGGGGTGCTCCCCCATATCAATCTGGCTGGGGCAATGAATAATTTCAAAAACAGATGGATCCAGGTTCTCCTGAATGCAAACGTTTTCTATGGCACTTTTATCACCAAAAAGCACCACTTTAAATTCTGGGTGAATACGGGCAGCAGAGACAGCGCCTTTTACAGATTCTAGGGGGGCAAAATCGCCACCCATCGCATCCACTCCAATTTTCATCATTACGATTCGTTACGGCCTTTCATGACCTTCTGGCCACGATACATGCCGGTTTCCAAATTTACACGGTGGTACAGTGATACATCTCCTGTCACTGGGTCGGCTATCATAGGGCGTACTTCCAGTTTGTCATGAGTACGACGTTTGTCCCTACGGGTTTTGGATATTTTTCGCTTAGGATGTGCCATTTTCTTATTTTTATTTCTTTTTAAACAATTCTTTCAATTTGTCCCAACGGGGATCGGGCTGAGACCCGTCTGTTCCGTTTAGGTCGTTTAGCTTTGATAGCATTTGGTAATTACAAGGTTTGGTTTCCATTTCGTCGCAATTGCGAATCATGGGCAAAGACAACAGCGTGGTTTCATAACATTCCTGCGCGAGGTTTATTTTATAATCCTGCTGCGTCAATACCACCCAGTCATCATTATTTAAATCGGCGTCCTGTACACCTTCCGGGGCCATTTTATACAGTACATGATGACCGGTCTCCATGGTTATTGAAAGTGGTACTAAACAACGATCACAACTTAAGTTTACCCAGCCATTGATTTCCAGGTTTAGATTAAGAAGATTCACCGTTTTCTCCAATACCGCCTTTACAGCAATTTCGGCGCCCAAAACATCCTCGTTACCAAATATCTCAAAGAACTTCTTTTCAAGTCTGTAATTGAATTCGTGAATGCCGTCTTTTAGCTTAACGAATTCAATGTCAAATTCCTCCAGACTTAAACTTGCGTCTTTCAAAACGAACGGCAAAAATACGGATTTATCCATAAAATTACAACCTTTTTCTGAAATATAGGTATATCAAAACAAAAGTCCCGGCCTGTACAGACCGGGACTTCTATAGTTATTTAGTGTTGGTTAAAACTCCCAAAGATCATGCTCAAAAATAAACAGATCATTCTTGATGTTTTCTGCTTCCAGCAACATAGCAATGGGATCTTGCTGAAATTCAGTTCTCATGCTCAGGTAGCGATCATCCCAGTCTGTAGTTTTAACAATGTAGCTGTCAAAAAGACGGTAATTATTGAAAAGGTCATCCCAGCTGATACGCATAACATCATTATAACGATTGAAAACTTCTGATTTTGCAAGAGTAGGCCTCAAATCATCCATTTTAATCCAAAACAGGGGCAATTCATAGGTTTGACCATTGGGGAATTTCTCTTCATACATGGGTGCAATGGCTATGATCCTGGGACGCAGCTCACTATGCTTATAATCAAAGAGCCAGTCTTCCATAATCTCGAACCTTACAATTTTCTCCCATTTAAAGATATCGTAGTAAGCGGTGTCAACCAAATCCTCGTTATCCTCTGGATTTCTCCAGTTTTGGATTTGTGTTACTACCAGCTTAGAACCTTCCTTGTAGCAATCTTCCGGCGTTTTTACCCTGTTTAATGAGTCAGTCCAATAGCCGCGAACTAGCCCTTTTGTAGCAGCTTCATAAATGATCTGTGTTACAGGATTTTTGGGCCATGTAAAAGAACGATTCATTTTTTGACGACAATCAATTCTTCTCCAGATGCGACGACGGAACTTGAGATCGGCCTCACGCAGAAAAGGATAGGGTACTACAACAGCGTCATCGATTCCAGGACGGCCGTCATTGGTAGTAAAGGGTGTTTCTCTATGAAATGCAGGCGCATCATCATAATGAGTTCCAATGGTTGGCACTGCCAGTGTTGGCGTAGTACCTGCACCGCTACCGGCGCCGGCGCCTGTACCAGAACCTGCACCAGAGCTTGTTCCAGTAGAACCGGAAGAAGAACTCCCTGATGATGACGAACCACCGGAACCACTACCGGATCCGCCTGAGTCTCCCCAACCCCAGTCCTGACTGTACCCATTAAGGGCCATCAGGCAGGTTGCAACGATTAACATTCCCTTTTTCATAATCAATTCAGTTTAACATTTATTTATTGAAGCATTCCGCTTACGTTTTCAAGAAATACAGGACCTGAAGGACCTACTGCGCGTATATCGGAGAACATTACGAACTCACCGGCACGCATGCCACCCAGAATTCCTTTGATACCCTGCAAAGAAGCACCTGTAATCGATGCCTTTTTGGGGCCTGTTCTTCCAATACCGGTGAAGGTATAGCCCTGCACAGTGTATTTAACACCATCATACACAAAGTTCTCCAGAATGGCAACGGCAGAAGACTGCGCCATTAAAGCAGACAACTGTATGGGCTTATCAAATGAGATAGCGCCTGCACGGAAAACCGGACGGGGTACGTTACGAATCTTGAATTTCTTAGAACCCATAGGAACCACACGACCGTCACCCATTTTAGCACTAACGCTGATAATGGATTCATTACCCTGACGGGCAGGGAAAAGAACTTTATAACGACCTCCTCCGATACTCTGCAGGTTACCCGCACTGGCATTTACAGCCACATTACGCGAATCAACACCGGCAACAGCAACAGAAATAGGGTTATCCAAACCTACGTAGAATACATTTAATTCATCAGCCGAGATAGCAGCCATAGGAGGGAAAACACTGTATTTTGCCTCAGCGGTAAGGTTTTCCATTTTACCACCGGGACCAGGCACAGCAATATTCACTTTGTAGTTAAACTCCCCTGGAGAACCACCGGTTACTTTGTATTTACCGATACCATCTTTGATTTCAACAGCAGAACCACCTACAGTAATATTCATTTGTGCCTTACTGTTGTAGGCAGCCAACATAATATCAGCTTCATAAGTCTGGTTTTGCATTATAGCACTGCTGGGTGCAGAGATTACTGCGGCCAGTTTGTCAAATTTGAAGTCAGAAGCATTTACAGCCTTAGCCAAAACAGCAGTAACTTCAGATTCCAGAGAGCGGGCATCGTTTACGTATTTGCTGAGCAGTGCAAAAACACCTGCCAAGGGAGAGTGTTCGAGATACATAGACACCCATTTCTGTTCGCGACCATCGGAGTTTTTACCGTCGTTGGCTACCAAACCAGTTTTATCTTTCAGGCTTTTCTTTGCTTCTTCCAACAACTTTTTGGTTTCACCCTTGTCATCTTTACCACCGAGATTGGGGTCTTTAACTGCTTTATCAAGCAGAGCCAACAGATCGTCTCTGGTTTTGTTAATAGCTTCAAAAACAGCATCACCTCTCAATTTACCGGAGGGAGCAAATGCCCAGGCCTTACCATCAGGACGCTGCGGATTTTTCTCCAGTAAAAAATAATTGGAGTGCAATTCCATATTATCACCCTGTGTTAATTCAGCTACTCCTCCTTTTACCAATGTATCTTCAGTTTTTCTACCTCCTGATAAATCGGTCAAGTCAGTTTTAACCGCATCCATGTTCTTTTCAAACTGGTCGGTAATTTTCTTAGCTTCATTGGCAATTGCTAGGGCTGCTTTTGCACTTTCATTCTCCTCTTTACCAATGGCCTTGAGGGTCATATCGTTCTTGGCCTTGATGTTACTGGTTGAGGTATTCAGTGAATTCTCAATCAGGTTGAAGGCCTTAATAATTTCTTTGGACACGTTCAACGCCAGCAGAGCGGTCAACACGAGATACATCATGTTGATCATCTTCTGACGTGGTGTAGTTTTACCACCTGCCATTTTTAACTCCTGTTTTTATATTTAACAATTAAACAAAGAGGGCAATTATCGTGCTCCGCCCATAGCGCTCAGCATGTTACCATAAACGGTATTCAGGCTTGCAAGGTTATTATTGAGTTTAGAAATTTCTTCCTTGAATTTCAATGTTTCGTTCTCGCTTGCAGTAAGGTTGCTAACCAAGTTAGACAAACCTCCGCTTAATGAACCCATAGAATCAGCCACCATAGCGGTGCTGTTGCTGATGTCATTCATGTTCTTTGCAGCTTTTAATGCGCTGTCAGCATACTCATTGGTTGCAACTGCGGCATTGGACAGGTTGGCCATTTCCTTAACGTTGGTGCTAAGACTTTGCAAACCTGAACCCAAACTGGAAATCAGTTCCGGACCTACCTTGGCTTCAGCCAGCATAGAATCCAGTTGTTGAGTAACAGAACCTTGCTTCTTACCACGTTCTTTAGCTTCTCCACCAGCGAGTTCGGGATAAACCAAAGACCAATCCGGATCCATGTGAACCGGTTCAAATGAAGAGATTACGAATATGACACACTCTGTACCCATACCCACGATTAGCATAAGATCCGCGCCTTTCCAGTGCATAATTTTGAACAAAGCACCGGCAATTACGATTGCTGCACCCAGACCATAAACGTAGTTCATGATCACTTTCCATCTTTTGCTTTCAAAGAAACTTTTTTCCATAGTTATTGTGTTTGTTTTGTTTAGTTTAAGAAGTTTTATTTTTTATCTCTGTTTGATCGTCCGATATAAGTCTGAACACAGCGGAAACCTACAAAGCACTTGCTGGTATCCTGATATTCATAAGTGCGTGCACCGTTTTCGATGAAGTAAGCCACATCTTTCCAGCTACCGCCGCGAATCACTTTACGCTTAAGGGTTACGGGTACTTCGCTTCCGGGACCTCTTTCAGGAACACGACGATAATTCTGACCGTTTAAATCGTGAACGATTGCGTTGTTGGCTACCTGATAATCAGTCCAGGTCCATTCTGATACGTTACCGTTCATATTATACAAACCGAAATCATTAGGGAAGTATGAGTCTGCACGTACCGGATAAACACCACCATCTGCACCGTAGTTGCCGCGGAGCGGTTTAAAGTTGGCCATCATACAACCTTTGCTGTTGCGGGTGTAGGGACCACCCCATGCATATTTATTTCCGATGCGGTTTGCACGCGCTGCATATTCCCATTCGTATTCGGTTGGCAGACGGAAGTCTTCTGTATTGGGAAGACCCAATTCGTGCCAGTAGCTGGCTTTGCGTATGGTTCTCCAAGCGCAGAAGGCGTTTGCCTGGTGCCAGTTAACTCCTACTACAGGGTAATCATCATACTTGGGGTGCCAGAAATAAACACGCGCCATAGGTTCATTGAAACTGTAGGTAAAGTCACGAACCCAGCACAGGGTATCGGGATAGATCAGCGTCTCTTCATCCTTAATGAATTTCGAACGATCCATGGGATTGTATTTATCGCGATCCTGATTGGCAGCACTTACATAGTCAAACCACTGATATTTATACATCAATTTACGCGTGTCAATCTGAGAGAGACCACGGAAACGCTCAGCACCCTGATAAAAAAGGTCTGCCAAATCTTCTTTGTGTTTCTCCCAATCCAGCGGACGGCTGTAATCAATGAATCGGTTTCCTTCATCATCTTCAGGGAAGAAATACTGATCGTCATCCAACTTGTAGCGTGCAATTGAATCCAGCACGTGATCTACAAACTGACGGTATTCGTTGTTTGTGATTTCCGTTTCATCCATCCAAAAAGCAACGATGGTCATCTGCTTGTTGGGCTCCAGATACGATTGAAACACATCTTGCCCTGACTGACCTGTGTGGAAAGTTCCGGACGGAATGTAGACAGTTCCCGGAGGCTGGGGATGGAACCATGGCCTTCTGTTGAGCAGGCCCGTCAGATCACCCGTGTCTGCGGGACCGCAAGCAAACAGCCCTATGGTTGCGATGATCATGGCTGACCTCAACCTGCTGTTTGATAATGCTTTCACCAGTTTATTTACCATTTTATTTTCACTGATGATTCTGCTGATTATTTTCCTTTTCATCTGGCAGTTTCGTTTTTGTGTATTATGCGTGAAGTTGCAAAAATAGGTTTTAGTATTGAATACGCAACTATTTTTTTCCTTCGATAATGAATAACGATTTTAAGTTTATTATATTGTGTAAGATTATTAATTATTCCAAATCTTTAGACCTGTTCATGTAGCGAGGATGACGATATACTTTTTCAACCCGTTCAGGAAGTGCGATTTTAAAGCAATAATTTACCTGTAATTCGTGGGTACCATTGCTACTACGGCGAAGACTTTGTAAGGTTATATCATAGGAATAACCAATCCTGAATAATTGAGTTCCTTGTCCATTGGGAGAATTTCCTTTAATAGGAGGATAATATCCCAATAAAACAGAAGCAGCATCCAGGCCAACGCCCTGCCCTCTGATGGACAAGCCACCGGCAAACGTATTGTTCCAGGTTACCATGCCTTGCGGAGTGAACTGTGGTTTAACCAAACCGCCCTGTTCCATTACAGTTTTAATCATAATGCTTGGATCAAGGGTAAGGGCGGGATTACCCAAAAACTGCTCTTTGGTGTAACCGGCCATTAAATAAAGATGTCTGGCTGATTTCACGTTGATTTGACCGCCTGATGCAGCGTAATTATACTCTTTGGGATTGATGTGAGACATGGATAAGCCCACATACAAATCTTTCATATTAGGATTAGAATACCAAACCCCTGCACCCAGTTCGGTTTTGGTATCTCCTTGTTTGTTGGTAGGAACCAATGGGTCGTTAGGGTCATGGGCACGCATTTTGGTACCGTCAATCTGACGGGTAATGCTGGTTACGTCAAAACCCAAGCGGATGCTGCTTCCATCGGCCAGGTTGTATGCACCTGCGAGTCCACCGCGCAAATAGGTATTGGATTCATAGGCAATCACATCGTTGGTAAAACTCAAAAAGGCACCACCATAATTGGTTACGATGCCTGATGCATTTTTAATGTTGATAGGTGCAGTAAAACCAAAAGCATTGGTTTTTGGCATGATATTGTCAACAAAGTTGATAGGTGCTTTGCCTGACTGGGTTTTGAACATCCCCGTTTCATCTTGAAGCCCCATCCATTGTCTGTGCGCATTGGCATTCACACAGAAACTACCTGAAGCCCCGGCGTATGCAGGATTGAAAAGTATTTTGTTGAATGCATAATGCGTGTAGTAGGGATCTTGCTGTGAAAACCCTGTGAATGGCAGTGCCAGAGCGGCAAGCAATGCAATTGATAGTTTATTCCTCATGAACACAACGCTTGTATCGTTAATGCACAAATTTGGGGGATTCTGCATGAATGTGCAAGTTTTTTACATTATTTTTTCTTCATCGTAATTTTCGGATGTGGACTAAGCAAAAAAATGATCCTTCAGTCATGAAACGCAGAAAGGTACTTTTATATATTGATTTTCAGTATTTTATATCATTTATTAAATTATTGATAATAGGTGGATAACAATCATCAAAAAACTGCTTGTGTCCAATGAATTTTACATAATCTTGTAAAAAATTATATACATACTATGCCATCTATTTTGGTCATTGATGATGAAGCTGCGATCAGGGAGACCCTGAAAGAGATTCTTGAGTACGAAAAATACGAAGTTACGCTTGCTGAGGATGGGGCTAAAGGGCTTCAGTTGCTACAAAAAAACAACTTTGATGTCATTTTAAGTGACGTAAAAATGCCGGGTATTGACGGTATGGAATTGCTGGACCGGGTACAGGCCCTGGCGCCCGATGTTCCCATGGTCATGATTTCCGGACATGGTTCTGTGGAAATGGCCATAGAAGCCACCAAAAAAGGGGCCTATGATTTTATTACCAAACCCCCCGATTTAAACCGATTGCTCATTACCCTGAGAAACGCGGTGGACCGAAACAATCTGGTTTCCGAAACCAAAGTCTTGAAGCGTAAAGCAGCCAAAACCTACGATATTATTGGTGAAACACCTGCAATACTAAAGATTAAAGAGACCATTGAAAAAGTTGCTCCCACGGAAGCCCGCGTATTGATTACCGGAGAAAATGGCACGGGCAAGGAACTGGTGGCACGCTGGATACACGAAAAAAGTCCGAGGGCCAACATGCCACTTGTGGAAGTAAATTGCGCTAGCATACCGTCTGAATTGATTGAAAGTGAATTATTTGGGCATGAAAAAGGCAGTTTTACCAGTGCCATCAAGCAGCGCATTGGTAAATTTGAGCAGGCACACGGTGGTACTTTATTCCTGGATGAAATTGGCGATATGAGTATGGCAGCACAGGCCAAGGTACTCAGGGCCATTCAGGAAGGACGTATTACCCGGGTTGGCGGAGATCGCGAGATCAAGGTTGATGTGAGAATTGTGGCGGCAACCAATAAAAACCTGCTCGAGGAAATTGAAAAAGGCAATTTTAGGATGGACCTGTATCACCGTTTATCGGTAATATTGATTCATGTGCCCACACTTAACGAGCGCACCGACGATATACCCACCATTGCCACTAACTTTTTGGAAAATATTTGCCAAGAGAATAGCATTCCGGTCAAGAAATTCACCCCGGATGCCATGGACGCATTAAAGGAAGTTAACTGGACCGGCAATATACGTGAATTGCACAACGTGGTAGAGCGACTGGTGATATTGTGCGGAACTGAAATTACCGGCGATGATGTATTTATTTACAGCAATCCGGCCCAGCGGGGTTCCGATCCTTTTGGTGTGGTTGACAACTACAGCACGCTGCAGGATTTCAGAGACTGGGCTGAAAAAATATTCATTGAGCGCAAGCTGATTCACAATGCCTGGAACGTAGCCAAAACAGCACAGGAAATTGACATACAGCGGAGTCATCTTTACAATAAAATAGAGAAATACAACCTCAAAAGGCGCTGATGGTTCAGCCGGGCTCCGATATGGAAGCGGCTGTGGGTTGTTTGCAGAATGCACAGCTGGTAGGAATACCTACAGAAACCGTTTATGGTTTAGCTGCAAACGCGCTGCGTACTGATGCAGTAGCCAAAATATTTTCTGCCAAAAACCGTCCGTTTTTTGATCCGCTGATTGTTCATACCCACGATATATCTGAGGTATACCAATATGTAAAAACCATGCCGGAGAAAGCGAAAATACTGGCAGAAGCTTTCTGGCCTGGGCCGTTAACGCTGGTGTTGCCTAAAGCCGATTTGATTCCTGATTTGGTTACTGCAGGACAAGATACAGTTGGCATTAGGGTACCCTCCCACCCTGTTTGTCTTGCATTGCTTAAGCAGCTTGACTTTCCTCTGGCGGCCCCCAGTGCGAATCCGTTTGGTTATGTGAGTCCCACTACTGCCCAGCATGTGGTGGATCAGCTGGGTGAAAAGGTGTGCTATGTTCTGGACGGGGGGCCATGCACTGTGGGGGTAGAAAGCACCATTATTGGCTTTCCCGGTGGAGAGCCGGTCGTTTATCGCCTGGGTGGAATTTCAATAGAGCAGATTTCTGCTGTTGTAGGATTTGTAGCGGAGCAGATTTCCGGCGGTAGTAACCCCGCTGCACCGGGTCAGCTGGACGTGCACTACAGTCCGCATTGCAGGGTAATACTGGAACATACGGCTAAAATTGAAGATTCGAAAGAAGTATGTTACCTGAGGTTTACATCGCGTATACCCGGTATTGATAGTGAGCGACAATATGTACTTAGTCCGCTGGGAAGTCCTGAGGAAGCGGCTGTCAATTTATTTGCCATGCTGAGGACACTTGATCAATCAGGATATCGCAGCATAGTGGCGGAGTTATTGCCTGAGGTAGGCCTGGGACGGGCAGTGAATGATCGTTTGCGCAGGGCTGCAGCAAAATGATTTAATCCAGAATAAAATCCAGTGTATTGGTGAGTAATTCTACCGTTTGTGAACACAGATTTTCCGGCGCGGGATGGGGTGTATTGAAGGTGTGATCTGCATTCTCCATTTTCACCAGCAGGGCGTGCCAGCATTCATCATACAGCTTATCCGAGTGAACCGCTGGAACTGATTTATCATCAAGGCCATGCAATAGTAAAAGCGGTATTTGCAAATCGCCTGCTGCCTCCATCACATTGTATTTTTCCTCATGTTTCATTAAATCCTGCCAGTAGGCATAATTCAATGGCATGGGCTGACCTGTGCGGGCATTGGGAATTATCAAACTTCCTTCTTTTTCCCATTTTTTGAGGTCAGCCGAAGCAAACATGGATGCATAATGCGCTATCGGTGCCCAGGCCACTACTTTGCTGATATTTTTATTAGTGGAAGCGGCTACAATGGCATTGGCACCTCCCCTGCTATGCCCGCCGAGGATAATCTGTTCTGCATTTAAACCAAAGTTTTCTGCATTGCTGTGAACCCAGTCAACAACAGACTTTGTTTCTGACAGTTCTCTGGAAACGGTGTTTTGACCAAAAAGATCCAGACGAACAAATTCTTCGGGATTCGATTCATCCACACCGTTCCAGGTATGATTAAACGTCAATACGGCAACATTTTCAGGGCAAAAGTAGTCGGCAATCCTGGGGAAAAAGCCCCATTCTCTAAATCCCTTAAAACCATGACAGAAGACAAACACCGGCACGTCTATTTCTTTTGCGGGCAGGAATAAATGGGCATGAATTTGCTGATTGTCAGCACCCGGAATAGAGAGGGAAATTTTTTCGGCCATATTGCACAAAAAAAGCCTTGAATGGCAAGGCTTTTCTTTGTACCCGGGGCCGGGCTCGAACCGGCACGAGTGTTACCCCATTGGTGTTTGAGACCAACGCGTCTACCAATTCCGCCACCCGGGCAAAGTGGAAGTGCAAAAATACGGTTTTCCTGTTAACTTAGGATGGTTTTGACTGAATTATTCAGTTATTTTTTGAACCCTGGGTCCAAACTCTATGGCCTGCATATTCAATATCTTTCCTTGGTTCAATTCAAACCGGATGGCTGTTCTAACCAGATGAAACCCTTGAATGCCACAGCTTCCGGGATTAACAAACAGCATGTTTTTCAATGCGGGGTCTCTTTCCACTTTCAAAATATGTGAATGCCCGCAAATGAGCATTTTGGGTGGATCGGCATTCAACTGTGAAGTTATTTTAGGGTTGTACCTTCCCGGTTTACCGGCAATATGGGTCATCCATACGGTGACACCTTCGGCGGTAAATTTGTTGTGTTCAGGGAAAATACTGCGTAAGTCTTGTCCATCAACATTACCCCAGCAGGCTCTCACCCGTTTTCCCAGTTTTTCTATGGCTGTCAACAAGGTCGTATTCAGCCAGTCGCCTGCATGCCATACCTCATCGGCCTCAGCACAGTGTTTAAGGATGCCCTCATCCACCCATCCGTGATTATCACTCAGCAATAGTACTTTCATGTTGTTTTTTATTAAAAAACCCAGCCCAGCCAATGGCTGCCATTACAATCATCACAGGCATTACCGGAAGCAGGTAGCGTGCACTGCCCACCGGGCCCACAATCAAAAGCAAATAGAGTACTGTGGAAACCAAAATTCTTTTGTGTGGCAAGTCCCTAACTACGGCAAAAAATGACATCATCGTCTTTAACAATGCCAATAGGGCAAAGAAAATTATATAAACCCAATATAACGGGGGTTGTGAGGTCCGGATTTCTTTGCTGCCCATACTCATGAAACCATTTCCCTGCGGCAATTGAAAGAAAGCGATGAAATCATATCGTCCGGGGTCTAACAGTGCCTTAGCAAAGCCCATAGCATGCAAATACGCGTATTTTACAGGCGACATTCTGATTGCTTTTTGGGTTTCATTTTGCATAAAATGAAATTTTTCTTCAAAATCCATACTGTCCATTCTGACTGCAGCCACACGATAATACATTTCCTCACCTGAAAACTCTCCTTTTGTTAAGCTTCGAATATTGTACTCAAAAGCATTGGTGACAGAAATAGAGGAAAAGTGGAATACTCCGGTATGTTTTTGATTAACCCATGAAATAGAAAGTACGACAACCACGGGAAGAATGAGCCATATTTTCTGTTTGCCCTTGATCCAAAACAGCCCTATCAAAGCAATCCATGCCCAGGGCATGAACACTGGTTTTAGCAATAAAAGCGCTATTACAGTCATTGAAACACGAAGCCATTGTCTTTCGATAAAGGCCAAGGTGCCAATTAAAACCAGTACCTGACAGAGGATATCCGGCATAATCATGGCCGTGTAATAGTACTGCAGGGGATACAGTAAAAGCAATACCAGTGCAATCTTAAAACAAGTCTCCTTCCCTATTTTCACGAACAGTTTGTGCATCAGAAATGGAACCCATGCAGACAGCATAAATTGAAACAACAGCAAAAGGTTGCTAACGTAAAAAATGGCAATCAACATAGGATAGCCGGGTGTGCGTCTTGTTTCTGGCAGACTTAGCTGTTCGCAAGCGTCGGCCGTTGAACAGGCACTCCAACCCTTTCCTGCCATTAGGTTTGTTGCTGAAGATTTATATTCGCCTGTATCTACCAGTTCGGAAGGCAGAATGATTTGTTTACCCAGCGCCAGCAACAGCAGCAACAGATAAAGGCCATAGAGCGGATATTTCCTGAAGAAAGCCAAGAATGCCCTATAGCGC
>Ga0164292_10002459_pt1 | contig 15106 bp, 14 predicted proteins | sample GEODES117metaG_FD_111486 | JGI IMG/M metagenome (GOLD analysis project Ga0164292, IMG submission 111486) | Eutrophic lake water microbial communities from Lake Mendota, Wisconsin, USA - GEODES117 metaG | ecosystem: Environmental > Aquatic > Freshwater > Lake | place: USA: Lake Mendota... | reverse complement strand
CGCCATCCACTCGACGAAGAAGCTGGTCTTGGCCTTGACGTTTTGCTGGTACAGGGTGTGCAGCATGGCGTGGCCGGTGCGGTCGGCCGCAGCGCAGGCACGCTGGACTGGTTTTTCGCCGTAGTTGGCGGTGTGGCCGCCGAAGGGGCGCTGGTAAATGGTGCCGTCGGGGTTGCGGTCAAACGGCATACCCATGTGCTCGAGGTCGTAGACGACCTTGGGCGCTTCGCGGCACATGAACTCGATGGCGTCTTGGTCGCCGAGCCAGTCGGAGCCTTTGACGGTGTCGTAGAAGTGGTAGTGCCAGTTGTCCTCGCTCATGTTGCCCAGCGAGGCGCCGATGCCGCCCTGGGCGGCCACGGTGTGCGAGCGGGTCGGGAAGACCTTGGACAAGACCGCGACGTTCAGGCCGGCGCGGGCCAGCTGCAGCGAGGCACGCATGCCGGAGCCGCCGGCGCCGACGATGACGACGTCAAACTTGCGCTTGGTGATGTTGTTGGAGGTGTAGGTCATGCTGGGAAGCTTCGGGTGTCTCGGGCGATGTTCAGGCGATCAGGGTGACGCTCAGGCTGACGCTCACAGGCGCCACAGGACCTGCAGGGTCCAGCCGGCGCAGCCGACGAGCCACACGATGGCAAAGACCTGCAGCGGCAGGCGGAGGGCGACGGGCTTGACGTAGTCCATCAGCACGTCACGGATGCCCACCCACACGTGATAGATGAGGGCGATCACGACGGAGAAGGTCAGGAACTTCATCCACTGGGCGGCGAAGATGCCGGCCCACTTCTCGTAGCCGATGGGGCCGGTGAAGAAGATCAACTGGGCCAGGACGATCAGAGTGAACAGCGCCATCAGGACGGCGGTCACGCGCTGGGCCAGCCAGTCACGCAGGCCATAGTGGGCGCCGCTGACGATGCGCTTGGAACCGTAGTTCACGGACATGGGGGAATGCTCCTAGGGAATCGGTGGAATGCGGTGGAGGGCGTTGCCAGTGGGGCGGTGCGGTTGGGCTGCTACGTTCCGGACTGCTCAGTACAGGCCGAACAGCTTGGCGCCCAGTGCGATGGTCAGCACCACGCTGCCGATCAGGGTGCGCTTGGCGCTGGAGGCGCCCGATTGCTTGGTCACCGCGGCGTGGTTGACGTCCATCATGATGTGACGGATGCCAGCGATGAAGTGGTGCAGATAAGCCCAGATCAGCGCCAGGGCCACCAGCTTGATGAACCAGCCCGGCACGAAGCCGATGCCGACATTGAAGGCAGCGGTGAAGCGTGCGAAGGAAATTTCGGATGAGACCGAGGTGTCGAACATCCAGATGATGAAAGGCATCAGGATGAACATCAGCACGCCACTCACGCGGTGCAGGATGGAGACGATGCCGGCAGCGGGAAGCCGGTAGCTCGGCAGGTCCGTCAGGGCGTTGATGTTTCGGAACTCGGGGCGCTTCTTCGCGATATCGGTCATGGGGTGCGCAATCTTGTAGTTCGTGACGGACTGAAATTCTATTGCAACGCATCAAGCTGACGCGGAGCCTTCGCTGATAACCCGACGCGCGGGTGACTCGCGTGTGCCAGTTCGGTGCATGGGCAGACGGCGATTCGAAAAGTGCGGGTGATAGGAAGGCTGCGCATCGCGCGTTTCAGCTCAGGTCGTTGCGGTAATGGCGCGAATCCGTGCGATAGAGGCCCCTGCGAAACTCCATCGGCACGTCGTTGTAAGTCAAAGCAATTCGTTCTACCGACAGCAGCGGGTGGCCCTTGGGCACCTTGAGCAACGGGGCCTGTTGCGCATCTGCCGCCACCGCACGCAGCCGCTCCTGCGCGCGCACCATGCGCACGCCGAATTCCAGCTCGAACATCGCGTAGGTGGCGCCGCGCCAGCCGGCCAGGCGCTCGGCGGACAGGCCCTTGAAGGCCGTGCCCGGCAGCCACATGTCTTCCAAGATGGTAGGGACACCTGCGAATGAAAGCACCCGCCGAACCTGCACCACTGCCTCGCCGGCGCGCAGGGCGAGCGGCCTGGCGATCTCGGCGCTGGCCCGTACCCGCCGGCATTCCATGATGCTTCGCTCTGCGGGCACCTCGGCGCCGGGCTCACCGGCGTCGGGCACCAGGCGCAGGAACCGGTACTGCACATGCTGCTCGGCATGGGTGGCGACGAAGGTGCCCTTGCCCTGGCGGCGTACCACCAGGTTTTCGGTGGCCAACTCGTCGATCGCCTTGCGCACTGTGCCCTGGCTCACGCGAAAGCGCGCAGCGAGTTCCATCTCGCTGGGAATCATCTCGCCGGGCTTCCATTCGCCCATCTCGAGGCTTTGGAGAATCAGTCCCTTGATCTGCTGGTAAAGCGGGCTGAAGGCGGGCGTGCCCGCTTCAGGTGCGCCGGACTCGGGGTAGGGCAGGGGGGCGGTGGCCATGGCTGTACGCGGTTCGTCAAATCATATCTTATATAAGACATAAGACAAATTGACCAAAGCGGGTTTTCGGCAGTACACTCGCGGCCGTTGCGCAGGGGGTGCCGCCGGCAGGCTGGATCCCTCGCGCGGGCCGGTGTCGGGGCCCCCAGGCCTGTGCTCCGGAGTACTTCCAATTTCCATTACTTCATCCGGAGATTTCCCCATGAGCAAGAAGCCTGTTCGCGTCGCCGTCACCGGCGCCGCTGGCCAGATCGGTTACGCCCTCCTTTTCCGCATCGCCTCTGGCGAAATGCTCGGCAAGGACCAGCCCGTCATTCTGCAACTGCTCGAAATCCCCGACGAAAAAGCCCAGAAGGCGCTCAAGGGCGTGATGATGGAGTTGGAAGACTGCGCCTTCCCCTTGCTGGCCGGCATGGAGGCCCACAGCGACCCGATGAACGCCTTCAAGGACACCGACTACGCGCTGCTCGTCGGCGCTCGTCCCCGGGGCCCTGGCATGGAGCGCGCCGACCTGCTGGCCGCCAACGCCCAGATCTTCACCGCTCAGGGTAAGGCCCTGGACAAGGTGGCCTCGCGCAATATCAAGGTGCTGGTGGTGGGTAACCCCGCCAACACCAACGCCTACATCGCCATGAAGAGCGCGCCCAGCCTGCCGCGCGAGAACTTCACCGCCATGCTGCGTTTGGACCACAACCGCGCCGCCAGCCAGATTGCCGCCAAGACCGGTTGCAAGGTTGGCGAGATCGAGAAACTCACCGTTTGGGGCAACCACTCGCCCACCATGTACGCCGACTACCGCTATGCCACCGCCAACGGCAAGAGCATCAAGGACCAGATCAACGACCAGGTCTGGAATGCCGACGTGTTCCTGCCCACCGTGGGTAAGCGCGGCGCCGCCATCATCGACGCTCGCGGCCTGTCTTCGGCAGCCTCGGCTGCCAACGCCGCCATCGACCACATGCGCGACTGGGCCCTGGGCTCGAACGGCAAGTGGGTCACCATGGGTATCCCGTCCAACGGCGACTACGGCATTCCCAAGGACGTGATGTTCGGCTTCCCGGTCATCACCCAGGACGGCAAGTACGAGGTCGTGAAGGGCCTTGAAATCGACGCCTTCAGCCAGGAGCGCATCAACAAAACGCTCAAGGAACTGGAAGACGAGCAGGCCGGCGTCGCCCACCTGCTCTGAGTTCGGCGCTGCAGTCCCTTCCCAAGGCCGTGAGCGCGCATCCCCGCGACGTTCTCCTGGGCGCCCAGGCCCGCACCGGCAGTTTGCCGGTGTGCGACCACTACAGTGGTGTCGAGGCCCGCATGAAAAAGAGCCTGCAGTTGCAGGCCGAGATGGCGGCGGAATTCGGCGCCTGCGTCTTTGACGTCACGCTCGACTGCGAAGACGGTGCGCCGGTAGGCGGTGAGCGAGAGCATGCCGCCCTGGTCGCGGAGATGGCGGCTGGCGCCGCGCCCGGTGCCCGGGTCGCGGTGCGGGTTCACCCTGTGGACCATCCCGCCTTCGAAGACGACATCCGCACCATCGTCGGCCGCGCCGGCGCCCGCCTGGTGCATGTGATGGTGCCCAAGGTTGAGTCCGTAGCTGATGTCGAGCGTGCCGCACGTGCGGTAGACGCTGCTGGCGCGCCGACACTGGGTCTGCATGCCCTGATCGAGTCGCCTGCCGCGGTGCATCGGTCTTTCGACATCGCTGCCCACGCCCGTATCCAGTCCCTGAGCTTTGGCCTGATGGATTTCGTTTCGGCCCACGGCGGCGCGATTCCCGCCGACGGCATGGGGGTGGAGGGTCAGTTCCGGCACCCGCTGGTGCTGCGCGCCAAGCTGGAGATTGCCTCGGCCTGCCACGCCCATGGCAAGGTGCCCTCGCATTGCGTGGTGACCGAGTTCAAGAACCACGACGCTTTTCGCGAGGCCGTCCGACGTGCCGCCCGAGAGCTGGGCTACACCCGGATGTGGAGCATTCACCCGGACCAGATCCGGCTGGTGTTGGGCGCCATGGCACCTGATGCCCGTGACATCGAAGCCGCCGCCGCCATCGTGCTGGCTGCAGCCCGCGCCGACTGGGCGCCGATCAGCCATGCAGGCAAGCTGGAAGACCGGGCGAGCTACCGCTTTCATTGGCAGGTACTTGAACGCGCGCACCAAACCGGGCGGCCCCTGCCCAGCGAAGTGCGCCCTTGGTTCGACGAGGTCCCCGCATGATCGAGTGGACCTGGTGGGGACTCTCGTCATCGACCCCGTCGGCGCTACAGGCGCTGCCTCTGGCCCTGCTCGCTCTTTTGGGTCTTCAGATCCTGGCGCCTGTCCAGGCGGCCGAAGCGGTGCCGGCGGGCACCAAAGGCAACGCGAGACAGGTCACGCCGAAGGCCACTGCGAAGGTCGCCCCGAAGGCGACCCCGAGGGCCACCCCGAAGGTTGCCTCTGGCACTGCCGCCAAGGCGCAGCCCCGGGGTGCGTTGGCGCCCTCTGCTCAGAAGGCCGTGGAGGCGCGGGTGCGGATCGAGGACGAGCCCTCCCACGACCTGTCCCCCGCCGAGCTCGAAGTGGCACGCGCTGTGCATGTGGGCGTCATGACCTGCGAACTCGGCGCCAGTGTGACCGTGGAGCCAGCGCGCCGTGAAGGTTTTTTTCTGGTCGGCATCCACAAGGGATTGCGCTTTCGCATGCACCCGATCGTGAGCCGCACTGGCGCCATTCGTCTGGAGGATCCCAAGCGGGGTGCGATGTGGCTGCAACTGGGAAACAAGTCAATGCTCTTGAGCCAGAAGCAGGGAAAGCGCCTGGCCGACGAATGCCAGAGCCCGTCGCAGGTCGAGGTGGCCGCGGCGATGAAAATGAACCCGCCGCCGAGCTTGTTGGAGCCCCTGCCACCGGAGGCTCCCGCCTCTGCTGATACTGCTGTGGCTCCTGGCGCCGCTCACACTGCTGCAGCTCCTGCCGCCACAGATGCAGCAGGTTCCGCAGCCGCTGCTGATGTCGCTGCGGTACCTGCCGCTCCTTCCGTTGCCGCCACCGCCGCTGACACCGTTGTCAACGGGGACATCGCTGAGAACGCAACTCAATAAGGCAGACTATCGAGATCAGCGAACAGAGTTCAGAAAGCAGAGCCGGACACCGGCCCAATCCACTATTTTTTTGACGGAGAGAAGACCATGCTGCAAGCCTATCGTGACCATGTCGCCGAGCGCGCCAAGCTCGGCATCCCGCCCCTGCCGCTGACCGCCAAGCAGACCGGCGACCTCATCGAGCTGCTGAAAAATCCGCCCAAGGGTGAAGAACATACCCTGGTCGATCTGATCACCCACCGCGTGCCCGCCGGCGTGGACGACGCCGCCAAAGTGAAGGCCAGCTACCTGGCCGCCGTGGCCCACGGCACCGAAAAGTGCGCGCTGATTTCCCGCGCTAAGGCCACCGAGCTCTTGAGCACCATGCTGGGCGGCTACAACATCAGCCCCATGATCGACCTGCTGGACGACAAGGAAGTCGGCCAGGTTGCGGCCAACGGCCTCAAGACCACCCTCTTGATGTTCGACCAGTTCCACGACGTCGCCGAGAAGGCCGCCAAGGGCAACGCCAATGCCAAGGCCGTGATGCAGTCCTGGGCCGATGCCGAGTGGTTCACCAGCCGCCCCGAAGTGCCCCAGTCGATGAAGCTCACCGTGTTCAAGGTGACTGGCGAGACCAACACCGACGACTTGTCTCCCGCGCCCGACGCCTGGAGCCGCCCGGACATTCCGCTGCATGCGCTGGCCATGCTCAAAAACACCCGCGACGGCATCACCCCCGAAGAAGACGGCAAGCGCGGCCCGATCAAGTTCATCGAAGACCTGCGCAAGCGGGGCAACCTGGTCGCCTATGTCGGCGACGTGGTGGGCACCGGGTCGTCGCGCAAGTCGGCCACCAACAGCGTGCTGTGGTTCACCGGCGAGGACATTCCCTTCGTCCCGAACAAGCGCTTTGGCGGCGTCTGCCTGGGCTCCAAGATCGCGCCGATCTTCTACAACACCATGGAAGACGCCGGCGCCCTGCCGATCGAGCTCGACGTGAGCCAGATGAACATGGGCGACGAGATCGAGCTGCGTCCCTACGAGGGCAAGGCCCTCAAGAACGGCCAGGTCATCGCCGAGTTCCAGGTGCGCAGCGACGTGCTGTTTGACGAAGTGCGCGCCGGTGGCCGCATTCCGCTGATCATCGGTCGCGGCCTGACCGCCAAGGCTCGTGAGGCCCTGGGCCTGCCCGTCTCCACCCTGTTCCGTCTGCCCCAGGCGCCCAAGGACAGCGGCAAGGGCTTCACCCTGGCCCAGAAGATGGTCGGCCGCGCCTGCGGCATGCCCGAAGGCAAGGGCGTGCGCGCCGGCACCTACTGCGAGCCGCGCATGACCTCGGTGGGCTCCCAGGACACCACCGGCACCATGACCCGCGACGAGCTCAAAGACCTGGCGTGCCTGGGCTTCTCGGCCGATCTGGTGATGCAGTCCTTCTGCCACACCGCCGCCTACCCCAAGCCGGTGGACGTGAAGATGCACCACGAGCTGCCCGAGTTCATGTCCACCCGCGGTGGCATCTCGCTGCGCCCCGGTGACGGCGTGATCCACTCCTGGCTGAACCGCTTCCTGCTGCCCGACACCGTCGGCACCGGCGGTGACTCGCACACCCGCTTCCCCCTGGGCATCAGCTTCCCGGCCGGCTCGGGCCTGGTGGCTTTTGCCGCTGCCACCGGCGTGATGCCGCTGGACATGCCCGAGAGCGTGCTGGTTCGCTTCAAGGGCAAGATGCAGCCGGGCGTCACCCTGCGTGACCTGGTCAACGCCATTCCGCTGGCCGCCATCAAGCAAGGTCACCTGACCGTCGCGAAGCAGGGCAAAAAGAACGTCTTCTCTGGCCGCATCGTCGAGATCGAGGGCTTGCCAGACCTGAAAGTCGAGCAAGCGTTTGAGCTGTCCGACTCCTCCGCCGAGCGCTCCGCCGCCGGCTGCACCGTGCACCTGAACAAGGAGCCGGTGATCGAGTACATCAACAGCAACATCACCCTGATGAAGTCGCTGATCGCCAACGGCTACGCCGACGCCCGCACCCTGGCGCGCCGCATCGCCGCGCAAGAAGCCTGGCTGAAGAACCCGCAACTGCTCAAGGCCGACGCCGACGCCGAGTACGCCGCTGTCATCGAGATCGACCTGGCCGAGATCCACGAGCCCATCGTGGCCTGCCCGAACGACCCGGACGACGTGAAGATGTTGTCCGAAGTCGCCGGCGCCAAGATCGATGAGGTGTTCATTGGTTCCTGCATGACCAACATCGGTCACTTCCGTGCAGCCTCCAAGCTGCTCGAAAACAAGCGCGACATACCGGTCAAGCTGTGGGTCGCGCCGCCGACCAAGATGGACCAGACGCGCCTGACCGAAGAGGGCCACTACAGCGTGCTCGGCGCCGCCGGTGCCCGCATGGAAATGCCCGGATGCTCGCTGTGTATGGGTAACCAGGCACAGGTCAAAGAGGGCGCCACGGTCATGTCGACCAGCACCCGCAACTTCCCCAACCGCCTGGGCAAGAACACCAACGTGTACTTGGGCAGCGCGGAGCTCGCCGCCATCTGCTCCAAGCTCGGTCGCATCCCGACCAAGGCCGAGTACATGGCCGACATGGGCGTCTTGACCGCCAACAGCGACACCGTCTACCAGTACCTCAACTTCGACAAGATCGAGGAGTACCAGAACGACGCCGCCAAGGTCCCGGCTTGATCCCTGCTGGGTCGCCCCCAAGAAAAGCGGCCTTCGGGCCGCTTTTTTTCATGGGCGCTGCAGCCAGCAGGCTAGGATGGTCCGCAACAAAGGAGTGAGGTGTGGAGCGGACAACCCAGGGTTGGTGGAATGGCCTGGCCGGCGTGGTGATCTTCAGTGGGTCACTGCCCGCCACGCGCCTGGCGGTGGCGGACTTCGACCCCTTGTTCCTGACCGGCGCCCGGGCAGTGCTGGCGGGCCTTCTCGCCGCTGCCTTGCTGCTGGCAGGGCGCCAGCAGCGGCCCGCTCGCGAAGACCTGCTCCCCTTGGTGCTGGTGGCCCTGGGCTGCGTCGTCGGCTTTCCGCTGCTCACCGCTTGGGCCCTCACGCACATCACCTCGGCACAGGCCATGGTGTTCATCGGCGCCCTGCCGCTTTCTACCGCCCTTTTTGCGGTACTGCGCGGCAGCGAGCGCCCACGCCCAGCCTTCTGGCTTTTTTCGGTTCTGGGTTGTGGCTTGGTCGGCGCCTACGCACTGGCGCAAGGGGCTGCCGGCTCCCTGGCTGGCGACGCGCTGATGTTGGCCGCCATTGCCGTCTGCGGCCTGGGTTATGCCGAGGGCGCGCGGCTCACGCCTCGCCTGGGGGGCTGGCAGGTCATCTCCTGGTCGCTGGTGATCTCGCTTCCGCTCATGCTTCCGCTGGCTTGGGCCACGCTCCCCATGACATTCGCTGGCGTTCGCCCTTCCGCCTGGGCGGGCTTGGCCTATGTCTCGGTGTTCAGCATGCTGGTTGGCTTCATCTTCTGGTATCGGGGGCTCGCCCAGGGGGGCGTAGCCGCCATCGCCCAGTTGCAACTGCTGCAGCCTTTCCTCGGCATGATCCTGGCGGCCTTGTTGCTGGGCGAGCAGGTGACCTGGCCGATGGGGCTTTCGGCGCTGGCGGTGATTGGCTGCGTGGCTGGCGCCCGTCGTTACGGGCGCTAGGGACGCGTTTGGGTCTGTCGCTGCCGGGGACGGTAGGCCGCAATCGTCCGCGCTCAGGGGCCGAACACGCGCTTGCGGCCAGCCTGACGCTGAGGCTCTTCGGCGGCTGGCTCCAACCCGGGCGGGAGGGGCACGTCATCACCGAGGTTGGCGGTGAAGCGGTCCAGGGCCTTGGCCGTTGCCCGCAGGTCGGATTCGGACAAACCTTCGACGAGGGTGTCCAGAAACGAGGCCCTGATCCGCAGCACGCGTGCCACCTCGAGGCGGCCGCGACGCGTCAGTACCAGCCGGAAAGCGCGGGCGTCCACGGTGTCGTCGCGGCGCTCGACCAGTCCGTCGGTTTGCAGCGAATTGAGCTGGCGGGTGATGGAGCCAGGATCCACCCGGACCTGCCGCACCAACTCGCGCTGGCTGATGCCCGGTTGGCAGGAGATCAGATAGAGGAGCCGCCAGCGGGCAGCGCTCACGCCCGTGGCCTGTTCGAAGGCGTTGGTGGCCGCGTGGTAGGCCTTGCCCAGGCGCAGAAAAATCGTGCTGACAGGGATCCGGGTGCTCATCGCTCGTATCTTGCCATCACGCCGGCCTCTCTCGCCTTGCACAGGCAAGCCCCGGGGCAGGCACTGCCTCAGTTTAGAACAGGCAGTCGGTTTTCGCCGTGCAGACGGTCGGCCTCCACCCAGCAGGCGTGGGTGCCGATGCCCATTCGCTCGGGCAGCAGGATGCGGGCCACGGGGCCAGCTTGGATGTCGTCGGCGCGCAGGATCATGATCTCGGAGGAATCGGTCGTCATGTCGGCCACCATCGAGATCACATAGCCGTCGTCCTCGGCCTTGGCGTTCAAGGCGCGGGCCACCTGGGGCTCGCTGCCGTATCGGCCTTCGCCGTATTCATAGCGAGCCGTGCTGCCAGACTTCATGTCGTAACGTTTCAGGCCCGAGAACAGCCAGTCGCCTTTTTTGTACAACACGTTGTAGCTGTAACGGTAAGGGCGGCCGACGTAGTCATTGCTGCAGACCGGAAATTCGGTGATCTCGTCGTCAATCTGCTGCTCGGTGGTCTGTCCGGTGCGCAGGTTGAAGCGCCAGCGGTGCATGCGCGTCGGGTTGTTGTGCTTGTCCAGGTTGGCGCGAATGCGCTCATAGAGGTTGGTGCTGGCATTGACCGGGACTGTCTTGTAGTCCGTCATGATGCAGCCGTCCATCACCACCTCGTCGCCCTCTTCGAAGCAATTGGTGATGTGCAGCACATAGCAGGGGGCGGCCTCGAACCAGCGCACCTGGGCGTTGGTGCCGCGGCGTGGCAAGACGCCGAAGCGAGCCGGTTGGTCCCGGTTGAAGACCAGCTTGTGCTGGCCTTTTCGGAGCAAATCGGGGTCGAAGTAAAGCGGCAGGTCGTGCAAGACGGTGTAGTGCTGGGTGATTCCCATGTCATGAGGCCAGCGCGATCCGGGCAGCTCAATCGGCTCGTAGTGGACCAGTTGGTTGTTCTTGTCCACCACGCCGTAGTTCATGTACGGCGGATGTTCCGGGTAATTGAAGAACATCATCTCGCCGGTGAAGGGGTCGACCTTGTAGTGCGAGGCCACGCCGTCCGGCACCTTGCGGCCCCAGCTCTTTTCGACGCCCAGGGTCTCGAGCGTGAAAGGGTCGAGGCGCCAGGGCTCGCTGCCCTGGGACATGCTGGCGATCAGCTTGCCCGCGTGGCACTTGACATCGGTGCCCGCGTTGTCCTTCATCGCACCCATGGCGCCCCAGCCGCGGCGCTCGGCCAGGTCCGGGCTGAGGAGGCCGGGCCAAAGTGAGCGGCCCGCACCCTGCTCGGCATAGAAGCCGGTGGTCCGTACGAAGCGGTTGCGGTACTCGGCGCGGCCATTCTCGAAGCGCATCGCGTGGAGCATTCCGTCGCCGTCAAACGGGTGGTAGTTCCCCAGTGGCTCGTGAACTTGGTTGTGGTGGTTGCGCACGAACATGCCTGCGAGATCCCGGGGAATCTCGCCGATGACCTTCAGGCTGTTGGTGTCAGCGGTGTACTCCCTTGCGTTCGATTGGAACGGGCCGTGCAGGAAGGGGTTGTCGTTGTCCTTTGAGATGGTCAGTTTGACCTCATTGACGACTTCAAGCATCAGGACTCCTGGTTCAAATCGAACATGTTGCTTTAGGCAAGGGTTCCTCATTACATTGTCGACTTCGGCAAATGTCAATGGATGAACCACCGATTCAAATAGCTGGTAACTCGGTTCTGATACGGGGAGGCGTCATTTCATTGCTTGCGGCAACGGCTTGGCAAAGACTGCCAGCTTGGTTCTCAAAAAAGGAGTCTCCATGCGTCCCTACCGAATGCCCGATTACACGGTGAGCGGCGAGTCCGACACGACCCTGTTCATGCTTCATGGCGCTTACGGCTCAAAGGAATACTTCCGGTTCGTGATCGAGCGTTTCGTCCACGCCGGTTACCGTGTCGTCGCCTGCGACGCGCCGGGTTACGGAATCTCGGAGGTGCCGGCCGCCCTGTCCATCACCGGAATGGCCGAGATGACGATCCGTTTGATCGAGGCCACCCGCAGCGCCCGTAACGTGCTGCTCGGGCACAGCATGGGCGGGATGGTGGCTCAGAAGGTGGCCGACATGCGCCCCGACCTGATCGAGGCGCTGGTACTTTCTGCCACGGCCCACACCTTCAACCATTCCGGGCCCCAATGGCAGGCGGACTTCCTGCGCACCCGCGTCGCCCCGCTCACCCAAGGCAAGGCCATCTCGGACTACGCGCCCGACTTGTTGAAGACCATGATGGGGCCGGGGGCGAGCAGTCCGGCCATTGACCACGCCCTCTACAACATCCGCCTGATGAAAGGCGAGGCCTTCCAGAAGGCCATCGCGGCTATCGCGCAGTACCTGGAGGACGATGTACCTGCGCGCCTGAAGATGCCTGTCTTGTGCATTGCCGGCGAGCTTGACAGCACCTGTCCGGCGTCAGTCATGAAGACGATGGCTGGCATGATGGCCCAAGGTCAGTTCCATGAAATGAAGGGCGTGGGGCATTACGGTTGGGGCGAGCGGGCAGACGAGTACCACGCGGTGGTCGAAGGCTTCTTGGCGGGCGCCCTGGCGCGCTGAGGGTTGGCGCGATGACCCGCGCGCCCTCATGAAACACAGGAAGCACTGAATGTTCTGGAATCCGGACACGGGCGATCATGGATTGCCCTTCAACCCGCTCAAGTCCTGTGTGGTGCCGCGCCCCATTGGCTGGATCACAACCCTCAAGCCCGACGGCAGGGTGAATCTGGCACCCTATTCGCAGTTCGCACTGCTCGGGTTCGAGCCGGGCTATGTGGGCTTCTCGGGCAGCGTCCATCCCACGGACCTGCGGCGCAAGGACAGCATCGAGCACGCGGAGCGTACTGGCGAGTTCGTCTACAACATGGCGACGCTGGAACACATTGAGCATGTCAACGCCAGCTCCCAGATCATCGACTCGGAGACCAGTGAGCTTGACGCCTGTGGTCTCACCGCCGCGCCGTCGATCCGCGTGAGCACGCCGCGGCTGCTCGAAGCGCCGGTGTCATTCGAGTGCCGAGTCCACTCGGTCGTGATGTTGCCGGGAAACACCCGCGCCTCCGCGCATTGGCTGGTCATTGGCCGGGTGGTGGGCGTGCATATCGACGACGCCGTGATTGGTGCCGATGGAAAGCTCGACATTGCACGAATTAAGCCGGTTGCCCGGCTGGGATACGCCGACTACACCTGGGTCGACAAGGTGAGCGAGCTTCCACTGATCAACCCCGCCCTGGCCGAGCGTCGCAAATTCGGCTTTTATGGCGGGCGGTGAGTCCGAGGCTTTAGGAAATCAGGAAATCAAACACCCAGTCCATCAATTTCAAAGGAGATCACCATGAACACTTCTCGCCGTACTCTGCTGGCTTCCATGGGCGCACTTGCCGCAGCCCCTCACCTCAGTCTGCACGCGCAGGCCTGGCCAGCCCGCCCCATTACCGTGATCGAGCCCTTCGCCGCCGGTGGTGCGGTAGATGGCGCAGTCCGCGCCATTGCCGAAAAAGCCAGCACGCTGCTGGGCCAGACTCTGGTGGTAGACGCACGCCCGGGTGGCGGCACGCGCATCGGCACCGAGGCCATTCGCCGTGCGGCGCCCGACGGCTACACCATCGGGGTGATGGTTTCAGCTTCCGGGGTGAACATTCCCGCGTTGGACCCGCGCACGACTTACGACCCGATTCGCGACTTCACGCCGCTGACCCTGGCCTTTGACGCGAATTTCATCATCGTGGTGCACCCCGCCACCGGAATCCGCACCCTGGCCGACCTGATCGATTACGGACGCAAGAACCCTGGCAAGCTCAGTTATGGAAGCTCTGGCATCGGCACCAGCACCCATATGTGGATGGAGATCTTTCAGGACATGACCCGGACCCAGCTTGTCCACGTTCCCTACAAGGGCGAGGCAGCGGCCCTTCAAGACTTGATCGGTGGCCATATCCAGGTGCTGTTGTCCAACCCCTCGCTGGTCAAAGGTCACGTCGATGCCGGCCGTGCCAGCGCTGTGGCCTATGCCTCGCAGCGCCGCTCGGCGCTCATGCCCCAGGTGCCGACATCTGGCGAGCAGGGCTTGGGCGAATTCATCGCAGGCGGTTGGGTCGGCTTCATCGGACCGGCAGGCCTCAGTCCGGACGTGGCCTCGCGCCTTTCCCAGGCCCTGCGAACGGCTGCCAACCAGCCGGACGTGCGCGAGCGAATCGAGCGGGCGACGTTTGCCGTACGTGCTCTGCCACCTGACGAATTCACCGCGCAGATTCGAGGCGAAGTGGACAAGCTCCGGGCAGTCGGCAAGGCGCGTGGCGTGACACTCAACGACTGAGCGCCTGCGTCTCCGAGCGCCAGGGACTGGGGTGCCGCAGCGGTGCCCTCAGGCCCAGGCGGCGTACATCAGCGCCGGAAAGGTCACCACCCACGCCCAGAAAAAGCGGTTGAGGCCGAAGAACCAGAACACCAGGAAGTGAAATACTGCCGCCACCGCGCAGAAGAGGGCAGCGATGCGCAGGTCCAGCAGTACCAGCGGCGCGCAGCCCTCCCAGAGGGTGAACGACCAGGACGCGAGGCGCGCCACGGCAGGTCGGCGAAATATGCTGTTAGGCGGGAGTGGCCCGTACACGCCGGTGTCCAAAAACAGCGGCAACGCTTCACCACTGCGCCACTCGTGCCGCGAGAACTTGACCCAGCCCGAGACGAAGTAGGAGGTGATGGACTGCAGCGCCACGTACCAGAGCCCCGCGCGCCAGCCCGCCTCCATGCCGGCCCATGCCCCCCAAGCGTGCGCGATGAGTAGGCCGGTCAATCCGACTAGCGTCATGAAGTCGCTGCCGCCGTTGAAGGCGCCGCGCCAGCGCAAGAGCAGCAGGATCGCGATGGCAAACAGCGCGACCACTCCCGCGGTTGGAAGCAGGCCGGCCATCAGCAGCAGGGCGAGCGCGCCGCGCAGCCCCAAGAGGCCCCGGTAGGGACCGGGCCGGGCGAAGAGTGCGTCGGTGAGTGCGCGAAGACCCGGTGGCTGTGCGGGGATTTCCTGCCGCTGGACAGACCAGTCGCTCACCCGGTCCAGGCCCTGGATGCGCCATTGCTCCAGCGTCTGCAAAAGCAGGCTCCAGCCCAGGAGCAGCTCGAAGGCACGCACGAAGACGCCGAGGTGCAGCGCCGCTGTGGCCTCCTGGAGGAAGGCGACCACGGTCATGCTGCCAGCACCGGTGACTGCAGCATGCGCTCAGGCAGCTCACCACGTGGCGATGCCAGGCGCAGCTCGAACTGGTAGGCCTGGTAGGGCCCGCCTTCTGCGGGCAGGCCCTCGCGGGCCAGCCGCGCCACCAGGGGGTAGGTGACGCAGGCCTCAATGTCGCCGTCCTCGGGCAGGTCGTTGATGTCGGCCGCCAGGTGGTCCACCAGGTTCTGGTGGTTCAAAGCCAGGTTGACAGG
>Ga0164292_10002458_pt1 | contig 15106 bp, 15 predicted proteins | sample GEODES117metaG_FD_111486 | JGI IMG/M metagenome (GOLD analysis project Ga0164292, IMG submission 111486) | Eutrophic lake water microbial communities from Lake Mendota, Wisconsin, USA - GEODES117 metaG | ecosystem: Environmental > Aquatic > Freshwater > Lake | place: USA: Lake Mendota... | reverse complement strand
CGGAGACTTTCGTGGCATCACCCAGATGGGCGAGGGGATTGAGAGGGATTTGCCCGCATCTGCGCGCCCCGACGCATTGGGAATCCTTGGTGCTGCTTGGAGGTGCACCGGAAATGAAGAAGAAGCCAAGCGCGTTTATGATCGCATCGTTTCTGAAAATCCAAGCACTGCATCCGCCGATGTCCGCTACCAGCGCCTGCTGAGCCTCTACGCAACGAAGGACCCCGCTCTCGTTGCTGAAGTGGACCGCTTTCTGGTCGGATCGACTGATCCGAAGCAAAGCGCCTCCGCAACTCTTCTCAAAGCCGAGGCGCTCTTCCAGAAACCCGACTACGCTGCGGCAGCCATAGCCTACGCGCCTCTTGTGGAAAATTCTTCCCTCAAGCCCGAACAGCGCTCCGCCTCTCTCTACAAGCTCGCTTGGGCGCTCGATGCCTCCGGTAACAGCGCGGGTGCCATTCGCGCCTACACGGCATTCGCCGAGAAATATCCCGGCGACAAACTCGCCGCCACTGCCGTCCTCCAGCGAGGCCTTGCCCGGCAAAAAGCCCAAAGCCACACCGAGGCACTCGCCGATTTCGAGGAGGTCATCACCCGTTTCCAATTCAGCAAGGAGGTCGAGATAGCCCTTCTTCAAAAAGCCCTCACACTGGGTCAACTCAAGAAATACCCCGAGATGGCAGCCGCTTTTCAAGAGTTGCTCAGGCGTTACCCGAACTCCGCCGCCGCAGCTCAGGCCCATTTCTGGCTGGGTTGGGCGGCCTTCGAAAACAAGGACTACCCGCAAGCTATCACCCTCCTCGACAAAGCCCGTCTTCTGGATTCCAAAAACTATGCAGACCGTGCCACGATCCGCATCCTGCTTGCTCAATACCAGCTCCAGGATCGCGCAGCTGCCGCCCGTGAAGCCGATGATTACAAGGGTGCAGTCATTCCAGCCGAGGTAGCCATCTGGCTCGCGCAGGGACATCTCGAGGATAAAAAATTCGCCAAGGCGGAGAAGTTGCTTTCGCCGCTAGTTCAAAATCCGACATCGGTCCCCCCGGATACCTGGATTTTGATTTCGGAGACCAAACTCGCACTGGCCAAGTATGACGAGGCATCTCAAGCCGCTGACAAGGCGATTGCCTCAACCCAGAATCCCCAAGCTCAGTCGCGGGCCCATCTTGCGAAGGCATTCGCCGAAATCGCCCTCAAGCGTCCCGCCTCCGCCCGGCAGGCAGTCGATCAGGCGTTGTTTCTTCAACCCGAAGGCAAGCTCAACGCGGAGGCCCGTCTAGCGTCTGGCGAGGTCTTCTTCCTCGAGCAGGACTACGAAAGCGCCGCACGCGCGTTCATGGCCGTCAGCATTCTTGTTGATGATCCCAAGCTCACGCCCAAGGCCTTGAGAAGAGCCGTCGATGCCTACCGCCGCGCTTTCAAGGACGCCGAGGCGGACAAAGCGATGAAGGAACTCGCCGAGCGTTTCCCTGGTTCCGCGTTGAGTGCGACTCCTTAACCGCTGTAGGTGCCGGTGGTGACGCCGATCTGGCTGGTGGCGTGCAGTTCACGGTGCAATGCGGCACCGCTTCGGCGAGCTGTCAGAAGCTCCTGATAGGCGGTCACAATGCCCGTAGTTTCTTCGGCCGATTCTTCCAGCAGTTCGACACGGAAGCGCCGTAGTCCGGCGGCATGGAAGGATTCATAGAAAGCCGCGCCCGTTTGTGCCGTGGCGTGGAATAGTGTGTTCCGGCAGCCTACATCGGCGCGGAGTGGATGTTCCATGCCCACGCGATCGCGCAGGTGGACACGGTGCTTTTCGCAGGGTCTGCCGCAGTCCGTGTAGTCTTTGCCCTTCGAGAGAAATGCGGCGAAGACGCAGTGCTCCATGTGAAACATCGGCATGTGGTGGTGCAGCGTAAGTTCAAACCAGTCCGGTGGTGCGTGACGCAGCATCGACAGAATCTGGACCGAGTTCAGATCGTGCGAGATGGTGAGGCGCTCCAGACCGTGTTTTTTAAAAACAAGCGCGCTCACAGGATTGGCCACATTCAACGAGAAATCTCCGATCAATCGCAGCGGACTTCCTGCAAAATGTGAAATCGCTCCGATATTGCGAATGAGAACGCCATCAGGCTTCGCATTGGCGATGAGTTTGAAAAACCCCTCCTCGCCGGCTTTCTGGATTCGTGGAGTCGCAAGAAGGATCTGCGCGCCGCCGTGCGCCCGCGCCATGGCAACGGCATCCTTGTAGCGGCGGATGTCCTCGTAATCGACGAGGATTTCCCGGATGCCCGCCCGGAGCGCGGCCTCAAGCTGATCCTCCGAGCGGACCATAACAGAGAGATGCGAGGCGGAGGATTTTGGCGCTTCAAAAGCCGGGAGAATTTCCTTCAAAGCCACCTTCGGCGCTGTGTCGCGCACTGTGCGGCTTACCTTCTCGACCAGCTCGCGGCGCATGCGGTTGATTTCCGAAATGGGCAGAATGACATCGCCTTCGATCCGCGACTCGAGCGAGCGGAGGCTAAATCTGGTTCCGCCGAGTTTTTCGAGTTGGGCCCTCAGAGCATCAGTCGTTAGTGGTCTCGTACGAGCATTCTGCAGGGGAATCCGGGATGAAATCAAAACATCGCCGCATTTGAGTATAAGGGATTCGCCGGCTTTTCCGCTGACGGTTAGATCGATTGGCGTGAGCCGCCGGGCATCTGTCTCCAGTCGGCCGCTGAAGCTGACACGCAATTCACGGTCCAAAGCCGGATCCGAGGTTTTCCAGACGCGGCTGCCAACTGGAATTTCATGGAAGCGTATCTTGCCCCTCTCGAAGAAAAGCCTGTTCCCCTGAACCTGAAAAACCCGCCCGCCTTGCTCGCGCTCGGTGTTTCCGCCGGTGTCAAAGACCACACCATCGCCGGGTTTGATGGCGACTGCGGTGGATTCCAATTCTACATGGTCCCGGAAGCTGGCTGCAATGTGGCCGATGAATGCGCCACGCTTTTTGCCAAAGCGTGCGCCGACGAGTTCCTGGTGATTGACTCCATGCATCCACCCACTGAAGAGCCCGCGGGAGAAGGTCATTTCAAGGCGATACCAGTCCTCTGGCGAGGCGCCTTCAAAAAGCCCCTCAAGCGCCGCGTCGATCGCTTTGCGGTAAACCGAGGTGACCGCTGCGACATATTCGGGAGATTTCAGGCGTCCCTCGATTTTAAAGGAGGCCACGCCCCGCTTGATGAGGGCCGGTATTTCATTCACTGCGGCTAGATCTTGAGGTGAGAGGAGGTAACGCTTGTCGCCGAGGTCGCGGAGGGCACCGTCCACCACGAGTTCGTAGGGCATGCGGCAGGCTTGCGCGCATTCCCCTCGATTCGCGCTCCGGCGTCCGAGAGCTTCGCTGGTGAGACATTGGCCCGAGTAGGCAACGCACAGCGCTCCGTGAACAAATGTCTCCAGCGGCACCGAGGGCGGGAACTTTTCCAATTCCCGCAGCGACAGCTCCCTCGCAAGAACGACCTGCTTTACGCCGAGCCCCTCGGCGAAGCGCACACCTTCGGGGGATGTGATAGTCATCTGCGTCGAGGCGTGGACGCGCAGGTCGGGAAACATGCGGCGTGAGATCTCTGCCAGGCCGATATCTTGGATGATCACGGCATCCACTGCCGCATCATGCAGGGCCTGGAGCTCGGCGATGGCGTCATCCAATTCATCCGTGAAGATGAGCACATTTAGTGTGACATAGGCTTTGACGCCGTGTGCATGCAGGAAGGAGGTGATAGCTGGAAGCTCATCCTCGCGGAAGTTGTCAGCCCGCATGCGGGCGTTGAAGCGGCTCAGGCCAAAGAAAACGGCATCGGCACCATTTGCCACAGCGGCACGCAAGCACTCCCAGTCACCTGCAGGTGCGAGGAGTTCGGGTTCGACTGGACGGATGCCCCTCAATGAGCTGGTGCCATGATGATTCGGACATCCGGATCTTCCTGGCGGTTGGTTATGTAAATGCCGGTTGGTTTGGTATTGATCAACTCGTAGCCAGTGAGGATGAACTCGGGGTAAAATTTGTCACTGGCCGGCTCATACACTGTATCGCCGCTGAACCGGCCGCTGAGACGGTATTCGTAATTGTTGTCCGCGCCGAGTTTTCCCGCCACGCGGTCGGGCGCCAGTTTGGCCTGCTCGTTCAACATGACCAGTTGAGCTGTCGTCCAAGGTTTGCCGGGTTCGCGCACCCAGCCCCACATTTTGTAGTCGCGCTTATACATGCGGCGTCCGATGAAGTAGTTGCCAGGCGCTTCAGCGCGGATAGCGGCATTCATACTCGCCCGTGCGGGAGCTTCACTATCGAGGGTCTGGCAGGCATTCTGAAAAATGGCGGTCGCCACCAGCGTGATAAGAAAGAGTCGTTGGATCAGAGATTTCATAAAAATTATATGGCTGCTTGGGTGAGGTAGGGAGCGAGGGTCTGCCTGAGAGCCACATCCGACTCCGTAGAAACGCTCCCCCTGAAGGGAAGCAGCGTCCACTCCTCGATATGGGTGATTTCTCCCCCAGGCGGCACGGTTCTCAGCGGACTCAGGCTCTCGACTTCAAGCATGTCGCCATTAGTAAAGGCCTCGAAATTGCAGCCGCCGTCTGGGTAGGTCTCGCCTTCGATAAAGTCGAAGGATTTGATAAAAATGGAATCGTCCACGATGTAGGCGACCTGTTTTTCCCTGTGAGCGAGGCCGATCTTCGTAGGCGGGCGATCTGCTGCCTGGCGCAGGATGAAATATTCCCGCCCGATTCGCCAACGCGCATCGCTTAAGTCGGTGTAAGGCCAAAGAACCATCGTGCGGTTCGGCAGCAAATCCCTCGGATGTTCTCCAAGCGGCGGTTGGGGGATCACAGCGGTGCCTCCGGCTTTCATCACACTCAGCGCCCATGCTGAAAATTCGAGCGGTTTGGAGTCGGTATTTTTAGCCGTGTGCCGGACTCTCACTCTCGGGGAATCCGGCGAAATCGTTATCCCGAGTGTCTTTAAAATGCGCCCACCACTTTGTTGCTCGGCTTCAAAAACAAACTCCCCCGTGGTCGAATCCACCCGATGCCGGGGCGGTTGGTTGTCGATGTGGTAGGTTCGCTCCACATCCTCGGGAGCGATCCAGAAGCGGTGGCCTCCGCGAATCATCCACTCCGTCTCGCCCGTGCCGCCGAGTTGTTCATTGAAAGTCTTAAAAACATTCGTTCCGTCTTTTCTACGGAGGCTGATGATGCGTGGCCCCACATCGAGTGTGACAACGAGTTCGATCTGATTATTGGCTAGCCGCAGATTGCGCTCCCAGCCAGAGTGAGGGATGATTTCCGTTTGCATGAGTGCGCCAACACTAGAGCGCCGGGCAGAAAAAGTCAGTCAAATCCCGTTGGGATAAAACCTCAGCCAATAGACTCTCCGCGCAGTTCGAGCAAGCGGCGTAGGGTGTCTTCGATGAGGCTGTTCGGGCAACTCGCGCCCGCTGTGATACCGATGGTGAGGTTTTTCCTGTCTGGCAGCCAATCCGTGGAGACAATTTCTTTTTTTAGGTGGAGATCGAAGTGCCGGATTTCTTTCTCTGAGTTCAGGCAGTCCGCGTTGCGGATGAACCAGGTCGGTAGCTTTTCTGAGCCGATTTCAGCCAGATGCGTCGTATTCGAGCTATTGTATCCGCCAACTACCATCAGCATGTCGAGGGATTCGTTCATGAGTTGGAAAAGGGCATCTTGACGATCTTGTGTGGCTCCGCAGATCGTATCGAAATAGCGGAAGTTCGCCGTGCTGCCATCGTCGCGCTTTGCCACGGCTTCCCGCAGCATGTTCTGAATGGCTTCGGTTTCGCTGCGTAGCATGGTGGTTTGGTTGGCCACGCCGATGCGCTGCAGGTGTTGCAACGGGTCGAACCCCGGGCTCACCGCTCCTCGGAAGGTGGCGAGAAACTCCGCAGGCTCACCGCCATGGACTATGAAGTCGGCCACCTTTTGAGACTCTTTCAAATCCAACACGATCACAAAATGTCCCAGTCCGTCACCACCAAGGGCCCTCGAGGCCGTTGCACGCGTCTCCTCATGGGAGGCCTTGCCGTGTATGATCGAGGTGACCCGCTCGGTGGCATTTTGCCGCACGCGCTTCCAGACACTCATCACATCCCCGCAGGTTGTGTCCACAATTTGGCACCCATGGGCTTTTACAGCGGCGATTACCGACACCTCCGCTCCAAAGGCGGGCACGATTACGACATCATCAGCTCTCAAGTTGTTGAGATCCGCATTGGAAGGATGGGCTGCGAGATGCTGGATGCCGAGCGCATCCATCTGGGCATTCACATCCGGGTTGTGGATGATTTCACCCAGAAGAAAAATCCGCCGGTCTGTAAAAATCTTGCCCGCCGCATAGGCCAGATCGATAGCCCGCTCGACGCCATAGCAAAAACCGAATTCCTTCGCCAATCGGATAGTCGTGTTACCGACCTGAATCACGCCGCCTTGCGTCCGAATTTTCTCTACCAACTCGCTGCGATAATGTTTTTCAACCTGTGCATGGACATGCGCCATGACATCAGGCGTGCGGATATTGACTCGATTTGGCGTGCTCAAAGTGGGTCCAGCTTAAATCCGAAAAAGGTTTTTCATAGATAAAGAGAATGGCCGAATTCAGTCGGCGTGTTTCGAAATTGGTCATTATGCAAAAACATCTCCGTGTCCTCCGTGGTGAATAATTCGCGTTTAATAAAGCTCCACCGGCGAGCGCTTGCCGTCTTCTGGGCTGCGCTGCGCGGCCAATTCGGGGCCGAGAACCGACACGCGGAGGTCGTAAATCTCGGCATCCACCGCATGGAATGCCTCCAGCGAAAACGGCGTGGGCGGAGCGAGGCGAGACTTGCAGCGGGCCATGGCTTCAAGGGGCTCGTCGAGTTTTTTGCCCATCGTGTCGATGGCCTTCTTCGCGGCGGCGGCCATTTCGATGCGGTGGCAGATCATGAGCATGTCGTTGCCCGCTTCGATGCCGAGGCGCATCGTTTCATCGAATCCGTAGTGGTTCAGAATGGCTCCCATATCGAGATCGTCTGTCATCACCAAGCCGCCAAATCCCATATCCTTCCGCAACAGGTTGCGAATGATAATGGGTGAGAGCGAGGCGGGGCGGTTCACTGCGTCGAGTCCTGAAACGGCAATGTGTCCGATCATCATGCTATCCACCGATTTTGCGAAGTGCCGGAAGACGGCGAGTTCGTGTTCTTCCATGAGTTCCTTCGAGCGCTCGATGCGGGGAAGTTCGTGGTGGGGATCGAGCCCCGCCGAGGCATAGCCCGGAAAATGCTTGCCGCAGCTCATCACTCCGGTTGCCCGCAGTGACTCGTTAAAGGCGCTGGATTTTTCAATGACCTCGGCGACATCGCGTCCGTAGCAGCGTCCGCGAAGCGAGTTGTCGGCCTCGTCGTCGAAGGAAATGTCCAGCACGGGGCAGAGGTCCAAGTTGAAGCCGAAAATGCGCAGGATGCGGCCGGTGATGTCTCCATGACGGCGGATCAAATCCAGATTCCCGCAGTCGCGGAGTTGCTGGGCGTTGGGAGGCTCGTTGCCGATGAGTTTGAGGCGGGACACGCGGCCACCCTCCTGGTCGATCGTAATGATCGGTTCCACGCTGCTCAGATCGCGGAGGTCGTCGATGAGCTTGCGGAGTTGCTGTGGGGTCTTGATGTTTCGGCCGAAGAGGATGAATCCTCCGGGTTGGATTTGACGGAAGAGGCGGGCGGATTCGGAATCGAGTTCCGCTCCGGGAACACCAACGAGAAGAAGCTGACCAGGATTTTGGGATGGCATGGGGAGGGGAAAACCAGATTTGATGCAGGGTGTCGAAATGATTTCTTCAGAAAAAATCGGTTTGTTCGGCGGGAGCTTCGATCCCATTCACCACGGACACCTCATTCTGGCGCGTGATGCCATGGAGTCGCTTGGCTTGGATCGTGTCATTTTCATTCCCGTGAATGTGTCTCCCCATAAGCTTTCCCACCCGCCTGTAGCGGCACGCCTGCGCTGTGAAATGGTAGCGGCCGCCATTGCCGGCGAGCCCCGGTTTTCGATAGATGCCTGCGAAGCCGAGCGCGAGGGGCCGTCCTTTGCCGTTGATACATTGCGGCTCATGCTGGGCCGTTTTCCACAGGCTGAGTTTTTTTATTTTATCGGAGAGGACAATGTCTCAGCCCTTCACACATGGCGGGAAATTGACGAGTTCAAAAAATTGGCATCCTTTGTCGTGCTGGCCCGGGGTAACTTGGAGCCTGCCGAGGGCTTTCCAGTCATCAGCCGCAATATCGATATTTCATCCACAGACATCCGAAATCGCATTGCCCGAGGCCTCTCGGTTCGCTACTTGCTGCCGGACGCCGTTTGCGCGATTCTCACTCGGCATCAACTTTACCTGAATGACTGACACTGAAAAACTCGCCCGCGTCTGCGCGTCGGCCGCCGCTGATAAAAAGGCTGAAGACATCGTCCTGCTCGATATGCGTGGCGTCTCCGACTTCACCGATTTCTTCCTCATTTGCTCCGCAAACTCGGAACCCCAGCTCAAAGCCATCGCCTCATCAATCCGCGAAAGGGCCCGTGAGGAATGTGAGGCGCGACCTCTTTCTGCAGATGGCTTCCCAGTGAGCCAATGGATTGTCACCGATTTTGGCGGACTCATTTGCCATCTTTTCTTGGATTCGAAACGCGCTTTCTACGACCTCGAAGGCCTCTGGAGCGATGCCAAGAAAATCCGGCTGGAGGACTGATCGGCGATGGACGGCGTCGAGGATGTCGAGATCGAGTGCCCCTACTGCGGTGAGCTGTTCGGCATTCTGGCCGACACATCACACTCGTCTGTCGAGATGATCGAAGATTGTTCTGTGTGTTGTCATCCTATCCAGCTGAGCCTCCGTTTCTCAGGGGGTGAATTGGTTTCGGTGGAGGCCTCCGCATCCTGAGCTGATATGCAGGCTGGTTTTTTCATCGATCGCCCGACGAATCCGGCGCGGCCTGCCGCAAAGGCGTTTACCATCATCATCCTGCTTCTTGCCTACTCCGGTCTGTGCTGGCTGGCCTTTTCGCATTCCCTCAAAAACTGGGAGCAGGTATGGGCCTATCGCGTCACATTTCTGAATGGCTGGGCCGCCACCATCGGCATCTCGGCTGCTGCCCTCGTGCTCAGCACGGCCATCGGCGCTCTCACCGCGCTGGCGCGACGCTCGGCTTTTCTGCCTCTGCGTTACACCGCTGCCGCGTATGTCGAGACGGTGAGGGGACTCCCGCTTGTCGTGCTCGTGCTTTTTGGATTCTACGGGATCGCAAACGCCGTGGGTTGGAATGACCGGGTATCCGTGGGGATCGTTATCCTCTCGCTCTTCAGCGGCGCCTATATAGCTGAAATCATACGCGCCGGTATCGAAAGTGTCGGTCGCTCACAATGGGACAGCGCCCGCGCCATTGGGCTCACATCTGTGCAGACCTACCGCTTTGTCATTTTTCCCCAGGTGCTGCGTCAGATTTTGCCTCCCGTGGCGGGTCAGTTCTCCTCGCTCATCAAGGACTCGTCACTGCTCTACATCATTGGAATCCCCGAACTGACCTTTGCGGCAAACCAGATCAATTCCGCGACCTATAGCACCTTTGAGAGTTTCGTTCCACTCGGCATCTGCTATCTTGTGCTGACACTGCCAGTTTCGCTCTGGACGAAATACTTGGAATCCAAAGTGCGCTATGAAACGTGAACATCTCTGTCTCATTGCCTGCCTCCTCCTGACCGGATGCGCGGCCGTAGAGCACTTCGACAAGGAGTCCCCACCGGAATATCTCACAGTCCGGCGTGCGGAGTTCTTTCGAAGCGGGCCAGCCCAGGCATTCCCGCCAGAGAAGCTCGAGAAGGAGATGGCTCTCAGTGTGCTGAAAAAAGACTCGGGCTATGCCTTTGTGCGCCTGCTCGACAACCGCACTGGCTATGTCGCGTTCAGCGACCTCCGCGCCGCGCCGCCTGTGGCTCCAGGGGTGCCATTCGATCCCGTCATCGTGGAGGAAATCGTGGAAGTCCCCCTCCCGGACTTTGGAGTCATTCCCGACGAAATTCCTGAGAAGCTCCGCAAAAAATGAAAATTCTCCTGCGCGGCCTTACCAAAAGATTCGGACGCCAGACTGTCCTTGATGCCGTGAATTTCGAGGCAGAGTTTGCCCACACCCTCGCGCTCATCGGACCATCCGGCGGAGGCAAATCCACCCTCCTTCGTCTCCTTGCAGGCTTGGATGCCCCCGATGCGGGCGAAATCCTCGTCAACGGCGAACCTCTACCGCGGGACGAGGAGCGCTTGAGGGTCCACCGCAGCCACACAGGCATTGTTTTTCAGGCCTACAATCTCTTTCCCCACCTCAGCGCCCTGGGAAATGTCATGCTCCCGCTCACCGAGGTTCATGGGATTGATGCTACAACCGCCCGTGACCGGGCGATGGATGTTCTCAAACGCTTCCATCTCGCCGAGCACGCAGCCAAGCAACCTGCGCAACTCAGTGGCGGCCAGCGCCAGCGTGTTGCTATAGCCCGTGCACTCGCTGTGGATCCTGCTTTTCTCCTCCTCGACGAACCCACATCTGCCCTCGATCCCGAGATGACCGCCGAAGTTCTCGATGTGATTGTCGAACTCCGAGAATCCGGCAAACCCATCATTCTCGTTACCCACGAGATGGGCTTCGCACGCCGCTCGGCCGACAGCGTCGCCTTCATCGCTGAGGGCGGCGTGCTCGAGTGCGCGGCTGCTGGAGAGTTTTTCGAAAAGCCACGCCAACCCGCCGTGAAGCAATTTCTCGAGAGAGTTTTGAAATACTGACGTTCGGATCGCCTCCCTTCCATTGTCGCCACCTTTTTCCTGTTCATCCTGCAAATCCTGTTTAATAACCGACTTCCGACACCCATGCCAAAAGAACGCATTCGTCTCAACGACCTCGACCAGTCGAAATCCCTCACTCAGGAGGAATACAAGAGTCAGGTGAAACAATATCAGCTCGAACTTCTCAATATGCAGCTCGAGATCCATGAGAAGAAAATTCCAATTGTCATCGTCATCGAGGGGCCAGATGCCGCTGGCAAGGGAGGAGCCATCAAGCGTCTCACCGAGCGCCTCGACCCCCGGCTTCTTCGCGTTTATTCCATCAACAAACCCACCGCTGAGGAATTTGCCCGCCACTACATGTGGCGTTTCTGGTCAAAGCTCCCGCCTCGCGGTCACATGGCCATCTACGACCGCTCTTGGTATGGCCGTGTTCTTGTCGAGCGCGTAGAGGGCTTCTGCACACAGCCCGCCTGGCAGCGCGCCTACGGGGAGATCAATGATTTTGAAAAAATGCTCGTCGATGACGGCACCGTGCTCGTCAAACTATGGCTGCATGTCACAAAGGACGAACAACTTGTCCGCTTCAAATCCCGCGCCGCCGATCCTTATAAACACTGGAAAATCGGCGACGAGGACTGGCGCAACCGCAAACGCTGGAACGAGCACATCGAAGCCGCCGAGGAAATGTTCGAAAAAACTAACACCGAAATTGCGCCTTGGACCGTAATTCCTGCCAATTTCAAGTGGTATGCCCGCGTCAAGTCACTCAAAGTCCTCAGCCGCGCCCTTAGCAAAGCACTCGGCAGATAAACGGCATCATCCAATCCGTGTAGCGTGCAGGTTCCACCGCGCGGCAGCGTGAAGCGTCCCCTTGGAGAGCCATCCTCCGGCATGGCCCCATTTCTCAGTCAGGACGGTTTCGAAGCGCTTTCATAGAATTTCCCGCTAAGAAGCCTTCGATCCCACCTGCTACACCCCCTCCTTAGCCCAGCGGCGTGGGATACTCCCCCTTTGCCGTGAGTTCCGCCAAGGCTGCTGCCACCAGTGGCCGGTCCTCACGGTAGGTGACGCCGAACCATTGGCTCTCTACCGGAACAAGTTGCACAGTTGCCTTTCCACTTGAGATCATGTCCGCCACAGCGTTTGGAATGTAGAACTCTGATTTCTCCTCGCCTCTGCGGGCGTTCAGAAAGTCTTTGAAGCCCACTTCCAATAATGGAAACACCTGCGGAGTGAAGCCCCAGCAGTTCATGGAAACACGCTCCGCCCCGCTGAATCCCACACCTTCTGCCAAATCCGTGATGCCTTGCTCTGTACGTTGGATTTCAGTGTGCTCGCGCACCGTCTGGAGCGATCCATCCGCATCCGCCTGGCACACCCCGCGTGACACACTACCGTGGACGGAGAGAGTCGCATCAAGTCGGTAGCCACCCATGCAAAAACGTCTCCCGTTTTCCTCATGGGCTTTCAAAAATCCGCCCACAGCAGCAAACGCGTCGCGACCGTAGAAATCATCTGCGTTGATCGCCACGAATGGGGAATCGACTACATCGCGGGCTGCCAGAATTGCATGCCCCGTGCCCCAAGGTTTTGTGCGGCCTTCTGGCACGTTGATGCCCTCTGGCAGATCATTGAGCTCCTGAAACGCGTAGCCCACATCCAAGCGATCCTCGTAGCGACGGGCCACCCGGTCCTTGAAATCCTCCTCAAAATCCCGACGAATCACAAACACAACCCGGTCAAAACCCGAAAGTGCTGCATCATACACCGAGTAATCCAGCAGAGTCTCCCCACCCGGCCCAACGCCGTCCATCTGCTTCAATCCCCCATACCTGCTGCCCATACCGGCAGCCAAAACAAGTAATGTTGTATCCATAAGAAAAAATCTCGGGCCGGCGGGATTCGAACTCACGGTCTTCTCCTCCCGAACGAAGTGATCTGCCAAAGCTGAACCAAGGCCCGATGTGAATTACTCCATCGCACCAGCCTCTGATTTCCTCAAGCCGAAATCTCCTGCGTTGCCGCCTCAGGGCTTCTTCTCTGGAACCAAGAAGGAAACCAGAATCGAGCCACCGATGAGTGCGGAGATGATGGCGAGAGACCATCCGATCGGGAAATGGCCGCCGAAGACTTGGTTCAGCCAGACCATCTTAAGGCCGACGAATACCAGGACGAGTCCGAGCCCGTACTTCAGGAAGCGGAACTTGTGTACGATGCCGGCCAGAAGGAAGAACATGGCGCGAAGTCCGAGGATTGCGAAGATATTTGAGGTGAAAACGATAAGAGGTTCCTTGGTGATAGCGAAAATGGCTGGAACGCTATCCACTGCGAAAACGATGTCCGAGATTTCGACAAGAATCAGCGCCACAAATAGCGGGGTTGCCATGAGGACGCCATTGTGGCGGGTGAAGAATTTCTGGCCATCAAGCTGCGGGCTGACGGGGAGGAATTTCTTTAGAAGCTTTAAGACTGGATTCTTCTCGGGTTCAACGGGCTTCTCTGGGGCGAGCAGCACCTTGATGCCGGTTACGATAAGGAATAAGCCGAAAAGGATGACGACCCAGTAGTATTGGATCAAAATCGAGCCCATCGCGATAAAAATGCAGCGGAAAACCAGCGCGCCGATAATGCCGTAAAAGAGGACGCGGTGCTGGTATTTACTCGGAATGTTGAAGTAGGTGAAGATCACCACGAAAACGAAAATGTTATCCACCGACAGAGCCTTCTCGACGATGTAGCCGGTGAAAAATTGCAGCGTGCTTCTCTGGGCCGCCTCAAGGGGGTTGAATCCCGGGATCGCCAGCAAGCGTTCGCAATTCTGGAGGCGGTAGATTGCGAATTCATGGAACGCGAGACCGAAAAACACTGCTAAAGCCACCCAAATAATACTCCAAGTGAGCGCCTCGCGGAATTTAACCTCGTGCGCCTTGCGGTGGAAGACACCCAGATCGAGGGCGAGCACGAACAAGACGAAAACAATGAAGGAAGCGTAGAACCACCAATACTCGGCAAATGGAAACAGCATCATGAACGCCACCTTGACTGTTTTTTTTCCATTCAGGAATGATGAAGAAATAAAGCAATCGTTAGGTTTAATCTAATTCTAGCTTGCTGCAGAATCCCTTCTTTCCAATCCCAACTTCCCGCCTGTAGCATGTGCCCATGCTGGTTTTTTTCTCAATTTATACTGTTTCGAAGCGCCCATGAAACTCACCAAACGCGGCGAGTACGCGTTGCGTGCGTTGATCGACATGGCCCTTGCCCGCGAGGCAGGGTGTGCGTTGATGCCTCTCAAGGAAATTTCCGCGCGGGAAAAAATTCCCCTCCCGTTTTTGGAGCAGATTTTTGCTCAGTTACGCGAGGCCGGCATTGTGGACGGCAAGCGTGGCAAGCACGGCGGATTCTTCTTTGCCAAGCCTCCCGGGAATATTTCCATCGGCGAGGTCGTGCGGCTCATTGACGGCCCTCTCGCGCCGATCGGATGCGTGAGCCACACGGCCTACTCCAAATGCTCCTGCCCCAACGAGGAGCATTGCGGCCTGCGCCTCCTTATGCTGGATGTGCGCAACGCCATCGCAAACATTCTCGACCGCTACACGCTCGCCCAGGTCACCGAGGTCTCGCTCAAAAAACTCCGCCAAGACGGACTCCCACTTCCTTTTGCCATCCCAATCAGAGGCACGCTCTCCGAGGCGGATTTTCAAATATAAAATGACCTTTCCTCGAAAACGCGTGGAGGGGCTTTTTGGTTATTTGGGTCTCTTTCTTTAGTGAGCCCCTCACAGTTTTTGAGGTAGGATCAAAGGGCTCACCATTTTTGCCATCCCCGAAAATGTCCGCCGCCGCCTGAGCACTTCAATATGCGCGAAACCCTCAACTCTCAACTCAAACGCCGAACCATAGTCGCAGGCCTTTTTCGAAACGAGGCCTCCGTCCTGCGCCTCGCCTCGGCCAGGCCTCATTGACATTTCCGATGAATGGGAGTCTGGCAAAATCATATCTTCTCCGGACCAGTAACAACTAAGCTAAATCAACAAAATAACTCTCAGCATCCTTCAGCCAGCTTAAGCGAATTTACAGAAAAAATGTTGCTTCGCTTTACCGCCTTTATTTTATGCTTGTGAAGCTAGTGGTAGTGTTCTAGAAATAAAGTCCTATGAGATTCATTTTTTGCTCCCTCCTTTCCTTGGCGCTTTGCGCTACGGCCGTTGCAGACATTCAAGCGCCGCCAGCGTCGGACTTCGGTCCCACACGTAAGCTTGGTCGCG
>Ga0164292_10002457_pt1 | contig 15108 bp, 13 predicted proteins | sample GEODES117metaG_FD_111486 | JGI IMG/M metagenome (GOLD analysis project Ga0164292, IMG submission 111486) | Eutrophic lake water microbial communities from Lake Mendota, Wisconsin, USA - GEODES117 metaG | ecosystem: Environmental > Aquatic > Freshwater > Lake | place: USA: Lake Mendota... | reverse complement strand
GTTCAACGCCTTGGCGCTCGCCTAGGCAGCACCTTTGTTGATGGCGGAGTCCACCCACGCTTTGGCACTCGCAACTTCACAATGCCTCTTCAAAACGGCCAATACATCGAAGTTGTCTGCCCATTAGATCACCCAGCAACAGAGCAAACTCCTTGGGGCAAAGCTGTTAGCAAGAAGGCACAAGAAGGCGGAGGTTGGCTAACTTGGGTTTTTGCTACTGAAGATATTTCAAAGGTTGAAGAGAAGTTCGGACGCAGCGCAATCGAAGGTCACCGCACACGCCCAGATGGTAGCGATCTAAAGTGGAAGCAAATCGGAGTTAATGAAATTACTGACTCTCGCGAACTTCCATTCTTTATCCAATGGTTAACCGCAGATCACCCATCACAATATGGAAAGGCAGTTGCTGCGATTGAGAAGATTACGATTGCTGATACAGATCACTTAGCTGATTCTTGGTTTAAGTCAGAGATCCTAAGTGGACTAAATGGTGCAGATGTTGAGTTTGTTGATCCTTCAACCAATGACGGGGAATATGGAATTGTTGCGGTGCACTTGATGACGCCGGGTGGTGTTGTGAGGTTGGATTAAAAAGGAAAAGAAAAGAGAGCAAAGTGGCGGCCAGAATTGCTCAGAAAACTTCTGTTTTCAAATGTGCCTGACTTGCAGAAAAGGCAACCGTTATAGGCTTCGCTTAGCGCCACGAAAATTCAGTTGTAGTTAGCTCTGTCGATACAGACTCCCATGTCTGCATTGGAGCGAACCATAAGATTCAAAGTAGGGCTCGCGTTTAGGATCCAGACTACTTCCACTATGGTTTGTATTAGATCAGTTGTAATCCTCACAAATAGCCAGAATCCAGAATCTGTTTCTGCCACTGACCAAATTAGAGATGTCAAATACTACGAAAAGACGGGGGTTGAGGCTCTCAAAAGAGCACCAATTGGAGCAGGTGCAGCTTGTGATACCCTGTATACCTCTGAAAAATGGGTATCGGGTGGCGCTGGATCAGTCGCTACTAGGAGTGTCAAAGATTATGCACCAGCAGAAGGAAACACCGCTCGCCAAGTGGGTTGGGCAAATCCCACAGACCTGTGACTTTAGTATCTTTCCGAAACCTTTTTTTGAATGACCAAAGACTATGACTAAGTTTGAGAGAGTAATTTTGAATTGCATGGAATACTTGTCTAATGAAGCCAATTTCACTAGCGAAGCCTCAGATAACACGTTCAGAACGCAAAGCTGTAAACCGTGTTTTGAGAAGTTTGAGCCTCGCGCAAGGACCAGAAGTAAAGAGTTTTGAGGCGGAATTCTCAAAGATAGTGGGCGACCGGGAATGTGTCGCCGTAAATTCAGGAACCTCTGCCCTTCACGTTAGCTTAATCGCTCTAGGAATTGGACCAGGAGATGAAGTCATTGTCCCTTCATTCACCTTCGCTGCAACAGCAAACGTCGTAAGTCTCGTAGGTGCTACCCCCATATTTGTTGATATAGATCCGAAAACATATTGCCTTCAACCGGAATTAATTAAGAATGCGATAACAACAAAAACTAGAGCGATTATTGTTGTCCATCTTTACGGACTGCCCGCGGATATGAAAAGTGTATGTCAAATTGCCAAGGATTATTCCCTTTTAGTTATTGAAGATGCGGCTCAGGCACATATGGCTTCTATTGATGGAAAAATGGTTGGAACTTTTGGAGACGCAGCTGCATTTTCTTTTTATCCAACTAAGAATATGACGTCAGGTGAAGGTGGGATGGTTGTCTTGAGCGAATCCGACAAAGCGCGCACTTGTCGACTTCTTCGCAATCAAGGAATGGAAAAGAGATATCAAAACGAAGTACCCGGCTTTAATCTACGGATGACTGACATCCATGCAGCCATAGGTAGAGTCCAATTGAGAAAACTTCCAGAAATGACTGAGAAAAGAATTAAGAATGCAGAGTATCTAAGTAAAAATCTCAATTGTGAATCAACTCCAATTGTACCCTCAGGTTATAAGCACGTTTATCATCAGTACACGGTAAGAATTAAGCGCAGTCGTAATGAATTCTCACGGCTTTTAACATTACAGGGAATAGGAAATGATGTGTACTATCCAACTCAAGTACATAAGCTGCCTTCATTTGATATGTTTTTGGAGCTCCCAGAAACCGAAAAGGCTACCTTGGAAGTTTTATCCATTCCTGTGCACCCAAATTTGACAAAAAGAAACCTTGACCGGATTGTAAAGATCTTCAATTCCACCCTAACCCGTGTGCTAAAGGTATGACAAAAATTAGGGCAGGACTTATTGGTTTTGGGGCTATGGGAAGAAATCATGCAAGGATTATGCGCAGTCTTGAGTCGGTCGACTTTGTTGGGGCCTATGATCCGGTTCATACAGGAGGAAATGATAAGGAGTCCTTAGTTTTTAACTCAATCAATGAATTGATCTCTGCCAAACCCGATTTTTGTGCCATAGCGACTCCAACGATTAGTCATGAAGCTGTTGCCATAGAGCTAATTAAAGCGGACATTAGTGTTCTTATAGAGAAGCCACTTGCAATCGATTCCAGCAGTGCCAAGAATATTTTGGTTGAATTTGAAAAGAAGAATCTTTATGGTGCAGTCGGGCATATAGAACGTTTCAATTCAGCGGTGATAAATGCGAAAAAATTGATCAATGAGGGATTAATTGGGGATATAGTCCAAATCTCAACAACAAGAGTTGGACCATTTCCAACACGAATTAGCGACGTTGGGGTCGTCCTAGATCTTGCAACTCACGATATCGATTTAGTTCAGTTTCTCACTAGCTCTAAATTCAAAACAATTACTGCTCACACCATGCAGACTAGATTAGAAGGCAAAGAGGATCTTGTCGTAGTGGTTGGTTTGCTTTCGAGTGGAGTTCTGGTAAATCAAATAATTAATTGGGTGACACCTAAAAAGAAAAGACAGGTGATAATTCTAGGAACCAAAGGTACCCTTGAAATCAACACCTTGAATTCAGAATTGGTCCATGCAGCACACGGATCATTCAAGAACAATTTTACGGAAGTGGCACATATTAATGGATTTAATCCAGGCCATCAAAGTGAAATTGCATTTGAGGTGGAAGAACCACTTCAGCGCGAGTATGTAGAATTTTTAAAAGGTTTACGAGGTGAACAATCTTCATCAGTTTCCTTAAACGAAGCGCTAGAAATAGTTTCAGTCGCAGAATCGATTCTTGATAGTTCGAACAGAAGAACCACTGTTGAGATTGATTTTTAGCCGGCTCGAATAAAAAAGTCAAGAATTCCTATAAAGAGTTAATGAAGTTCTTTACCTCTACAAAAACTTCACTCCAAGCCCGTGTAGGGTGCGCTTCAGGAGAGAATGTTGTATTGAGCGACTTTCGAACTGCTCTATCTAATGAGTCAAGATTAGATAACTCAAAGTACGACACATTCTTCGATGAAACCTCCCTAAATGCCGGAATGTCTGAGGCAACAACTAACAAGCCAGAGGACAGGAACTCTCGAAGTGGTAAACCAAAACCTTCATCGAGAGACGCACAAATACCGATTTTTGACTTTGAGATTAGGGAATTCAATTCATCATCATTCACATTAGCCAGCCAAGAGACTTTCAACCCCTGTCTTTGCATCAAAACAATTTTTCGGACAATTTCTTTTGAGTTCCAGCCCAATCTACCCACTATGACTAGAGGATTATCGATCTTGGCCTCAGAATACCAGTCTAATATTTCCAAATAGTTTTTTCGCGGCTCGATTGTTCCGAGCATAATAATATTCAACGGTTCGCCGATTGTTGATACTGGTAATGTATTAGTGGAGAACACGGATCCCAGCGGGATTATTGTGTAGCTAGGAACTTCTTTAAAGAATTCTGCAAAGTCGCTGGCCACGGCTCTCGAACTAAAAAGAACTCCACTTGCCACTTCAACCCCTAAAGAGAAGTTCTTCTTGAATTTTTCAACGCTAGCTCTTTCAAAAAGTTCAGGATGTTTCAAGGGAATGACATCGTGAAGGAAAATTATGATTTTTACACCACTGTTATGGAGAGATTGGATTCTTTCCGTATCTCTTTTACTATTCCAGAAGGCGTCGAAAGTGATGTATATGTCACCGGGGCCGTAAGCAATCGATGCTCCATCAGGTAATGCCTTAATCAATTTGGCGTTTGGGGATAGAGACAGAAGTGCGAAATCTCTCAGATAGCTCGCGCCAGGAATATAATGTATGAAGCAGTTGAGAAAACCCCTATACCGCTGAAAGAAAGTTCTAGTTAAATTAAGGGGCAAATTTGCTAATGTACGATCCGACGGCGGGGAAAGCAAGTCATCATGCCCCACTCCATATATTTTCAATGGACCTCTTTGGTTGCCATATACTAAGGTAAAGAATTGATCATTATCTGCCTGAGCGATAGATTTTACAACCCGTTGGATTCCTGTATTCAATCCCGCGTTTAAAGTTACCGTAACATCATAAAGAATCATAAAGGAGCCTGTGTATTAATGCCTGGTAAATTCGAAGTACTAGGGACGTTCGCGCCTCCGTTGGTTTTGTGTTATGACTTACTACCATCATGTGCTGAGTATAACTGCAATGTTAAACCTACAGGGATTAGTGGAGATTTTGAGGGTTCATCAATACAGGATAATTCCAGGATAGGAAAGAAGCCTTCCTAACGAAACAGAGTGACGTAGATTGTTTATTGACGGATGTTTGAAGCGTTTCAGGCCTCAGCACAGAGCAGCGCCATGATTTCCAATAGGATTAAGTCATGAATCGTTTCACTCTAGATAGAGCCTCTAGTATTTAATAAGATGTGCCCAAATACTGAGACAAAATTATTGAAAAAGGAATTAACTTAATGCGGACTAGAGTTTCTATGCACAGAATTCTTGTGGGAAGATACTTTGCAACCTTTGGTCCTGGAACCCTAATAGTGCTTATTGCTTCTGCGCTAAATTCCGTAGCACCTCTTTTGATTGCCCAGAACTGGGGGGTTGAAAATTATGGAATTTTTGCAGGGTTTTGGTCGCTAATTACGATAATCGGATTCGCAACCCTAGCTATCCAGACAACCGTAGCTACTCAGACAACTACGAGTAGTTTGCTGAGCAAGAAAGGGAACACGCCGCGCATACATCTAGATCGGTTTACCTTAAGCCTGCTTATACCAAGTTCCATGCTAGTCGTCCTCTGTGCGCTCATCGCATTCTTTAGACCAGTCACACTATTAACAAGCAATTGGACACTTGTTGCACTGTCAATTGTTCTGTTTAGCTCAATCTTGAGTTCTATTGCCTTCGGACGCTTTGTCGCATCAAAGAATTTTCAGAAGCTGTATCTGATTAATCTTCTTTTGGCCTTACTTAAGATAGTAACAATCTTACTGCTGGCATTGTTCGACATTCCTATTCGCAATCTCATCTTAGTGTTTGTATGGGAACAACTCTTAACATCACTAATGCTGTTTTGGGCTACGCAAAGCTATGGAAGAATCCAGAAGAGTTTCTTACATTCCAGCAATCTGAAGCCGAGTCTTTTGACCTTAATGGTGTGGAGTCTCTTTTATGCTGACATTCTCCTAATTAGATCTCTATCAAGCCCCGAAGTCTCAGGACTATACGCTGCAGCATCGTCCTTAACTAAGCTGGCCTTACTACCGTTAACCTTAATTATGAATAGGAATTACTCGGACAGGAATCAAGATTCCAGACAATTGCTATCTTCTAATGTTTTCCAGACTGCAGCCATGTTTCTTCCAACCCTCATAATACTTCTCTTTATCTTTTCATTTAAGGAGAACATAGTCCCGAGAATATTTGGCGATGGGTTTGATTCAATTGGCGCATATATTCCATATGCTATCCTCGCTAATCTACCTTGGTTTTTTCTGCTCCTATTAACAAGTAAACTCTTAGCTAAAGTTCATGTACGGGAGATTATCTTCGTTCTTGTCTCAAGCATGGGGTACTTTTTTGTTGTCACCCAACTTTTAAGTGACTGGAGAGAGTATACGGTTCTTCATTTCGCTCTTGGCTTGACTCTATTCTTTGGAATAGAGTTTCGTAACCAGGCTATCAGGAGTAGGTGAGTCAATGTCTTTTGTGAAGTGGCTGTACTTCAGGAAAATAGGTACATGTAATCCGTGAGAGCTAAGGGGAAAATTGATTTTTAACACGTATGACGATCAGTGCCATGACAATTGAGGAGAAAAACTGTACAGGCATCCGCAGGAACGATCTCACAGAGAATCTGATTCGAATATCAAGTTGTAGAGCCAATTTTTTGGACAAGACTGCTTTGGCTCGACTTGTAGTTTTTTCAGGTTATAAACTATTACTGATTGATTGAGCAAAACTTTTCACCCTGCACTTTGAAAGAAAAATAATCAATGCCTAAGTTCAATGTTTGAGAGTAGTTCTGTGGCCAGTCCCGAGCTTGCCATTCTTCAAGGATCCTACAACGTTCTAAAACATCAATTTTCTTAGTTAGTGAATTTACAATTTTCATATTAGATTGAAATTCACCCTCGATAAGGAAGCTTTGAACCCCATTCTGCGATGTTTGAAGAAGTATCATTCCAATAAGAATAAGATGTAACCTCTTTTTCCTTTGTTCGCTTTGAAAGATTTTCACTAGAAAAACTGTACCCAGAACGACGGCACAGACAAATAGATTTAAGTGAAATATGTATACACTATGTGGACCGCTTGTCTCTTTCTGAACTTTTGATGTCATGCTCTGTATTAAAACACTTCCCAAGGCTGTCGCAACAAGTGGGAGATAAGGACCGCCTACAAAACCTTGTTTATCAGTCCTATGAAATCTTGCTTTCGTGTGGCGATAAAGAAAGAAAGAGGAAGTCATGATCGCAAAGACAACTAAAACGTTAACTACCCATAAGAAGTCCAGTATGCCAAATTTTGTCGAGACCATGAAACTCCAGGAGAAATATGGAACTACAGACAAGATATTATAAATAAATGTGAATAAAGCTTTCGGAATATCGTCATAAGAGAATGATGTTCCTGAGTAGGAATTCTTTTGTTTTGCAAGCATTAGTACCGTGAAAATATTGAATAACGTTGGGAGAAATGCGCAAAAAATAGCTTTTCCACAGAAAAGAAAATTCTTTACACGAGAACGATATAGATGAATGATTAAAAGAAATTGATAAAGCACTAGACAGATATTTAACTCGTACATTGAGAAAACTGCTATATTCAAAGGGATAATAATAAATAGATAAGCACTCTTGTCGGATGTCAAAATTTTATACGACAAAAAAACAGAGTAAAAAAGACATGAAGATGCGAACAGACCCGAAAATGGAAAAGATGTGATGGGATCATTTGACCAAAGCGCATGAATCTGCAAAAAACAGGTAAATGTTGCAAAGAAGTAAATTCTCGTGCGAGTATCAATTCGCACGAAAAGTGTTACCGTGCAATATGACGAGTGAAGCAATAAAGCCCACAATGCCGATCTTAGTGCTAGGTAGCCTAAAAAAATAGGTAATTGCATTGAGATTGCAAAGTTAAGCCATAAATTCATAAAGATTAAACTAAAGGTTTGCCCTAGAAAATTTACATGAGTGCCAGTCTCAATCAATTTAAAAACTATTTCAAAGAAACTCTGGATAGAAAAAACATCCGACTGTTGATTAATGGGTTGGAATATTACAATAAAATCATCAGCGATAAGTGGTGTAAAAATAACGAACCAGAGTGATGCGAAAAGACTTATATACACGAAAATCTTAAAGACAAAGAAGCTTCGAAATGTTATCACGGACTGGAAATAGTCTAAAAAAGCATGGCGAATATCAATCACCTGACTTATACCGATTTCTCAAAACCATCAGATCTTGTAAGGCGTTCATCCCACTCACAAAGCTGACGTTCCCACCAAAATCCTTAGTAATTGTTACTGGATGTTCTGATATGTTGAGGTTGTTCTTCGATGCGAGCGTTAGCAATTCTAAATCAAATGAAAAGGAATGAGCAGAGAATTTATTGTTTTTACACATATGAAGAAATTCGCGATCGAACAACTTAATTCCAGTTTGGGTGTCTGAAACTTTTAAATCTAGAAGGCACCTAGTTAGAAATCGAAAGACTCTACTCAGAATTCTTCGTGACAACGGTGCAGATATCTTACTTTTCGGTAGGTATTTAGAACCAATTGCTAGATTGGACCCCCCTGTTTCTATAGATGCAATCATACTCGTGATAATCGAAATATCTATGTCTCTATCAGCATCTAGATAACCCGTGATTCGCGACTGAGCTTCGGCCATCAATAAACCTTCAATTATCGCAAACCCCTTTCCTTTATTTTCAGGCAGTGATCTCACAGAAACGTAGTTGTGCTCTTTTCGGATTCTTTCGATAACTTCCGCGGAGTTATCAGTGGATCCATCATTAATCATTAAAAGTCTAAACTCTCCGGCTGAAATATATGCTTGCATCAATTGTTGAAGATCTGAGAATACATAATCAAGTACACTCCCCTTATTGTGAATGGGAAGAATCAGAGTTATCACCGGACCAATCCCCAATCCGTAAGTTTGTCCAAAATAATCCCCGAAGGTGACTGGTTTAGAACTTTCGGTGGGATTCTATACATCTTGAAGTTTTCCACGAAAATTTCAATTTTTTCGATTTCAAAATGAGAAAGTTGAATGTTTTCACCTAATCCTTCGAAACTTTCGGTCGTTTTTCTATGAATTAATGTAGGTACTCCCAAATAAGAGCATTCTTGCTGCAACCCACCACTGTCAGTTATGACCCATTTGGCCCCCAACAACAATTCCAAGAACAGGTCATGTTCTACTTTGTCAAGAATCGTCATATTCAATTTTGCGGAACCTAAATTTCTTTCTATAAATAGCTTAGCTCGATGGTCAGCCACCAACAATATTTCGTGCGAAAGTCCAAGTTTTGAAAGTCCAAACAAAGTTTCCTTGAGTACTTTAGAATTTTGGAGCAATTCACTTCTGTGCAATGTTACTAAACCATAATCTCGGTCAGTAGGTATTGTTTTTGCATTTGCCGAAATTAGGTTATCAAGAGCTGTATTCCCATTAGTAACACAAATCTTAGTTTCGTCAACATTTTCATTTAAAAGGTTCCTGAATTGATCTTCACTGGGGCAAAAATGAAAATCAACTAATTTTGCGGTACAGCGTCTAGTTAGTTCTTCTGGAAATGGTTGAAATATGGATTCACTTCTCAATCCTGCCTCTATGTGCACAATACGAAATCTTTTCAACTTGGCAACAATAGAACCGACCAGCGAACTTAACGTATCCCCATGAATGCAGACGACATCACTACTTTTGTTATACTTATCTAAACGTTTCAAAAGTCTAAAAATTGAAATAAAGAACCATTTTGCCGCATCAAAGAGACTTTCTAAGTTTTGCACTCTACTTTGATCTAATGGGAAAAATACGTGAGCAAGTCTATTCTTATCAATCAATTTCCTTAATTCTGACGGGTGTTGGCCAAGGGAGACAATGTTAAACTCAAGGTCTTCTCCAGCCATTAACCGCCAAAGCGGAATTAGTTTGATGGCTTCAGCGGTGGTTCCTATGGTAAAGATCATCATGATTGTGGTTTTTCAGATTCGACTATCTATAGATGCTCTTAGCATTCCGCCCAAATAAAAAAATACAAAAATTGGGCTGTAAAGCAATAGAGAGAGTGTGGTCTTGATGGGAAGACGTCTAATTAAGCACAGGAACAAAAGCGCAAGATAGGCAAACAAAGTTAAAACAAATACTATGCCCCTGTTAAAAATTAAAGCATATATTCCAATGAGTGTCGACATCATGACAGTTACCAAAAACAAGGCTCTGGCTTTTGTTCCCCTTCTAAAAAAACCATCTTGAGCAACTTTTCCCCTAGAATAAGTATGTTTCAGAAAAGACACAGTTGTATTCCTAGGAAAGTAAACTGCTCTAAAGTTTCTTACGATATTAACAATTTCAGTTCTTACTACTTCAAGAATTAAGTCTGTATCATCATTTATCTCTTTATTTGCCTTGTGCTTTTTTTGCAAAATATAACAATGCTTCAAGAAGATCTCACGATCAAAAAAAACAAGAGTTGTACCTTTTGGGTAAGAATTGAAATTTTTCGCTGTGAGTTCAATGGAGCGGTTAGAAGCATAGTACCTATGCCACGCTAATCTAGAAAGACCATCCCAGAAGTAACCTACTAGTTTTTGATTCTCAGCAAATGTGATGTCAGCGATGCAACAAGTAGAGGATTCATTTAGTTGCTTAAAGGCCAGTAGATTTTGTAGTGAACTCTCTCGAATGTGGACTCGACTATCCATGAATAAAACGTTCTGATAAAGAGAATGTTCAGCTCCTGTAAGTCTGGCAGCAAATCTTCCTTGATTGCTTTGATACAGATACTTGAGGTTAGTATTCTCATTTGATGAAAAAGTCTTTATCTTTTCGGTTAGATTGTCGGTCGATCCATCATCTACCAGAATAATCTCGAAGTTTTGAATTTCAGCAAATGCCAACGATTGCTGTAATTTCATAAGAGTCTGCTGAATGTATTGGGAAGAGTTGTAAATAGGAATGACAATGGAGAGGTTCATGTTCATGAATCACCTCCTATTCTTTGCCAGTCAAAAAGCCACGATCGAACATAATCTGCCTAACAGCCTCATTTGTCTTTATTTGCTTAACCGTTAGGTCTCTGAGGAATCCTACATTTCGTTTGCTGTTTGATTTTGTTGCCACCCTATTATAAGCTTTAGATAAATAACCGATGAAAAACTTCTTCCAATTTGCCTAGGTGGCGACTTGTCGTCGCGCCAGGATCCTTTCCTAGATTAGGCTATGACCATTCATTATCGAGATTTGTCGAATTATCCGGGAAAATACTGGATAATGGTAAACATGATTAATGGTTGAGAAATGGGAAACGGTGGAATATTCCATACTTGTGATGTCTTCGGACGGCTATTCAGATCTTTGGGAACCTTTTGCTTCAAACTTTAAACGTTATTGGTCTGATTGCCCCGCCCAGATCTATTTGGCTACCGAGACAAAGAGAAGCGACAATGGATTGTTTAAGAATATCAAGTGTGGCGAGGAGATGGCATGGACTAAGCGACTAGGTTACGCGTTAAATCAAGTCGACACAGACTACTTGATCATGTTATGTGAAGATTACTTGTTGAATGACGTAGTAAATAATCATGAAATCGACGTACTCATGAATAGTGCAAAGGCTTACAAAGCAGGAAATCTTCGACTCGTTCCAAATCCTAAGTCAGATCTAAGGTTCACAGAAAACAGAGATTTCTATAGCTACGAGAAGGACGTACCTTATCGGATTTCAATGCAGGCTGGAATTTGGGCAAAGGACTACTTAATGAGATATTCCGATCTGGATACCAATATACGAGGATTTGAGCGCTTAGGGTCCCATCGCAGTAATTTGTACAATGACCCGATTCTAACCACTGATCGCTACGTCTTTCCTTTTGTTGATTCGGTGCATAAAGGTAAATGGGAACTTGCAGCCCTTAACATGTGCAGTAAAAATGGGATTGCAGTTGATTTGGAGTACCGCCCACCCATGACAAATTTAGATTATTTGAAGAAACATGGCAAAGGTGTAATTATGGAATCAGCACCAGTTTTTACTTCAAAAATCATGAATTTTGCTGCGAACTTGAAGAAGTCCTTTTCTTAAATGAACATCAATCAAAAAAACCAGAAAAACAAATCCACAAAAAACCAGAAAAACAAATCCACAAAAAACCAGAAAAACAAATCCGCAAAAAACCAGAAAAACAAATCCACAAAAAACCAGAAAAACAAATCCACAAAGTTTTTTAGGAACGAGTGGAAAATTGTGCTATTTTTGACAGGAATTTTTGTGTTTACAATTTTTGTTTCTGTGGGTGCAAGTAAACCTGGAAAGCTAGCAAAAGTTGATTTTATGAGTGATCTAAATCTTTCAGATTGGTCACCTGGTAGGAATTCAGACAACTTTGGAACGAGTTTGGGTTTAGCTAATAGTTTTTCATATTTCTTAAAATTTGTCTCAATCATCCCAGACTTTTCCTATAAGAGTTTTGCATTTTATTATGCCGTTCCGGTTCTCTTGGCAGGAATAACATGTTTTCTATGGATTTCAAACTTATTCAAGGACAGGAAATCTCTTGATTCAAATTTGATTGCCGCCTATGCAGTTTTCTTTCTATTCAATTCAATTGTATTTTCTGGTGTATTCCTCTATGGATGGAATCTATTAACCCTCATTCCTTTGGCCGGGTTGGCATTAGCATGCCTTGGAATTGATAAGTACATAGAGAATAAGAGAAATACACATCTAGCGCTAATCGCAATTGGATCCTTCGCAATCGGAGGAATGATCCAATTTCTATTTTTCCTAATCCTGTACGCTGCGCAGAAGCAAGTTGAATTCCGACAAAGAGCAATTATTCTGTCAACAGTTGTTATTTCTGAGCTCTATGTTTTGTTACCTGAAATTTACCTGAACTTATTGGGCGACCAGCCGTACTACCGCGGGGTTGACCCTATTCAGCAAACCAAAGACATCCAGAGTAAATTGTTTCTCGTTGATAGAATTTCCGGAACTTTTGACCCAGTCGTCTGGGGACATTGGAATCGGCCGGTTTGGATATTTTTGGCCATACTTGGGTTAGCTGGCTTCTATTCATGGCTTCGCAGGGGACAGCCACACAGGGGATTGGTTTTCGCTATCGCTTTCTTTTTCCTATTGAATTTTTCTGGAATCTTTTGGGAGATTTCACTCAATAGAATTTGGACATATCTGCCAATAGTTGGCGGAATGTTTCGAAATCCAGATAAAATCTTTATTCTATTCTCGCTAGGTATTTTCATATTTGCTTCGTATTGGCTTAGTCGATACCGGTACCCAAGATATCTTTTGTTCATAATTGTCATTGCCACTTCTTCAAATTTCTATTTTAACAATTCAATTCAGTCACGTTTGGACATTGCAAGTCTAAAAGTACCTGCATCGTATGAGAAGCTTGAAGATAAGTTCTCAGAAACCAACGAGCCTAAGAGGGTTCTACTGTTGCCCTTTCCCCGATGGTTTCATTTCTATGAATGGTCAAGCAGCATTCAAACACAGAACGTACTGAGACAGGTTTTGACCACTCCTGTGGTTTCAGACGAGTTTGGGACCCTTGATAATATAAGCGAGCCGTACCAAAAACTTTTGGGAACCATGCAAAGTATTGACTGTGATGCTGCGAAGAAATCTAGCCTAAAACTTGGTATTACCGACGTAGTTTTGCAAAAGGATTTGATCGGAAGCGAATCTGATTTCAAATCGCTCGAGAAGAACCTAAGTAACTGCTTCAACTCCCCATACTTTGATAGCAGAGAGTTAAGTGTTTTTGATACTGCCATTGACCAAGGATCGATTCTCACGGATTACAGAAGAGGACAAGAAGATAGCAACAGGAGGGTTACAGAAACTTTTTTGGGATTTGAAGTGTGTAAAGGAACGCCAGAAGATTCTGTGTATTTATTGAAAGAACAAACTTCAGATTTCACTTATTTGAATTTGCAGGGATACCGGACCTTAATTCAAGGAATTGCTGTCGAAGATGGTTGGAGAGCATGGCGCTTGGCATCCCAAGGCTGCTATCAATTCGTAAATGTGAATTCTGTGTTATCAATCATGTCTTTCGTACTTTCTGTTGGATGGATTTTGTATCTCTTGTCAGGAAAATGGATTTCATGCAGATTGCAGTTATTGCGCATTAGATTGTCTGCGATTATTCACAAATCGAAAGATCCAATGCAGTAGTTGATTTCGCTTTTTTCTAGTTTGATAAGAACGTTATGGGTACCTAAGGTATTTTTGGTGGCAAGAAATTTCAAAGCGCTTATTTTTGCTCCACACGAAAAAGCACATCTTGAATTGCAGCCTGCGGACTTCCAAATATCTTAATTAACTGTGTATTTTTCTTCTGCCCGTTTAATATTTGGGTAACCTGTTCGAGGGTGATGCCGCCGCTCCGAGAGTTAGACGTTTCAATCAGTAAATAATCGTAGTTAATTCTCGCGAGGCCTGCCAGAACTTCTGGCTCAAAGCCCTCTACGTCTACTTTAACCAAGTCAAATTTTGGATATGACTTTAGTTTTGCGAACACCTCATCCGGTCCAAGCAGTTTGACTAAAATTTTTGAGATCTTCTCTTTGTTGCCCCCTACCAAATCTAGAGTGGCATTTTTCTCATAGATTGATCCTTGCCCACTTTTACCCCGGACATAGAATAATTCAAGATTACATAGCTTATCTGATATGCCAAATGGCAATACATACCAGTTCGACCACTGCTTTGCATTCAACTCTAGCAATAACCTAGGCTCTGGGTTGGGCTCAAAACTCACAATCGTATGCTTGCTGGAGAGTTGTTTTACCCCGTGAGCAAATTGTCCTGAATTTGCACCCACATCAAGAATCACCATCTCGTTTTCTTCTTCGATCCCCAGTTCCCTGAGAACGTTAGTTGCAAAATCTTGATGAATTAAAGAAAAGATCGATTCTTTGCGGTTTTCAAGATAAAAAGTTTTACCATTCTTCTTAATATACGAACGCCCAGAAATGTATGTAGACCAGCGATTGCTCGCGTCCAATATCGCTAAAGCGAACTTGTGTTTAGTGAGTTCCCTATACAAGTATGTTAATTCAAGGGTTAAAAGGCACTTGACCTTATGAAAAATTAACATTACCCCAAACCTTAACGTAGGTATATTGCGGCCCAATGGGCGCTCTTATGGTAAGAGTCTAATAGTTATTCAGAGTATCTAATCGGTTCTACCACATTCCCACTGTGTGGCTTGGGCCGGGATCGAACCGGCGACCTAACGATTTTCAGTCGTTCGCTCGTACCAACTGAGCTACCAAGCCAACAAAGATCTTGCTAGTAGTTGCCCACCAGTACGCATGGCACACAAATAAATTTGCATACAACACCAAAACCTTTGCGACCCGGACGGGACTTGAACCCGCGACCTCCGCCGTGACAGGGCGGCGCGCTAACCAACTGCGCTACCGGGCCT
>Ga0164292_10002455_pt1 | contig 15110 bp, 15 predicted proteins | sample GEODES117metaG_FD_111486 | JGI IMG/M metagenome (GOLD analysis project Ga0164292, IMG submission 111486) | Eutrophic lake water microbial communities from Lake Mendota, Wisconsin, USA - GEODES117 metaG | ecosystem: Environmental > Aquatic > Freshwater > Lake | place: USA: Lake Mendota... | reverse complement strand
GGGATTGTTTTTGTGTAATTATAAAATTGATAACGGTATTCCTGCTTGTTATCAGGACAACAACTTCTATATTGGAACTACCACACCGCCAACCATAACGCCTAATATCACCGTAAATAAACCAATAATCAACCAAGACTCTACAGTGACATTCACTTCCAATGCTTGTGATACGAGTAGTGACTTGGTATGGAGTTTTACAAATTTAAATACCAACACTGTTAAGGATACGCTGTCCGCAACAACTGTTTATTATGCTGCTTGTAAGAAAAAGCTATGCTACGTGTACTCAAACAACATCACAGTGAAAGTCATACCCAATTGCACTAGTAATTTGGTTCTAGCTCCGACAGCTGACAACTTGACTTCGAGAATCAATCCTTTAAACTTTAACAGTAGCAATACAATTACGGCAAGCAATACCATTCTGCCGAACAACAATGTGCAGTATAGTGCTGCCAATGCTATTATTCTCAGTCCTGGATTTATGGTCGATTCTGGCGTGAAATTTTCTGCAAAAATCCAAAATTGTCCTAATTGACAGTACAGTTGTGACAATTTGTCATTAAAATTTGTCAAAAAAACGCTTGGCATATTCATTGTGAAATGAGTATCGTAATTATTTTTAATTAAATACACTGACAGAAAATCATGGGAAAAATTATTGGGATAGATTTAGGAACTACCAACTCTTGTGTGGCCGTAATGGAGGGTAACGAACCGGTAGTAATAGCCAATAGTGAGGGAGCGAGAACCACCCCTTCTATTGTAGCTTTTTTGGACAACGGCGAGAAGAAGGTTGGTGCACCAGCAAAAAGACAAGCAATTACCAACCCCAAGAATACAATCGCTTCGGTGAAGCGTTTTATGGGTAAGAAATATACAGAGGTAGGCTCAGAACTAAGAACAATTGCCTACGACATAGAAAAAGGAGCAAATGATACGCCAAGGGTTAAAATTGGTGATCGTCAATATACACCTCAAGAAATCTCTGCTTTTATTCTCCAAAAAATGAAGGCCACAGCCGAGGATTATTTAGGCCAAACCGTTACAGAGGCAGTAATTACTGTTCCTGCATATTTCAACGATGCGGAGCGTCAAGCTACCAAAGAGGCTGGTTTGATTGCTGGTTTGGATGTGAAAAGAATCATCAACGAGCCTACGGCTGCGGCTTTGGCTTATGGTCTAGACAAACAAGGCAAAGACATGACTGTGGTGGTGTTTGACTTGGGTGGCGGTACTTTTGACGTGTCTATCCTTGACCTTGGTGATGGCGTTTTTGAAGTGAAATCAACTGACGGTGACACTCACTTAGGTGGTGACGACTTTGATCAAGTGATTATTGAGTGGTTAGCTGCAGAATTTAAAGCTGACGAAGGCGTGGATTTGATGCACGATGCTATGGCACTTCAAAGACTAAAAGAAGCTGCTGAAAGAGCTAAAGTGGAGCTTTCAAGTTCTACTCAGGCCGAAATAAACTTGCCATATATCTTCCCTGTGGACGGTGTACCTAAGCACTTGGTTAGGTCACTTACAAGAGCGAAGTTTGAGCAATTGGCAGATAGCCTTTTCAAAAGAATGATGGAGCCTTGTAAGAGAGCCATGAAAAACTCAGGAATTTCCAACAGTCAAATATCAGAAGTTATATTGGTAGGTGGTTCTACTCGTATTCCTAAAGTTCAAGAGGAAGTAGAAGCTTTCTTTGGTAAAAAACCTTCAAAAGGCGTAAATCCGGACGAAGCTGTGGCTATTGGTGCGGCTATTCAAGGTGGTGTATTGACAGGTGAAGTTAAAGATATTTTGTTGTTAGACGTTATTCCGCTTTCATTGGGTATCGAAACCATGGGTGGCGTATTCACTAAAATGATTGAGGCCAACACTACAATACCTACAAACAAAGTGGAGGTTTTCTCTACTGCTGCTGACAATCAGCCTTCTGTAGAATTACATGTGTTGCAGGGTGAAAGGCCTTTGGCCAATCAAAATCGTACTTTGGGAAGATTCCATTTGGACGGTTTACCACCAGCCATGAGAGGAGTGCCTCAAATCGAAGTGGCTTTTGACGTGGACGCCAACGGTATTTTGAACGTTACTGCCAAAGATAAAGGTACTGGTAAAGAGCAAAAAATCAGAATCGAGGCTTCAAGCGGACTTTCAGATGCTGAAATTCAGAGAATGAGAGACGAAGCCAAAGCCAACGAAGAAGCTGATAAGAAAGAAAAAGAAACTATAGAGAAAGTAAATGCGGCGGATTCGATGATTTTTCAAACGGAAAAACAATTGAAAGAATTTGGTGACAAACTTTCAGAAGGTAACAAAACGGCCATTGAGGGTGCTTTGACAGAACTTAGAGCTGCTCATGGGACACGTGACTTAGCTGCAATTGATGCCTCTATGGAGAAAATCAATACAGCTTGGCAAGCAGCTAGTCAAGAGATATATAATGCCCAACAAGCTGACGGCGGTGCTCAAGGTCCAGCTGCCGATGCTGGCTCAGCTCAGGGTGGTTCAGATGAAAACGTAACTGACGTAAATTTTGAAGAGGTGAAATAAAAGAACTTAGCGTTCTTGAAAATACGGAAAAGTCTGGACTTTAATTAGTTCAGACTTTTTTTACAACTTTTTTTATGATTCACGTGTATTTTGCACAAATCGGCCTGAAGATTTTTTTATAAAGATTTAGGATTTATTCTAAGATATATGGGATTAGTCGAAAAAGCACATTAGGTTTCAGGGTGCTTTTTTTCTGCCAAAAGCATAATAAAAAAACACAAATCTTAGGAGATTTGTATTTTTTTAATATTTAAAAAGGCTAATTATCAGCCTTTCAATTTTACTAGAGATAAAAATTCTTCTTTTTTCAAGGCATTGTTAAAAGCACCTTTAAAAAACGAAGTTACGGTAGAACTGCTTTGATCGGCAATGCCTCTTGAGGATACACAGAAATGATCTGCGTCTACTACAACCGCAATATCATCTGTTTTTAGAGCCTCTTTTAAAGCATTTCCGATTTGTATTGTCATTCTTTCTTGAACCTGCGGCCTTCTGGCATAATGATTAACCAACCTGTGCAATTTTGAAAGGCCTATTACATTTCCTGAGGAAATATATCCAATGTGGACTTTTCCCACTATTGGCACAAAATGATGCTCGCAGTTTGAATAAAAACTGATATCTCTCTCAACGAGTATCTCGTCGTATTTGTAGTTGTTGTCAAAAAGTGTAATAGCTGGCATGTTTTCTGGATTTAAACCGGAAAATAATTCTTTCACGTACATTTTGGCAACCCGCTTGGGAGTTCCCATTAGGCTATCATCGCTTAAATCTAAGCCCAATGTTTGCATGATTTCTTTAAAATGGCCAGCGATTACTTCAATTTTGTCGTCATCAGACATATCAAAAGCATCCGCTCTCAATGGTGTAGCAATGTTGGTCATGATGTGATCATCGCCTATTTCTTGGTCATGGATAGCATTACGCTGGGTATTCAACATAGTTTCTTTCTGTTTCAAATAATGTTATTTTTAAATCATATTTTTCATCTATCTTCTGACGAAGAATATCATAAATCACCACAACTATGTTTTCAGCTGTGGGGTTTAAATTTTTAAAATATTCTGTGTCAAGGTTAAGATTTTTGTGGTCAAATTTATCAAGAATGTTTTCCTTGATAATGTCGCTGAGTATTTTTAAATCAAATACATAACCTGTTTTCGGGTCTGGAAAACCAGTGAGTTTTACCAATAAATCATAATTGTGCCCGTGATAGTTGGGGTTATTACATTTACCGAAAACCTCTTGATTTTTTTCATCGCTCCACTCAGGGTTGAACAACCTATGAGCTGCGTTGAAATGTTCTTTTCTAATTACTGATATTTTGTTCAATATAAAGTTTTTTTAGTCTTGTACAAAGTATGTGTACTACACAATCAAAAACGGACTGGACTGATTTTGATAAATATTTAACGAATGAAAGTTTAATTTTGTTCAAATTAAAAATAAATATTACATTAGTAAAAAAAATTAAAAACCTTATGGATCGCAGAAATTTTCTAACAACCAGCCTAGCCACATCAGCTATTCCGTTTCTTAATGTAAGTGCTGCTCAGAAAGACAAAAAAGTAAAATTGGCCTTTATTGGTGTTGGATTGAGGGGAAGAAACCACGTAGAACAAGCCATTTATAGAGATGATGTTGAGATAACGGCAATTTGTGATATAGACCCCGATGCCATAAAACGCACATTGTCCATTACCCAAAAAGCAAACCGGAAAGATCCGGCGGTTTATGGAAAAAGTGACAATGATTTCATAAATATGCTCAAAAGAGATGATATTGATGGCGTTGTGATAGCTACCCCATGGGAGTGGCACGTACCTATGAGCGTGGAGTCAATGAAGGCTGGTAAATATACTGCAGTGGAGGTTTCAGCTACAGTTACACTCCAAGAATCCTGGGATTTGGTGGATACTTTCGAGAAAACGGGCTCTCATTGTATGATATTAGAAAATGTGTGTTACCGCCGTGACGTGATGTCGGTTTTGAATATGATTCGCAAAGGAATGTTCGGTGAAATGCTCTATGCACATTGTGGTTATCAGCACGACCTCAGGGAAGTGAAGTTTAACGATGGAAAGAGTTTTTATGGAGGTGGTGTAGAATTTGGTGAAAAGGCCATTTCGGAAGCCAAGTGGCGTACCCAGCATTCTGTAGATAGAAATGGCGATATTTATCCAACACATGGTCTTGGTCCAGTGGCTCATTGGTTAGATATAAATAGGGGAAATAAATTTAATTATCTAACTGCTACGGCAACAAAGGCTAGAGGATTGCATAAGCATATTGTAGATAAAGGTGGAGCGGATCATCCAAACGCCAAGGTCAAATTTAAGTTAGGCGATGTTGTGACCACAACGATTCAATGTGAAAATGGGGAAAATATAGTGATAATGCACGACTGTAATTCACCAAGACCTTATTCGTTGGGTTTTAGGGCTCAAGGTACGGAGGGCATTTGGATGGACGATAACAAATCTATTTATATACAAGGTAAAAGTCCGAAAGCCCATGCTTGGGAGCCGTTCAAGCCTTATCAAGTAGAGCATGATCATCCGGTATGGAAAACCCATGCTCAAAATGCCGAAAAGGCTGGGCATGGTGGTATTGACTTTTTTGTATTAAGGGCGTTTATTGAATCCATCAAAAACAATGTCGCACCACCGATTGATGTGTACGATGCAGCGGCTTGGAGTGCAATCAGTCCTTTGTCTGAGCTTTCTATTGCTCGTGGAAGTTCACCAGTGGAGATTCCGGATTTCACCCGAGGCAAATGGAAAACGAACAAAAGGATTTTTGGTTTAACAGAGAATTATTGACCTAGAATAAATCATTTTGACTCTTTTTGGGTTACAAGTTATATAACACTTTATCAATTGAATACGAAAATAGCGGTAATAACTGGTGGTACTTCGGGAATTGGAAAGGCAACTGTTGAAAAACTAGTTACCTTCGGTACTACTATGGTGCTTTTGGCCAGAGATATCCAAAAGGCTGAGTTGGTTAAAAAAGAAATTCTGAAAACATTTCCGAATGGAAAGATTGATATCTTTAGTGGAGATTTGAAAGATTTAAACTCAATAAAATCTGCTGCCGAAGAGATTAAAGTTAAATATCCCCAAATAGATATCCTGATCAACAATGCGGGTGGGGTTTTTTCTGAATTTGAGAAAACAATGGATGGTTTTGAGGTTGGATTTCAAGTAAACCACTTAGCTCATTTTCTACTGACACAAATTTTACTCGATAACTTGCTTAAATCAGAAGAATCTAGAGTAATAAATCTATCTTCTGAAGCACACCGAATAGGTAAGTTTAGTGTAGGGAATCTTAACGCCGAGAAAAAGTTTGGCACGTGGAAACAGTACGGAGCTACAAAATTGATGAACATATTGTTTACCAAGGCCTTAGCAAACAAGTTTGGTGATAAAGGTTTGCTGTCTTTTGCGGTTCATCCAGGTGTTGTGAAGTCAGGGTTTGGGGCAAACAATACAGGATTTTTGAAATATTTTAACAAAATGCCTTTCCTGATAACTCCAGAAAAAGGAGCTGAAACGAGTGTGTATTTAGCAACTCAAACAAAGGAAAAGTTGTCAAATGGAGGATATTATAAAAGATGCCAGATTTCGTATTCGTCTCTTGAAAGCCAAGACATTGTGGCACAAGACCAACTCTGGGAAATTTCTATGAAAATGATAAAGACTTATTTATAAGTTTATTATCTGTCCATTTATATAACTGGTATCTGCCTTTGACATAAAAAGTTTTTGAATACTGTAAACGGAATACTCTTGTAGTTTTCCGTTTTTTGTTTTAAGCTTTATCTCAGACATGTTTTTGAAAAGATAGTTTGAGGTAGTAGTTTTTACAGAAATTTGTTTAGAATCTTCTCCAGCCATGGTTTCTATGGTCATGGTTTTTACTGGCAGTGTTTCGGATTTTTTAAGTTTATAGTTAATAGCGTATTGATTTTCAGATATTTCGTAACTATTTACAAAGGCACTCTTGTTTAAGTCAGCTTCCGTAAAAAGGCTGAGTTCCTTCGCCCAGTCAATGTCGTTGGTAGTTTTAATTTCCTTTTGTTTGCCTATTTGCCAAGTTTTACTCACTTCTGGTTTTTGGCGTTCAAGAGCCCGAATGATAGACTCTGAAAACCCTTTTAAATCAAAATATTTTTTGGTTGAGAGTTGTTCTCCTTGGCTGCAACTAATGAGTAATAGGGATATTAAAAGAATTTTCTTGGTCATAAATTAACTGTGAATGTCTTCATTTCTGAATAAATAAGATGGCAAAATATTTGGATTCAAAGATACAAAATTACTAGCTCCCCACCATGTATATTTTGCTCCGATTATGAGGTTATGAACCCAATAGACTCCGTTTCGTGGTTACCTATTTTAAAGAGAGAAAGGTTTAAAGTGCCCGATTGGGTGTTATAATCATTAAAATTCACCATAAAAAGCAGTCTGTTGCCATTTTTATGTAAACCAGTATGTTTTCGTTAGAAATCTCACAAAATTCGTTTTATTGGTTTGCTGTTGAGCAAAATTTTGTGTTCTGCTGCAAGCTACTTCTGTTTAAATATGCGTGATTTTATTTCGCTTTTTCCACTCCCAGTATTTTATTTCATACTTCTCTAAGTTTTTGTAATCTACTTTTGGGATATTGGCAACGTGATGTAAATACTCATTACAAGGTTCAAACACACCATATTTGCTAGGCATCATGACTGCCATAAAGTATTAGATTAAAAACATAGGTTCATGCTCTATTTGTAAAATAAATGGATTTATATCGTTGAGATTTCTCCAGAAATTCGGTCTGAAATAGTTTTTCATTTCAGATTTTGTCTGCTACCTTATGTATTTACAATTTCGGCTATCGCCAAGTGTTGTAGGTGTAAGATTACGTAAAACCAATATATAGCATATTAAGCGGGCGTTTTGAAGATTATAGCTACTTTTTATAATGGCTTCTTTATCAGTCACTTTGTCTACTTTTGTTTTGTATTCAAAAACTCTAAGTCAACCAATTATTCTACTTCTAAGACGAAACTAGCTTTTATTTTTTCGTCAACTTTGTGTTGGCAGGTGCCCAAATGATCGGCCTAAGCTTCAATTGTGAAATTATAAAACCCTATTTTTTCTACTAAAAGCTGGCCACTAAGTATATTATTAACTTGGCCAAATATTGGAGTTTCATTGCAGTTTTGGCCTTTTTGGTACTTGCTTAATAGTCTTTGATATAAGTAGTCGTTCCCGTTTATCAATATATCGTCTGAAATACTAATTTTTTGTCCAACAATAGTTTTGGTAACATATTGAAGGGCATTTAGTTCTGGTTTATTTTTTTCTATTACCACTCTGGTTTTTCCATCGGAGGATAGGTTTATATTAATTTTTGTTGTATGTTTATTTTCGCCGCCCAAAAATATTACTTATGTTGAAAATTGGGATTTATTTTAACAAATATTTTGCACTTTTGTCATGTTAATTCGTGACGGATACGTTTTATTTTTTCGGAAACATTAATTTTAAATTACTATGAAACAACTGATTGTATTGTTTTTGCTTCTAAATATTTCGGCAAATGCCCAAACTCTTAAAGGTGCTTGGCAAAATACCGACAAGGAAACTACAACTACTATTATAGCTACGGATAATTACTTAACAGTGAATGTATATGACTTCCGAGGTAAAAAGTTCTTAGAATCATGGGGTGGAAAATATATCATAGGGGCTACCAATGAGGCTTTTATAGAGATTGAGTTTCATTCTCAGAATCCAGATATTGTGAATTCTTCACAATCGTACAATATAAATCTTAAGAAGAAGAATCTCGAATTCAATGATAAGAAGTTTCAAAAGCTTGATTTTGCTAAAGAAAATGCACTTTCGGGTCTTTGGAGAATAACTGCAAGGGCTAATGAAAAAGGCGAAATGTCAGAGATGAAACCTGGTCCAAGAAAAACCTTGAAAATTATGTCTGGTGGCTATTTTCAGTGGTTTGCCATCAATACGCAAACTCGTGAATTCTCGGGAACGGGTGGGGGTAGATACATGTTGGTCGATGGGAAATACACGGAAAAAATTGAATTTTTCTCCCGCGACAACAACAGGGTAGGGGCCGAATTAAGTTTTGAGGCAGAAGTGAAAGGCAAAGAGTGGATTCACTCTGGTAAAAGCTCAAAAGGAGATCCGATAAAAGAAATTTGGACGTTACAGAATTAAATTAGAACGTAAATGCCTTTTTCCGCAGTGTTGTATTTGGCCCCAAGTTCGGGTATATTTTTGAATATGGCCGGAATTACGTTTTCACGATCAATAATTACTTCCGGCATGTCTTTTTTGAAGTTATTGTAAATATTGGATAGACTTAAATAATTATTAGGATTTTCGAAGTCTTTTTTTGCCAGACTCCAACTTAAGTATCCCGTAGCCATTGCATTGGTTTTGTAGGCATCTATGTGTTGACCCGTTACAAAAATCCTTTTGCCTTGGTATTGTGGTTTAAGATTGGACTCTATTACTCTGTAGTTGGCCAAACCATTTTGGAAAATGCCTAAAAAAGGTTTCGCTCCAGTAATTGAAACAAATATAGTAAGTATAAAAAATAGTAGGAATAGGATTTCAGGAATCAGCATTTTTTTGGCGTGAATGAAAAAACCAGCACAAAAGAACGCCAAAGGTGCAATCATGTAAATCATATTAGATGGCGTATATTGTCCGGAAACAAAAAACGAAATCAAGGAGAAAATAGCAGTGACAATAATCAGTTGGTGGGAACGGTTCTGAAAACTGTTGTATCGCTGTCCCCTAAGTACACGGATGATTCCAAAAAAACCTACTGCCATAGGCAAAACAAATGACCCGAGAATGTCTCTCAGGCTAAGTAACGTAAAGTCAAATGAATAACTTAAATGAAACAACCAGACGTCGTTGAAATATTCGGCTTGGTCGTTGAAATAAAAATAAAGATACACGAAGAATATAGGCATAATGAACCCCAAGATAACCATGAATGTCTGTCGGAGGTTAACACTAGTGTATAGAAAAAGTACCAAAACTGCCCAAGCCAAAAGTATAAAACTCGGAAGATGAAACAAGGTAGCAATGCCCAAAAACAAACCTAACTCGAAAACATTATCGCCTACACCTTCTCTTTTTTCTATTTGTCTCAGTGTGGAGTTTAGGGCCATCAAAACAAATGTGTTAGCTAAAAGGGCAGGTGAGAGTTTTAAGAAGTCAAATGAGGCATTGATTAATACCAGAAAAATAAGGCCCGGAATATAGTTTTTTTCATTAAAAAGGTTTCTTCTGTTGGTTATAAAAACAAAATACAAGGTTTGAATGAAAATAAGAATAGAGGCGATTGTTTCGTATATAAACTGACTTTTACCTGCCCAGAGGTCTATTGTTCGATATACAAAACTCGAAAGTGGCCCAACCTGGGTCAAAATTTCACTGTACAATTTAAGGCCTTCATTCTGCTTTTCGCCTATCAGCATCCACTCGAGCTCGTAGGTGAGAAGTGGCAATTTGGAGCCGATGTATATCATTTTGAGACCTAAAAGCAAGGCCAAAAGGGTGATAACCTGAAAGATTGAATTTATTCTGAAAAACGTTAGCAAAGTCTTTTCTTTTTAAATAATAAGGTGCAAAAATATCATTTCGTTTACTGATAAACCAAAAATAAGCATGATATTTGTAAAATAATTCTGGTGGAAGGAAGGTTTTGTATAGAGGCTGAATCGTTTTTGGCATCTCGAATACGGATTCTTAAATTGAGAAATGGAAAGTAAAAGACAAAAACAGGTAGGAAAGTTGATTCAGAAGGATCTAGGTGAAATTTTCCAAAGAGACTTCAAATCATTGTTTATGGGGAATTTTGTGACAATCACAGATGTCAAACTTTCTCCTGACTTGAGTGTTGGCCGTGTTTATTTGAGTTTTTTAAAGCTTGACAACCGTGAAGATATACTTCAAAATATAAAAGAGAATACGAAAAAAATAAGAGGTTTGTTTGGCCAAAAAGCTAAAAATCAACTCAGGATAATTCCGAATTTCACCTTTTTTATTGACGATACGGCCGAATATGCTCAGAAAATCGAGCAGCTATTTGCAAATATTCATATTCCACCAGCTGAAGAAGACGAAACCTCGGAATAAGCATGAATCTGCCTTTTTTTGTTGCCAAGAAGTATTTTCTTTCCAAAAAAAAGAGAAGTTTTATTAACTTTATCTCTATCATATCGATGTTGGGAATAGCACTTGGTTTGACCTCTCTCATCATAATTCTTTCTGTTTTTAACGGTTTAGAGGAGCTAAATCGTCAAATTTTCAAAGCTTTTGATCCTGATCTCAAAATAACTGCCATTGAAAATAAAGGCTTTTATCCAAGCCAAATGCTCATTCAGCAAATAAACAAGATAGATGGTGTTGCTTTTACCACTGAGGTTTATCAAGACAAAGCTCTTGCTCGTAGCAAAGATGCTCAAATGATAGTCGTTTTGAAAGGTGTGGACAGTACCTTTACCAAAAATGCCGAGATGAAAAAATCCCTCGTAGATGGTAAAATGGAGATTTTGAACGGTGGTAGGCCAACGGCTTTTATCGGAGGTGGAGTGTCTTCAATTCTGAACCTAAATGTGTTAGATTACCTAACACCGCTTGGCATTCTATATCCAAAAAACCAAAAGTTAAATGTTTTGGCACCAGAAGACAACATTAATCAAATAAATGTGGAGGTTTCTGGCATTTTTGTGTTGGAACAGCAATATGACAATTACGTATATTTACCCTTGTCTACGGTGGAACAGCTTATAGAAGCACCCGGAAAGCGTACAAGTGTAGAAATAACCCTGAAGCCGGGTGCAGAAGTTGGTTCTGTGAAAGATAGAATTGCAGCGATATTAGACGATTCGCTACAAATTAAAGACCGTGATGAGCAGAATGAGTCTTTGTTAAAGGCCATAAAGATAGAAAAGCTATTTATTTTCGTGGCACTGTTTTTTATAATTGGTATTGCGTCATTTAATATTTTTTATGCACTCAGTATGCTCGTTATCGACAAAAAAGATGATATTGAGACGCTATCTTCTATTGGTGCAACCAAAGGTTTGGTTAAAAATATATTCTTGGCAGAGGGTTTGGTGATATCCTTCGTTGGTGTGGCTCTGGGTTTGGTTATGGGCATAGGTATTTGTTTTATTCAGATGAGGTTCGGTATAGTATCTTTAGGAATGCAGTACGCAACAGTGGACGCCTATCCCGTGAAAATCATTTCTTTAGATATTTTTTTGTCGGTTTTAGGAATATTTCTGATTACTTTCTTGGCATCTATACTTCCTGCAACAAAAGCCCAGAAATTTATGTTAAATCAAAAAAAATAGTTTATTGATGACCCTTCGTTTCGTAAGCTTATTATTTCTATTATTTTCATCGTTTACACTTAAAGTACAGGACTTTAGGTCTTATGTGGCCAATAAACAATGGATTTTGGTAACAGAGAAGGCTGAAAAGTCTGAACGTATAAGGTTTGTGTCGTATTCGAAAGACATTGTATCACTTAATACTATGATATGGGAATTTAAACCTAATGGTCGTTTAACGTATGATTTTCAGTCTAATGAAGATGTTGAAGCTTGTTTGGGAGTGAATTTTTCAGATCTTGATTTAGATGCTAGCACCTTGCGACCTAATTCTGCAACAAACATTATTCTTTTGACGCTCATGGGCGGTTATGCAAGTATTGATGATTTTATTTCAAAGAATGAGTATGAGTCTCAAACTTTTTTGGTTCATAGTAAGGTAGAATGTTTTGAGAAGGTTTTAAAAAATAAGGATTTCTTTCGCAACTTAAATTGATTGGTTTATGAAAAAATATGTGCTTTCAGCCCTTTATTTTACTCAAATTCTAGTTTATGGGCAAGTCCAGAAATCTCAGGATCTGGCATTCGATCTTTTGCATACGGAGCTAAAGCTTAAGCCAATTTGGAATAATCAAACACTGGAAGGTACGGCAACTTTAACTTTGAAGCCTTATTTTTATGAGCAAGAAATGCTAGTTTTAAATGCCAAAGGTTTCGTGATTAGTTCTGTTCAGTCATCACAGAAAGACCTCAAGTACAAATATGACAACGAGATTTTAGACATTATTCTGCCGAAAAAATATACCAGAAAAGACACGCTGGTAGTTTCAATCAAGTATTTAGCTCAGCCAGAAAAAATATCTACGCAGGGCAGCGATGCCATCGTGAGTGATCAAGGCCTGTATTTTGTAAATCCACAAAATGACCCTGCCGGCTTGCCGAGACAGCTTTGGACGCAAGGCGAGACCCAAGCCAATAGTTGTTGGTTTCCAACCATCGATACGCCCAATCAGAATCACACACAGGATGTGTTTTTGACTGTAGAAAATAGTTTTACGACACTTTCAAATGGCGTTTTGCTAGATACCAAGCAAAATTCGGACGGCACTAAAACGGACCATTGGCAGCTGAAAACGCCACATGCGGTTTATCTTTCGATGATTGCCGCTGGGAGTTTTAAGAAAGTTGTAGATAATACTTTCAAACGTTTCGAGGTGAGTTATTACGTAGAACCTGAGTTCGAAAAAAATGCTTTGGGTATTTTCGGTCGTACCCCAGAAATGATTAAATACTTTGAAAAAATACTCGGTGTAAACTTCCAATGGCCCAAATATGCTCAGATTCCGGTTAGAAAATATGTATCTGGAGCAATGGAGAACACTACGGCCACTGTGCATTCAAAAACCTTGTTAAAAACTGATAATCAACTTATTGATGGAAACGATGATGGCGTTATAGCCCATGAATTGTTCCACCATTGGTTTGGAAATTTTGTAACCTGTGAGTCATGGTCACATTTACCACTTAATGAGTCTTTTGCCAATTACTCAGAGTTTTTGTGGGCAACACATAAGTATGGCAAAGATGAAGGTGATTTGATTTACATAAATGCTTTGCAAGATTATCTTTATGAAGCCACTCAGAAACAGGTACCACTTATCAGGTTTGAGTTTGCTAGCAGAGAGGACATGTTTGATGCTCATTCTTACCAAAAAGGAGGTAGAGTTTTACATCAATTAAGGCTAGAAGTGGGCGACGAAGCTTTTTTTGCTTCTTTGAATCATTATCTTAAAAGCCACGCTTTTCAAACTGCCGAAATAGAAGATTTGCGTATTTCATTTGAAAAAATCACAGGAAGAGATCTCAAATGGTTTTTTGATCAATGGTTTAAAGTGCCTGGGCATCCAAGGTTGAAAGTTCTACAGAAAATAGAAAAAAATAAACTGCAACTCTCTGTAAGTCAGATTGTAGATTCGCTTAATCAAACAGTTTATAACCTCAAACTTCCACTTAGAATTTATTCAGGTAAGTCATCTGTTGAGAAAATTATAGAAATCAGCCAACAAGATCAAGATTTTAGTTTTGAAGTAGAAGGAGACTTGAAAAATGTTCTTATCAATCCCGACGGATATTTTTTGGGTGCCATAGAACATGTAAAAACTACCGATGAGTTGGTATTCCAATTTCAAAATTCTTCAACGGTCTATGCCCGATTGTATGCTCTGGAAGCTCTCACGCTAAAGCCCGAGGAGGAGGTTGGAGAAAATCCATTACAAAAGAAGGTCATAAGAGACTTGACGGTGGAGGCCCTAAAAGATAGTTTCTGGAAAATTAGACAAACGGCTGTTCAGAAATTATTCGATTATGATGGTGAAGATTTTCTGAATGTAGAAAAGGCATTGCAGAATTTGATAAAGATAGAAACGAAAAGTGTGGTCAGGGCTGATGCTATTTTAGCCATGAAAAACTTCCTGAATCCTCAGAATGACTTGTTGTTCAGGGCAGCCCTGGATGATTCTTCCAATTTGGTTAAAGCTGCCGCCTTAGAGGCTTTGTTTACCAATAAAGTGTCAGACGCGGCTGAATTGGCATCCAAGTTTTCACTGAGTTTTGACAATTCTATATTTGCTTCTGTTGCTAACTATTACTCGGGAAATCCTGAGCCTCAACATTACGATTGGTTTATGGCAAGGCTCACTAGGATGGAGGGCATAGAGGTATATCAATATTTGGCCATCTTCGGCTCTTATCTGTCAATGGCTGATAAAAGTATAGTGCAAAAAGCCATTCCTTATATTTTTGGCCTCGCTACTGTTGAACCTGAGTGGTTTGTTAGAATCAGTGCTGCTCAACTGTTGGACATGCTCCGCAATGATAATCCTGAAGCTGAGGCAGCTTTGAAAAAGGTAATCGCCCAAGAAAAAGACCAGAGATTAATTAATTACTACGAGCAATTCAAAAAGTAGATGTGGAGAGATTATACCAATTTCCTATCCAAACTCACACTGAAAAGAGCGTATAATGCTCTAGGTTTGGTGTTTGGTTATGTTTTTTCCAAAATTACTAAAACTCCTATAAACGGTTTTTTGCCCGTAGCTTTGGCTATTGAACCAACTACTTCTTGTAATTTACGCTGTCCGGAATGTCCCAGCGGCTTGCGGTCATTTACTCGGCCGACAGGGAT
>Ga0164292_10002454_pt1 | contig 15113 bp, 16 predicted proteins | sample GEODES117metaG_FD_111486 | JGI IMG/M metagenome (GOLD analysis project Ga0164292, IMG submission 111486) | Eutrophic lake water microbial communities from Lake Mendota, Wisconsin, USA - GEODES117 metaG | ecosystem: Environmental > Aquatic > Freshwater > Lake | place: USA: Lake Mendota... | reverse complement strand
TCGCCTTACTGGTTGGCTCAATGGACGATTAGTTAAGCCAAATGTCACTACTGAGCCGATTAATGCTATCTACGATCGAGTGATTGTCGAAGCGGCACCTTCGGAGAACATCATTGCCGGCGGCTGGGTGGAGTGGAAGAAAATCCCAGAGAAACTCTTTTTCAATGATGACGGCACTCCGAACACGATGGGAGTGGGGCGCCTTGATGGGGCAGCAGGAATGTACTCGGGAAGCGTAGGCGCTATCGAGGAATATCTCGAGTGGCAAACATATTTGGGCGAGAAGGCGTTGCTTAACGAGGAGGGATGGACGATTGCAAGCACCGTGGTGGAATCAACTAACTCCTGCGGCAATCAAAGTGGTCTACAAGGTGTTGTGGCCTCGAATGCATCTGCATATACACCAGGCGCCCCAGCATTCAACAAAGAGAGCCAAACTTTAGATTACAAAGTAGCAGCGCCACATTTTGCTCCTGATGGGAAAACCGAAAATATTGGCACTTACGGCCTATCGATGCGTGCGGATTTGGTGCAGTGCCTGTACGGAGTGAAAGAAGTGCCCACGCGGGTAGAAGTCTCCATCACTAATGCAACAAGTGGCGAGAGTAAAGGATCAACAGTTGAGTTATTCCGAAATGGAAATTGGGTTTACCTCAGCGCAGAGGGATTTACTTACTCTTCACCAACATTGAAAGTGAAATTGGTTCAAGATAAGAAAATTGAAACCGCTCCTGCAACCTCTAGTGGCACCCAAAGCGCTGCAGCTGCAGCGCCAAAAGCAGTTGTAAAGAAATCTATTACCTGCATAAAGGGAAAACTCACCAGAAAGGTTTCTGGCACCAATCCAAAGTGCCCGACAGGTTTTAAGAAGAAGTAATTTAGATTCGTTGAATTGTGGCACCGAGCGCGCGCAACTGTTCATCGAATTTCGGATAGCCCCGATCAACGTGGTAGACATCTTCGATAATTGTTGTGCCATCACAGACCAGAGCTGCGAGAACAAGTGCCGCTCCCGCACGAATATCGGTTGCAGCAACTGGAGCGCTTGAGAGAACTTCGCGCCCCTTCACAAAGGCATGATGTCCATCAGTGGTGATGTCTGCTCCTAATCTCACCAATTCATTGATGAACATGAAACGTCCTTCAAAGACATTCTCAGTGACCAGCGCTGACCCTTCAGCAATGGCATTGAGCGCCACAATCATGGGCTGTAAATCGGTGGGGAAACCTGGGTAAGGAAGGGTCATAGCGTCGATTGCTTTGGGGCGATGATCCATGCGCACGCGCAGGCCGCCGGGAATCGTGGTGACGACTGCGCCAGATAACACGAGTTTCTCCAGCGGAATCTCGAGGTGCTCAGGGTTCGCATTATGAATTGTGATATCACCTCGCGTCATTGCTGCAGCAAATGCCCACGTGCCGGTCACAATTCGATCGGGGAGAGCATCGTGATCTGCAGGCCGAAGCGCTTCGACGCCATTAACGGTAATCGTTGACGTGCCAAGACCAGAGATGTCAGCGCCCATCTTCTGTAGATAGATTCCCAGATCAACGATATCTGGTTCGCGAGCTGCATTATCAATTATTGTCTCGCCACGGGCGAGAACCGCTGCAGTCAACAAATTCTCGGTTGCGCCGACGCTAGGAAACTCTAATTCAATCTCTGCGCCACGAAGTCGACCATTGACGGTGGCGATGATGTAGCCATGTTCATTGGCAACATCTGCCCCGAGTAACTCCAAACCTTTAATATGAAAATCTAATCCACGCGAGCCGATGGCATCGCCACCAGGAAGTGCGACCTCTGCACGTCCGGTTCGAGTCAACAGTGGGCCTAGTACATTGATGGAAGCTCGCATCTTTCGTACCAAGTCGTAATCAGCGCGGTGCTCTAATGTAGATGGCACATCGAGCGTGAGCGTGAGCGCTTTTTCATCGTGCGTGACGTGGCAGCCAAGGCGCACTAAAAGCTCAGACATGATCGTCACATCTGCGATTGCCGGGACATTGCCGAGGCGATGCTCACCTGGGGCTAGCAGGGCCGCTGCCATCAATTTGAGAATGGAATTCTTGGCGCCATGAACGCGAACCTCGCCCTCGAGGCGGGCGCCTCCAGTGACCTCGAATCGCTCCATGTGGTTCATCGTAGAGGTTCAGCGTAGGGTAGGAGCATGGTTAATCTGACGCGTATCTACACAAAAACTGGCGATGACGGCACTACCTCTCTGGGGGATATGAGTCGGACCTCAAAGAATGACCCACGCCTTGAGGCGTACGCGACTGTCGATGAAGCCAACTCAAGTATCGGCGTCGTACTTGCTCTAGCCGAAGTCACGCCAGAGGTGCAAAAACTTCTCACCCGAATCCAGAATGATCTCTTCGACGTCGGAGCTGACCTTTGTACCCCGATGATCGATAACCCACCGCATGAACAGCTTCGCATTTTGGAATCACAGATTTCTTATATCGAAGAGCAAATTGATCACTTCAATACCGAGCTTGCACCACTTCGTTCGTTTGTGCTCCCGGGTGGTACCGCTGCAGCTGCGCTGCTGCATGTCGCGCGCACCGTAGTACGGCGCGCAGAGCGTTGCACATGGGCAGCCATTCACGCTTTCGGTGCGGGTGTCAATCCATTGACTGCGAAGTACCTCAATCGACTCTCGGATCTTCTCTTTGTTCTTGCTCGTTATGAGAATAAGAGTGTGGGCGATGAACTATGGGTTCCAGGGGCTAATCGTTAACGTGCATCACTGATTCTTGAGGATAGCTCGAGCAGCAGAGAGTTCTTCTGGAAAGACTAGTAACGCAATGCCATCTTTAGCGGTCACTAAATTCGCCCTGATGTTCGCATCAATCAATTGCTTGCGCGCCATCTCGCCTTCAATGTAATTAGTTGGCTTTGCCACAGGTACAAGTAATCCATATTCATCGACATTGCCACTTTTTGCCGGACGGGCAACGTGGGATTTTCCTCGAGAGAAAGTCCACCGTAGTAGTGGAATCAAAAGCAGGAGCGCGAAGAAACCGCCAAAGGCCTGCAAGAAGAGTTGGTTATTGATGCCACCGAGCATCCTCTGAGGATAGTTGAGAGCGGGCTAACTCGCAGGGGTTGAGATTGCTGGGGAGGCAGAGGCAGAGACAGTAGGCGAGGGTGAGGATGAGGGCGAGGGCGCTGGAGTAGGTGTTAATTCAGGATTGGGGGTGAAGATATTGCTTGGAATTTTCCCAACAATCTTGTCATTTCGACAGAAGGCTTTCATATTGAGGATTTCCGCATATTCCTCAACTGGCTCTTGGCTAATAAGAATGATGGTCTTTACCTCTTTTGCCTTACTTCCCTTCGCAAGAGTTTTGATGTTGCCCAATACATCTGCATACCGCCCAATGACAATTGACTGCACTTCCCACCACTCACATTTACTTGAAGAAGCGACATAAACGACGGCGCAGACCTTCTTCTCGCACGTTCTAATCTTGCTCAGCAAGGTGCTGTTCGCGCTAAGCACGCCCACTAATTCTTTCTCACTTATTGGAGTGGAGATAAATACATTTCCAGCTTTCTTAAAGCCTTTGGGCGGCCATTTAGGTGATGGCGAAGGTAGCGGTTTCGAGATCTTTCGAGGTTTTTTACTTTTTTTCTTGGTCGGCTTTTTGACAGACTTCTGCTTTTTCTTTGTTACCTCACTCTTTTTCGCTGCTTTTGGTGTTGGCTTGCTCGATGCGCTCGATGCGCTTGTGATACTTGTCGACGCTAAAGTTGATGATGAGAAGATCAGAGATAGCGTTAGCGCTATTCCCACTCTTCGATGAATGCGCAGCGAATTACTCACGAGCGCTCCCAGCGGAAAGTCTTGATTGCGATAAAGAAGCCAGCGATTAACCAGGCGGTAAGAATGAGGGCAGTCTTACCATGTTCCCAACTCTGTGCAACCTCTTGAGTCGCGAAAGAATCGGGCAGAAATACCGATCGCATTCCTTGAGTGAGCCACTTGAGTGGGAAGAGCGCAGCAACATTCTGCATCCATGTTGGGAGTTGAGTAAATACAAAAAATACACCGCTAAAAAATTGCAAGATGATTACGATAGGAGAGACGACGGCAGATGCGCCGCGTCCACTCTTTGGAACCACCGAGAAAGCGATACCCAGGATCGTTGAACTGCCTATTCCTAAGAGCATCACCCACGTGAACGTGAGCCACCGTTCGGGGGTGGTCGGAAGCGAGATCCCGTAAAGCGCAACGCCAAAGGCCAACAAGAGCGCTACCTGCACAAACATGCTGACAAACACCAAGATTACTTTTCCGATGAAATACGAGGCAGTCGGCGCTGGGGTCCCTCGGAGACGTTTGAGGGTGCCATCATCGCGTTCCATGGGGATAGTGATGGCCAATTGTTGGAAACCTGTATTCACAAGGCCAGATGCGATCATTCCTGCGACGAAGTATTGGCTAAAAGTTACCTCGGGTGCGATCTCATCTTTGAATACAGCTCCAAAAATCAGTAGCAACAAGATGGGAAAGAGGAGCGTGAAGACGACGCTTTCGCGTTGACGTATAAACTGTTTGATTTCAAGAGCGCCTCGAGTGAAACCAATAGCGAGTACCCCAGGTTGCTTACTCACTCTTGACCGCCAATCATCTGTAAGTAGATCTCTTCAAGGCTTGGCCGGCTGACTGAGAGTTCTGGAATCTCGCCAGAAATGCGCGCTGACAGCGCGCGCAAGAATTCGGTAGGTGTATCAGTTAGCTCTTGATGAAGTGAGCCACTTTCACGCCAACGAATGTTCACTCGCTCTCTATCTCGACCGCCTAGTCGATCGGGCGTTGCACAATCGACAATCACTCCATGATTCATGACGGCAACTCGATCTGCGAGCGCTTCTGCTTCATCGAGATAATGAGTGCTCATCAAAATGGTAGTTCCTGCACTTCGAAGCGTTCGAATTAACTCCCAGAAGGAGCGTCTGGCCTCTGGATCGAAACCAGTTGTTGGTTCATCGAGAAAGAGCAACTCTGGATTACCGATGATTCCAAGTGCGACGTCTAATCTCCGTCGTTGACCACCAGAGAGATGCTCGCCACGAGCGTGGCGCTTCTCCTGTAATCCCACTGACTCGATTACTTCATCGACATCGCGAGGATTGGAGTAATACTGTGCAAAGTGCGCAAGAATTTCTTGTACGGAGAGGTCGGCGCCATCTTTTGTCGACTGCAAGACGATACCCACCCGGTTACGCCAAAGGGGGAGATTGGTTGTTGCTGGATCCTCGCCAAGGACTCTGAGTTCACCACTATCGCGAGAGCGATATCCCTCGAGGATTTCGATAGTGCTGGTTTTGCCGGCGCCATTGGGACCAAGGAGTGCAAAAATTTCCCCGGTATGAACCTCAAGGTCGATGCCGCGGACAGCGTGGATTCTTTGGCCGGCTTTTTTGGTTGCGCCGTACGACTTCACCAATCCACGTACTGATATCGCGTTACTCACGACCAATATCTTGCCGTAGAACCCTGAGAATGCCGAAAAAACGGCGATGGAGCACAGTTACGGGAGATTTAGCAGCGATTTACTGCGAAAATAGAGGAGTGAGCCCACGGAAAAACTATCGATCCAAGGATGCTCGACCTGACGATGAGGCGAGTGAGCGTGCGCCACGGCCTGCCAATGAATGGGAAGAAGATGGTTTTACTGTCCGCGCACTAACTGGCGCGAGCTCTACAAAGATGTATCGCTGCCCTGGGTGTGATCATGAGATTCGCATGGCAACGCCACATATCGTTGCGTGGCCGACTGAAGATCCCGAAACCCGACGACATTGGCATACGCCATGTTGGAATTCACGCGGCAAACGTGGACCTAAAACCGAACGTACGAGAAACGCGCCTCGTTACTAACACTTATATGTGAGTGCTGCTGATTATTTTTTCTTATATCCAGTCGGACATTGTGGGTTAGAACCAGAGATCTTTTTACTGAGCTTGCCCTTCACACAGGTGATAGTTCGCTTCACCGTTGGCGCCTTGTTTACTGTTTTTGGGTTTGCTTGAGTAGTTTTAGATGGCGCTAATTTCTTCTCTTGAGTCAATTTAACCTTGATTACAGGGGAGGAGAAGGTGAAGTTCTGCGCAGAGAGGAAGAGCCATTCGCGTTTGGCATCTTCACGCACGCTCTCTGTGGCTATTGTCTGTTCATTTCCATCGGAACCGATGACAGATATTGATGCCTGAAATGGCGCATCACTAAAACCATACACGCACCGGGCAGTTTCAGATCGGATGGCTAAGTCGTAGGTGCCTCGAGTGAGAGTGACTCCATCTGCTTCATGGTGCAGGCCAGCGACTTTGTAATTCAATGTTCCATTCTTGAATTCAGGTGCACCGTTCTCATAAATGAGCGCATTGGTAGTCACGATGCCAAGTAGCTTGCTCTTATCTTGGAAACACCTCTCCGTAACTTGAGATTGATATCCATTGACGCTTGCACCAGAGGCAATCAACCACTGCGCTCTCGCTCCAGGCATAGTCTTGAGAATTGGCTCGAACGCTGCAAAATCTGTGAAGTTGCCGACTGGGTCGTAGCCACTACCGCGCGAGCCAGCTGAATTGATCATTTCGTTATAACCAAATTCGCCAGAGCTCAATCGGATTCGTGCATCTATATCTGGATAATTCTTAAGTTCGCTCTTCTTTAATACGCCGTATGCACCAGGTGCCGCGATAGGGGCGCCTTCGATTTTAATCTTGTTGTATTTCTTATCTAGCGCAGTGACATCAACGTTCACATCTTTCATACGGCCGTATAGCCATCCGGTCATCTCACTTCCCATGCGAAGGGTTAAGCCGACCCGGGTATTCTCGACAAAATCAACGTACTTTCCGCAACTGCCAACTTCTGTCCATGCACAATCTACGAGTGATTCAAAGCCGCGGGTAGTAGGTCGAATTCCGTAGGTTGCAGCGCCATCAGAGTTCACTGCTTTATAACTTTCGAGGGAGTAGAAATCTCCGGTTTCAACACTTACCGGAAAGACGCTCACGCGCATAGATTTCAAAGAAATGGGGGCGTTGCGCTTACCAGCGCTTCCAGTTTTTTCGCGAGACTGAAAATACGTCACTTGAACTGAAACGCCATAAGTTTTTCTGCCAGCTTTGTTGGCAACTGTTGGCGCATTCCAGAGACTTGGCCCACCGCCAGCTGGTAATCCGGTAACAGCATCAGCGGGCGTAGTTGGACCTACTACTTCGTGATCTACGGTCGCCGTTTCCATTGGACCTTGACCATTTGCTAACGAGAGTCCCTCGATACACATTCGCTGATCTGCGTTTGAGCATGGCGGCAGCATCAATCGGGCGCTGACTCCTGAACCTTTGGAACATTCAGGATCATCCATTGAGGCGCAAAGGTAGGTACCACCCACGCCATTGACGCGCTCTTGTGGCGCGAGGTTGCTGGTGATCACCGAGACTAATTCACCAAGGCCGGGTTGTCGCTCTTCGAAAGTGACTCCATAGTAACCAGGAGTTGCTAGGCCGCCTGGAATCAGATCTGAAATGCTCGCACTGTTACTCGGAAGACTTACTCCGATTACTGATGCGATGGTAAAGAGCGTAATTACCAGAGACCTTCGAAAGAGTGCACTTATCATTTGTGTCTAATTCTACCTAAAGTTGTGATGACTTTATCTGCAAATGCGCTTCGTTTGAACGAGGTAAATTCCAACGGTAAGTGGAAACGTGGTTTGACGACTGAGCGTGGATAGGTGAACTCCAAGAGGCCCTCTGGGCCATGAATGCGCCCCATTCCGCTATCTTTCACGCCACCAAAGGGCATCGATGCAATTGCAGCAAATGTGAAGACAGAGTTAATGGAGACCATCCCGCAGTGCAGTTGTGCAGCAATCTTCTGGCCATTTCGCCTCGACCAAACGGATGCCGCTAATCCAAAAGAAGTTTCGTTTGCTTTTGCAATCGCTTCCTCCATAGTGCGCACCGTATTTACAATCAAAATCGGGCCGAAGGTCTCTTCGCGCATCGAAATTGCGCCTTCAGGAACATTTGTGATGATCACAGGTTCGACGAATCGTTCACCTACCGACGAGTGATCGCCAATCATTTTTTCCCCTTGAGTGAGCGCATCGGCAACGTGCCGCTTGATGATCTCGAGTTGTGCAGGGCGAGTGGCGGCGCCGTAATTAACACCCGCTTTGATTTCGGATGCCTTGCTTTTGAGGATTTCGAGGAATCGCTCAGCCACCTGTTCGTGAACGTACACACGTTCAGCGCCAATACAACTCTGCCCCGCATTGGCCATCCCCGACCAGAGCGTCTGGTCAGCTGCTCGATTTAAATCAGCATCTGAATCGATAAGCACTGGATCTTTACCGCCACACTCCAGCACGAAGGGAATCATTTTCTCTACGCATGCAGCAGCAACTTTTTTCGCGGTCGCAGTTGAACCAGTAAAGGAGATTTTGTCGACTCCATTGGCAATTAGTGATGCACCGACTTCACCAGCACCTGTGACAACTTGTAGGAGATCATGATCGGGCACAACTTCGCGCATCATCTTTTCTAACCAAAGACCAATCGCCGGTGTGAATTCACTTGGTTTGAAAATAACCGTATTTCCTGCAGCAAGCGCGTATGCGATAGAACCCATCGGCGTAAAAATCGGATAGTTCCATGGACCGATCACGCCAACTACTCCATAGGGGACACGATCCACACGCGCGCTCATATTTGCCATCAAGAGTCCAGGAGATCGATAGTGCTCGCGTAAATAGAGGTGAGCCTTCGCAGCCGCCCAATCGACGTGTTCACATGCAAGGGATGCTTCAAGCGTTGCATCACTGATTGGCTTGCCAGATTCAGCGACGATAAGCGCTACGGCCTGCTGAAGATTGGCAATCAACAGGGAATTCCATTTTAGGAGAATCTTTCGACGCTCACGGAAAGTAAGAGCTGACCACCATTTCGCGCTCGCACGCGCCCGCGCAACCAACTCATTCATTTGGTGATCGCTTGTCACGGGATAGGTGGCAAAGAGCTCACCTGTTGCTGGGTGATGGGTGGTGAATTCACCAGCGCTGCTTGTTGTAGTTGGCCCCATCATCGTGATTACTCCACCTCGCCTAATCCCTGAGATACTTAATGTATGTATATCTCGGTGCTCTATGTCTGAGGTTATCCGGGCGGCCACGGTACTGCCAGCACGTCGCCAACCGGTCCAGCTGACCACCACCGATGGTCTGACTTTGATTGGGGAGCTTGCCCTGCCTGAAACCAATCAGGTCGCTGGCGCTCTTGTGATGCTCCACCCGCTACCCACCCACGGCGGGATGATGGATAGCCATATTTATCGGAAGGCTGCCTACCGACTACCGGCGCTCGCCGACTTAGCAATATTTCGCTTCAACACGCGCGGCACTGAAAGCGAACAAGGCAAAAGCGAGGGCGAGTTTACGAATGGGGTTGATGAGAAATTCGATGTTGCTGCGGCAATTGACTTCGTAGCGAATGCGCTCCCAGATGTGAAAAACATTTGGGTTGTTGGATGGTCTTTTGGAACTGATCTTGCGCTTAAACATGCGCGCGATGCGAGAGTGAAAGGTTTAATTCTGCTTAGTCCACCGCTACGCACTTCACAAGAGAGCGATTTGGCGTGGTGGGCGCATGATGGTCGTCGCGTTATTGCCATCGTTCCAGAGTTTGATGATTACCTTCCACCAGCGCAAGCGCGCGAACGATTTGCCGCACTCACGCAACTCGAGATGATTGAAGTAGCTAATGGAAAACATCTATGGATTGGCGAACCCTCCGTACAACGAGTCCATAACGAGATAGTTAAAATAGTAAACCCCGCCAAGTACCCGCTACCTACTGAATATTAAAAGTAGCAAATTACGTTCACTATTTCTGTTCAGCTCGAGGAAGCACAACCTCATCAATAATAAGTAAGACTGCAGCTGCAATTGGCACCGCAAGAAGTGCGCCTACTAGGCCTAATAATGACGTGCCAACTAACGCTGCGATAATTGTTACTAATCCGGGAATAGCAAGGTTACGTTTCATAATTCGCGGCACGATCATGTAGTTCTCGATCTGCTGGTATGCGATGTATGCGATGAGAGCAATTAACCCTCGAGTGGGGCTTTGTGCGAACGCGACAAGTGTGACAACTGCTGCGCCTATGAAGTGACCCACTAACGGAATCAGCGCGCAGACAAAGATCAACATGCCCAGTGAAATTGCGTATGGAAGTCCCAGCGCGAATGAGAGTAAGCCAATGAAAACTGCAGCAAGGAAGGCTACGAGGACTTGGCTACCTACAAAGGTGCCAATTCTGGCGATGATTGCATCGGAAATCTTTGCAATTCGATCGCGTCGGGAAGCTGGGGCGATGCGATAAGCAATTTTTGTTATTTGTGGCAATGATGCCATGAAGTAGAGCGTCAAGATGAGAATGGTTAGCGCTGCAAAGGCACCGTTAAGCACAACTTTGCCGACGCCGACGATGCCACCGAAGGCAGTGAGAACAAATTTCCCATCTTTGACCCATAGCGTGACCCGCTCTTGCAGAGTATCCAAGAATCCATATTGATCATTTAAATGCGCAAATGTGGGGTTGCTCTTCAATTGATTAATCAGCTCGGGTGCCGAAGAGATCAGTTGATTAGACTGGGTGATAATTGGCGGGATAATCAATAGCGAAAATAGCGTAACAAAACTAAGCACTGAGAAGAGCATCACAATCACTGCAAGCGCGCGGCTAAGTCCTCGACCACGGAGAAATTCAATTGCTGGGTTGAGTCCCATCGCAAAGAAGAGTGAAATGACAATCAGTACAAAAACTTGACTGGCCGATGCCAATGCTTGAGCCATGGTGATTGCAACGAGTGCGCCTAGTGCTCCGATAAAACCAAAGTAAAACGGGTGGCTGCGACTAAAGGGCGCGCCCACTTCTCCATATTGATGAGTCGATTGATGAGTTGAATTCTCTGATGAGTCGCTCTTTGCCACTTACCTATTTTACGTTTACCTACGCGCTTTGACTACTCTCAATCAATTCGATTAAGACTCCGCCGCAATCTTTGGGGTGGAGAAAATTGATCCGTGCGCCGTTTGTGCCACGTTTTGGCGATTCATAGAGCGTGCGCATACCTAACGCTCGAGCTTGACTTGCAGCTTGCTCAACATCAGTGACACGAAAGGCCAGTTGCTGCATCCCGGGGCCGCTTCGTTCGATGAAGCGAGCGATCGTCGACTCTGGGGTGAGCGGTGCAAGGAGCTGAATCAGCGCCCCCGAACCATCGCCGAGGGCGACCATCGCCTCGATGACGCCCTGCTCCGGATTCTCTTCCTGGTGGAGTAATCGGCCATTGAAGGCGCTCTCGTAGAAGGCGAGCGCTGCAGATAGATCTGGCACGGCGATACCGACATGGTCGATGCCAAGAATTCCAGTAATCGCGGTAGGGCTCATATAGTCGTATCGTGGCAGATATGGCGGAGATAAATCTCGAGGCGCTCGCACGTGGCGAGATAGATGTACTCGCTGATGCGATCTCACGTGGTGAGAATGGTGAATTCTCCCCAAGTGAAGTGGCAACGATTCATGAACGCGCCGCTGCCCTCGAAAGCGTGTCGAGCCAACCTGGTCGCATTGGAATAACGGGCAGTCCGGGCGTTGGTAAATCCACTCTCACCAACCTCCTCGTTAAGGAATTTCGAGGTAGTGGTGCAAAAGTTGGCGTGCTCGCAGTGGATCCCTCATCTGTGCTCACTGGAGGTGCGTTACTTGGCGACCGAATTCGAATGCAAGAGCATTATGTTGACCCAGGCGTTTTCATACGATCGATGAGTGCGCGCGGTCACCTTGGTGGACTTGCACGCGCTACCCCGATTGCAAGCGAAATTCTCGCAATTGCAGGATATGCGCCGGTAATTGTCGAAACAGTAGGCGTTGGTCAGAGCGAAGTGGAAGTGATGAATCATGTCGATACGACGATTGTCGTCTTAGCGCCAGGTGCAGGAGATGATATTCAAAGTGCAAAAGCTGGAATCTTGGAAGTTGCAGACATATTTATCATCAACAAAATCGATCGAGATTTAGAGGGCGCTGAGAAACTTCGCCAAGAATTAATTCGCTCGCAAGAGCTATCCATGCGCCATGATGGATGGCGTGCTCCGGTGATAATGACAAGCGCTCTTGATCGAATAGGTATCACCGAGGTAGTAGCAGCAATCAAAAAGCATCAGGAATTCAAGGGCGCCGATAAGGGGTAAACTACCTCCGTGGCGCAACTTCCCAGTCAATTTAATCGTGCATTTGATTTAAGCACGTTAAAGCCGCCACCACCTGTTGCATCGGGTCAGATTATTGAATGCAATGAACGCATTTTCGTAGAACAGCTCATTCCGCTTTCGAAGCAAAAGCCAGTGATTCTGGTGCTGTGGACCCCGCGCAGTGATGACAGCATCGCGCTGGTAGATGCTCTGGCAGCGCTGTCACAAAAACCTGGTGCGAATTGGCAACTTGCCACAGTTAATGCCGATAGCGAAGCAGCAATAGTTGAGGCGCTGCGTGCGACCGGCGTGCCGATGACCGTGGCGCTCATCGGAGGCCAAGTCGCTCCGCTTTTCGAAGGATTGATTGCGCCCGAGCAACTCCGCGAGCTCCTTGAGAAAGTGGTGTCGTTGGCACAGAAACAGGGGATTGGTGGAGCTAGCACCACTGGCGGAACACCTGATGACGACAATGCCAATGACGAGCCGGAGATTACTGCGGCGTATGGCGCGCTCGCCGTTAACGACCTAGATCGGGCGAAAACCGAATTCGAGCGATTGCTCGCACGTAAACCTGGCGATAGTCAGGGGCTCCAAGGTCTAGCTAATGTCGAGTTGCTCCAGAGAATTGCAGGTCACGACGGTAGTGCAGTTATGGCGGAAGCAGAGCATGATGATCATGATGTTTCAATTCAACGATTAGCAGCCGATTTCGAATTCCTCGCAGGAGATATCTCAGGTGCTTTTGCGCGTTTGATAAAACTAATCCAACTCACAGTTGGAGATGAGAAGGAATCTGTTCGACTTCATGTATTGTCACTTTTTGCGATGTTAGAAAATGATGATTCTGAATTGATTAAAGCGAGAAGTGCGTTGGCGAGGGCGTTATTTTGAGTAGTGGTTCCTCGGAGAGCAATCCCGAGAATATTGATATGAGCAAGGCACAGCAACGACTTTTTGCCTCCCTGCATTTCCTCTTTGGTCTGGGAATCATGAGTTGGGTAACGAGATTCGTTGACATTAAGCGGAACCTTGGCCTTAGCAATGCAGAGTTTGGTTCGCTGTTAACGCTCGGAACCATCGGCTCACTTTCGGCATTTCTTGTGATGGGACACCTCGTGCACGTGCATGGAGTTCGTCGCGTTCTCACCATTAGCTCGATATCCACTTTCTTGCTTATCGCAGCTGCTACCTGGGTAACTAGTCCAGTGCTCTTTATGTTCGTCAATATCTTTATTGCTGCAGCAATCTCTGGATTTCATGTCTCCCTTACAACGCAAACTATGTGGATGCAAGAACGACTTCAGAATGGTTTTGCATCCCGCATGTCAGGCACCTGGTCGATTGGTGCTCTTTTAACTGCAGTGATTTCAATCATCGTTGCCAAGATTCTCTCTATTGAAATTCATGTGACCGCGTTGAGTTTGATAGTGACTGTGGCGACGCTTCTGATTATTCGAAAGCTCTCTCCACTTTTTCTAGGGAAGAACCCACAAGCTGCGAAGAAAGATGCCTTTGTTTTAGCGAATTTTTTCACTACATTAAAAGTAGATTGGATTGTCGCTTTCGGATTGCTCTTTGGAAGCATCCTTGAATTCATTACCGCCGATTGGTCCTCTATTTTTGGTCGTGAAGAGTTGGGGCTAGATCCCTCATTAAGTGTTGTTCCTTACTTCGTATTTATCTTCGCAATGATTATTGGTCGATTTAATTTCAGTAAACTTGAGAAGAAATATAATCTTCAAAAACTTGTCACGGTCTTCGGTATTGCCGGGGGTCTTTCAATGGCATTTGGAATCATCGCTGGAAAGATCTTGGCAGGTACATCCCCAATTCTTGGTCTGGTTGCCTGTGGTATCGGGTTCGTCGGTGGCGGTTATGGCCTCTCCTTCATGTGGGCAGTCTTTAATCTCCGTGGTATCGAGCGCTCAGATCTAGGCACAAGCGCTGTCATCTCGCAATTAGCAGCATTTCAAAATTTGGCCGTCTTTGTAGTGAAGAATTTAGTCGCTATCGCTGCGGGAATCTTCGGCCTTCCGATCGCGATGCTCATTCCATGCGTCATGTTGATGTTCGTGGGGTATTTCTTCCGCCGAGCTAGCCTAAATTAGCCCTGAGTCAACGCTAAATTAACCCGAACCTTCAGTGTTCCCTGGGTCTGCTGCCGACACATCATGGAGCGCGTATTTTTCAATCGCTGCTTGAACGGTGGCAGTTGGAATCTTTCCTTCTAGCGCGAGGCGAGAGAGCGTGGCAACCACAATCGATTCGGCATCAACGCGGAAGTGGCGACGGAGCGCGCCCCGGGTATCCGAAAGACCAAAACCATCAGTTCCTAGCGAGCTAAAGCGAACTCCCAGCCATGGTGCGATTTGATCCTGCACACTTCGCATGAAATCACTGACGGCAACAATAGGTCCGGTGGTACCTGCTAGTTTTTTGGTGACATAAGCCTGCTCTGGGGCATCAGGATGCATCATGTTGTGGCGATCTACGTCGAGTCCATCGCGACGGAGTTCATTCCATGAGGTAACTGACCAAATATCAGCGCTGACGTTCCAATCGCTCTGCAAGAGCTCTTGCGCTTTGAGCGCCCAATTGACAGCAACACCCGAGGCAAGAATCTGCGCAGTATGTTCGCTAGTTTTCGAAGTTTTTTCGGCGCCCTTTAAGTGGTAGATACCTTTGAGTAATCCTTCGACATCAACGTTCTCCGGTTCGGCCGGTTGTACATAGGGTTCGTTGTAGACAGTGAGGTAGTAATAAATGTTCTCACTATCTTCGCCGTACATTCGCTTGATGCCATCTTTGACAATATGACCAACTTCGTAG
>Ga0164292_10002453_pt1 | contig 15115 bp, 10 predicted proteins | sample GEODES117metaG_FD_111486 | JGI IMG/M metagenome (GOLD analysis project Ga0164292, IMG submission 111486) | Eutrophic lake water microbial communities from Lake Mendota, Wisconsin, USA - GEODES117 metaG | ecosystem: Environmental > Aquatic > Freshwater > Lake | place: USA: Lake Mendota... | reverse complement strand
TCACAGGCACTTCTTATTTCTCATCGACCGCGTTCGTGCCATTGCGTCACCTTTGGTCACTCGCAGTTGAGGAGCAGTTCTATCTGATCTGGCCGCTAGTGATGTTTGCTGTGCTTGCGGGTCGCAAATACTTGCCACGTGTGGGCCTGTGGTTGATTGGTGGTGCAGTTTCTATCTCCGCCTTCACTGCCTTCTTCTATAGAAGTGGTCCGCTGTCGACACCAAACGGAGATCCAAATCCAGAGCAGTACTTTGCGCTCTTTGGTCGGAGCATCTCACGGATCGATTTTCTCTACCTCGGATCGTTTAGCCGATTCTCAGGAATCTTGCTTGGTGCAGCACTAGCGATGTTTTGGCAGCCATGGACCATTGCGCGGTCACGTGCTCGTAACGCTGGACGCGCATTCGACATAGCGGGCGTTTGCTCGCTGGTCTTGCTCGCGGTGTTGATGTTGCAATTTCGACTCGTGGTCGAAGGTGGGCCAGAAGGAACACGCGGATACGACCTTTTGTTCCGTGGCGGATTTCTAATTGTTGGGCTTGCAACTGTGGTTGCCATTGCTGCAGTAACCCATCCGGAGACCTTGCTTGGTCACAAGGTGATTGGCAATCGAGTACTCGTCTATCTCGGGCAGCGTTCGTACGGTTTGTATTTGTACCACTGGCCGATTTTTCAGTTCTATCGCAAACTTGCTGGCAAGCCTCTGACACTGGCTGAGTTTGTCACCTTGATGATCGTGTCACTGGCAGTCACCGAGGCCTCGTACCGTTTCATTGAAATGCCGGTACGTCGGCGTGAGTTTGGTTCATCCCTTGAACGCCTCCGCGACACCATGTCACACGATCTGGCCGCAAGACGTGTGGTTCTCAGCGCAGGGCTGGTTATGTGCCTCGCGTTTGCATATTCAATTGCATCACTTGCGACCGCAAGCGTGAAGGTGACTGGAATTGAAGCGGGTATCAAAGAAGGCGAAGATGACATCACTTCGGTTGGGCCAACAACCACCGCAGAAGGTGGATCGTCGACAACTACCCCGGGCGGGACCACCACAACGATCAACAAAGAAGCAATTGACAAACTTGCAATTGGTGATTCAGTGATGGCTGGAGCGGCAAGCCAACTCGCCGAATTCGGTTTCACTGTTGATGCAAAAGTGAATCGACAATTCCTCGGTGGCGTTGAGATCACTGCCTACCTTGGAGCCATCAAGCGCTTGGGGTCCGTTGTTGTGGTGCACCTTGGAACCAACAACGGCACCGACCAAGAAACTTTGGATGCATTAGTCAAACCACTTGCGGATGTTCGCCTTGTTGTTCTACTCACAATTCACGTACCTGAACGCGGTTGGCAGGACTCAACAAACGAATTGATCCGGGCAATGCCCGCTAAGTACCCGAACGTAAAGGTGCTCGACTGGTTCAAGATCGCCGATGAGAGCAGTTCTGGGCTGTCCAGCGACGGGGTGCACTTAGGTGACAACATGAAGAAGGTTTATGCCGATGCCATCAACAAATTTGTGGCTCTAAACCTGCTCGCTGGTTCCTCAACCACAACGACCGAGCCAACAACCACTACCACTGGCGGTTGATTCTGTCTGTGGGCTAGGCAGGGAAGGGGCTAGCGAAATACGCTTAAGCCCATGACTACCCCCGTACGTGTTGCAGTTACTGGTGCGGCTGGCCAAATTGGTTACAGCCTCCTATTCCGAATCGCCTCAGGCGCGATGCTCGGACCGGATACTCCGGTCATCTTGCAGCTTCTCGAAGTGACCCCAGCTCTCGGCGCCCTCGGTGGCGTGAAGATGGAACTCGATGACTGCGCATTTCCGTTGCTTGCAGGTGTCGAGATGAGTGACGACCCGAACGTTGCATTCGGTGATGCCGATGTAGCGCTTCTCGTGGGGGCAATGCCGCGCAAGGACGGCATGGAGCGCGCCGATCTTTTGAGCGCCAACGGTGGAATCTTCAAACCCCAAGGCGAGGCAATTGCTCGCTCGGCGAAAAAGAACATCAAGGTTCTGGTTGTGGGCAATCCGGCCAACACGAACGCTCTCATCGCAATGAGCAATGCAAAGGGCATTGATCCACGCCAATTCACGGCCATGACCCGCCTTGACCACAATCGCGCGGTTACCCAAATTGCTCAGAAGTTGAATAAGCCCGTCACTGCCGTAAAGAAGATGACCATCTGGGGCAACCACTCTGCAAGCCAGTACCCAGACCTGTTCCATTGTGCGGTTGATGGCAAGAATGCCGCAGCAGCGGTCAACGATCAGGCTTGGATTGAAAACGATTTCATCCCAACAGTTGCTCAGCGCGGAGCGGCAATAATCAAAGCACGCGGCCTCTCGTCGGCTGCGTCGGCGGCTAACGCAGCAATCGACCACATTCATGACTGGGTGCTTGGTACCGCGCCAGACACTTGGGTATCGATGGCAGTGCCTTCGGATGGCAGCTACGGAGTTCCTGAAGGTCTGATCTCATCGTTCCCGTGTGTGTGCACCGATGGTCAGTACGAGATTGTTCAGGATCTTGAGATTGATGCCTTCAGTCGCGATCGAATTGACAAGTCCGTGGCTGAGCTCGAGGGCGAGCGCGACGCGGTTCGTGACCTCGGACTGATCTGATCCAGCCTCGGCTGGTCGTGCCCTGAAAGGCGCTTTAAAGGCGCTCAGACGCCGTAGTCAGTGTCGGCTCGTACTTGGTCGAAAACACCGTTTAGTGCGCCTAAGACGCCCTGAGCCTCTAATAGGAGCATTCGGTCCCCATAAAGCCGGATTTGCCCGCTAATGAAGGCATTTTGGGCATTGATAGTGCCCGTGGCGACACCGACGGCGGTATCCCAGGACTGTTCAAAACGGACATGCTCAGGATCTGCTGGGCCAACGCCAAAGGCCACCTCACCAGCACGAACCTGAAGGTGATAGGTCACGGTGCCATCTGGGCAGTCCGTGACCACCTGGGTGATTCCCACATTGAGCCCCGCTGCGTGTTGCTTCAGGTTGTCATCGGCAGCAACGACGGTGGAAAGTGAGTCGATCCAGTCAAGGCTTAGATACTTAACCATCAGGTCAGCTCGTCAACTGCTTCAGCCACCTCGCGGCGGTGTTTCCAAAGTTCGAACACGACGGGAAGAACAGAAACAAAAACTATTGCAATGATTGCGATTTCGATGTTTTCCTTAACAAAGTTGATCTCGCCGAGGAAGTAGCCAAGCGATGTGACTCCCGCACCCCAAAGAATGCCGCCGGCGATGTTGTACACGACGAAAGTGCGGTAATTCATTTTGCCAACGCCAGCGACAATTGGTGCGAAGGTGCGCACGATTGGAACGAAGCGAGCGAGCACAATCGTGCGCGGACCGTACTTTTCAAGGAACGCATGCGCACGCTGAACATGTGCTGGATTGAAGAAACGTGATTGAGGTTTGTCGAAAATTGCTGGTCCGACTTTGGCCCCGAACCAATAGCCAACTTGGTCACCGACAATCGCAGCTATCACGGTGACGAGAGCAACGATGGGTAGGGCGGGGAGGTGGCCGCCACCGGTGTCGGAACTTAAAAAACCAGCAATGAAAAGCAGCGAATCACCGGGCAGAAAGAATCCGAAGAACAATCCACTCTCGGCAAAAACAATGGCCGCAAGAAGGAAGATTCCCCCGTCTTGCAGCCATTGTTCAATGTTGAATAATGCGAGCATCAGATGCTCACACTAGGCGTTACGCCGATGCTGTGATGCCCTCTGTCTTGCGACTCGAGTAGATGATCGAGGCGATCAGCACCACAAGTGCAGCACCAGCAATTGCATAGCGGGCACCGTTGTTGTCGGCAGTGGAGATGATCGCTGGGAGTACCAACAGCGAAACAAGGTTCATCACCTTGATCAGCGGGTTGAGGGCGGGGCCGGCGGTGTCCTTGAATGGGTCACCGACTGTGTCGCCAATAACGGCAGCCTTGTGGGCCTCAGAGCCCTTGCCGCCATGGTGACCATCTTCGATGTACTTCTTGGAGTTGTCCCATGCACCACCTGCGTTGCTGAGGTAGTTGGCCATGAGCTGGCCGGTGAGAATAACGGCTGCGAGGAATGCTCCAAGCGCCTTCCAGTCGATACCGAATCCGATGATCACGGGTGTGAGAACTGCAAGCAGTGCAGGTGTTGTGAGTTCACGCAACGACGCTGCAGTACAGATGTCAATCACTGGTGCGTAGTCCGGCTTCTTTGTGCCGGCCATGATTCCACCGTCAGCGAACTGATTACGCACTTCTTGCACCACGACGCCCGCGGTACGACTTACCGCACGAATTGCAAGTGCTGAGAAGAGGAACGGTACGGCACCACCGATGAGGAGTCCAATGAACACCTTGGGATCGGCAACGTTGATTGCAAGCTCTGGCGCCTTGAAGACTCCGTCTTTCAAGTTGTCAGCAACTACACCGAGCTCTGCGCCAGCAGTTTCGATGAACGAGGCGAACAACGCAACTGCAGCAATAACAGCTGAACCAATTGCAAAGCCCTTAGTTACTGCCTTTGTGGTGTTCCCGACCGCATCGAGCGCAACCATGATCTTTTGTGGCTCACCATGGAACTCGCCCGACATTTCCGCAATTCCTGCGGCGTTGTCCGATACGGGGCCAAAGGTGTCCTCAGACACGATTACACCTGTGGTGGCGAGCATGCCCATGCCGCAAAGTGCGACAAGGTAGAGCGAGAAGGTGAGGTTGCCGTCACCGAGTGCAAGAGCAACACCGATTGCAACTGCAATTGAAACCACTGCGTACACCGAGCTTTCAAGACCAGCTGAGGTACCAGAGAGCACCACGGTGGCCGGGCCAGTTTCCGCTGAGGCGGCAATTTCCTTAACGGGGGAGAAGTGAGTGCCTGTGTAGTACTCGGTGAGGCGGCTCACGAGTTGCGCGAGCACCAAACCAATTGCCACTGCACCGAAGCACTTCCAACCAGCATTCGCCTGCTCGTTACCCACATAAGTGAGCGCAAGGATCAGGGTTCCAATAAGGGTGAGAGATCCAGCCACAAGGAAGCCCTTGTTGATCGGGCGCAGAGCGTTGGTCTCGCCCTCTTTTGCCTTCACGGCGAAAACGCCAGCGATTGATGCAACCACACCGATTGCGCGGGCTGCGAGCGGGAATACAAGACCAAGCGCCGGGTTGGCACCAATCGAGTTGAACGCGGCAACACCGAGAATGATCGAGGCAACGAGTGTGACTTCGTAGGACTCGAAAAGGTCAGCGGCCATACCAGCGCAGTCACCAACGTTGTCACCAACGTTGTCGGCGATGGTTGCCGGGTTTCGCGGGTCGTCTTCTGGGATGCCAGCTTCAACCTTGCCCACGAGGTCTGCACCCACGTCAGCTGCCTTGGTGAAGATGCCACCACCGACGCGGAGGAACAGTGCGAGCAATGAACCACCAAAGCCGAATCCAACCAAGATCACGCTTGAGGTGTTTTGGAAGATCATGATGATCACGGTGGCGCCAAGAAGACCAAGGCCCACGGTGAACATGCCAGCGACACCGCCGGTGCGGAAAGCAACCGTGAGCGCGCGGGGCATGGAATTAGTGAGAGCGGCTGCTGCGGTGCGCACATTGCCACGTGTGGCGAGTGTCATACCGATGTAGCCAGTGAGGCCAGAAGCGACACATCCAAGGATGAAGGCGATGGTGCGCCACAGTCCGGCTTGAGCAAAGTCAAGTGCTTCGGTGCCGTCTGGTTTTTTGATCGCAGTCGATGTCAGAAACACAATCGCAGCCAGTGGCACGAGAATGACCGCGATCGTCTTGAACTGACGCTTTAGGTAAGCCAAAGCACCCTCTTGAATTGCCGCGGCAATTTCCTTCATTTTCGGGGTTCCCTCATCGGCGGCCATTACGGACTTGACGAGGAAGAAGCCGACAGCAAGCGCAAGAAGGGCAGCGGCAACTGAGAGAAACAGAACTGCCCACTCGCCTCCCTTCAATACGAACTCCTGGTAGCCACCTTCAGCAGCAAATATTGAAAGCACGGGGTTGTTCTCCGTTGTCTTAGGGGGTGTCGCCGAGCCGTTATCTCATTGGCACCCTGATGTGTAATCGGCTACGAGTGTAGGAAATCTGACACGCCCCGTACGAAATACCCGAACTTGGGCCTTTCCCCGCTACCGTCAATTCTTGCTATGGCACAAGTCTTGAACAGCCGCGGACCCGTAACGGGCACCGCCACAAGGGCAAAGAAGCGCCGTCCATTCCTTTTGGACCTCTATTCCACGGCAGTGGGAAAGAAGTACGTGATGGCAATCACGGGCATTGGAATGATGGGCTTTGTCCTTTTCCACATGATCGGCAACCTGAAGATGTATCAGGGTGCGGACGACCTCAATAAGTACGCGGAGTTTCTAAAGAAGCTTCTCTATCCGCTGGCACCCAAAGAAGCGGTGCTTTGGATTTTGCGCGGCGGGCTTATCACGATGCTCGTACTGCATCTCCATGCCGCATTGACACTCACCCGACTCAATCGTCATGCGCGCCCTGTTAAGTACCAGAGCGCACGCGACTATCAAGTGGCAAGTTTCGCAAGTCGCTCAATGCGGTTGTCGGGCTTGGTGGTCATAGCGTTCCTCGTGTGGCACCTTTTGGACCTCACGTTCGGCACAGTGAACACTGTGGGCGCAGACGGTGAATTTGTTCGTGCAGAGGTTTACGACAACGTGGTTCGGAGCTTTGACCGACCAGTCGTTGCGGTTTTCTACATCATCGCCAACGTGTTGCTTGGAATCCATTTATTCCACGGTTCGTGGAGCATCTTCCAGTCGCTCGGTTGGAACAACCCACGTTTCAACAAGTGGCGTCGCGCATTCGCTGGTGGCTTTGCCACCGTGGTTGTCGTTGGCAACATCTCGTTCCCCGTTGCCGTTATGGCAGGAATCGTCGGCTGAGGAAGAAGGAAACAGAAATGACCACTGACTCAAGACTCAACTCAAAAGCGCCACAAGGCGCAATTGAAGACAAATGGAACAACTACAAAGCTGACGTAAAGCTTGTTAACCCGAACAACAAGCGCAAGTTCAAAGTGATTGTTGTCGGCACCGGACTCGCTGGTGCAAGCGCTGCCGCCACGCTTGCCGAACTCGGGTATCAAGTTGATGCGTTTACGTTCCACGATTCACCACGCCGTGCACACTCGATCGCAGCTCAAGGTGGCATCAATGCCGCCAAGAACTATCGCGGCGATGGTGACTCCGTTCATCGGCTTTTCTACGACACCGTAAAAGGCGGCGACTTCCGCTCACGTGAAAGCAACGTGCATCGTCTCGCCGAAGTTTCAGTGAACATCATCGACCAGATGGTTGCCCAAGGTGTTCCTTTTGCCCGCGAATACGGTGGTCTTTTGGACAACCGTTCGTTCGGTGGCGCCCAGGTCAGCCGTACTTTTTACGCCCGCGGTCAGACTGGCCAGCAACTTCTGCTTGGTGCCTACCAGCAGTTGGCGCGCCAGATCGGTCTTGGTGGCGTTCGCTTGTTTAACCGCACAGAACTAGTTGATGTGGTTGTGATCGATGGTCGGGCCTCGGGCATCGTGGTGCGCGATCTGATGACCGGTGAGATTTCCTCTCATTCGGCGCACGCAGTTGTGCTGGCCACTGGTGGCTACGGCAACGTGTTCTTCCTCAGTACCAACGCGATGGCTTGCAACGTGACCGCCACTTGGCGTGCGCACCGCAAGGGCGCATTCTTCGCCAACCCGTGTTACACACAGATTCACCCCACTTGTATTCCACAAAGTGATGAGTCGCAGTCCAAGTTGACCCTTATGTCCGAGTCGCTTCGTAACGACGGTCGCGTGTGGGTGCCGAAAAAGCAGAACGAGACACGTCCGATTGATCAGATCCCTGAAGAAGATCGTGACTACTACCTCGAACGGCTCTATCCATCGTTTGGCAACCTCGCGCCACGTGACATCTCATCGCGTGCGGCAAAGCGTGCCGTTGACGATGGTCGTGGCGTTGGGCCGCTGAAGAACGGTGTGTATCTGGACTTCTCAGACTCGATCAATCGCCTCGGCAAGGATGTAGTTGCCGAGCGTTATGGAAACTTGTTCGAGATGTATGAGCGCATCGCTGGAGAGAATCCTTACGAAGTGCCCATGCGCATCTATCCCGCCTCGCACTACACAATGGGCGGCCTCTGGGTTGACTACGAGTTGATGACCACCATTCCTGGTTTGTATGCAGCGGGCGAAGCGAACTTCTCCGACCACGGCGCTAACCGACTCGGAGCTTCCGCTTTGATGCAAGGTCTTGCAGATGGCTACTTCGTATTGCCGTACACAATTGGCAATTACTTGGCTCCGATGCTCAACCAAGGCACTCCAGACACCAATCATCCGGAGTTCAAGAAAGCCGAAGAGGATGCTCGCAATCGTTTCCAGGGCTATCTGAACATCAAGGGCTCACGGTCACCTGACTGGTTCCACCGCAAGTTCGGAAAGATCATCTGGGACTACTGCGGAATGGAACGCACCGCTGAAGGTCTGCAAAAAGCCCTCAGCGATCTAGAGCCGCTGTATGAGGAATTCAAGACTGACCTTCGCGTAACTGGTGACGGGGAGTCAATGAACCAAACCCTTGAAAAGGCCGGTCGTGTCGACGACTTCATCCAGCTTGGAATGCTGATGTGTCGCGACGCATTGGACCGCAACGAAAGCTGTGGCGGTCATTTCCGTGCCGAGTATCAGACCGATGACGGCGAAGCACAACGTGACGACGACAACTTCTGTCACGTGGCGGCTTGGGAATGGACCGGTGACCCGATGAAGGCGATCCGCAATGTCGAAGACCTGAATTACGAAACAGTCCACCTCGCAACGAGGAGCTACAAGTGAGCAATCATCTAAATGACATCACACTGAAAATTTGGCGCCAAGCTGGTCCAAACGAACGCGGTCGCTTTGAGACATATCTGATTGATCAGATAAGCGATGAAGCGTCGTTCCTGGAAATGCTCGACATTTTGAATGAGCGTCTAATCACCGAGGGTCGTGAGCCTGTCACATTCGACCACGACTGCCGTGAAGGCATTTGTGGAACCTGTTCATTGATGATCAACGGCCAAGCACATGGCCCGCAAAAGTCAACCGCCACCTGCCAGTTGCACATGCGCAAGTTTCAAAGTGGTGACCAGATTGTGATCGAGCCTTGGAGGGCGTCTGCTTTTCCAATCATCAAGGACTTGATGGTTAATCGCTCGGCTTTCGACCGCATCATTGAAGCTGGTGGTTTCATCACCGCTCCAACCGGTGGAGCGCCAGATGCGAACCTCATTCCAATTCCGAAGCCCGTCTCTGACGCCGCCATGGACTCCGCCGAGTGCATCGGTTGCGGTGCGTGTGTTGCTGCTTGCCCCAACGGTGCGGCAAATCTTTTCACTGCCGCGAAGATCTCTCACCTCAACTTGCTTCCGCAGGGACAGGCCGAGCGTTACTCGCGCGTTGAAGCGATGGTTGAAACCATGGACGATTACTTCGGATCTTGCACCAATCACGGTGAGTGTGAAGCTGCGTGTCCGAAGTCAATCTCTATCGATGTCATTGCTCTGATGAACAAGGACTATCGCAAGGCGAAGTTCAAAAACCGCAAAACTTCTGCACGCGCTGACTGATCTTTGCGCTCAGCGCACAACAAATTCGTAACTGTTACGCGCATCCACGCCAGCACCGTTGAGGTGCAGATCTAATCGCGCATCACCAGCAGTAGAAATAACCAGAGCAATTGAACCAACTTTTGCGCATACATCTGCCTCTACCGGGCCTTCCCACGCCCAAGATCGAGTGCCGCTGGACCAGGTGAGAGTGGCAGTAACTGTGGCTTCCGTGATTGCATCAGGTAGGTCACTTACCACGTGAATGTCCGTTACAAACTCGGTACCAAGAGCATGCTCACTTGGTACCTCAGCCGTGACGATCACCTCGGCACAAGCAGCCCGAACTACCTCAACTGCACGTTTTGGCACACGGCTGTGGTCATAGATGCCGTATCCAATGCACGGCTGTGCATCGGCCAGCATGAGGAAACAGAATCCGCCATTTGGTGAATATTTGATCCTGCGTAGTGCCTCAATGTGATGCTTTAAAAGCTCCGCTTGGTACTCCTGAGTGGCGGTCGCCCACGACGCGTAGTTGGGGTGTTCCGAAGCTGGTACGAAGCGCCCGAATGCATCACGCTGCATTCCAAAGCGTTCTGAAACAGTGTCCCAATCAAGCTGTGGCCACGACTTGATGTCAATAAATGCGGCGTCACTTGGCGCCGATTGGGCTCCGAATCCGGAGACAAACTTGGTCAACTTGGGCAGCCGTTCAGCGAGTGCGGTGATGTCTCGATAACTGCCGTGGCGCCAACCAAAGCTCGCGTTCATATCGGTGCCGTCGAGCTTTGGAAAGTGTGGCAAAACACCCGAGTGGGCAGTGACGGGACGCGAATCATCAGCGTCACTTAATGCTTTGCGCACCCACGCATCAAGCACGCTTCGGGTCCACGTAGGGAGTTGTTGGTGCAATGGGTCCGGTTGGGTTGGCTGGTTGTGAGCGCACCAAAGAACGATTGACGGGTGATGGGCGAGTTGGTCCACCATCGCGCGGGCTTGGCGCACCGCTTGGCGCCGAACACTGCGCGCATACGCCCCATAGAGCGGCACGTCCTGCCACACGAGCATTCCAGCGGCATCGGCGGCATCGTAGAACTCCGGCCTCGCCACATGCGCTAGTGGTCGCACCAAATTCATTCCGAGTTCGCGCGCGAGTGTGACATCGTTAGCGATCATCTCAGGGCTGCAGTCAGCCATCCGCAGTGCAGTGGGCCCAACTGCGATACCACGTGTGTACAGGCGCTCACCATTAATTGTGAAGATCCAATTGTCGTGTGCCACTTGGCGCAGTCCTGTGCGGCGCGAAACTGAATCACTGGCAATACCGTCCACCTGCACTTCAACTGCGATATCGGTGAGAGCGGCTTCACCTAGTTGCCATGGCCACCAAAGACGCGGATTGTCAATGTCAATTGCCCAGTCGAGGGAGTTCGAGCCAGCGGCGAGTGTGTGTTCATCGGCACGGACCAGAACGCCGTCGACGAAAGTTCTTACCAACGCGCCACGTGAAGCAAGTGAGTCGAGCTCAGCATGAAGACGCACGTGCGCCCGTGACTCACTTGCGTCTCTGCACAACACACGAAGGTTTGCGATTCGAACTGGGCCCGTAGAGAAGAGTTCAACCCCGCGCCACAACCCGCCCATATTCCACAGCGGATCCAAGAAGTCGTTTTGGTCAAAGATGCCCGTGACATTGCGTTTTGATTTCTTGTCACTCGCACGTGGCGATGAAACTTCGACTGCGAGCACGTGGTCAGTTGCGAGTCTGCAGAGATCGGTGACATCAAAGGAATGCTCGACGAAGTAACCCTCCGGGTCACCGAGGTAAGCGCCATCAAGCCACGCATCACCCTGGTAGTAAATGCCATCGAACTTGATCCAGCGACGCTCGCCACTCAGCGGTTCGGACGCATTGAAGTGGTGGCGATAGAGAACTGGGCCGTTGGAGTCGACAAACTCAGGATGTGAACGCCAGTGACCCGGCACATCAATATTCGGCCAACCAGAATCGTCGACCTCAAGGCCAACGCCGGAGCGTCGCAGATGGTCGTCGGCAATTCGTGCCTTCCAGCGACCATTAAGTGTCATTCTCATGTCCTAAGAAGGGTACTAAGCCTGTAAGTTTCTCAAATGAGCGCACAGAGATTCATGGCCGGCGACGAAGCACCCGAGGTCCCAAGTGATCTCCCACGCACGCTTGGCGCGTTGCGCGCTAGCGGGTGGGTTTCACGGCCAGTTAAAGAGGAAATCCGTACTAATGCGGTTGTCCGGATTGCTGCTGGTGAACCCTTGTTCGCAGGTGTTCTTGGCTACGAGGACACAGTTATGCCGCAACTCGAGAATGCTCTCATCGCCGGCCACGACGTGGTGTTCCTTGGCGAGCGTGGCCAGGCCAAAACCAGGATGATTCGCTCCTTGGTGGGTCTGCTTGATGAGTGGATGCCGATCATCGCTGGCAGCGAGATCAACGACGATCCATACAATCCAGTTTCGCGGTATGCGTTGAACCAGATTGCAGAGCACGGAGAGAACACCGCGATCGATTGGGTGCATTGCACCAAGCGTTACGGCGAAAAACTCGCTACCCCAGATACCGCAATCGCTGACCTCATCGGGGAAGTGGATCCAATCAAAGTTGCCGAGGGTCGTTATCTCTCTGACGAACTCACGTTGCACTACGGGCTCGTACCGAGGACCAACCGAGGCATTTTTGCGATCAACGAACTTCCAGACCTCGCTGAACGCATTCAAGTTGGCCTACTGAATGTTCTTGAAGAACGCGATGTGCAAATCCGGGGTTACAAGATCCGATTGCCACTCGATGTGATTTTGATGGCTTCGGCCAACCCCGAGGACTACACAAATCGTGGTCGTCTGATCACTCCGCTTAAGGATCGTTTTGGCAGCCAGATCCGCACTCACTACCCACTTGAAGTTGCTACTGAGATTGGAATCATGCGACAAGAGGCCCGTGAGTTGTCAATTGGCAGTGTCAAGGTGCATATGCCTGAGTACATGGAAGAAGTGATCGCTACCTTCAGCCAGCTCGCACGCCAAAGCAGTCACGTAAACCAGCGCAGCGGCGTTTCTGTGCGTCTCTCAGTGAGTAACTATGAAGTTCTTGGCGCAAATGCAGTTCGTCGTGCATTGCGGTTAGGTGAAAACGAAGTCACGCCGCGAATCTGCGACCTCGATTCACTGGCGGCTTCAAGTAGCGGAAAGATCGAAGTTGAGTCGCTTGATGATCGTGGCGGTGACTCTGTGCTCGAGCAGATTGTGCGAGCTGCGTGTCTTCAAGTTTTTAAATTGCGGGTGGATCAGACCACCCTGCCCGAAGTGGTAGCTGCGTTCGAAGAAGGCACGATTGCCCACACTGGCGAGGAAGTTTCATCTGCGGAACTGGCAAAACTGGTTGAGCAAGTTCCTGCTTTGCGTACTGCCGTCACCAATCTCACAGCTGGAGTTGAGTCCCCTTCAGCTGTCGCGGCAGCCGTGGAGTTCATCCTTGAAGGTCTTCATCTTTCTAAGCGTCTGAACAAGGATGCGCTTGGAACGAATGCGACTTATCGGGGCAAGGCGCGACCCGCCACCTGAATCTCAGAGTGCAAACGGCGTGCGAGTCCAAAGCTCGCCAGTGTCGTTTCGTGACACCGAATGCGGGTCGCCGCTGAGAGCCACAACCTGAATCGGCTCTGGGAACCCGCGGAGATCTAACTCCGAATGTGGCTGCGCAGAGACCCCGCCTGGAAGGTCAACGGCCTGTTCTGCGGGGAGTAGGACTTCATCGCGACCCGCTGCATCACATATGCGCGCGGCCAGATTGACTGTGGTGCCGATGTAGTCGTCGCCCTCGAATAGAAGGGCATAGCCAGTAGAGATACCAGCGCGCATGCTGAGCGGCTCACAGGCTGCTGTGGCGCGGCGCTGGAGCTCAAGGGAAAAGACCACGGCGTCGTTGTGGTCCATGGCCACCACCATGCAGCCATCGCCGAGCCATTTGGCGATTCTGACCCCACGATCGCTGGCCACCTCGCGCGCAACCGCCCGAAACGCTGAAAGGACATCGCCTGCTGCAAGGTCGCCTTTCTCTTCTGCGTATCTGGTGAAACCCGAAAGGTCGACGAAAACGAATGTTCTGGGGACGCGCATGTCCCCTTAAGGCTACGGCAGTAGCGTGCGGGTATGGGCAACCGATTCACATATTCCCGCTGGGATGGAACCCAAAAGGGCTTCGATGTGGACGCCGACTCGCTATTTGAGCAGATCAACGATGACCTGATCTATCACGGCGACGTGAATGCCGCTCTGCGCCGGCTTATGAACCAGGGATTCCGCGACCGCAATGGTGACCAGGTCAAGGGACTCCAGGAGATGTTGAAGAAACTCCGCGAGCAGCGCAAGGAGAAACTTGATCGTTTTGATCTCGGTGGGATCTACAACGAGATTGCGGAAGAGTTAAACGACATCGTTGATGAAGAACGTTTGGGAATCGAACAGGCGTTGCGCGATGCAAACAACTCTGACGATCCACGTCGACGTGACAATGCCGAAGCAGCCGCGATGGATCGAAACTTCCGCCTCGACACCTTGCCCGATGATCTCGCAGGCAAAGTACGTGAACTGCAGTCCTATGACTTCGCATCAAAAGATGCTCAACAGCGGTTCGACAATCTGATGGATCGGCTCCGTGAGCAGTTGATGAAGCAGACCTTCGAGAATGTCTCAGAATCAATGCGCAACATGACCCCTGAAGACATGCAGCGGATGAAAGAGATGATGGCTGCTCTCAACGAGATGATTGAAAAGCGCAATCGCGGTGAGGATCCTGGCTTTGAAGAGTTCATGGAGAAGTACGGAGATTTTTTCCCGGACAATCCTCAGTCACTTGATGAACTACTCGAAAATCTTGCACAACAAATGGCTGCTGCTCAGCAGGTGTTCAATTCGATGACCCCTGAACAACGTGATCAGTTGCGTCAGCTTTCCGAACAACTTCTTGGAGATATGGATCTCGCCAACGAGATGCAGCAACTCTCACAAAACATGCAAGCGATGTTTCCCCAGATGGGCTGGGAGCAGGGTCGTGACTTCAACGGTTCTGAACCAGCGAACTTTGAGCAGGCCATGGATGCGATGAAAGAGATCTCTGATCTCGATGCGATGGAGCAAATGATGCGCCAAGCGAGCACCCCGTCGCAACTAGACGAGGTGGATCTTGACCGTGTTCGCGATTTGCTAGGCGACGATGCTGCAGCGTCACTTGAGCGCCTGGCACAGCTCACGAAGACCCTGAAGGAACAGGGTTTAATCGAGCAGCGCGATGGGCGCCTTGAACTAACCCCTAAAGGAATGCGCCGAATCGGTGCGGATGCATTGCGGGATTTATTCGCAAAATTGCAGAAGGACAAAGCGGGCCAGCATCAGATGGAGCGCAATGGATCGGGTCACGATCGCAATTTTGAGACCAAGCAATACGAATATGG
>Ga0164292_10002452_pt1 | contig 15115 bp, 18 predicted proteins | sample GEODES117metaG_FD_111486 | JGI IMG/M metagenome (GOLD analysis project Ga0164292, IMG submission 111486) | Eutrophic lake water microbial communities from Lake Mendota, Wisconsin, USA - GEODES117 metaG | ecosystem: Environmental > Aquatic > Freshwater > Lake | place: USA: Lake Mendota... | reverse complement strand
TGGCTGGGGCTTTGCCTGCCACCGCAAGGCCGGCTGCCGGGACTTTGCGTGCCCGGGGCACCCGGTTAATCAAGGCCCTGACCGGGCCGAGTTTCTCGCGGCTTACCCGGACCCAGAGGCCGATGAGGCCGACCAGGCCGACCAGGCCTAGGGGCAAGAGCCCAGCCGCCTGCTGGACCACTGCGCCACGGCGGCCCTGGTGCTGGTGGTGGCCGCGATTGTGGCTCGATCTGTGTTGCCGGCAATCACAGGGGCGCTGCAATGAAGGCGGCCGGCATGATCTTCCTGAGCCGGGCTAAGCCTGGCTGGAGCGAGTCGGCCAACGGTGAGCGCGTGCTGGTGCTGCGCGCAGTCGACCGGCTCAACAGCGCGCAGGCCGAGGCCTGGACGCTCTTTTGGGCCGGCCCTGCGGCCAATGAGTTCATGGCCGAGCACGGCGCAAAGCTGACCCCGGGCCGCGCCCTGTGGGCAGAGGTGGAGCGTATCCGCACACACCGATGCGGAGCGTTTGTGGAGCTGCAGGCGCGGGTGATGAGCCTGGGGCTGGTGCAGGTGGAAGCGATGGAGACGGAAGGCGGTGCGGTATGAGCGCCCAACAATCACTGTTCGACGCATCCAACCTGGCGCAGGTGGTGATGCCGTCAGCGCCAAAGCTGATCCCGCACACGGCCTGGCCATACCCGGGCATGACGCCTGTGGCCAGTGCGCAGGCGGCTATGGCATCCACGGAGGACTATCACGAGATGCTGGCAGCGGTTATCACGGCGCGAGCCGGCGAAAACTTGCCAACTCGTCATGTGCTGGCTCTAGTGCCCCAAGACTGGCGCGAACTGTGCGGCAAGTATGCGCATGGGTCTATCGCAAGCTGGGTTGCCAAGAAACACGGGATCGAATCGACTTACGTCTCTCACGATGGGGGCGGGTTCCATTTTGCATACAAAGCGAAAGGCGGTGCGGTATGAAAGAAGGACCAATACAGGACGAGTGGGAATTGCGGGGCGAGCTGGCCCGGCTTAAATGCTGGCACCGACTGACCGGGGAAGAGGAAGATGATTTGCTGCGGTTTGCAGCAGCGAGGCCGGCGAGCGCAGCACCTGTGCAGGAGCCGGTGGCGTGGGTCAATCGCGGTGAAAACATAATAGAGCGAGTTGCTGGATGGGATGGCTATGGTGCTCTCTACACCGCCCCACCCGCACAGCCGGCACAGCAGGAGCCGGTGTCGTGTGAATGCCACCGCTGCATCGCGGAGCAGGACTTGCGCATCAACGGCCTGCCGCTGAGCATGGGCAAGATGATCCTATGCCCAACCTGCGGCAATAAGCGATGCCCAAAGGCCAGCGATCACCGGCTGGACTGCACGGGCAGCAACGAGCCCAACCAGCCAGCAGCACAACCAGCACCTGTGCAGGAGCCGGTGGCGTGGCCTTGTGAAATCGAGGAAGCAGATTTTGGGCAGAACACCGTCACCGTGAAGATGCTGACGCCCAACTACGCCGTAAGGGCCGGCAAGCACTGGCTATCCACAACCCTACCCGCACAGCCAGCACCTGTGCAGCAAGAGCAGGAGCCGGTGGCGTGGGTTGAGCAAAGTGCAATCGACTGGCTTTCCAGCGACAAGCGAGGCCCAACTGCATACGTCAAAACCGCGCTCTCTAAGCGTAAAGATAGTATGGCAACTACTCCCGTTTACACCACCCCACCCGCAGCAGCACCTGTACAGGAGCCGGTGGCGTGGGCAGAGGAAATCATTGCCGACTTACACGCGCTGTACGACAGCGAAATGATTACAGAGAACGATTCCGGCGATGCGCTTATCCGGTTAGATGCCGCCATCTGTGCGGTGGAAGAGGCTGAGAAACGTCACACCACCCAACCCGCAGCAGATGACTTGATTGCTACCTACGAAAAGGGCTTCAACGATTGCGCAGCACAGCGCCAGCCGCTGACGCATGAGCAAGAAATTGCATTGCGAGAGGGACATTGGATTGCGCACGAAGATGAATACTTCAAAGCACGACCAACCTATGACTTCACTACCTGTAGAAGAACATTTGAGGCTGGATTCAAACGCGGATGGAAAGCCTCCCTCGGCATCACGAATGGTGGTGACAAATGACCCCCATGCCTTGCCCATTTTGTGCAGCCAAACTGACGCACAAGATAAATCGCGGGCTTGGCCTACACCTGGTCGACAACACCTGGGATCATCCATCGGGCGGGTCATGCCCGCTGGCAAATGTTGCCCTGGGCGATCCCCTGTTTATTTACGATCACCCATCCGCGATTGCTGCGTGGAACACCCGCGCCGCCATCGCTGCGACCAAGGAGAAATCATGATCGACCAATCAACCGCATTACTCATCTTGCTGGCGGCCCTGCAAGTCGCTGACGGGCTCTCGACCATCAAGGTCATTGAGCTTGGAGGCCGCGAGCTCAATCCGATCGTGCGTTGGCTGATTGAAGTATTCGACTTGGTGCCCGCGCTGGTCATCAAAGGCGTGCTGGTCATGCTCGCCGCATGGCATCTGACCACGACCATGCTGCTTGTGATGATCCTTTTTTACTTCGGGGTGATCGGCTGGAACTCCTGGGTCGCGCACAAACTTGAGGGCAAGTGATGCGCAGCACCTACACCAATTTGCACGCACTGCTGGCCAGCCCGGCTGAGCCCACGCCACTGGCGCAGCGCCTGCACCAGCTGACCCGCATGCACCAGGGCCTGCATGCACTGACGCACGATGAGCGGCCGAGCACGGACGACTGGCGGGTTTGCAGCGATGCAGTCAACCTGCTTGAGACTCTGGTGAGCATGGGCGAGCTGGAAGACGGCAGCGGCCTGCTGGCTGATGCTGTGGCAGCACTGGCCAAGGCCGGCCAGCGCCACATGGCCGGCGGCCCACTGCGCCTGGACGCGCAAGGCCTACAGGCCGTCAAGGCAGTGCTGGAGGACTATGCCGGCGCCCTGGAGGCGCTGAGCCACCGAACCATGATAGTTGCCCACCGGGCCACGGAAAAACGCATCAGCGCCCTCCTGCGCGGCCAGGCGAGGCCGAGCGATGTGGTGCTGGTCAAGATTTAAGGGGTATGACATGCAAACAACAAACCTCGATCTGGTTGACACCGGAGAAATTGCCCGCATGCTGGGAGTGACGCGGGCGCACGTCACCAATCGCTTGAGCAAGCGCCCCGACTGGCCCAAGCCCGCCGTGGACTTGAGCCAGCGGCTGCGGCGGTGGAGGCGGGAGGATGTTTTAAGACTGGTGGTTGGCAGATGATGCCGGCCGTCTTAGACCCCTGCTGCGGCAGCCGCATGATGTGGTTTGAACGAGCGCGCCAGGATGTTCTGTTCGGCGACCGCCGCGCCGAAACTATCACCGTCACCGACCGCAGCCACGGTGACGCCAATGGCACTCGCACCATCAAGATCGAGCCCGACACGTTGCTCGATTTCCGCGCCATGCCGTTCGCTGACTGCTCTTTCAAGCTGGTGGCCTTTGACCCGCCGCACCTGGTGCGGGCCGGCCCGCGCTCATGGCTGGCAGCCAAGTACGGCAAGCTCAGTGATGACTGGCGCGAGGATCTGCGCCAGGGCTTTTCGGAGTGCTTTCGAGTCCTGGAGCCCGAGGGAGTGCTGGTGTTCAAGTGGAACGAAACCCAGGTCAAGCTGCGCGAGGTGCTGGCGCTGACGCCACATCAGCCGCTGTTCGGCAACACCAGCGGAAAGAGGGCGGGGACGCATTGGCTGGTGTTTATGCGGCCGGTCAAATCCCCGCAGCCACATCAGCTGCCGATTCCCTGTAGTAAGACTTCAGCAACTGATTGAGGTCCCGATGCCCGCTGATCCGCGAGAGCCGCAGCACATCCATGCGCCGTGAAAGCCGGGTCAGCGCCGCCGCCCGGCTGTCGTGAAAGTGCAGATCGGCGATCAGCAGACGGTCGCGCACCTTGCGAAACAGCGCATCGAGCGAGGCGCCGGTGACGGTGAAATAAGCATCGCGCCGCGCAACCCGCGCCGCGTCGTCCAGCACCCGCAGCACGCGGCCGGCCTTGCGCGTCAGTGGCACCAGGCGCAGGCCCTCGCGCTCAAGGGTTTTGTGGTCATGCAGCGTGGCCACGCGCCGAACCAGATCCACTGTTGAGCGCTTGAGGCCCAGCACCTCGCCGGCGCGCATCGCTGTGTGGTGGGCCACCAGGTAGGCCCAGGCCACCTCCTGCTGAGGCGTGGCCGGCGGCTTGCCGGTCACATAGCCCATGTGCCGCAGCAAGAGCTTGACCTCGGCCCAGCCGGTGGCGCGGGTGCGAGCGTGGCCACCTCGGGGCAGCTTGACGCGGGCCCAGGGCGTGGGCTCAGGGCACCAACCCCACTCGCGGGCGGCCACCGTCCAGACGTTGCGCAGTAGGTTGACCTCGCGCAGCACCGTGGCATCACTCACGGTCTGCCGGCGGGTGTCTCGCCAGCGGGCCAGGTCGTCGGCCGTGATCTCGTGCAGCACCTTGCCGCACAGGGCCGGGAAGTCGCGCTGCCAGGCCGCAAAGCGCAGGGCCTCGAACTTGGCGCCGCGCTTGCGCCGGCTGACCTCCAGCTCGTAGCGCCGCAGGGCCTGGGCCAGGGTGTGATCGGGCAGGGTACCGGCATGGCCGGCCAGTAGCTGCGCCTCCTCCCGAGCAGCCCAGGCTGCGGCCGCCGCCTTGGTGGCAAACACCCGCGATTTGCGCACCCCGCGCCGCGCGATCTGAGCCCGCCAGCCCCCAGTCGTCTTCGTGAAATAAGCCATGCCGCCCCCAGCCCGATTCCCCACGGCGTGGGGAATTTATGGGGAAATTGTGCGTAAGACTCGATGATCCTGGGTAATTTATTGTTAGGTATAAACCCGTGCGTCAGAGGCAAAAAAGCCCGCCTCCACAGAGGGAGGCGGGCTTAAATGTGAGACTCGATGGGAGTCGGTGATGGTACGCGGTATTTGATGCGTGGTGCCCGGGGCCGGAATCGAACCGGCACGCCTTGCGGCGGGGGATTTTGAGTCCCCTGCGTCTACCAATTTCACCACCCGGGCGAGGGAGGGAGGGAAATTATGGCACAGTGCTGTCCATGCAATTTCAGACCATCGAAGACGCCATTGGCAAGACCCCTCTTGTGGCACTCCAGCGCCTGGGCGTTCAGGACAATGCGGCACGCGGCAATGTGATCCTGGGCAAGCTCGAAGGCAACAACCCGGCCGGCTCGGTCAAGGACAGGCCGGCGCTGTCCATGATCCGACGTGCCGAGGAGCGTGGCGAGATCAAGCCCGGCGATACGCTGGTTGAGGCCACCTCGGGCAATACCGGCATTGCTCTGGCCATGGCGGCGGCGATCAAGGGCTACCGCATGGTGCTGATCATGCCGGAGGACCTGTCCATCGAGCGGGCCCAGACCATGAAGGCCTTCGGCGCCGAGCTCATCCTCACGCCCAAGTCGGGCGGCATGGAGAACGCGCGGGATCTGGCCGAGAAGATGCAGGCCGAGGGCCGCGGGCGCATGCTCGACCAGTTTGCCAACCCCGACAACCCGCGCATCCACTACGAGACCACCGGCCCCGAGATCTGGAACGACACGCAAGGCCGGGTGACGCACTTTGTGAGCGCCATGGGCACCACCGGCACCATCACCGGGGTGTCGCGCTACCTCAAAGAAAAGAACCCGGCCGTTCGCATTGTGGGGGCTCAGCCCAGCGAGGGCTCCCGCATTCCGGGTATTCGCAAGTGGCCGCAAGAGTACCTGCCCAAGATTTATGACCCTAGCCATGTCGATGAATTGCGCCTGGTCAGCCAGACCGACGCCGAGGACATGTGCCGGCGCCTGGCCCGCGAGGAGGGCATCTTTGCCGGTATTTCGGCCGCTGGCGCCTGCCAGGTGGCGCTGGAACTCTCGCGCAGCGTGAGCAATGCGGTGATTGTCTTTATCGTCTGCGACCGCGGCGACCGCTATCTTTCCACTGGGGTCTTCCCCGCTTAAGAGGCTAGCCCCCATGGCTGAATTTCGTTTTTGCCCGATGTGCGCCAGCGCTCTGGCCTGGCAAACTCGCGCTGAGGATGGCGGCGATGTTTCCCGGCTGCGCTGCACCGCCTGTGACTACACCCATTGGAACAACCCGACGCCGGTGCTCGCCGGCATTGTGGAGGTCGAAGGCAAGATTTTGCTGGCGCGCAATGCCGCTTGGAGCGGCCGCCGCTTTGCCCTGATCACCGGCTTTATGGAGGCTGGCGAGACGCCCGAGGAGGGTATCTCCCGGGAGATCCTGGAGGAGACCAGCCTGGAGGTGACAGCCTTGCAACTCATTGGTGTTTATGAGTTCAAGCGGATGAACCAGGTCATCATCGCCTATCATGCGAAGGCTCATGGGCAGGTGAGCCTGTCCCCAGAGTTGGTGGAATACAAGCTGTACGCGCCGCAGGACCTGATCTGCTGGCCGGCCGGCACCGGTTATGCGCTGGCCGACTGGCTGCGCACCCAGAACATTGAGCCTCGGTTCATGAGCTGGGAGGAACGTGAAGCGATGAGCCGAGAATCATGATGCAGATCGACAAAGAACTCGACACCCGGGGGCTCAATTGCCCTCTGCCCATCCTCAAGGCCAAGAAGACCCTGGCCGAGATGAGCAGCGGCCAGCTGCTCAAGGTGATGTCCACTGACGCCGGCTCGGTGCGCGACTTCCAGGCTTTTGCCAAGCAAACCGGTAATGATCTGGTGGCCCAGGAAAGCGCCGGCGGCGAGTTCACCCACGTTCTCAAGCGTCGCTGAGCGAACGCCGCTCAGGGCGGGTGAGACTCTCGCTTACTGAATCTGCAACTGCTGCAGATATTCCCGAAACGCGGGGCCTACCTCGCTGTGCTGCAAGGCCAGCTCCACGGTGGCCTGTAAAAAGCCTTCCTTGCTGCCGCAGTCATAGCGCTTGCCCTGGTATTTGTAGGCGTAGACCGCCTCGTCGGCCATCAGGGCGGCAATACCGTCAGTCAGTTGAATCTCACCGCCGGCGCCGCTGCCCAATTGTTTGAGGTGACGGAAGATGGCAGGGGTGAGGATGTAGCGGCCGGCCACGCCGATGCGCGAGGGCGCCACTTCCGGGGCTGGTTTTTCCACGATGCGCTCGACCTGGGTCAGTCGATCTTCGATAGCCTTGCCGTCCACGATGCCGTAGCGGCGGGTGTGTTCCAGGGGCACCTCTTGCACCGCCAGGACCGAGCGGCCCAGGCGTGCAAACTGCTCGTTCATTTGGGCCAGCACCGGCGGCTCGCCGACCATCAGGTCGTCGGCCAGCAAAACGGCAAAAGGCTTGCTGCCCACCACATGCTCGGCGCACAGCACGGCATGGCCCAGGCCCAGCATGCGGTGCTGGCGCACATAGGAAAAATGCATGTCGTCCATGCGCACCGAGCGCAGCAATTCCAGCAGCGTCTGTTTGCCAGCGGCTTCCAGCTCGCTTTCAAGCTCGTAGGCGGTATCGAAATGGTCTTCAATGGCGCGCTTGCTGCGGCCGGTGATGAAGACCATATGGCGGATGCCGGCGGCGTAGGCTTCTTCCACCGCGTACTGAATCAGCGGCTTGTCGACCACCGGCAGCATTTCCTTGGGCTGGGCTTTGGTGGCCGGCAAAAACCGTGTGCCCAGGCCGGCGACGGGGAATACGGCGATCTTCAGTGCTGAATTCATGAGAGCGTGTGCTTTTAGGGCAGAGGAGGGTAGATTAGGGCAGATCATCGCATCCCGGCTGGCTCATCGGCACGCCTGATCCGTGCGCCTTAGCTCAGCCGCTGCAGCTGTGCGCGCAGCTTGGCCAGGGTGCTGGAAAAATCCTCCAGCCGTTTCTTTTCCTGTTCAATCACCGCAGGCGGCGCCTTGTCGACGAAGGCCTGATTGCCCAACTTGCCCTGGGCTTTGGCAATCTCGCCTTCAATGCGGCTTGCCTCTTTGCTCAAGCGGGCTTTCTCAGCGGCCACGTCAACCTCGATGAACAGGCAGATGCGGCTGGCGCCCACGACGGCCACCGGCGCGGCCTGCGCGGCGGACTGCCAGGCGGCCTCGTCGTCGAAGACCTTGACCTCACTGAGCTTGGCCAGGGCTTGCAGCAAGGCGGCGTTGCTGCGCAGGAAGTCGGCGTCGCCCAGCGCATACAGCGGCATCTTGGCGGCTGGCGAGACGCCCATTTCACCGCGCAGATTGCGGCAGGCGTCAACCAGGGCCTTGAGTCGGGCGATGTTGGCGATCGCCTGCTCATCGACCTTGCCCATCTGCGCCTCGGGGTAGCGGGCAAGGCTCACCGAGGGACCGGGCAGGCCGGCCACCGGCGCCACCTTTTGCCACAGCTCTTCGGTGATGAAGGGAATCAGCGGATGGGCCAAGCGCAAGATGGCTTCGAGCGTGCGGATCAGGGTGCGGCGGGTGGCGCGCTGCTGGGCCGCGTCGCCTTGCTGCAGTTGCACCTTGGCGATTTCCAGGTACCAGTCGCAGTACTCGTTCCAGACAAATTCGTAAATCGCTCCGGCCACATTGTCGAGCCGGTATTCGGCAAAGCTCTTGGCGATCTCGGCCTCGACCTTCTGCAGCACCGAGCTGATCCAGCGGTCGGCCTGGCTGAACTTCATGTATTGGTAAAAGGGCCCGGCGGGAATCAGCTCGCCGTTTTCGCCGGTGCGCGGCGGCGTGCATTCGGCTTTGGTGTGCTCTTTAAGTCCGCAGTCCTGGCCTTCGCAGTTCATCAGCACGAAGCGGGTGGCGTTCCACAGCTTGTTGCAGAAATTGCGGTAGCCCTCGCAGCGCTTGCTGTCAAAGTTGATGCTGCGGCCCAGGCTGGCCAGAGCGGCAAAGGTAAAGCGCAGCGCATCTGCCCCGTAGGCCGGTATGCCGTCCGGAAATTCTTTCTGGGTGTTCTTGCGCACCTGCGGCGCTGTTTCGGGCTTGCGCAGGCCCTGGCTGCGCTTGTCCAGCAGCGGTTCGAGCGCGATGCCGTCGATCAGGTCCACCGGGTCGAGCACATTGCCTTCACTTTTGCTCATCTTCTTGCCCTGTGCGTCGCGCACTAGGCCGTGGATGTAAACATCCCTGAATGGCACCCGCCCCGTGAAGTGGGTGGTCATCATGATCATGCGGGCGACCCAGAAGAAGATGATGTCGTAGCCAGTGACCAGCACCGAAGAAGGCAGGTAGAGGTCGTAGTCGCTGCTCGCATCGCTGGCCTCGGCCGCTTGCGGCCAGCCCATGGTGCTAAAGGGCACCAGAGCGCTGGAATACCAGGTGTCGAGCACGTCTTCGTCGCGCTTGAGCGTCTTGCCGGGGGCCTGCGCTTGGGCCTCGGCCAGGCTGCGAGCCACATAGACCTTGCCGTCTTCGTCATACCAGGCGGGGATCTGGTGGCCCCACCAAAGCTGGCGCGAGATGCACCAGTCCTGGATGTTGTTCATCCACTGGTTGTAGGTGTTGATCCAGTTTTCCGGCACAAAGCGCACCTGGCCCGATTGCACCGCGTCAATGGCTTTTTGCGCGATGCTCTTGCCGGTGGGGTCCTGCGGGCTGACCTGGTTCATCGCCACAAACCATTGGTCGGTCAGCATGGGCTCGACCACCTGGCCGGTGCGGGCGCAAATCGGCAGCATCATCTTGTGCGGTTTGATGTCGAGCAGCAGGCCCTGGCTCTGCAGGTCAGCAATGACGGACTTGCGGGCGGCAAAACGGTCCAGCCCCTGGTAGGGAGCCGGGCCCTGCTCGTTGACCTTGGCGTCGAGGGTAAAGATGGTGATCAGTGGCAGGTCGTGGCGCTGGGCGCAGGCATAGTCGTTGAAGTCGTGCGCGCCGGTGATCTTGACGCAGCCCGAGCCAAACGCGCGATCCACAAAGTCGTCGGCGATGATGGGGATGCGCCGGTTGCAAAGCGGCAGGTCGACCAGTTGGCCCACCAGGTGTTTGTAGCGCTCGTCTTCAGGATGCACTGCGAGTGCGCCGTCGGCCATCATGGTTTCGGGTCGGGTGGTGGCGATCGTCATGCCCTTTTGCAGCACGCCGTCGATCATCTGCGGGCCCTGGGCGAAGGGGTAGCAGATGTAGTGCATGAAGCCGTCAGATTCCGTGGCCTCGACCTCCAGGTCCGACACCGCGCTCATCAGCACCGGGTCCCAGTTGACCAGGCGTTTGCCGCGGTAGATCAGGCCCTGCTGGTAGAGCCGCACAAAGGTTTCAGTCACCACAGAAGACAGCTTGTCGTCCATGGTGAAGTACTCGCGCCCCCAGTCCACGCTGTCGCCCATGCGGCGCATCTGCTCGGTGATGGTGTTGCCCGACTGCTCTTTCCATTCCCACACCTTGGCCACGAAGTTCTTGCGCGCCTCCTGTGGCGTCGGCCCCATGGCGTGGCGGCTGACGCCTTGGCCCTGCAGCTGGCGCTCGACCACGATCTGCGTGGCAATGCCCGCATGGTCGGTGCCCGGCACCCACACCGTGTTGTGACCCCTCATGCGGTGGTAGCGGGTCAGGCTGTCCATGATGGTCTGGTTGAAGGCATGGCCCATGTGCAGCGTGCCGGTCACGTTGGGCGGCGGCAGCTGTATGCAAAAAGCCGGCTGGCCGGCCTCGGGCTGGCCAGTACCCCGGTAGCCGGCTGCGCCGTAGCCGCGCTGCTCCCACTGCGCGCCCCACTGCGCTTCGAGCGCGGCCGGCTCGAAAGACTTGGCCAGCGATTGCAGGCCGGGTTGCTCAGGGCGGGTGTCGGGGGAGGAATTCATGGCGGAGGGATTTCGGGCGCAGGGAGCGCGTCAGGGAAAGCACGGGATTTTAGCCAGCGGCCCCTTTGCGCACCGCGCCGCGAGGGTGCTTCTTGAGTCTGTGCGTCGCCGTACCTGCATATCGAGCCAGGCTCAGGTCTTGCCTAGGCGCCCGGCTCGGAGAACAATTGACACACTTTTCTTATTCAGGGGATCCCTCATGACGCTTGCTCGCCGCCCGTTCACCGCCTTGTTGCCGCGCTTAGCTGTCTTGCTCGCCACCTGCAGCCTCGGTGCTGCTTTGGCCCAGACGCCCAAGACCCTGCGCCTGATGGTGGGCTTTCCGCCGGGCGGGGGGACCGATGCGATTGCGCGGATCCTGGCTGAAAAGCTTAAGGACGAATTGGGCGCCTCGGTGATCGTCGAGAACAAGCCCGGTGCTGGCGGGCAGCTGGCGGCCCAGGCGCTCAAGGCGGCGCCGGCCGACGGCAGCGTCCTCTTCCTTTCGCACGACCACACGATCACGATCTTGCCCATGGTGGTCAAGAACGCGGGCTTTAACTCCGCCCAGGACTTTGTGCCGGTGGCCGGCTTTGCCACCTTCGTCAACGCCTTTGCCGTCTCGGGCGGTAACCCGGCCAAAACCTTCAATGAGTATGTGGCCTGGGTCAAGGCCCAGCAGGGCAAGGGTGCGGTGGGCATACCGGCGCCGGCCTCCACCCCAGAATTTTTGGTCAAGGTCATGGGCGAGAAGTTCAAGCTTGATCTGGTGGCCGCGCCCTACCGCGGCAGCGCGCCGCTGATGGCCGACATGCTGGGCAATCAGATCGCTGCCGGCGTGGCCTCGGTGCCCGACTTTATTGAGAACCACAAAGCCGGCAAGCTGCGCGTGCTGGCCGTGCTCGGCGGCGCCCGGCAGGCGGCCCTGCCCGATGTGCCGACCTTCACCGAGCTCGGGCTTGGCGGTTTGGAGGACATGCCCTACTACGGGGTGTTTGCGCCCACCGGAACGCCCAAGGCCTTCATCGACAGCTTTTCTGCTGCTGTGGCCAAGGTCATTGCCCTGCCCGAGGTGCGCAGCCAGCTCAGCCAGATGGGCCTGACGGTCGGCCACATGCCACCCGATCAGCTTGGCCGTCGGGAGCGCGCCTATGCCCAGGTCTGGGCCCGCATCATCCGGGACAGCGGCTTTCAGCCCCAGTGATTTGCTCGGGAATTCTCGGTTCTGGATCACCCTGGGCGATCAGGTGAAGAGTGAATAAGTTTGGAAAAGCGGCCATTGGGCCGCTTTTTTGATCAAAAAGGCGCGATTCGCTTCGGATTGAGCTTTTCTCTCATGGCTGAGCGTTTGATAGGGTTCCTAAATTCAGGGCATTGATTCCCCCTATTGGACGCTCCGAGCGGATTGCCGCTATCGTTAGCGCTGTCCGAACGCTTTCAAGGCGTTTCAGGCAGTTCCCTTAGTCCTATTTCATCAATCAGGAGATTTCCATGGCAGCACTCAAAGGCTCCAAGACGGAAGAAAACCTCAAGGCCGCCTTCGCAGGCGAGTCCCAGGCCAACCGCCGTTACCTTTACTTCGCGAACAAGGCCGACGTGGAAGGCCAGCCCGATGTGGCAGCCCTGTTCCGCTCGACCGCTGAAGGCGAGACCGGACACGCCCATGGTCACCTCGAGTGGCTCGAGCAGTGCGGTGACCCAGCCACCGGCATGCCCTTTGGCACCAGCCGTGACAACCTGGCCTCCGCAGTGGCTGGCGAAACCCATGAGTACACCGACATGTACCCGGGCATGGCCAAGACCGCTCGCGAAGAAGGTCATGACGAGGTGGCAGACTGGTTCGAGACGTTGGCCAAGGCCGAGCGCTCGCACGCCAACCGCTACGCCAAGGCCTTGGCCGATCTGAAGGACTGATCTTCAGCTTCTGCGCTGGATGGGCATCTGCCCCAACCAGCGTCAAACACACCCCAGGTGCTGATGCTTTCACCCTGGGGTGTGTGGTTTTTTGCAAGGGCCTGTGCGAACCAGCGCTTTGCCAAACCTCCTTGACCCGACGAGATTTCCGTCCCGAACCTCAGCGAGCACCGACCATGGCCACCGAAGGCAACCTCAAGGCGCCCACCCGCCACCCTATAGACTGGAAGAACCCAGAGTTCTACAACGAGGAAGCGACTTTCCATGAGATGGAGCGTATCTTCGACATCTGTCATGGCTGCCGCCGCTGCGTGAGCCTGTGCGGCTCCTTCCCCACCTTGTTCGACCTGGTCGATGAGAGTTCGACCGGCGAGGTCGACGGCGTGGACAAGAAGGACTACTGGAAGGTGGTCGACCAGTGCTACATGTGCGACCTGTGCTACCTGACCAAGTGCCCCTATGTGCCGCCCCATGAGTTCAACCTGGACTTTCCGCACACCATGCTGCGGGCCAAGGCGATCAAGTTTAAGAAGGGTGAAGTCGGCTTCGGTGAGCGCCTCTTGGCCTCCACCGATGTGCATGGCTCTTTCGCCGGCATTCCCATCGTGGTGCAGGCGGTCAATGCGGTCAACAAGACCAAGTTGGCGCGCAAGGTGATGGAATCTACGCTGGGCGTGGACCAAGATGCCTGGCTGCCCACGCTGGCCACCCACCGCTTTCGCTCCAGCGCGCCCGAAGCCGCCAGCACCGAGGTCAAGGACGGCGCGAACACCCCGGGCAAGGTGGTGATCTTTTCCACCTGCTACGTCAACTACAACGAGCCGGGCATAGGCCATGACCTGCTTAAGATCCTCGACCACAACGAGGTTCCCTATGTGATCGTCGAGAAAGAAAAATGCTGCGGCATGCCCCAGCTTGAGCTCGGCGACCTGGAGTCGGTCGAGCACAGCAAGCAGGCCAATGTGCCCATGCTGGCCCGCTATGCCCGCGACGGCTATGCCATCTTGAGTGCGGTGCCCAGCTGCACCTTGATGTTCAAGCAGGAAATTCCGCTGATGTTCCCCGAGGACGAGGAAGCCAAGCTGGTCAAGGAGCATATGTGGGACCCCTTCGAGTACCTGATGGCGCGCAAGCGTGACGGTCTGCTCAAGACCGAATTCGAACAGCCCCTGGGCAAGATCAGCTACCAAATTCCCTGCCACGGCCGGGTGCAGAACATCGGCAAAAAAACCGAGGAGATGCTCAAGATGGTGCCCGGCACCAGTGTGCACACGCATGAGCGCTGCTCGGGCCATGCCGGTACCTTTGGCGTCAAGAAGGGCTTTCATGATCAGGCGATGAAGATCGGCAAGCCCTTGTTCAAGGCCATGGCCAATCACAAGGACGGCGGCGCCCCTGACGTGATCTCCAGCGATTGCCCGCTGGGCGGTCATCACATCGCCCAAGGCTTTGAGGTCAACAAGCTCGGCGAGGTGCCCCAAAAGCACCCGCTGACCTTGATCCGCACCGCCTACGGCCTAAAGTAATTTTTTGATAATGGCCAGCTCGCTTGCACTGCGGGCCGGCAAGAAAGGACAGCCATGATGCAAATGACCGGAAAAGTCACCCGTGACAGCCTCATGACCTTGGAGGCCTACAGCAAGTGGCGCAAGGAGCACAAGCCCAGCGTCGTTCAGCACCGCAAGTTGCGCAGCGTTCAACTCGGCGATCACCTGAACATCCAGTTCGAGAGTGAGCTGACGATTCGCTATCAGATTCAGGAGATGCTGCGCATCGAAAAGATTTTCGAAGAAGAAGGCATCGAGCACGAAATCGAGGCTTACGCGCCGCTGGTGCCCGAAGGCAGCAATTGGAAGGCGACGTTGCTGATTGAGTACCCCGACGTCAATGAGCGCAAGCGCGAACTGGCTCGGCTCATCGGCGTGGAAGACCGGGTGTTTGTCGAGATCGAAGGCGAAGGCCGGGTCTACGCGATCGCCGACGAAGACCTCGAGCGCGAAAACGGCGAGAAGACTTCAGCGGTGCACTTCATGCGCTTTGAGTTCAACCCGGCGCAGTGCGCGGCCATCAAGGCGGGCGGGGCGGTCAAACTCGGCTGCGACCATACCAACTATCCGGCGCATGTGACCATCGCGCCCGAAACCTTGGCCTCGCTGGCCGGCGATTTGAAATAAGCCCACGGCGGCGCTGTAGCCTTCATTTTGCGGGGGCGCCGCCCCGGCGCGATGTGGGTTCTGAACGCTACCTGCGCTTGGATCGACCGCCGCATCGCTGCGAGGGCGCAGCTCCCACACCCGCTGTCACCGAGTCGATTCCCTCGTAAAGCACGGCGCTGCTTCTTGTGGGAGCACCGCCCCGGCGCGATGTGGGTTCTGAACGCTACCGTGCTTGGATCGACCGCCGCATCGCTGCGAGGGCGCAGCTCCCACACCCGCTGTCACCGAGTCGATTCCCTCGTAAAAGCATGGCGCTG
>Ga0164292_10002451_pt1 | contig 15121 bp, 12 predicted proteins | sample GEODES117metaG_FD_111486 | JGI IMG/M metagenome (GOLD analysis project Ga0164292, IMG submission 111486) | Eutrophic lake water microbial communities from Lake Mendota, Wisconsin, USA - GEODES117 metaG | ecosystem: Environmental > Aquatic > Freshwater > Lake | place: USA: Lake Mendota... | reverse complement strand
ATCTCGTGACCGAGTACGGCTTCGACTTCTTCTTTGCGCATGCTGCGCAGCAAACCCGTGCTGACGGCCACCAGTGCCTTGTTCTTGTTGGCACCCGTGGCGAAGGCGTTGGGCTCCGGCGACTCGAAGATGCCGACTTCCGGCATGCCGATACCGGCTTCCTGCGCCTGACGACGCACCGTTTCGACGATCCAGCGCTCAGCATCGTTGCGCGGCTGCTCGATGAGCTGCACGCCCATCATGCGTTTGGCGCTCCACTTCGACATAGCGAGCGAGATGAAGGCGCCGCCGAAACCGAACACGGCAGCGAAGACGAGCAGGCCGTACAGGCTGCCACCTTGGGCGGCGATGTACTGATCGATGCCGAGCACCTTCATCACGACCGACAGTACGAGGACGACGGCGAGGTTAGTGGCAAGGAACAGCAGAATACGTTTCATACGGGTCAAGGACTCCTGTGTCAGTGTGACCGGCTTTTCCAGTCGACGAGTTGGACTCATTCCAGCAACGGAGGTTCAGTCCGTACTGCAAATTTATCCGGGTCGCGCGGTGACCGCCAGTCGAGTTGAGCTGCTTTCTAGAAACTGGGGGTCAGGCGTGGCAATTCAAGGGCTTAGGAGCCGTTTTTCTTGACAAATTGCGCCAGCGCAGAGAGTTCTGGCTCAGGCAGATAGCCAAAACCGGGCATGACTCGGCCGCTGACGTTGTCCGGCTGGCCGGGCGCACGACCCACCTTGAGGAACGCGGTGAGGGCTGCGGTGTCGCTGCGTCGAACGTAATCCGAGCCGGCAAGGCGCACGCCGAGCTCGGCGATGCCCTGAAGGTTCGGTCCGTGACAGGCGAGGCAGTGCGTGGCGTAGAGGGCCGCACCGTCCAAAACGGGGGTCGGTGCCTGCTCTTCGACCTGCCTTGCCGTGTAGCCGAAGGGGGCGGGAGCCACCACTTTGACGGGTTCGGCCGCCGCTCCGCCGAAAGAGAGCGGGATGCCGCTGGCCGAGGCGATCACGATCACACCGCCTGCGACCCCCGCGACGATGCCGCCGCCCGCAACCGCGGCGGTGCGCCGGCCGAGCTGAGCCTTCGGCCAGCTGTTGATGATCGAGATGGCGAGAATGGCAACCGCGATGAGTACGCCAACGCGCATCGCAAAGAGCAGGATCTCAGGTGACCAGATGCCGCCACCTTCGAAGAGATCCGCGAGACCCGCCGCCGTTGCCGCATCGAGATGCGCCGTGCTGGCAGCTGTCCAGATCTCTTCGATATTGTCTTGGATCGCCGTGACGAGGCTCGCGATCATCGCGAAACCGGCTGCGTAACCTGATTGGCGCAGAACGCCGATGAGGCCCGCTGCCGTTACGAGTGCGCGAGGCGGCACGTTGCCCATCATCAAGGCGTTGTTGGGTGCGAAGAAGAGGGCGGAGCCGACGCCCAGTAGCAGCATGGCAGGCATCAGTGCGAGCTGTCCGTGATCTGCCGAGATCGGTAGCAGCGCCACGTAACCGAGCGCCGTCAGCACGGCGCCGCCCACCGCAAGGCGTCCGGCACCGAATCGGGCGGCTAATTTGCCCGCTGCTGGGCTGATCAACGTCGTCGACACCGCGATCACCGCGAGCGTCATGCCGGTATCCCAGGCGCTGAATTCCATCGCGCTGATCAATACCAACGGCAGTACGAACAGTTGCACCGGCAGTGCTGCGAAGTAGGCCGTGAAGGCGATGCAGGCGCGGCTGAACTCGCGACTCTCGCGGAACAACGAGAGATCAATCAAGGGTAATTTCGCCCGCCCTTCGTGGCGAATGAACAAATAGAGTGCTGCGAAACCGCCGGCGGTGATCGCCCAGACGAGCAGATCGCGATGATTATCCTCGACAGGCAATCGGTTGAGGCCAAACAGCATGCCGAAGATCGCGAGCGTCAGTAAGAACGCGCCCGCGAGATCCCAGTCCTGTTTCACCGCGCCGCGCGCGCGATGTTTCGCATCCGTGATCAGGAATGAGCCCGCAATGGCGAGCACCGCCAGCGGGATACGCGTACCGAACAGCGCGCGCCAGTCGTAGGCATCGAGCAGCCAGCCGGCGAAAATCGGTCCAAGCACGAAGCCGACCGAGTTGCCCGCTTGCATGATGCCGAGCGCCTTGGTGCGCTCGGCGGGAGAATAGAGTTCCGCAGCCAAAGAAAAGGTGATGGGTAGAAAGAGCGCCATGCCGGCGCCTTGTATGACTCGTAAGGCGATGAGCGTCTGGATATCTGGCGCCCAGGTGCAGGCGATCATCGCCATCGAGTAAATGAACACACCGAGTTGAAAGACGCGATCGGAGCCCAAGAAGGCGGATAAGCGCGACGAGAGCAGCATCAAGCCCGTTGCCGAGATCAGATAGCCGAGCGCCACCCACACGACGACGCTCGTACTCGTATCGAGTTTGTCGATGATGTCGGGGAACGCGATCGGGACGAAACTCGAATCGAGACTGGCGAGGACGGTCGCGAGCAACAGGGCGGACAGCACGAGACGTCGCCGCCCGAGACTAATGGGCGGAGCGGCGGGGGCTACAGGGGGTGTCTCGGCGGACATGCGATCCTCAGGCGTACTTCACTACCGGAATGCCGAAGAGCTGCTTCCAATCCGCAGCGATCAGCAGATCCATCAATTCGGACTTCTTGCCCTCTTTGCGGCGCTCCATTTCATTGAGCAGGGTAATCAAGGCGTCATCGACCTTGTCACCGAATAGGTAGCGCAGATACGACATGGGAATACGCGGGTTCTCGGTAAAGTCGCCGTTCTCGTCGAACGAAGCGGCGAGAATCGGCGGGACGTAGAACACGTTCGGCTCGGTGCCGTATTCCGGATGCAGCGGCAGCGCCACTTTCCATTGGTAAACGAGCTTGTGAATGGGGCCATTCTCGTCATCGAGAAAGCCGACGAAGCGCAATCGTCCGGGGCATTGACGCGCGCAGGCCGGTGCAACGCCCTGTTCGATGCGCGGGAAGCAGAAAATGCATTTGGTCGATTTCTTCGTGACGAAGTTGAAGTAGACCTTCTTGTAGGGGCAGGCTTGATTGCACTTGCGAAAGCCTTGGCATTTGTCTTCATCGAGAACGACGATGCCGTCTTCTTCGCGCTTGTAGATAGCTTGGGTGGGGCAGGCTTTCAGACACGCGGGATTGGTGCAGTGATTGCACAAACGCGGTAAGTAGAAGTGGTAGTTGTTGGGGTAGGTGCCTGAGCTCGTATCCTCGTCCCAGTTCGCACCGTAGCCCATATCGCCTTTTTGTTGCAGACGATCGGACTTACCTTCGAAATATACTTCGTCGAAGTTTAGCGGCTTCTCGCCGCCGTAGTCCTTCGAGTCGATCAAGGCCGGCATCTGCAGTTGTCCGTTGCGGAACCCGCCGTTCACTTGTTCCCAATTCTTCGGATAGCCCGGACCAGGCTTGGTTTCGACGTTGTTGAACAGGATGTTCTCCATCCCTTCGCCGCTGGTCCACAGCGTTTTGCATGCCACGGTGCAGCTTTGGCAGCCGATGCATTTGTTCAGATCCATTACCATCGATATCTGGCGGCCCATCGCGTTCAATCCCCCAAGCTCTGCAGTTCGACTGCAATGAAATCTTTGGTTGCCCGCAAGCTCGCTTGCAGCAACGGATGCGCATCGCTGCGGGCGGCGACACTATTGGCAAGATCGCCCACCCACCAGGCGAGGTGTCGCTGGCAGAAATCCCGTTGAGCGGAGCGCAGTCCGGCAATCAGCGCGGCATCGCCGCTTTGCGACTCGTGCCAGCTCAGAAAATGCATGAATTCCAGCAGCACGGAGAGGTGATCGGGGCGCCAGGCGTAATCGTCGCCCAGGCGATAACCGAAGTGTTCGTAAAAGCGAGCCACCTCTTCTTTGGCTGCTGCGTTGGCGCCCGGTGCCAACTCTTCGCGGATTGCCAGGGGAGGTCCGCGATCACCCACTTCGAATAGCGCTCCGTAGCTCGCGCCAACCAAGGCAGCGACATCTTCGGCGCCGTGCTCGAGATCCGCTGCTTGAGAGAGGGCGAAGAGCTCGGCGATTCGGCTGTCTTCGGTGGACAACGCTTCATCGGCGATCAAAAGACGCTCAACGATCGCTACGTGATCGAGCCAGGCTTTGGCGATCGCTTGCTCCGGTGAGGCCAGCAGGCGTGAGAGTCCCGAGTACATTTCCGCGCGCGCCAAGGCGAAGAGCTTGGCATCGCGTGAGTCGTCGGTGTCTGGCACGGCGTTCATCGATGGCTCAAGCGATACGCACTTTGGCCGCAGTCACTTTGCCACGTGAATGCAGTTTGAATTCGCAGGTGAAATCGCGGTAGGTCTGATTCGGTGCATAAGCCAGCACTCGATAGCCGAGATGGCCGTAGTCGCCAGCGACGGAGGTGGGTTTGACGAGTCCGGCCGTGGGGATCACAGCCGCAAAGTTTTGTCGGCCGCGGAACATGGTCGGATCCCAGCCGTGATACATGTAGAGCGTTCCCGGCATGATGCCGGCTGACAAGTGCGCCATGCAGATGAAGCTGCCGCCGTCATTGAAAACCTCGATGAGATCACCATCACGCACCTTGCGGGCGGCAGCATCGTCCGGGTTCACATAGATATCCGGTTCGCCGCGTTGCAGCGATACGAGGAAAGAGTCGTCGCGCCACATGCTGTGGATGCCGTGACGAGCATGTCCCATCGTCATCTGCAGCGGATAGCCCTTCTGCTTCAGCGGCGGGTGATAGACCGGCAGCGCCTCGTCAAACTTCAGAAACCACTCGTGATCGATGTAGAACTGCTGTCGACCGGTGAGCGTTTCATATGGACGTTTTTCGTGCACCGACTCAGCGATATCGGCATGGAACGGGCTTTCATCCGAATTCCAGACCGTGCTGCCGCGTGATTCATCCACACGCACGATGCCTTTGGCGGCCAATTCCGCAAAGCTCATCTTCGGAATGCCCGGTGTCGCGTTGATGATGAATTGCACGATGTCGCGCGAGTCGCGAATGGCGCCATCCATCGTGTAGAGCTCAAGCGTCCGCTTGAGATCGCGGCGGAAGGTGCGGCCGTCGACGTCGTCTTTGATCGCGGGGGTGCCTTTCTCGCGCGCGATGGCGCTGATCGCAGCCGAAACCCGCCGCAGCGCTTCGAAGTCGTCGACAGCTTCGCCTAAGGGCTTCACCGCTTGATCGAGTACCTGCACGTACGGGTGGCGCGACTGCAGCATGATATCGGCGCGTTCGTAGTGGTGTGCGATTGGTAGCACGATATCCGCGTGATGCATGGTGATACCGGCATCCGGCACCAGTGCCACGATCATCTCGAGCTTTTCGAAGGCTTCTGTACGCCAGCGATTACCCGAGGCACGCCAGTTGGCGCCATTCTCGCCGGCGAAGATGCCCATCTTCCAGCCGTTCTTGCCGTACTGAGGGAACCAGTCTTCTTTGAGGCTATGTTGATAGTGCGAGTCGAACTCATCGGCGAGCTTCTTGCCGTAGATCTTCTCGTTGAGCTGTTTCATCTTGCCGTGGTCGTAGTCCCACAGCGTCGAAGCGACGACACGTGAAGCCGCGCCGACACCCGCAAACGCGAACGAGGTGATGCCGCGCGATTTGGGTCCGTTGGCCATCTGCACACCGCCACCTTCGTGGCCCGTCGCGCCGGTCAGGGCGCATAGCAGCACCATCGCGCGTTGCAGAATGTCGCCGTGCAGCCATTTGCAGGCGGAGAACCCGGCGTAGATCATGGCGCGCTTGCCGGCCTTGGCGAATTCGCGCGCTACGGTACGCATCGCGTTCGGATTGAGGCCGGTTTCCGCTGACATCTTCTCTGGACTGTGTTCGGCTGCACGTTTTTTAAGTAGCGCGAACACCGTCGTGACGGTCACCTTGCCGGTGCGCGTCTCGACGTTCCAACGGCCTTCGAGTGCCGGTTCAATGTTGCCAAGTGCGATCGTCTCGAACTTACGTCGTCGACGACCGACCGGCGCTTCGGCAGCGCCGGTACCCGGCGCTTGCACTATGCGCCGAGTTTTTTGATCCCAAAGATAGAAGACGTTTTCACGTACGGCGAGCATATCGACGAGGTTCAGATCTTCGGCACGCAGGAACTCACCGTTGTCTTCGCGCACGAGGAAAGGCAGATCCGTCTGCTCGCGAATATAGGCTGCGTCGTACAGCTTCTCTTCGATAATGGTGTTTACCATCGCCATCGCAAGGGCCGTGTCGGTACCGGGCTTGATGTTCAGCCACTTCGACGAGTGCATCGCCGTTGGAGTGAACTCCGGCGAAATCGTCACGACTTCGGTGCCGTTATATTTGGCTTCCCAGAAAAAATGCGCATCGGGAATACGCGTGACGGCGGGATTAGCCATCCATACGAGTACGCATTTCGATTTGAACACGGCCGCCATGGTGTCACCGAGATAGGTGAGACCGGTCGTCATGTAGAAGCCGGTCGGCAAATCGCCCACACCCGAGTAGAACTCGGGCACGGTCACACCCGTGATATTCGAGAAGCGCGCGAGCGCGGAATAGGATGCCATCTTCACCGCGAGCTGCGTGCCGCTACCCAAGGTGATCGAGTCGGGTCCGTGTTTGACGGCAACTTCAATAAATTTCTCGGCGATTTCGCGCGTAGCCTGATCCCAGGAGATGCGCTGCCATTTCCCTTCGCCGCGCTTACCGACACGCTTCATCGGATAGAGCACGCGCTGTTTGCCGTACATGTAACGCGCGTGGCGCAGGCCCTTGTTACAACCGCGCGGACCGTAGTCGGGCACATCTGGCGTACCCGAACGTTCGTACTCGGCCTGTTGCTCTTCGCGCCAGACGACGCCATTGCGGATGTAGACGTTGAACGCGCAGGTGCCGGCGCAGTTAGTGCCGTGCGTGCCGTGCGCGACGCGATCCCAAGTCCATTTCTTGCGCCACACGTCTTCGATGCGTCGGTAGGGGCGTGTCAGGGCGTCCGCGAGCGCATCGCCGTGCTGCAAAGCGAGAGCAGCGCCTGCGAGTGCCGAGTGAGCAAGAAATTGGCGACGGTTGACTGACATAAGACCCCCAAACCGAAGGCTAGTGCAGGGGTGCCGTCCGGTTGAGGATGCGGGGTAGCGCGCGCCGCAGCGCGGTCATTCAGCCGAGCGCCACTCCGAGCCAGCTGCCAACCCACCAAGCGATGACGCCAGCGCCACCGCCGATCGCCACCATGCGCGCAGCACCGAGCCATGCGTTACGCCCCGTAAAGAGGCTGATCAGCATGCCGACGGCCGCGAGTGCAATGGCGGTAACGCCGATCGTCCAGCCCATGACCGAGTGTGCCGGTAAGCCGATGAGAAAGGGCAGCAGGGGGAGCACAGCGCCCAAGGCGAAGGCGAGAAATGAAGACGATGCGGCGCCGAGAGGTGAGCCGAGATCATCCGGGTTGAGACCTAATTCTTCGCGGGCCAACACATCGAGCGCATGATCGGGATTACCGAGTAGCGAGCGAGCAAAAATGCGTGCTTGCTCGAGATCCATGCCGCGCGCCTCGTAGATCAACGCGAGCTCTTCGGCTTCTTCTTCAGGATACTCTGCGAGTTCTTCCCTCTCGAGCGCGATTTGATACTCGTACATGTCGCGTTGCGATCGAACAGAGACATATTCGCCTGCGGCCATCGACAAAGCGCCCGCGAGCAAACCGGCCGTACCGGTCATCAAGACGATCGAGGGTGCAGCGCCCGAGCCTGCCACACCCATGACGAGTGCCGCATTGGAGACCAAGCCGTCGTTAATTCCAAAGACGGTCGCGCGCAGGTTACCCCCCGAGACACCACCGCGATGCCGCTCGCCCACTTGGGAGACGGAGGTCGGCATCACGTGACCTGGTGCGGTTGTCGATGTGTAGATCGACAAGCCGCGCAACTTCATGGCGGCGAGCACGTTGCGCGCAGCACGCGGACCGATCTGATCGACGAGGCCTGCCACGACGCGCGCGCGTACTGACGGACGGAATTCGAACTCGCGCTGCGGTTGTAGGGATTCCCACTTGCGCGCTTGGTCCTCGGCAGCCTCGCCGAGTTTGCGGAACAGCTGGCTCTTCAGCGGGTCGGACTCGCGGTCCGCAACCCGCCGATAGAGCCAAGCAGACTCTTTTTCGTGGTACCAGCTGTCGAGGCCGTCACTCACGAACGAGGATTACCGTTCACGACCGTCGTCGTCTTCCCAGTCTTCATCCTCGTCTTCGTCCTCGTCCCAATCGTCATCCTCGTCGTCGTCTTCTTCTTCTTCCTCGTCCTCTTCGTCCCAGTCTTCGTCCTCGTCTTCATCCGACCAGCCTTCCGGCTCTTGGGTCAGTTCGAGGTCGAGCTCATGCCACTCTTCGAGATCGAGTTCCTCGATCTCGCCGTCGAGATATTCGATCTCGACGATCTCGGCATCTTCATCGACGGACAGGACACGAAAGGTCTCTTCCTCTTCGACATTCTCGTACCACTGGCCCTTGACGGGTTCGTTGTCTCTGCTCACGGAAATCACCTCGGCGCGGAGGAAGTGGATCTAGGTTGCGGATTTTACTTCGACTCTCAACTATAGTGCCACGCGATCAGGAGCCCTTCATGGCCGTTCGTTCCCAAAACGCACCGTCCACTTCGCCCTTGACGCGCGCTCGCCGTGTGGTCATCAAGGTCGGTTCGGCATTGCTCGTCGATTCGGCAACCGGGCGTCTCAATCGCGCTTGGCTTGAGACGCTCGTGGCGGATGTGGTGCGTTTACGCAAACAGGGCAAAGAGGTGGTCCTCGTGTCCTCGGGAGCCATTGCCCTCGGGCGTCGGCATCTCGGGCTCCCGAAGGGTCCCCTGCGACTCGAGGAGAGCCAGGCCGCCGCTGCCGTTGGGCAGATTCGCCTTGCGCATGCTTATAAAGAGCTACTCGAGCAATCGGATCTGCCGGTAGCGCAGATTCTCCTGACTTTGGAGGACAGCGAGCAACGTCGTCGCTACCTCAACGCCCGAGCAACGCTCAACGCGTTGCTAGAGCGGGGTGCGGTGCCGGTCATCAACGAGAACGACACGGTTGCCACTGCCGAAATTCGCTATGGCGACAATGATCGACTCGCAGCGCGTGTCGCACAGATGATCAGTGCCGATTGCGTCTTGTTGTTATCCGATATCGATGGTCTCTATACCGCAGACCCGAATCGCGATCCTGCTGCGCAGTTCATTCCGTTGGTGCGCGAGATCACGCCGGCGATCGAGTCGATGGCGGGCGGATCTGCGTCGGAGGTCGGCAGTGGTGGTATGACCACCAAGATTCTCGCAGCGAAGATCGCCGTGGCAGCCGGTGCGCATTTTTGTATTGCGGCCGGTGCGCCCCGACATCCGGTGCGTCGTATCGAACAGGGTGCTCGCTGCACTTGGTTTCGGCCTTCTGCGACACCGGTCGCTGCGCGCAAGCAGTGGATCGCCGGCGCTTTGAAACCGGTCGGTGCCTTGGTGATCGACTCGGGTGCCGAGCGCGCCTTGCGCTCGGGCAAGAGTTTGCTCCCCGCTGGCGTGACGGCGCTGCGCGGTCGTTTCGAGCGAGGCGATACGGTGAGTGTGCAAAACAGCGACGGTCGTGAAGTGGCGCGCGGTATCGTGGCCTATTCCGATACCGATGCGGCACGCATCATCGGTCGACGCAGTGCCGATATTCCCGCGATCCTGGGTTTCACCGGCCGCGACGAATTGATCCACCGCGATGATCTGGTAATGCCATGAGCGAAACGACGACCCCTCCCGCGTTGACACCAGTGTCGCTCCCATCGGTGATGAAGAGTCTGGGTGAGGCCGCGCTGGCGGTTCAGCCTGTGCTCGCTGCGGCAACGCGCGAGCAGAAGGATTCGGCTCTGCTGGCTGCAGCGGCTGCGTTGCGTGGCAACGTCGAACGGATACTGGCGGCGAATGCCATCGACATGCAGGCCGCCGAGCAGAAGAACCTCAGTGCGGCGATGCTCGATCGACTGCGGCTCGACGGCGCACGAGTCGAGTCGATGGCCCGAGGGCTTGAAGACATCGCGCGTCTACCAGACCCGGTCGGTCGAGTGCTGGCCGAGTGGGATCGGCCTAATGGTTTGCGGATCTCGCGTGTTGCCGTGCCGCTCGGTGTCATTGGCATCATCTACGAGAGCAGGCCCAATGTGACCGCCGATGCGGGTGCTTTGTGTTTGAAGTCAGGCAATGCCGTGATCTTGCGAGGTGGCTCTGAGAGCGCACACTCGAGCGCTGCCATTCATGTGGCCTTGGTGGCCGGTTTGAGGGCAGCCCAGTTACCGGAGGCTGCGATTCAGCTCGTGCCGACCACGGATCGTGCGGCCGTAGGGTATCTGCTGTCGGAGATGACCGATTACATCGATGTCATCGTACCGCGCGGCGGCAAGAGCTTGGTGGCGCGAGTCCAGCAGGAGGCGCGGGTGCCCGTCATCGGCCACCTCGATGGCATTTGTCACGTGTACGTCGATCGGGACGCCGATCTGCCGATGGCCATCGCGATTACTTTGAACGCCAAGCTGCGCCGTACCGGTGTTTGCGGTTCGGCTGAAACCCTGTTGGTCGATTCGGCGGCAGTTGAGTCCCACCTTGTGCCGCTTGTGACAGCGCTGCTCGATGCCGGCTGCGAAGTGCGCGGTGACGAGCAAGTGCAGGGAGTAGATCCGCGTGTGCGAGCAGCCACGGAGCAGGATTGGTATACCGAATATCTCGACGCCATCATCGCAGTGCGAGTGGTCGACGGTGTCGATGCGGCGATGGCGCACATCGCTCGTTACGGTTCGTCGCATACCGAATCGATCATCACTGCGAATTCGAAAACGGCCGAACGGTTTTTGACGGGCGTCGATAGTGCGATCGTTCTTCACAACGCCTCGACGCAGTTCGCCGATGGTGGCGAGTTCGGGATGGGCGCAGAGATCGGCATTTCCACCGATCGTTTTCATGCTCGAGGCCCCGTGGGTGTGGAGCAGTTAACGAGCTATAAATACGTCGTGCGAGGCTCTGGTCAGCTTCGGCCCTAAGCGTCACCTAGGCCTTGCGCGCCGCCGCGCAGTGAATACACATCATTCATGCCGCGTTCGCGCAAGGTGAGACAAGTCGCGAGACTGCGTTTGCCGCGACTGCAGATCAACAGATAACGTCCGTCGTTCGGCAAATTGCGGCCGCTCAAAATCTCCTGCATCGGAATGGCAAGCGATTTGGCCATCGACACGGGTGCGATCGGTAGCGGCTCGCGACGGATTTCGTCGGGATCACGAATGTCGATGATGACGAGCCGATCCGATAGCGCCGACTCAATATCGGGATACTCGAGCGATTCCGGTGACGCTGCCGCTGAGAGCGCTAGCGCGCGCTCGCAACGGGACTGACACTCGGCTGCACGCTTGGCTTTGATGCGGCGCACGGCGAGCGACAGCAGGTCGATCAAAACGACTTCATCGCGCAAGCGACCCGGAAGTGCGAGCAGATGTTTGAGTGCTTCGAGCGCCTGCAGGCTGCCGAGCACGCCCGGCACAGGCCCGAGCACACCCGCTTCGGCACAGTTACCTACCAGTCCGTCGCGTGTCGCTTCGGGCCATACGCAGCGAAGACAACTGCTCCCGTGCGCCGGATCGATGAGCTGCAGCTGTCCCTCGTACTGGTGCACGCTAGCGAGAATCACCGGTTTGGCGAGTCGGTGCGCAAGGTCGTTGAGCAGGAACTTGCTGGCGAAGTTGTCAGTACAGTCGAGGATGAGATCGCAGCCCTGAAGCAGAACCTCGGCCGATGCGTTGGTCAGTCGCTCGGGGTGGGCAGTGGCTTTGACGGTCGGGTTCAACGCGTGCACGCGCCGCGCTGCGAGGGTGGCTTTCATCTCGCCACAATCGGTGAGGGCATACCAGGTTTGTCGATGCAGGTTCGACGCTTCGAGGCGATCACCGTCCACTATAACGAGCTTACCGACCCCGGCACCGGCCAAATATTGCAGCACCGGAACGCCGAGGCCGCCTGCGCCGATCACGGCGACTTTGGCCGACTGAAGGCGCTGCTGTCCATCGGCACCCACCTCAGGTAGAGCCATTTGGCGCGAATAGTCAGGGCTTAAGGTGTTGGCTGGTGCCGCGTAGCCGTGGGCGTGAGGGTGGTGATGTTCGTGGTGATGCCCGTGTTCATGTTGGTGTGGGTGTGATGCGTGACCGAGTGTGGCGGTCGTGGCGTCGGCCGCGCAGCGCTCGCAGTTCACCCAACCTGAATCGCCATCGACGTAATGTTCCTTTTTCCAGATCGGAACTCGGTGTTTCACTTCGTCGATGATGTAGCGGCAGGCTCGAAAGGCCTCATCGCGATGTGGCGCGCTCACGCCGACCCACACGGCTATTTCTCCAAGGGGTAAATCGCCGATGCGGTGTACGCAGCGCGCATTGGTGACGCCAAATTGGATGCGGGCTTCTTCGATGATGCGTTCGCCTTCGCGCACCGCCAAAGATTCAAACGCTTCGTATTCTAGGCGTCGTACTTCGCGTCCCTCGTTGAGGTTGCGTACCCAACCCTCGAAGGCGGCATAGCCACCACAGGCGGGGTCTTCCAGCGATCGCCGCAAGGCGAGGGCGTCGAGATTGCGAGAGCTGAACTCGAAGTTCGCCATCGACCGATCAGCCCCCTGCAACCGGTGGGATGAACACGACCGAATCACCGGTCAGCAATGGCTGCTCCCAGGAACCGAATTCCTCATTGACGGCGACGCGCAGCGAGGCGCGATCCAGTGTGAAACCGTGTCGGGCGCGAAGCTCATCGTAGAGCTCGCCAGGATTGCGTGCGCTCGTGCGTAGTGGCTCTTCGCGCAGTCCCGACTGTTCGCGCAGGATGGCGAAATATTGAACACGCACGTCGCGCGCTTGTTGAGCGTTCTCGGGGGCTAGTTGATCCATGGTTTGCCAGTATTCCGCGCCGGAGTTGACGTTGTCGAGAGCGTGGCTGTGCGCGAGATCGAACAGTGCCACGTCATTATTCAATAGGAACTTCCGCGGGCAGCGACCGCCGCTTGCGGCATAAGTGGCGATGACGGGTGCGGAGGCCGGTTCGTAGAGGGCGCAGAGTGGTTCGGGCAGTCCGTCGCTACTCGAGCGAAATGCCGTCGCGAGGTGGCGAGTGTCACGTTGCTTGATGAGTTGCGCCAAGGTGTCTGCGTCCAATCGCGGCAGATCACAAGCGACGACGAGCCACGCCACCGTTGGCACTTCGGCTTGGGCTGCCAATATGCCAGCCAGGGGTCCAAGCCCCGGCTCTCGATCGACGATTTGAGCATAGCGGGCGCGTAGCGGATCATTTCTTTGATCGGCTCGCACCGACACGAAGCGCTCGCTGCAAAACGGTGTGAGCAGGTCCATGGTCCGCTCGAGTTGGCTGCGTCCGTGGTAGGCGAGACTGGCCTTGTCACGGCTCATCCGCGAGCTGCGCCCACCGGTCAGTACGAGACCGAAAATCGGCGGAGAACTCATCGTCGTCGGAAGTCGCGCTTGCCGCCGCGCTTATTGAGCAGTCGCACGGGGCCGATGCGAATGTCGTGTGAGAGCGCCTTGCACATGTCGTACACGGTCAGCGCGGCAACCGTGGCACCGGTCATCGCCTCCATCTCGACCCCGGTCCGATGCACCGTTCGCACGGTGCAGCGAATTCGAACGATGCCGCTCTTGGCGGAGTCGATGTCGACGTCGCAGTGGTCGATGGGGAGAGGGTGACAGAACGGGATGAGCTCGTGAGTGCGCTTGACTGCCTGGACTGCAGCGATGATCGCCGTATCGAAAACGGGGCCCTTGTGCGTTCGGTGGCCACTCGCAGCGAGGGCGATCGCCACGGCTTTCGGCAGCTTCACCACGGCTTCGGCCGTGGCTTCCCGCAGGGAAGCGGCTTTGTCACTGACATCGACCATGCGCGGCCGATCATCGGCATCGAGATGGGTGAGGCCGCTGCGGGAGCTTTTTTTCTTTGTGCGTGGAATCGCCATGTTCATCTCACCGTGTTCATCCGCCTACGTGGAACATCTCCACCTTATGCTCGGGTCGAGACCGAAGCTCGGCTCGCTGCTCACTGTAACGGTCCCGCCGATTTTCCCAAATGCCTCGCAGCAGCGTTGCAAGCTCTTCGTCGCTGGCCCCTTGGCGTAACGGGGTTCGCAGATCGGTACCGATACTGGCGAAGAGGCAGGTGTACAACTTGCCATCCGAGGCGAGACGTGCGCGTGAGCAGGCCCCGCAGAAGGGTTGGGATACCGAGGAGATGAAGCCAATTTCGCCGGCGCCATCGGCAAAAGCCCGCCTCTCGGCGACCTCACCGGAATAGTTGGCTGGGAGTGGGGCGAGCGGCCAGCGCGCATGGATGCGTGCGGCAAGTTCGGCAGAGGGAACGACGAGCGACTTATCCCATTGATTGCGATTGCCGACATCCATGAACTCGATCAGACGAACGATGACGCCAGTGCCTCGAAACCGCTCGATCAAATCGATCACGGTATGGTCGTTGACGCCACGCTGCACCACCGTGTTGATTTTGATCGGGGTCAGGCCGACCGCGCGCGCGGCTTCGATTCCCTCCAACACTTGTGCCACACCGCCGAACCCGCCACTCATCGCGGCGAAGACCTCGGGATCGAGGCTGTCCAGACTCACCGTGATTCGGGATAGACCCGCCGCCTTCAGTTCGGTCGCGTATTTGGCGAGCAGGATGCCGTTAGTGGTCAGCGCGATATCGTCGATGCCCTCGATAGCGCCGAGATCACCGATCAAATCGGCGAGGTTGGGTCGAAGCAGCGGTTCGCCGCCGGTGATGCGGATCTTGCGTAGACCCAAGCTTGCCGCGACTCGGGTGATTCGCAAGATCTCGTCGAACGAGAGACGCTCTTTCGAACCGAGAAATCGATAACCGTCGTGAAAGACACTTTGCGGCATGCAATACGGGCAACGGAAATTACATCGATCCATCACGGAAATGCGCAGATCCCGCAATGGCCTCTGCAAACGATCACGTGGTTCGGTGTTGTTCATCAACGTCATCATCAATCGTTACCATCGATAAACGCGAGTGACGAAACCCTTCGGATACTCATTGGGGCCCGGTGGTAATTCGACGAATCCGTCGGT
>Ga0164292_10002450_pt1 | contig 15121 bp, 8 predicted proteins | sample GEODES117metaG_FD_111486 | JGI IMG/M metagenome (GOLD analysis project Ga0164292, IMG submission 111486) | Eutrophic lake water microbial communities from Lake Mendota, Wisconsin, USA - GEODES117 metaG | ecosystem: Environmental > Aquatic > Freshwater > Lake | place: USA: Lake Mendota, Wisconsin... | reverse complement strand
GTCTAGGATCCGGTAAAACATGTAGTGCCATTGGGGTATGCGAAGAGATGCGCGATTATTTGAAACAAATGGGAATTAATAAGCAGATCATTATTGTAGCCAGTCCCAACGTGCAAGATAATTTTAAATTACAGCTATTTGATGAACGCAAATTAAAAGAAGTGGATGGAATATGGACAATAAAGGGATGTTTAGGAAACAAACTGCTCAAGGAAATTAACCCTACTGGCATGAAGGGTCTGAAAAAGGACAAAATTATACAACAAGCAAAAAGTCTAATCAATTCATCCTATCAGTTTGTAGGTTATTTGCAATTTTCCAATGAGATCGTAAGAAATGCGGATTTAGATAATCCAGAAGTTAGTCAAGAAACAAAAATTCGTAATTTGCAAAACATATATAATAATAGTTTAATTGTGATTGATGAAGTCCATAATATACGCATTGCGGACGACAATGAGAATAAAAATGTGGCAAAAAATTTGACTTATTTAGTAAATGTAGTAGACAATTTGCGGCTTTTGTTGCTATCGGCGACACCTATGTTTAACAGCTATAAGGAAATCATTTGGTTGATTAATTTGATGAACATGAATGATAGACGGGGTATTGTAGGTGTTGCAGATATTTTTGACAAGAATGGTGAATTCAAAATAGATAAAGATGGTAATGAAACAGGCAAGGACATGTTAATTCGAAAAGTCACTGGATATGTATCGTATGTCAGAGGTGAAAATCCGTATTCTTTTCCTTTTAGAGTTTATCCGGATCAATTTGCACCGGATCACACATTTAAAGTGGATTCGGAATATCCGAAATGCCAAATAAATGGAAAGAAAATTCCAGAAGAACGAAAAATTCAAAAACTTAGTCTATATTTGACAAAAATTGGATCATATCAAGAGCTAGGCTATAAATATATTGTGGATCGATTAAGAGCGAGACCAGCTACTTCAAAACCAACAAGAACCGGTAAAATTAAGAATATGCCAAGTTTTGGTAGTTTAGCTTCATTTGGTTACACGGATTTAATGAATCCGATTGAAGCATTAAATATAGTATTTCCCTTGTCAAACGGAGAACTAGAAGAACTAACAAAAGATATGGTAGATATTGAATGCCAGGATGTTGAAGAAGAAAATGTTATTGATATAGCTCCTTCATTACAAGGACAAGAAACAGATGTTGTTGACGAAATAGATGAGGTGCTTTCAGTGGGACCTAAACCGGAAAAAAGCGTAAAAGCTTTAAGCAACGCACTAAGCAGCGCGCCTTTAAACGCGGAATTAGAATCAGAGCCGGCAGTAACAGAAGGATTAGATGCAGATCCAGCATTATTTGATGAAGTTGTCGAGTTAGATGTGAATAGAGTTGCTAGTTTAAACAAAGAAAATCCAGAGAAATTAAAATTTTCTAAAAAATCAAATAAAACAAAAGAAGAACTATTATTTGATGAAATTGTAGAATACCCCGCAGAACAAGTAAAACCTTTAATAAAAAAACCAGAAACCTCTTTTTCAAAATCAATTATTCTTAGTTCAAAAGAAAAGGAAAAAGAAAAAGGAAATTTGCATGTAATCGAAGGCGAAACGGAATCAAAATTACCAACAGAATTAAATCCAGTAAAGCAAAGCTCTTTATCAGGATTAAATGTTGCAAAATCTAAATCAAAATCAGATCCAGATGCTACACAAAAATCTTTAGAAAATTATCTAAGTTCTGTTGGATCTTTATCCTCTAAGGGATCTAAAGGTGGAGCAAAAACCTCTGCTAAAAGAAAATTATTTATAAATCCAAAAGAATTAACAGGAACTGAGGGTTTAAAACGAATTATGAATTATACAGATTCTAAAACACCGGCTGTAAAAGGTGCGTTTGAATACAGAGAAGGAGCTCCGCAAATTTTTAAACCGGATCAAATTGGAAAATACAGTGCAAAAATTAAAAATGTATGCGATTCTATTTATGCACCTGATACTGGAATTGTTGCAGAAGGCATTATTTTAATTTATTCTGCTTATATTGATGCAGGAATTATTCCAATGGCTTTAGCGCTAGAAGAAATGGGATTTACAAGATACAATGGTAGCAATAATAAAGCCAAATCATTATTTAAAGCCCCACCTAGTCCTGTTGTAGACGTAAGAACAATGAGACCACCTTCTAATAGAAAAGATTTCAAACCAGCTAGATATGTGATAATTACAGGTGATCCGCGTATATCTCCAGATAACGACGCAGATGTCAAAGCAATTACAAGTGATGATAATATTTTTGCACAAGGCCCGGCAGGGACTGCCTTTGCAAAAGACGAAAATGGTAATAAAATAGATATTAGTGGATCGAAAATAAAAGTAGTATTGATATCTCAGGCAGGTTCAGAAGGTCTAGATTTTAAAGCTGTTCGACAGATACATATTTTGGAACCATGGTATAACATGAATCGAAATGAACAAATTATAGGCAGAGGTGTGCGTAATTTTTCGCACAAAGATTTGCCATTTGAAAAAAGAAATGTGCAAATTTTCTTGTATGGAACAATTCTTAAAAATGCATTGGAAGAAGCGGCAGATTTATATGTATATCGCATTTCAGAGATAAAAGCTGTAAAAATCGGAAAAGTCACTAGGTTACTTAAGGAAACTGCAGTAGATTGTATCATTAATCATGATCAAACAGAATTTACGCCTGAAAATTTTAAAAAGATTCCTGAAAATGCACATGTTGAACAGATGCTTTCAACTGGTATAGAAATAGAAGATTTTCAAATTGGTGATCTACCAAATTCAGCTACATGTGATTATATGGAATCATGTGAATTCAAGTGCTTGCCTCTAATAAAAGAAAGTGACTTAGAAGAAGGAGAAGAAGGAGATGATGAGTCGAGATTCAAATTAAATTATGACACTTATAATGAAGCATTTATGTTAGTTAATTCAGATAAAATTATTCAAAAAGTGAAGGCATTAATGAAGGATAAATTTTTCTATAAAAAGATGGACTTATTTCAGTTAATCAATAAAAACAAAAAATATCCTACTGTTCAAATCTATGCAGCACTAACACAAATAATAAATGATAATACAGAATACATTTCCGATAAATATGGAAGAACTGGATATTTAGTTAATATTGGCGATTACTATTTATTTCAGCCGAGTGAACTTAATTTCAAAAATATATCCATATATGATCGTTCTACACCGATAGACTATAAACATAACAAGATTCAATTTGAAATGCAAAATATGGTTGCAAAGCCAGTGGTTGATAAAAGATTATTAAATGAAAAAGTATTAGGAGAGTTTATCGAAGTTGAAGAATTTGCAAGAGGAAAAGAAATATTGACGTCTATGTTTTCAAATTTTCAGTTAGCGACAAGCACAAAATCAATTGAAAGAGGTAATAAAAATTGGTATGAGCTTTGTGGAATTGTTATGAGAAAAATGGTGGAATCAGAAGGTATAGATAAAAATACATTAATAAAATTTGTTATTGAACACATTGTAGATACGCTTATGTTACCAGATAGAATAGATCTTATGAATTATATTTGGTCGACTTCTAAATTTTTTACCATCCAAGAAGATGCAAATTTCAAATTTTTCTCTAAAAATGTGCAGAAATATTTACAATCAAAAATAATAGTTTATAAAAAAATAACTGCTGTAGTTATTTATGATGGTCCATCAAGTATCAATTCTATGCAAGTTTTTACATTAAATGGGAAAGAATGGTTGCCTGCTGAGCCTGAAGACAAACGAACGTTAAGTTCCGAAATAAATAGAAAATATAGACTTAAGGGAAAAGAAAATCTAAATGCATACGTTGGATTTATTGGATTTGAAAATGCCAAAAAATATATGGTTTACAAAGTAAAAGATACAACAAATGAAAGAAGTCTTGGTTATCGTTGTGATCAAGCAGCCAAAGACAAGGTCATCGATGTATTAAATGAAATAGAAGGTTCGGATCGATTTTCAAATAAAGATATAAAGGATAGTGCAATTGAGTTATGTGTAAGACAAGAGCTAACGTTAAGAAATAAACAAAAAGAAGATAGTGATACTATTTGGTTTTTAGATACTGAAACAGCTATTTACAATGAATTTGAAAAGAAAGATAAAGATAAAAAATAAAATATAGAATAAAATTGAAAATTATTTAAATATTAATATGTATATTATTTAATAGAAGCAATATGGAACAACCTAAAGTAAATAAACCAAGAAACCAATACAGACAGAAGGAGATTAGAACTGTATATAGTTTATCTCAAATAACTAAAAAAATAGCATTACCTATAAATGCAATAGGACGAAATTTGCAGCAAACAATAGAAGAAACCATTGCTGCCATGATAGAAGGAAAATGTATTGTTGAAGGCTATGTGAAACCACACAGTGTCAGAGTAATTACTTATTCAAGTGGTCTGATAAAAGGAACAGAAGTAGTTTTCGACGTTGTATTTGAATGTGAAGTGTGCTTTCCAGTGGCAGGTATGTTATTTAATTGTGTCGCTAAAAATATCACGAAGGCTGGTATTAGAGCGGAGAGTGCAGATGAAATGCCGTCTCCATTTGTATTATTCGTTGCACGTGATCACTATTATGCCAGCGATTATTTCAATTCAATTGAAGAAAACGAGAAATTTACAGCAAGAGTGATTGCACAGCGATTTGAATTAAATGATAAATATGTGTCTATTATTGCGGAAATTGTGCCACCTAAAAAAGAATATCAAAATAAAGGTCAAAAACCTCGACTAGAATTTGAAGAATAAGCGTATCAAATTAATAAACTTTATAAAAGACAAAATAATAAATTATTTTTTAATGTTATTTTTTTAAATAATATTAAAAGCATGTGTTTCTATAATATAAATGCAAGCTGATTATGATTTTAACAAAACGAATGGAATTCGTGAATCAATTGAAAATATGTCAAAATTTAATCAAATTGAAATACTCAGGATCTTAACCAGACACAAAGAAGTTATTATCAATGAAAACAAATATGGAATACATATTAATCTAAGTGATCTACGAAATGATATTTTAGATGAGTTGTTAGTTTATGTCAACTATGTAAATACTCAAGAGATAGAATTAAATAATATTGAAAAGCAAAAGGAGAGCTACAAGAATACATATTTTTTAAAAGATAATAAAGATAATTTTGGAAATATAAGTAGTAAATATGTATCATAATAAACCTTCTAAAATCCATGATGATTTTAAACATGAACTAACAAATCAAGAAGGATCTTTTGCAAAATTCATGTTCAATAGCAAAAATTTACGATTATTTACAAAGCATAATATAGATTTTGTTAGTTGCAATACTGTAAAGCAAAAGGATATAAAAACAAAAGAATCTAACAACCCTTTAAAATCAAAAGAATCAAAAGTATTAAAGGATACAATATATAAACCTTTTAAGAAGGATTCGCTATTTTGGTGTTTTTTTATTTTAAAGCACGGATTTTCAAAATATGAAATGGAGGTTGGAAATCAACAATTTTCAATTGAAAAACAGGAAAAATTTAAATATATTGATGAGCTGCGTAAGACATGCAATAAAGATTTGCTTAAAATGCATAAAATTAAACCATTATCTTTGTTAGAAGATGATTTAGCAAATCAAGAACGTATTTCTATCAAAACATTTTTTGCTTTGTGTATAGTTGAAAAAATAAATGTAATGTTAATTGATAAGCGCAAAGTATATGAAATTTTAATTACAGATGATCCAAAAATACATATCATTCATAGAAACAGTATTTCATACGAGCATCATATCGAACTTGATGTTTTGCCTGAAACAATAAATATGTATAGAGAGACATATTATAAGATGACTACGTTTGATGCTAGTTTGAAATCAATGGCATCATATAAAGTAGAAGAGCTTTTAGAATTATGTAAAAAGTTAGATATAAGTTTAGAACCCCATTTTAAAGAAGAAAAAGACAAAAAAGAAAAAGATAAAAAAGAAGAAGAAAAGAAGAAAAAGTTAGGCAAAAAAGACATTTATGAATTGATAGTTCAGCAGTTTTAGTTTGATTATATATATTGATTGTATTTACAAAAAAATTGAATATTAATAATAATATAAAAATATGTTTATTAATATATATAATCATGGATACTAAAAAGAAACCTACTAAGGAAGAAGTTGCATACGCAAAAAAAAAGTTAGCAGAAGCAAAACAAAAAGCTGCTGATTATGATGCACGTATGGCTGAAGAAAAAAAGAAAGCTCAATTTCCAGGTCAAGAGGAAAAGGTTGCTTCTTTTGAAGATATAAAATTGCGATCGTCTTCTTCTGAATTGCCAATTAACAAAGGCGTAAAAATAAGAGCAGAAGATCTCGAAAAAATAGAAGCGGATCCCTGGAAAGTTCCGTCTGGAACACCCGACTGGAATGATTACAATCCCGATTTATATGATCCAACAAAAAACCAAACTGGATGGTTTGAGGGCGACTTAAACGCAAGACCACAAAGAAAACCTAAACCAGAGGCTGAATCAAAAAGACCAGAAGAGGTCCTTGTTGTAGAAGGCATGGTTCCAAAAGGAATAGCCGAAACAGAAGAACAAGGAAAGAAAGGAAGATACGAAAAAAGAAAGCCAGTGGATCCAAAAATTCAAATTATGAGAATTGCCGATCTATTATTAAAGTCGGAGCCTACAAAATATAGTGATGTAGAAATGGAGACCAAGTTTGGCACTCGAGGTATCAAGCGTCTTACCAAAACAGATTACGATAATGTTGTAAAAAAATTGACTTCATTAGGTTTTATAACAATTCATCCAGAAGGCAAATATTCATTAAAAATTCAACCAGAGTTTTTAGACTTGAAATCTGGAATGTTTAAAATATCTCGAGATTTTGATCGATTTCGAGTTGAGATAAATGGTCTTGAAAATATACAAGAATACTGTAAAAATGGCAATATTCAACATCTAATTGACACAAAAATCTCAACTGCGGTTTCTATTATGAAAAAGACAGATGTTTTTATAAATGAAGAACCAGTGCAATCCGCTGATTTTAACGACTTTAATTTTAGAGTGACTTATAAAAATGAAGAAAAGATTTCTGCCAATAGCAAAATTGGCAAAGAATTGCTCACTAATTGGGATAAAACAAAAAAACAATTTCGATATATAAATCGCGTAACATTTGTTCATCGTGATTTTCCGCTAAAAGTGGATCTTAGCATTGTTCGTTCTTCTACCAAAGACAACAAAGGGCAGCTAATAAAAACATACAACGTAATCGAGTCCAATGTTTTTAAAAATCAAGAATCATATGAGATCGAAATAGAAGTAGAAAATTATATGGCAAAACAAAAATACAGAAATGCTGAGAAATTAGTTGCAGATATTCAAAAGGTCACTAAATTTGTATTATGTGGCTTGCAAAAAACCAGTTTTCCTGTTTCATATCCAGAACAAAAAGAGACAATTGCTGAATATATGAAAGTAGTTCATGAAGAAGACATGAAAAAACAAGGCAAAGAATATATTCCTAAAGATCGTGCATACCCAAGTGATTTTATTGGACCCAGCTCAAAAACATTACAGATTAAAAATATTGGACCTGTAAATCCCGACATGGTAATCCCAAATATTACAGCGCCATTCTCATACTGTGTAACTGACAAAGCAGATGGAGACAGACACATGATGTTTATCAATAGCAAAGGCAAAATATACTTGATTAATATGCAGATGGAGATCATTTTCACAGGTGCTAGAACTGAAGAGATGCGATGCTTCAATTCCATTATAGATGGAGAGTTAATCTTGCATGATAAAAATGGTGCATTCATTAACATATTTGCTGCATTTGACATTTACTTTGCATCATCAACCGACCTGAGAGCCCGGCCATTTATGGAAGTTCCTTATAAAAATAAAAAAATATTTGAACAAAGTTGCAGATTGGCTGTTCTAAAAGAATTCATGACTATTTTGAACCCGACATCAATTTTATCTAAATCAGTCGATTTAAAATCTGACAAACTGGCAGTTTTATTGGGAGAATATAAAAAGAGGGCTGTAAATAAAAGTCCTATGAATTTTATCACAAAGAATTTCTATCCTGTAATTGAAAAAGCAGATGTTTCTAAAAAAGACAAAGATGAATCGGCTGGAGCAGTTGCGGTAGCAGAAGCCAATTATAATATATTTGCAGCGTGTAACTTTATTCTTCAGCGAGTAGCAGATAATTTGTATGAATACAACACAGATGGTCTAATATTTACACCCACATTATTTGGTGTAGGTGGAAATACTGTTTTGGAAGCAGGGCCTTTGAGAAAAATAAGATGGGATTATTCATTTAAATGGAAGCCACCAAAATATAATACTATAGACTTTCTGGTCTCCACAAAAAAAGGTGCAGATGGTCAAGACATTACAACGCCTATATTTGAAAATGGACTAAATGTTATGCAATCGACTCAATTTAATCAATACAAAACTCTCATTTTGCAGGTTGGATTTGATGAAAAGCGACATGGCTACATAAATCCATGCCAAGATATATTAGATGATAAAGTGCCAGAAGTATCCAATGAAGAAAATGAGGAGACTTACAAAAGAAAGCAATTCTTCCCTTCAGATCCATTTGATGTGAATGCAGGGCTTTGCAATATAATGCTTGAAACAGATGGAAGCGGCAATCCGCAAATGTTTACCGAAGAGCGTGAAGTAATAAATGATGAAACCGTTGTGGAGTTTCGTTATGACTTGACTAGAGAAGGCTTGTGGAAGTGGATCCCTTTGCGCGTCAGATACGACAAGACCACTGAATTCAGAAATGGCAAAATCAGCTGCAATGACTATGATACTGCAAACGACAATTGGTATTCAATTCATAACCCAATTAGTGAAAGAATGATTGCAACTGGTCAAGATATTCCCGAAGAAATATTATCAGATGAAATTTATTATAACCGTGTCACAAGCGAGAAGCAAACTATGGGTCTGAGAGATTTTCACAATTTGTTTGTCAAGAAAATTCTGATTCGAAATGTGTCTAGAAATGGAAATACATTAATTGATTTTGCTTGCGGGCAAGGCGGTGATCTGCCAAAATGGATTGCAGCAAATTTGTCATTTGTATTTGGCATTGATATTTCAAAGAACAATATCGAGAACCGTGTAAGTGGTGCATGTGCTCGTTATTTGTCATTTAGAAAAGATTTTCAAACGATGCCTTATGCCTTGTTTGTTGTTGGAAATAGTGCATTAAATGTGCGTTCAGGTAAAGCAATGGCAACAGACAAAGGAAATGCTATTACGCAAGCAGTCTTTGGACAAAATGCATTAGATAGCAATTTAGGACCAGCCGTTAAGAGACAATATGCAAAAGGTGAACCCGGATTTGACATATCATCATGTCAATTTGCGATCCACTATATGTTTGAAAATAAACACACCTTTTATAATTTTATGAGAAATATTGCGGAATGCACAAGAGAAGGTGGATATTTTATCGGCACTTGTTATGATGGCAAAACGATATTCAACAAGTTGAGAATGAAGCAGCAAGGAGAAGGAGATACAATATATCACAATGAGAGAAAAGTATGGTCTTTAACAAAAGATTATGATTCAGTTTCATATGAAAATAATATCACATCGCTTGGTTATAAAATTTCGGTATACCAAGAGTCGATTAATCAGACAATTCCGGAGTATTTAGTGAATTTTGATTTCTTGGTAGAGACCATGTCCAATTATGGGTTCCGATTACTTCCCAGAGATGATGCAAAAAAGATCGGCCTACCAGAGGGCAGCGGTTTATTCATTGAAATGTATAATAAAATGATGGATGAAATAAGAAAATATCCCAAGACAGAAAAAGAATATGGTATGGCTCCTGGGATGATGGATTATGAAAAGAGAATATCATTTCTAAATAGATACTTTGTCTTTCAAAAAATAGCAACTCGTAATGTAGAAAAACTAACAAAATCTATTTTAGAACAGTTGCCAGATGAAATCGAGTTTGAAGATAGACAAACAGAAAAAGCTCAGAAGGTAGTAGAAAAAGTTGATAAGGATTTAAAACCTAAGGTGAAAAATTTAAAGAAAAAACTTTTGTTGCAAGGACAAGACGTGGAACTTAATATTGAAGACGAAGATAAGGCTACAAAAAAGGAAGTAGAGGCAAAAGCTGTAGAAGTGGCAAAAGCTGTAGAAGTGGCAAAAGATGTAGAAGTGGATCGCCCTGTAGAGCATGTCTTAGAAACTATTGCTAGCAATAGCTCAGAGAAAAAGAAGAAGGCTAAGAAGACTAAGAAGGCTGAGGAAGAAACTAACCCTGCAGAAAAAAAGAAGACAACTAGAAAGAAAAAAGTATTAATAGGAGATATTAATGAAGAATAAATTTATAGTTTCTAGAATTAAAGTTGTTATAAAAAAGATATAAATAATTACAAGTATTATATAATAATAATGAACTATTACATATTACCAAAAAATAATTTAAAAATAGATATTTTTTTATTTCTGAATTCAGATCAAGTCAAACCTTTCATTTCATATAGTCTAATTTATCATTTAAATGATATATATGCAAATTTATTAAAATTGGAATATCAGATTGATTCTGATAAAAAGTTAATAGTTGAAACAACATATACCACAAGCGTATCACTTGATTATATAAACAAAATCGTAAATCCATTTGAATTTATACATACCAACGTGCCAGGAACTATTTTATCTGTTAGTAAAGTTAAGCCAGAATCCAGTCTATTTTTTGATTTAATGGAAATATTTCAGATTTGCAATATAACTGAATTTTTATCTGATATATCTAAAATAACTATTGCCAATTTTACACCCAACTTTAGTTCAACTAATTACTTGCTAAATATGTTGCGTGAAGAGAATGAAGATATTACCATTAATGAAGTATTTGATTTTAATATTTTGTGTGAAAAATACATTAAAAATACGGTAACAATTAAAATGGATTTAATGATTTTTGAATTTAAAGACGAAGATTACATAAACATAAACCAATATATCAAAAATGTTTTATTAACATTTTATATAATTGTAAAATATCAAGCTAACAATGGCACATGTATAATAAAATTCGATAATATTTTTTATAAAGTAATTATTGATGTTATTTTAATGCTAACCGGTATCTATAAAAAAGTTTATTTAATTAAACCATCTATTAGCAAAATCACCAAAGGTGAACGATATATTATTTGCAGTGAAATAGATTATGAATTGTTAGGTAGAACAAATTTATTTCACCAATTAGAAGAAAAAGTGAAAGATTTCTTTTTTCTAGAAAAGCAAATATATATACATTCTTTTTTGAAAAATGCAGTTCCATATTATTTTTTAAATAAAATAGAAGAATCTAATGCAGTAATTGGTCAGCAACAATTGGAGTCGTATGATCAAATAATTAATATTTTTAAAAATAAAAATAAGGAGGACAAAATTGAAAGTTTGAAACGAAATCACATACAAAAATGTATTCAATGGTGTGAGAAAAATCAAATTCCACACAATAAATTTACTGATAAAATAAATATATTTTTAAACACAAAGCGTGAAGAGAGTTTAAAATATCTGGAAGAGACATCCTTTTTCTGATATTGTTTAAGGCTGTGTAGAACCAATATAATTTCCTGCTGAATGTTGATATACACTAACAAAAGTATTAATATCTTGTCCTGTCTTTTTAGAGCATATCTTTTTATTTTGATGTTGTCCTTGAAAGAAGAATGGGTTTCCTGAATAAGTTGATGCTTGGCATGTAGGTGCTTTAAATTTGTAAATAAATGGTGTATTAACTGGCTGACCTCCGGCTATCTGCGCAGCCAAATTTGCACCCTTCAGCTTTCTAACTCCGGCTGCTGCCGTGCTAATGGTGTCTACATTGAGTTTCAAAATGCGAGTGCTGCTTGAAACCCCGCCTTGTTGTGCAAACTGTGGATTATTCGGTTTATAAAAAACTTGTGCACAACCCTTTGGATTGCTTGGTCCTGCTACAACTGATCCATTATAAGGGTTTGCTGCCAATTGATATAAATATTCAATTACTATTTTGTATTGTTCTGTAGTTAAAATGCCTTGCAATTGGCTAATGAATTGCTGAACGCTTGTTGAATTCAACAATGATAAATAGATAGGTTGGCTAATGTATCCAGCAGCTAACAAAGATTTAGATAATTCATTAATAAATGCAATTTCTACTGCCGTTTCAATGGTGAAATTTGGATTGCATTGGGCAACATAATAATTTACAATAGAAAGAGGATCTCCTGGTTTGGAATATTCAAGAATCTTTGCAGTAACAAAAGGATATTTGAGAAATAGATCCAAAATGGTCTGATCAATTGGACCACGAATAAAATTAAACTGACGTTGTTGAAATGTCTGGCAACGGTTATATAAATACATATCAGTTGTTTGATAATAATTTTTCTTTACATTAGTATTGGCACCTAACACACGTTTCCTGGCTTTTCTTTGCTGGTTGCAACATAACAGCGGATTGGTTACATTTGGTTCGGGTTTCTCTGTTAAATTATTAATAGGATACCAACCAGATACTCCACCAATACCCTCGCATGTGGTGCACGCATTGTCTATTTTGTTAGTTTCAGGAAACTCAGGATCATTTAATATACCTACATCATTATATTGATTGCTATTAAATGGTTGATTATCTTTTACTATAAAAGATCCAGGTGTATCAATTAGTTGTGAGATAAGACCAGTGCCACCATTTCCACCACCGAGCGACGATCCTAGAGAAGATTTTACAGCTCGATTAACATTATAATCAATCAAGCTTTGCTCAATATACTGAGCTGGATTTGAAGGGTCTGGAACCAAAACAGGGATTGGCACAGGAATAACCGTTCCTTTTCTGTAATGCTTGATGGGGCGTGGCAGACCAAACCCAGTGGGAAAAACGTTGCCAGGATCATTGTTAGTTAATGGCCTAATATGGGTGGATGTTACAGTAACTGGATTACTAAAAAGACCACGACCTTTCCATGTTTTATATCCACCTTGTGGTAATCTATTATTCCACGAATTCATACCTTGAGGATAAAATGCAGAAGACATTATAAATTATAAAAAGAAAATAAATGTTAGTATATATATAATAATGTTAATCAAATTACTAATAGTATTTTTTATATTTTTAATAGGATATCAACTATTTTTAGCGCTATTCAAAAAAAGTGATTTAATTGAAGGGCTAGAAAATGAAGAATATAAACCTTATAATAAAGATGATCCTAATAATGCTTTAATTTTGGCGCAACAAAATGCAGGAAATATAGAGGTTCTAAAAGGTCGTATTGATAAAATAGATGCATCGAAAGATGAAATGAGAAGCGAAATACAGAAGAAAATAAAAGATGAAATAGAACCAAAGTTTCTTTCTATGCAAACACAAATTGATGGATTAGTGCAACAACAAGCGGATTACGCAAATGATTTGATGGGCGATAAACCGCCACCACTTGAAGGAACTGAAGGATATGATGCGGATACTGCTATAGCAGATATGGAAGAGGAAGAAGAACCAGAATCAGAATCTGTAAATCTGTAAAATAAAATGTAAAGTGTAAATTACAATTAAAAATAAAAGATAAAAAAGATTTATATAAAGTAAATATATAACATAATGTCTAACATATATGAAGAATCAACAACCGCAGATGCAGACACTTCTTCATCTTCATTCTTAGGTCCATCTTATCCTTATTATCAATATATCTTAACACCGACAGAAATTGGTATGTCGGACAAAGGTTCTTTAAAGGCACTAGGAAAGGATGTGGATGGGTTGATTGCATACACAGAAGTGTTAGTTTCGGGCAAGTCAAAAGCATCTGCTACCGGAAAACCTTTAGGAAATAAATTTTTTCTAAAGACAGGGGGTAAATGCAGTAGTGAGTCTGAAGGAACTAATGGGGAAGAAACAGACAGATATATTTACATTGATAATGTGCCTAGTGGAAATATTCCATTTTTATCATCAGCTTCTGGTGTTAATTTTTCTACATTGTCGGGATTAATTCCAGGAACAATAAGTAATTTAAATGCATTTAATCCAGTTGGATTATTTCGAGCTTTTTTAGCTGGGCCCAAGCCTAAATGCCAAGAGATCACAATGGAAACAATTGACACATACAATAATAGGTCAACCGAAAGTCATTTTGTTTCTTTAGCGGATATTAGGATGATAACTGCATGTCAATTTCCTAATAAAGTGAATCCAGTAACAAATGTTAAATGTCGTGAAACATTTACTAGTATGGGGAAGTCAAATCAGCTAAATGCAAACGCATATGAATGTGTAGACTTTCATTTTAAAATACCGAATGATCCAATTGTTCAAGCTTATTTTGCATCATTAGGCGGACTAGGAATCTACTTAATGTATCGTCTAATGGTCAAGACAAATTTAGTTCCTGAACTTTAAAGCGCTTTTAAATAAATAACTTTTAAAATATATTATTTTTGAATTAATAATATATTACTTTTTATCTTTTATAATGATGTCTATGGTGTTTTCTGCAAGATTTCTTACAACACCTTCTTCTTTTCTTACAAGTTCGCCTTCGTCTTTTACCTCCAGAGGTCATCATGTAAGTAGGCTCTGCTACATTAGCGTCGGTTACAGGTGCAGCATTATAACCAAAAGCTGGATTTAGACCTCCTTTCATTTTCATTTGTCTAGATCTAGATCTTCGTCTGCCACCAAATCCAAGGAATGAAAACATACTCTTTTTTTCTTCTGGTGCTGGTTCTCCTGTTACTGGTGTTACTACTGGTGTTGTTGGTTGTTCTGAACTACTTCCAGTTAAATTACTTAAAAATCCTGACCCTTGAGTTTTAACTTCATCAACCTTGGTTAATAATGTAGCTTGTGCATCACCTAAAGCACCTTCTGCCGTAGTTAATAGTTGATCTGTTTTTCCTTTTAAACCTTCCATGGTTTCAGATGCTTTATTTGTATAATAATCTATGGTTTCTTCTTCGTCTTCTTGAATAGGTTGAGGTTGAATAGGTTGAGGTTGAATAGGTTGAGGTTGAATAGGTTGAGG
>Ga0164292_10002449_pt1 | contig 15124 bp, 5 predicted proteins | sample GEODES117metaG_FD_111486 | JGI IMG/M metagenome (GOLD analysis project Ga0164292, IMG submission 111486) | Eutrophic lake water microbial communities from Lake Mendota, Wisconsin, USA - GEODES117 metaG | ecosystem: Environmental > Aquatic > Freshwater > Lake | place: USA: Lake Mendota, Wisconsin... | reverse complement strand
ATCGCCGCAACGGTGCAGCGACTTATCAACTAACCAATTGGTTCGAAGCTGCGAATTGGTCGCACGCCAAACTGCAACGACTTAGACCAGTTGTCGTTTCCATTGTCAACAAAGTGCCATGACCGTGCATAGAAGTTCTGAGAACCATCTTCCGAGGAACTCCAGTAGGCATGAGTACTTCGGCTGTTTCCCACCTCGGTCATCAAATTAAATCCGCCAATCATTGTGCGCTGCGAATACATCTCCTGAAGCTCACCAAGCGACGGCAGATACCAGTCATATAAACCCCCACCGCTATATGCGCGAGCAACGTTACCCGCACCCGACGTGCACTTACCCGCAGCAACCATGGCATTGGTATTTGCTGAACCACTGCCGATAGTCAGCAACTGTGGCGCAACACCCGATGAACCCAGTTGTTGATTTGTTATTGAACACCATGGAGCCAACGTGTCTGTTGCCGAGCCGTTCCAACCCGACACTGCGGATTCAAAATACTTGGTGGTGGTGTTCGCGCCAGCTGATGGCGTCATGAAGATTTTCCCACCACCAGGGCCGGTGTCTCCCACCTGATACACGAGTGAAAATGAAATCTGGGAAGAAGATGCAGAGAGGTATGACGAATCTGCCGCGATGGAAACACTAAGGCGGCAGGTTCCAGCGGCAACAAAGGCCACCACACCAGAAGAAGCATTCACGCTACATACTGTTGGCGAACCGCTTGTATACGTTTTTGCGCCGCCGCCCAACGCTGTCGAAGTAACAGATGGAGCAGTAGCCGCCATTCGGTAGCTCGACACAAAAGAGCCACTATCAATAGCGATCGATTGACTTTGCAAAGCGATCGTCGTAAAGGCCCTTACAGGACGCACGTAGTACGTTTGGTATTTGGCTTGGTTGGACTGAGTGCCATTAGAGAAATTCTGGTACCACGTTTCTAAGGAGTAAACCTCAGAAGAACTCCAATAGGAGTTAGTCGCAATACCACCAACTGTGGCTCTGTTGATGTACAACTGGTTCAATTCGTCTTTTGATGGCAAATACCAATCTGAAAGATTGTTCGGCCCGCGATACGCGCGTGCAATCGTTCCCGCCCTGTTTGCGGTAGAACTTTGTGCGACCATCGCTACGGTGTTCTTGTAACCGCTACCCACTGCTGTGCCTCGCGCATTCACACCAATCTCACCCGTCGTGTTGCCGGACCAGGCATAACTTGCATCTGTCCATGCACTTGTTCCTGATGTCGGTGCGGCTTCCAAATATTTGCACGTTGACGAGAGTGTCGACCCACAAGCAAAAGTGCCTGATGCTTGAACATAAAACACGATGCCGCCGCCCGGCCCCGTGTCACCGACAATGCACGCACCACCCATGGCACACGTGGCGGTTGTGACGGTGAACGTTGCATCGATGTAGCCCGTGAGATAGTTGCTGGTGGACGCTGCTGTTGCACGAACCACACAATTGCCTGCCGTCGTAAAAGTCAGCACTCTTGTAGAGGAATCAATGGTGCAACCCGTTGCACCTGCAGACTGCACCGCGTAGCTGATGGCACCATCACCAGAAGATGACGCAGCCAACAGGGTGTTTGGTGATTGTGCGGTGGTGAGCGCAGTGGTTGGTGACCATGTCACGGTTTGGGTTGACAACGTTGGTGTTGTCGTTGTCGTTGGTGGAACCGTCGTCGTCGTGGTCGTGGTCGTGGTCGTTGAACTAGTCGTAGTCGTTGGCGGAACCGTTGTGGTCGTTGTGGTCGTGGTCGTTGAACTAGTCGTGGTCGTTGAACTAGTCGTAGTCGTTGGCGGAACCGTTGTGGTCGTTGTGGTTGTCGGTGGAATTGTGGTTGTGGTTGTTGTCGGTGGAATTGTGGTTGTGGTTGTTGTCGCAACCAACTCAACCGGTAATGCCGCTACCGATTGGGCCAGCACCGTCGGCAGCTCTGACTCCGTTGAGCGTAGGTCTACCGTGCCCTCAGCCTCGGTTTGCACCGTAAATGCAGCGTCCCCAGACGAGGCGTTTCCATTGGTCACAACTCGTATTTGGCGATTCTCTTCACTGACAGTCAGGTTGATCTCTGCGCCGCTTTTCGATTCGGCATACAAGTCCAATTCATTACCCGAAACCGTGATCTCCGAGTTTTCTCCCGTCACCTGAGCAACCAAGTCGTTATTAGCCACGGTCAGCGTTGCACCACTATCCGTGCTGGTTATCGCAGTTTCCGATATTTCAACCGATGTGTCAGTTGCTTCCAAGGTTTCAATTTGGGTAATGACTTCGGCTCCAACCACAAATGCCGACACAATTCCTTTTGGCTTAAAGGTGAAGTTGCCTTCTGCCAGTGAAACTACATATTCAAATGCTGCGCTTCCATCATTTTCAGCACTCTTAATTACACGCGCATTAATTCCTTCTACTGCGTTGCCATTCGATGGTGAATACACACCATTCGCATTTGTAATAGTCCAGTTCTTGTCGACCGAACGCAACACCATGACCGAGTTCTTCACTTTTGTTTCCGTCTTACAAAAGGGACACATCGATTGCTGTCGGGCATCTAATGAATTGAGGTCGATGTCACCTTTGCCACCCGTCCAGGCCTTAGGGTCATTTTCTGGGTCTGCGCCCGAAAATGAAAACTTCCATGAATTGTTTGCGACATCAATATCAACAAATCGTTCCTTGCCAGGCCAGTTGGAGTCGTACACGAGGACCCGCATCACACCATTGTCAAGCGGATTGATTGCATACGGCAGCACAGCATGTCCGCCGTTGTCGCTATAGACACCCATGGAGAACTTTGGCGAACCTGATTGCAAACCATCAGCAATTGCATTCACTAATTCGGCAAGTGATTTCTTGGCCCACTCATCTCGTTCGTCAACAACTTCTTGAAAAAACTGAGTAGAGAACTGTTGAAAAATCCGATGCACTACTTCAGCGTCATTATCGAGCTCGCTGGTTACAGGTGCTTCACTTTTCACGAACCTCCGAGATGACTCAACCACCATTCCTTCGCAGTGACCAGACATACGTGCTTGATTGACCATTCGCGCCCACGCAGCAGCTTCAGCTATGGGGCTACATGGTTCAACTACCCCATCTGCACATGCCTCCGCACCAAACATTGCGAAAAGATCCTGAGCATCAAAGGATTCATCTGTTGATGATCCCGGAAAATTTGCGAATGCAAATCCGTTTTCCAGTGGTCGCAATTTTCCGTCGATTGGCGCAGAAATGTCGACAGAAACGGCTGATCCACTGCATGAACTCACTACTGCTGCCAAAGCAAAAAGGCGCCAAATGTGCTTCATCTAAGTCCAGTTTTCAGAATAAATATGGGTTCAATCTGAATTAGACTCTATCCTAGGAAGAGCAATTCATATCTAACTTGGGGGTTAGAAAGTGGCCGAAAATCCAGGGAACATTGTTTCTATTGATGGTCGCGACCATCGTCCTTGGGCGGTCATTTCGCGCGAAAAACTCCTACAAGCTGCAGTGTCAGAAATTGCGGAACGCGGTTATGAGAAAGCACGACTTGTGGACATCGCCGCAAAGGCCAACCTTACAGTTGGCTCGGTTTACACCTGGTATAAAAACAAGACCGACCTATTCAATGCTGCAATTGAATATGCGCTGGCCCAACAACAAGAAGCAAACTTGAAGTATCTAACCACGAGCAACGATGATCGCATCACGATGAGTGCTGATGCACACTGGACACTTCTCATTGCCGCACTTGCCCCCCGAAACTCCGCTGTAGACAGGGGGGCAACCGAAAGCCAGAAGATGCTGCTTGAAGCATTAATGGCTTCGTGGCGCAACGAAGAAGCTCAGAGTCAAATTGAGCCTCAAATTGCAGCACTTCTCGCACAGTACGTCGAAGTACTAGATGCTGCAGTAGAAGCTGGAGACCTAGACAGTGCGTTCGACCTTCAGATTCTTGCTCGCCTCTTCCTCGCGTTCCCAATTGGTTTGTCGTTGCTAACACTGTCGGGGCTTCCAGACCCCAACATGCAAAACATGCTTGTATTTTTCGAACGCTTTGCCGAAGTTCTCAAACCCCGCGAATAAGGATTAGCCACCAGCTCCAGCTGCTGGTGGTGCCGTCGCAACCGGACCAGTCGTTGCTGGTGGTGCCGTCGCAACCGGACCAGTCGTTGCTGGTGGTGCCGTCGCAACCGGACCAGTCGTGGCTGGTGGTGCCGTGGCAACCGGAGCCGTGTACACAACAGGAGCGACACATGAGCCCGTTGCTGTACGAGTCCACGTTGCTGGGAATCCATCTTCAGCGCAGGACCGCGTTGAAATTGCTGTGCTCGGCATTGTTGGTGCCGTCGATGTAGCGAAAGGAGTACACACCAACGTGGCAGTTCCACCAGCGTATTGATACGTGCCTGCCATGCCGCTTATTGAACACGCCGCTCCAAATTGAATTGAAGTATTGATTGCACCCGCTCCCGTGGCTGGTGCCGTTGCGACCGGAGCTGTAAACATAATCGGTGCAATACACGTACCCGTTGCTGTACGAGTCCACGCTGCAGGAAAACCATCTTCAGCACATGACCGTGTAGACACAGCCGTACTTGGCAATGTTGCTGCTGTTGATGTTGCGTATGGAGTGCACACCAATGTGGCCGTTCCTCCGGCGTACTGGTATGAGCCCGCCATGCCGCTTATTGAACATGCTGCCCCAAATTGAATTGAGGTCGTTATTGACCCAGCTCCAGTAGCCGGTGCCGTTGCTACGGGAGCAGTTGCAACCGGCGCAGATGCAAAGATTGGCGCAATACATGAGCCCGATGCTGTCTGTGTCCACGTTGCTGGGAAACCACGAGAAACACACGACGAAAAGTTTGTTGTCGAAGCCGCAGAGCCCGCGAAAGGAACACAAATAATGGTTGCTGAACCATTGAGATAACCCCAGGTTCCGGGAACTCCACCTTGCGAACATGCTCCACCTACCGCGGTTGCCGTGGCACCAGTAGCAACAGCAACAACAGGTGCCGAACATGAACCACTTGCATTCATTACCCAAAACGACGGGAACCCGCGTGATGCACACGAGCCGAAGGCCGTTGACGCAGCAGTTGCGGCTGTCATTACTGGAGCAATGCATGTACCCGTTGCCGTCATTGTCCACGCTGCAGGGAAACCCATTGTGCTGCACGATTGAAAGGCAGTATTTGCAATCGATGTAGCTGCAGTGGAAACGGCGAGTGCCATCGAGGTGGCGTTGGAACACGTAAGCGTTGCAGTGCCATTTAGATACGTCCAGGTTCCGGTAACTCCATTTTCAGAACAGGCCATACCTGGAGAACGTGAATAGGTTGCAGCCAAGATTGGTGCAACACATGTTGAACCAGATGGTGAAAACACCCATGCAACAGGAAACTCGGGCAATGTGCATGCAGTGCCTGCACGATTCAGCGCACTCGATGCAGTGCGTGACTGACACACCACGGAAGCACCTGAATATTCCCACGTACCTACGATTCCGTATTCAGAGCACGCGGTTCCAAGCCGCGCAGAAACGTTCATCACATTTGCTGCAGTTGCAACGGTTGGCATACATGTCACAGAACCTGAGGCACCAAATCGTGTCCACGTTCCTGTTACTCCATTTTCAGAACATGCTGTACCAACTGCGTTTTGCGAAGACGTTGATGCAGAAATTGTCAACACCGGTGCCGTGCAACCACTTGCGCCGGGCTGAATAATCCAGTTACTCGGGAAACCTGGCAAATCGCATGCGCGCGAACCCGTCGGATTACTGACGATCAAACCTGTAGGTGGGGTGTACGGAATGTCTGCCTGATACAACGGGTTTGCCAAGTTGCGTGAATCAAGCGATGACAAACCAACGCGCACTACCGCTGACTGCAACGCAGGTGGCAAGTCAGAAACAACGGTATTTAGACCAACCGAACCAACTGAGTTGGTTACGGTTTCTGCACCACCACGTGCAACTTCGCGTACCACAGTTTGGTTGTTTGCAGTTTGCGCTGTGACCACAAATTGTGTGTCAGTAGTTCCGCCCGTGACTGCACGAGCATTTACTTGTGGTTGTTCGCTGTTGACAACAACTGAATATTGCTCTCCGCTTGCAGAGGTAATCGAAACATTCAATTCCTGTGCACTCAGGTCAATTGTATTGTTTCCACCAGCAGTCGAGGCAACCAAGTTGTCGCTTGCAACTGTCAAAGTCACATTCGGGTCGTTTACAGAAATCTGAGAATTAGAAATTTCCACTGGCGCACTGTTCTGCTCAGTAGAAAGCACCTGCACGATTGCATTGTCTTGCACAATAAACGCACTGGTTTGGTCTGGCATATCCAGCGTCATGTCACTTGAATCGACAAACACCACATACTCAAGTGCAATCTCGTCTGAAGTCGCGCCTCGCAATGGACGAGCATCGATGCCGTCCACTTGATTGCCATCTTTTGGCGAGAATGAACCGTTCTTCGTTGTTACTGTCCATTCGGCGTCTGTGGACTTAATCACCAACATGGTGTTCTTCACTTTGTTGTCCGAACCACAGAATGGGCACGTTGCTGAAGCACGTGACTCTAACGATGTGAGGTCAATCCAACCCTCGCCGCCTGTCCATGCTTTTGCGTCCTTTGCCGGGTCTTTCCCTGCGAATGAAAAACGCCACTGCTTCTTTGCTAAGTCAATTTCGACATAACGGTTTTTGCCTGGCCAGTTGGAGTCGTACACCTGCACGTTGGCATGGTCTTTATCAATGAATTCAATGGCGTATGGCAGCACAGCATGTCCGCCCTTTTCGGTATACAAGCCCATGGAATACTGAGCCGAACCGGTCTTAAACGATTCAACGAGAGCATTGGTGATTTCACGCAATGACTTCTTTGCCCATTCGTCGGTTTCTGCTTGTGCTTCGGGAAGAAACTGCGTTGCGAACGCGCGGTAAATGCCATGCGTAATTTCACCTTCGTTTGGCAAGTCCACAGTCTTTGGACTTACTGCGGATGCAAAACGCACTGCCGCCTGTACAACCAAACCCTCGCAGTGGCCCGATGCTCGCGCTTGGTTCACCATGCGCGCCCACGCTGCTGCTTCTGCTGTTGGAATACAAGGGTCGGCCTTTTCTCCAACGCACACACCATTTCCAAACATGGTTACCAGGTCGTTCACATCAAACGTTTCAACTGAGACCGAACTTGGGAAGTTTGGAAATGAAAATCCATCTGAAAGTGGACGCATGGTGGTGGCAATGGATTCGGCTTTCACTTCTTCGCTGCCGCTAATTACAAAAATGGTTCCAGCTACTGCAATTACCGCAACAACTGCACCAATCTGTTTGGCCCCAATTCCATATCGTGTGACAACTACGAATGCTCCGGCACCGATCAGAGCGATGAGCAATACGAACAACACATATTTGCCAAGACCAGACCCTCCGCTATCTTCAGGACTTAAGTCAGCAATGTTGATTTGTGCATGTTCCAAGCCAATTGACAACGGAACTGGGTCGCCTACTGCCGGCTTAACCATCACGTCAATAACAGAGTCAGAGCCACCAATATTGAGCTTCGTTGCGTCCGCTTTAGGATCAAGTTTCGTCCACTCTTGCGTGCCAGATTGAAGAAACACTTCAGCGTTCGCCAACTGCGCTGCAGTCAGAATTTGATCAAGGTCCCCTGCATCAAACGTAAGGCTCGACGTTCCCTCTTGAATTTGAATTGTGCCAAGCGAACCGATTGCATCAGCAATTACCGAAGGTGCTTCGGTCTGTGCCTCGGCTATGTCTACAGCAGCGCCTTCGGCGGTGAACAACCACGACAACGAGAGCACGCCTTGCTGGCCTGTAGCTCCGTAATAACCACAACCATCCGAAGCAATAGACACTCGCTGGCCAGCCTCGACTGCAACAATCGCTACTGCATTTTCTCCACTCTCATCGTCACCGAATCCAATTTGCTTAAGCCCAACTAGCGACGAACCGGAATACACCGCGAGCATGTTGTCAAAGGTGGTTCCAGCTGAGTCGAGTCGCAATGAACCTGCTGATACTGCCGTAAAACTGAACCACGCGGAGCCATATGGGCCGTAGCAACCATGGTCTGGTTCACCACCTTCAATAGTTGTTCCACCAGTGTTCAGTGAAAGCGAACCCTTTACACCCTCAAGCGCACGCGCTGCAGAGAAGTCGTCATTCGTTGGAGCGCTTCCCGCAAGAACTTCAATTGGAAGTGAAGCGACAATAGGTTGATCAGTAGAAGCACAGGTGTTCTTTGCCACCACTGTGTACGCACCAGAAAAATGGGGAATGAGTTTTCCTGCAGCGCCATACGACACTGCGTCCACCATGTCTGCACCGTTGTGCTTGCGCACCAACGTGTACTCCCACCACGCAGGGTTTTGAATCTCTTCGCAATCTGCTGCAGCAGTCGCAATGAGCACTTGGCCGATAAGCGGATTCTCGGTGCCAAGAATGATCGCCCCTGGCAAAGTCTCTTTTGGTTCTTCCTCTGCCGCAGTTACTGAAAACTCTGCCACGTTGTCTGCGGAATCCAGGTTCCAAGAGCCTTCGCTCAACACCGTGTCGCCCGCTAACGCAACGTATTGAAACGTGCGCCCTTCACCAAGCTCTGCTGTTCCAGCATTTCCTTCTGCATCAATCCACTCGCCAGTTGCATCGACACCAATACGCACTCGCGTTACTTGGTCACAAAACTCCACGGTTACCGATGTTCCATTATCAGTAACAGCAATCGCACACGCCAAAGCTGAATCATCTTCAACTGGTGGAACCAGCGTTTCGGTTGGCGCGCTTTCTACTTCCGAGCACAGTGGCCGCGCATTGGCAGCGTCGAGTGCAACCTGGGCATCTACAACTTCGGCATCAACTTCTGCCTGCTCAGCAACAACTGCAGCGTCCTTTTCTTCTTGAGTGTTAAAACACTCAATGGCCGCATTGCGTACTCGCCCACTAGACGAATCGCCACCACCGCAACTTGCAAGAAGGAACGTGAGTAGGACCGCAGCCCCTATATGTTTCCGGGCCCTACTCATGTTCTTGCTCCTTGAAAAATGTTTGATTAGTTCGCTTTGCGTCGACGAACGAGAGTAGTTCCTGCACCGGCAATGACGAGCACTCCCAGTCCAAGAACGATCAACAACAAGAGATTGGATCCACTCTCTGAAGAACTAGATCCAGTTTTGCTATCGATTGCAGCCTGAACGCTGGCTGGAATTTGTGCAATCTTGCTACTCAGACTGACCACTTGAGATCCATCAGCAGAGACAACGGTTGCTGTAATTGCTTCAGCATTTACCCCGATCGGAATCATTGCCTTCTTTTGGCCTTTACGCATGGTTACCGAGTCGCCACCAGCACTAATAGTGATTGTTCCATCAGCTATTCCAGCGTTTGTAAACATGGCGTCAATACACGATGTATCGCACACCATGGTGTTTACACCATCAGATATTGATGTGCTCACAGAACCATCAACGCTCAATTGTGCATCTGGAAGTTTCACCTGTTCCACAGAGGCTGGAATTGTTGGACTCTCGTCAGCAACTACTTCCACCTTAGGAATTTCAGCGGCCACAATAGAACCAAAGCCAAACTTCACCTCATAGGTGTCTGTTGATGGACTTTCTCCTTCCCATGGACCACAGCAATCCATTACTGCAAGTGTGTACACACCTTCTTCTAGATAAACATCGAATTGACTTGCATAATGGTTCGTCGTTACTTCAGTACGAATCCCATTCGCCGTGCTTTCCGAGTATTGCTCTCCATCATCATCATCACTAACTACTTCCTCATCATTACTATCAAGCAGTACTAGGTAGGAATCCGGGCATTCATCATCATCATCTGTTTCAATGTCTCCGTCAGGGTTTGTGCAACCCTCCTCAGAAAGCAGTACATCATCTTCTGGATCTGTCGCGTCATAAACCCAAGTGACTGTTTCGTTGATTACCGTATTTGCCCAGAACCATGCACCGCCTGCTGGAACCACAATTTCAAACGTGGTGTCCGGCGAAGCAGAGGCTGATGCAAGATCCCATGTGATTGATCCCTCGGTTAATTCAACACTTGAGCCAAGAGTGATTGTGCCACCTTCGTTGTCATCGTCTTCAACATAGACCGTGTACGTGCCTGGCTCAAGCTCCATTTCAATAAGGCTTGCCGAACAGTTTCCAGCACCACGACCACTATTGTCATCACTTTCATCAACACCATTTGACCCAATAATGTCGAGTTCAGGATCAACGAATCCATCCCCTTCTTCATCATCTTCTGACGGCAAACACGTTTGACCCGCAGTTGCTGTCAGCGTGACAGTCTGGGTTTCTGTAATCGTTAACGCATACATTGTTTCTGAACCGTCAGACTTATACGAGTACGGCAGGGTTGGGAACTCCAATTCATTAGCAACTATTTCAATATTTGACGTCCATGTCACCACATCAGAGTTGTCTTCGATTTCAATGAAGTATTCACCTGGAGCGAGGTCCCACATTGAGTATCCAGTGCACGAATTTTCGTCACATGAATCTGACTCAAAGTCATCTGCATCATCAATATCAACATCAAAGTCATCAGTGCTTTCAAACTTTACATACACAGGCTCCTCTAGACCTTCTGGAACCGTAAATGAATAATCCTGAATCTGCAGATCTGATTGACCGTTAAATGGCAATGAATCCCAATCTGCAAAGTCCATTTCAGCTTCTTCTGAACAAACACCTGCAGTATCTTCTGGCACCTCAAAGGAGATCGGAACATTTTGTTCACGCTCATTGTTGTAGCCCTCAAAGAAAGTCTGTTCACCATTAACTAAGTAAAAGTTGAACCAGAATTGTTGACCATCAGCAACCGTGTGCGACCCACTTGATGAACATTCCACTAACGGATACAAACCAGGGTTGCTTATGTCTTCGATAGCTACGTTGAAAAGCTCACCATTCGGGCAATCCCACGAAATTCCGGTTGAGGTAAGCGTTGCAGTGCAACCATCAGTTGAGTTTTCTTCTTCTACGCCGCCATAGGAAACAATGTATGAAACTGGAATTACGATTGGATTGTCAGCACTTAGTGCGGCTACATCCCATATGCCGTAAGTAAGAACTGTTTCTGTGCCGTCTTCAGCGGTGTTTACAAGTGTCCAACTTCCACCCCAGTCCAAGCGAACATCTCCATCTGCACAGTCATCTGAGACACTTGAATCAATAGTTGCTGTAGCCGTGCACGTAACTTCTGTTGAGGTTTCTCCCTCGCCACTAACCACTCCATACGAAATTGGAATCAAAATTGGTTGTTCAGGAGTCAATGTTGAAAAGTCAACAACGCCTTGTGCAAGTACTGCTGAAGAGTCGTCCATTGCTGCACCATCTTTAGCGAGAATCCAAATGTCGGAGTCGTTACCACGACGTGATGTGAATAACCAGCCGTCCGGACAGTCATCTGTTACTCGCACATCAACACCAGGTTCTCCAGTAATGGTTCCGGTGCATTCAACTGTCGTCACGACACCTTCTGCTTCACAAAGTGGCTGGGCTTCAGCTGCTTCCAAGTCCATCTGTGCTTGTTGCTGTTCTGGTGTGAGAACCACTTCGCCACCATCTTCTGCAGGAGGAACTGTTGTGTCGCCGCTCGATGCAGCACGAACTGCAGGGCGTCGATATCCGCCACCGAAGGCTCCTTCTTCAACAGTTGTTGATGTTTCCTCTTCAACAGATGTAGGGGTTTCTTCATCTACCGAAGTTGGTGTTTCCTCTGGCGATTCTTCAGGTGTCTCATCTGTGGGAGCACCACCAAACGAAGCATCAAATGCTTCTTGCGCTCTTTGAACTGCGGCATCTTTTTCTGCCTGATCGATATAGCACAGCGCACTGTTTTTGGTGCGTGAACTGGAGTCACCGCCTCCACATGAGGCAAGGAGCATTACGGCTGCAATTACTGTTGCAGCGATTCGATTGTGACGTTTCATGTGATGTCCTTTGGTTTACTTAGAAATAGAGACTGTTTGCTTACGACGAATAACGAAAAACACTGCACCAAGAACTGGGATCAACAGCAACAGATACAGGAGGTTAAATCCAGAATCGTTTGGTGAGGCTGAGGTCATTGATTCAAATGCGCTTTGCTCGGTTGCTGACAACTGATCAATTTGGCTACTCAAGTTGACCACCTGCGTACCATCAGCAGACGTTGCAGTGACTGAGATTTTGTCTGCATTTTTATCTATCGGAATCAATACCCCGCGTTGACCTTTCTTTACCGTCACGGATTCATTGCCCGCACTAATTGCGATAGATCCTTCAGTAATGCCGGCCTTTGCAAAGAGGTCATCAATACAAGCTGTATCGCAGACCAACTCATCGACCGACGACGCAACAGCAGTGCTAATCCGCCCATCGCTTGTCATTGCGTTTGTTGACAAACCAGCAGACGAGGAGCTCGTTGGAATTTCTGGATTATCAATAGGTTTCACATCGATTTCTATTGCATCCGATAGCGAACTTGAAACAAACCCATACTTCAAGGTAAATTCGCCCATATCTTCCTGGCCACCTACTTCACCCCATGCATGAAGCGTGTACGCGCCTTCAGGGAAAAAGACCTCCATTGATCTGCCCCAACTATTGATATAACTTTCTAGCCAATTTCCATCCACCTGAGTCACTTCTGTGTACTCATCATTTTCGGATTCGTACTCTTCCGACACACCTAGTACTTCCAAATTGAGCAATACGCAATTACTACTGTCACTAGTTGAATTATCACCATCAGGATTCGCGCATCCTCCGCTATCAATCTGATTCTTTAAATCGGGATCAGAATAGGTGTACGTTTCCAGTTGATTGGTAAACACTTCAGCCCTAAACCATGCACCGCCTGCGGGGACGTTGAACTCAATTGCTGTAGAACCGGATACATCAATGGTCTCTTGATCCCAGTTGATGCTCGGCAGTTGCAGTTCAACGCTCGATCCAAGCACCACTGCAAAACCTTCAACGTCATCGTCCTCGACGGTAACGCCGTATGTGCCAGGTTCAAGCTCTTCGCTTATCAATGCCGCAGAGCAATTGCCAACACCTCGACCACTATTGTCATCAGATTCATCAAATCCAGGGCCTTCAAGATCTAGCTCTGGGTCTGCAAAACCATTTCCTCCTGCATCATCTTCACCGACTGCACAGGTCTGACCCGATGTAGCCGTAAGAGTGACCAATTGGGATTCCTCAAGAATAAACACAAACGTTTGCTTAGAGCCGTCTGTGGAATAAGTAAACGGCAACGTTGGAAAATCGCTTGGCACAGCGGAAACCTCGACATTCGCTGTCCACATCACTACTTCACTATTTTCGTGAATTCTGAATTCATAATCACCTGGTTCAAGATCCCATTTTGAAGTCCCAACAAACTCGGTGCAGTCAGGCCCTACACATGGTCCGCTCTCAAAATCATCAATATCACTCATTTCAACATTAAATTCATCAGAGCTTTCAAATCTGACCAAGACCGAGCCTTCAAACCCGTCCGGAACAGTGAATGAATAGGTTTCGACCTGAAGTTGAGCATCTGATTGACCGCTAAATGGCAATGAATCCCAGTCAATTTCCTCAGCATCAGTTTCTTCTACACAGACACCTTCAGTATCTTCTGGAACAGTGAACGGAATTTCAGTATTCAACTGGAATTCGGTATTCAAGCCAGCCAAGAATCTTGGCTTGTCAGCATGATGAAAAATAGAGAAATAAAACTCCTGGCCGTCCGCAGTACTCCAAGAACCCTCTGACGAACAAGACTCCACCAGCCACGAATTGTCATCAAAACTGTCATCAAAACTGGACTGCACAAGTTCGCCATTTGGGCAATTCCAGGAAACGCCTGTTGTAGTAACAATCACAAAGCACTGACCGTTCGACGCTGCTTCTTCGCCACCAGAATTTGCTTCGTAAGAAATCTCAAGCGTGTACGGCACATCAGCACCAGCTTCATCCGCGAGTTCAGTGACGAGAATTTCACCTTGAGCAAAAACATTCTCAGTTCCATTTTCAATCAATTGCCATGTGACGAAACCACCCTCATTTCCAGCGTCAGTTAGAGAGATTGCAACATCACCTTGCTCACAATCATCAGTCACCTGCTCGCCAGTGATAGTGGCGGTACATGTAACTTGGCCAGCAGATTCGGGGCCTTCTTCACACAACGGCTGTGACTCTGCTGCTTCCAGATCCAACTGAGCCTGTTGTTGTTCAGGGGTAAGCACACCTTCTTCAGCAACTTCCTCGGTAATTGTTGTTGCGGTGTCACCGTCTGTTGCCGTACGTAAAGCAGGACGGCGATATCCGCCACCAAAGGTTTCTTCTAGTTCGGGTGAGGAATCATCGGTGATGACAGGAACATCTTCCTCGGGTGTTTCCTCGGGTGTTTCCTCGGGTGTTTCCTCGGGTGTTTCCTCTGGCGATTCTTCAGGTGTCTCATCTACAACTTCCTCGGATGGCGCATTTCCCATTGCCGCATTAAACGCTGCCAGCGCTAGCTCAACAGCCGCGACTTTTGCTTCTTGTGTTTCGTAACACAGTGCGCTGTTCTTAGTGCGACCGCTCGAGTCACCACCACCGCACGAGGCAAGGAGAAGGGCAACTACTGAAATTGCTGAAAGTAAACGGACTTTGCGGCTCATAGGAGACCTCACATTAAAATTGAGTTTAGGCTCAGCAGACTAAATCCAAATTCAGTCTTTGTCAACCACCTGTGACCTTTATTCACCTAGTGTTTGCCTATGGACAGCTTGGTCGAAATGCTGAAAACAGCCATACTGGCGGCAAACGCTGCAGACACGGTGAGCCTGGCAGGGTTTGAAAACCGCGATTTCACGGTTTCCCGTAAGGCGGACAACAGCGAAGTCACCGAAATTGACCGAAATACCGAGACGGCGATTACCTCAGTCCTGCGTGACGCCTTCCCCGACTTTGGTATTTATGGCGAAGAACACGGAACCAGCGGGCCAACCGACGCAGAGTTCGTGTGGGTCATTGACCCCATCGACGGCACCACCAATTTCGTGCGCGGCGTACCTGTTTGGGGTTCGCTCATTGCACTCGTGCATAACGACGTGCCCGTACTTGGCGT
>Ga0164292_10002448_pt1 | contig 15129 bp, 10 predicted proteins | sample GEODES117metaG_FD_111486 | JGI IMG/M metagenome (GOLD analysis project Ga0164292, IMG submission 111486) | Eutrophic lake water microbial communities from Lake Mendota, Wisconsin, USA - GEODES117 metaG | ecosystem: Environmental > Aquatic > Freshwater > Lake | place: USA: Lake Mendota... | reverse complement strand
CGCAAGCCGCATGGATGTGGATCTAAGCTCACCAAATAACGCCGGCACCACCATCCCTTTAGTTGTTGCCAACATGACCGCAATCTCTGGCCGAAGAATGGCTGAGACTGTTGCCCGACGCGGCGGCATGGCAGTTATTCCGCAAGATATCCCACTTGAGATTGTCGCTGATGTAATCAAATGGGTTAAATCTCGCCACCTAATCTTTGATACACCCGTAACTTTAAAGCCAACTGAAACAGTTGCAGATGCAATTGATCTAATTACTAAACGTGCTCATGGCGCCTTAATTGTTGTTGAAAATGATGCCCCAATTGGAATCATCACTGAAGCAGATTGCGAAAATGTTGATCGCTTCACCCAACTGCAACAAATTATGTCCCGTGATTTAATAACTTTAAATGATGGTGTAACACCTCGCGAGGCATTTGAGTACTTAACCCAAAAGGGCCGAAAGCTTGCCCCAGTAATTAACAAGAGCGGCAAACTGGTTGGAATCATCACCCGCACCGGCGCCCTTCGTGCCACCATGTACAAACCATCAGTTGATGCCAACAATAAGTTAAGGGTTGCTGCAGCTGTTGGAATTAATGGCGATGTTGCAGCAAAAGCAAAATTTTTAATCGAGGCCGGAGCCGACGTGCTAGTTGTCGACACCGCACACGGTCACCAAAAAAAGATGATTGAAGCACTTAAAGTAATCAGAGCATTAAATCCAAAGATTCCATTAGTCGCCGGAAATGTTGTAACTGCTGAAGGCACAAAACAATTAATTGAAGCAGGCGCAGACATCATTAAAGTTGGCGTTGGTCCGGGTGCGATGTGCACTACCCGTATGCAAACTGGTGTTGGTCGCCCACAATTCTCCGCAGTTCTTGAGTGCGCAACCGAAGCCAAAAAACATGGCAAAACAATTTGGGCAGATGGCGGCGTTCGCCACCCACGCGATGTTGCACTAGCACTCGCTGCAGGCGCCGCTCAAGTAATGATCGGCTCTTGGTTTGCTGGCACATATGAGTCCCCTAGTGATCTACGCAAAGATAATGATGGACGTTTGTATAAAGAATCTTTTGGTATGGCTTCTGCCCGCGCAGTTGCTGCTCGCACTGCAACAGAGGACGCATTTGATCGCGCACGTAAATCATTATTTGAAGAGGGAATCTCAACCTCAAGAATGTATATAAACCCAACTCGTCCTGGTGTTGAAGATTTAATTGATGAAATTATCGCTGGCCTGCGCTCATCCTGCACATACTCTGGCGCCAACTCATTAGCCCAATTCCGCGAGAAAGCAGTGATTGGAATTCAATCAGCAGCTGGTTACGCCGAAGGCCGCCCGCTATTTACTTCTTGGAAGAACTAAACCGATTCCTGCTTTTTAATATCTCGTCTCGATAAAACAATATGCCCCACAAAACCAATAATTAAAGCTGCAATAACACCCAAATTCGCATAAGCCCACTGACCATCTCTGCCACCAATTGGTCCTAACAAATAACCCTGCCAAGATAACCAACCAGCCAGTGAGTTTGTAACTAATCCCCAACCAATTACCGCGCCAAATGCAACTAATCCAATTGATTTAAAGTTCCACGCACCGTATCGACCACTAACAGAGAATAGATCTGCTTCTGCATAACTCTTTCGCATCAATACATCTGCCACAAATATCGCAGACCACGCCGCCACTGGAACACCCAAAGTAATTAAGAAACCTTGAAATGGCACAAAGAAGTCATTTGCAAACCAAACTAAGTAAATAGTTCCAACCGTCATAATTGCACCATCAATAGCGGCTGCCACATGTCTTTTAACCGGCAAACCAATTGAAACTAAAGTTAACCCCGATGAGTACAAATTAAGAATCGCACCACCAATTAATCCCAGCACCGCAACAAATGCAAATGGAATCAAATACCAAGTAGGCAGCAATGTTGTTAAAGCACCAATTGGATCATTTGCCACCAAATCACTTAACTCTTTACTGCTTCCTGCCAATAAAGACCCATAAATAACTAATGTAATTGGAACAATCGCCGCTCCAAATACAGTCCAACCCACAACCGCCTTACCCGAAACACTTCTAGGTAAATATCTAGAGTAATCAGCTGCGCTTCCAACCCAACCTAAACCAATTCCTGTAATACCAAATATCAAAGCACCAATGAAACCTGCAGCAGTACCTGCAGGAATTGCATTAACCGCAGACCAGTCAACTGAATCAATAGTTAACGCGATGTAACCTAAAGTAAGAATTACCGTTGTGATTGTTAAGTAAATATGTAATCTCATAATTACTTTAAACCCTAAAACACCACCAAATATCGTTAAGCCACCCGCAATTAAAAACCCTAAAACCTTTGCTAAATCGCCATCAATTCCGCCAACCCGGTTAAACACTGTCTGTGTTGCCAAAGTTGCAAGAGAAACTAAAACTGTCTCCCACCCAACAAAGATTAGATAAGACAAAAATCCTGGGATCTTATTTCCCTTAACCCCAAAAGCTGCCCGAGACAGTGTCATTGTCGGCGCATTAGCCCGCTTACCCGCAAGGGATGAAATACCAACTAGAAAGAATGAACCAACTGTTCCAATAATTGCAGCATTTGTTGCCTGCCAAAAAGAGATACCGAAACCTAAAAAGAATGAACCATAAGACAAAGCCAAAAATGAAACATTTGCCGCCGCCCATGGCCAAAACAATGAGCGAGCGCGACCACCACGCTCTGACTCAGAAATGAAATTGATTCCGTTTAACTCAAGGTTTTTCATAACGCCCTATCCTAGAAAGATAAATCTTATTTATCTTGGGCGCTTGCGTCTCTCATTTGGACGTGGCCTTGATTTCTTCTTCTTTCCACCACCACGTGTCCTTGAATCTCTATACCCACGAGATCTTCCTGATCTCTCACCCTTGCCACTCTCAGCCACAACAATTGGCACACCAGATGGCTCAACCGCGCCAGTTATCTTCACTAAGTTTTGATCCATAGGACCAACCTTTGTCTCTAATAACTTAACTCCAGCACGCGCAGCTAATCCACGAACACCTTTTACCTGCTTATGCGTTGAAAGAGTTACAACTGTTCCACTTGCACCAGCACGAGCTGTTCTTCCTGCTCTGTGTAAATAATCTTTGTGATTCTCTGGCGCATCAACATGCACTACAAGTGACACATCGTCAACATGAATACCACGTGCAGCAACATCAGTTGCGACCAGCGCATTTGTCTTGCCCATCTTAAATCCATCAAGCACTTTTGATCTCTGCGCCTGTGTCTTTCCACCATGCAGCGCACCAACTGCCACACCAGATTCATTCATCCGCTTGGCTAACTTATCTGCGCCGTGCTTTGTCCTGACAAAGAAAATACTCTTTCCCTTACGAGCTGCAATAGATGCCGTAATCACATCCTTATTCGCCTGCTCCATCACCAAAACATGGTGAGTCATATTTCCAGCAGTTGATTTCTCATTAGCCAAAGAGTGCGTAACTGGATTTTTTAAATACCTCTTAACCAAGCTATCTACATCTCTATCTAATGTGGCACTAAACAACATCCGTTGTCCGCCAGGCTTTGTTTGATCCAAAATCTTCTTAACATCTGGCAAGAAGCCCATATCTGCCATCTGATCTGCTTCATCCAAGATTGTTATCTGAATGTCGTCTAATTTAATATGCTTTTTATTTATTAAATCAATTAATCTTCCAGGAGTCGCTACCACAATTGGCACACCGCGTTTCAATGCTTGAATCTGTTTTGAATAAGAAAGCCCACCAGCAACAACTTGTGAATTCAAATTAACACTGCGTGATAAAGGTGCGATTACATCGCTGATCTGCATCGCAAGCTCTCGAGTTGGCGATAACACCAAACCCAATGGCCTCATCGACTCTGCAGTTTTTCCAGCAAGCCTTGTCATCAAAGCCAAACCAAAAGCCAGCGTCTTTCCTGAACCAGTCTGGCCTCTACCTAAAATATCTTTTCCAGCAATCGCATCCGGCAACGTAGCCTTCTGAATCGGAAACGGCTTCTCTATTCCAGCAGCCGCTAACGCTTTAACGAGCGCAGGATTAACACCTAAATCTTTAAATGACATAAATCAACCAATCGAGACATGATGCGTGTCTCGGTGGTGATTGGAGATTAAGACTCGCAAAGTATTTGAAAGTACAAATACTGGGGGAACTAGAAGCATAATGCTAAAGCAATTCGACTATAAAGTCTAATGCGAATAGCAATAATCAAGTGGAACTATGGTTTTTGACAATTTCAGTTAAAACGCGGCTGATCTTCTTCACGCTCTTTTTATTAAGTTTAGGAAAAATAGGAATGCTTAAGGCTGAATTATAGTACTCCATTGCTTTTGGGTAACGCGCAGTTTCAAACCCTAAATCTTTGTAGAAAGGCTGCATGGGGATTGGTATGTAATGAACCTGAGATCCAATACCTTGGTCTCGTAACTTTTGCATCAATGCATTTCTGCTTATGCTTAAACTTGTAAAATCAATCTTTATAACGAAAATGTGTAAAGCACTGTGCCTAATATCGTCTAGTTGAATCAAAGGCTCTAAATGCTTGTTCTGCTTAAGTAAATCAAAATAAAGATGCGCAATCTTTCGGCGCTTGAAGATAAATCTGTCTAATCTTTTTATCTGAGAAAGTGCTAATGCTGATTGAATGTCAGTTAAACGGAAGTTATATCCGAGTTGGATCATTTCGTAATACCAAAGATTTGTCTTTCCATCTGTTTGTGAATTTATAGGATTTAAGAATTCATCATCCAGTTTGTTTATTCCATGGCTTCTAAGTCTTAGCAGTTTATGATAGAGATCTCGGTCATTAGTAGTGATAAGACCTCCTTCTCCAGAGGTTATTGACTTCACCGGGTGCATAGAGAAAACAGTTAAATCCGAGTATTTACATGATCCAACTTTGATTCCATCTTCGTGATTGCCCCCTAAAGCATGAGCTGCGTCTTCAATTATCTTGAATTTGTATTTATCTGCTAGCTTTTTTAGTGAGGGCATATCGCAAGATTGCCCCGCAAAATGGACAGGTATAACCGCAGAAACCCTTAACCCTTTTTGTAATTCATTCTCTAAGTTTTGAATAGAAATATTTGCGTTCTTGATCTCTATGTCAACAAAATAAGGCTGTAAATTGTTGTAAATAATACTGTTTGAACTTGCGACAAATGAAATTGGGCTAGTTGCTACTATAGAATTTTCTTCAAGACCTAGTGATTTTATGGCTATCTGTAGTCCGGCTGTTGCATTGGCAACAGCAACAGCATATTTTGCTCCACAGTACTTAGCTGCAAATTCTTCAAATTCTAGAGTTTTATTGCCTTGAGTTAATGACCTAAAACTTAATTGTTTTGCTACCTCGAAGACATCTCTAACATTTATCGATTGTCTACCGTATGGAATCAAGAAATTAGACCGATTTTTACTAAGAATGCTTTAAATGTCGTATCCGTAAACCAATCCGGATTCGTTTCACTGCTAAACCTGAATCCTTCTTTAACGAGGTTCCCAGCTTTTCCAAGATTATTCTTATAGGTTTTTGGTGAATTAGAAATTACATAATGATCGTCAAATTCCAATGTGTTTAATGAGTCATCTTCAGTGATCATTACTTCGTGAAGTTTTTCGCCGTGTCTAATGCCGATTGTCTGCTGTTTAATGTTTGGAGCTACAACACTTGCCACATCAGTCACTTTAAAACTTGGGATTTTTGGAACAAATATTTCTCCACCAGTCATCCTATGCAAGGAACTTATAACAAAATCAACCCCTTGATCGAGGCTAAGCCAGAACCGAGTCATCCTTGGGTCTGTGATTGGGATTTCACCAGTTTTAGCTTTCTCAAGGAAAAATGGAATAACAGATCCTCTAGAACCTAGAACATTTCCATACCGAACTACACTAAACCTTGTTTCTCGTTTTCCGGCCATGAGATTCCCTGCTACAAAAAGTTTGTCAGAACATAACTTTGTAGCCCCATACAGGTTTGCAGGATTTGCAGCCTTGTCAGTACTGAGCGCAACCACCTTAGAAACATTGTTGTATATCGCAGCCTTAATTACATTCTCAGCCCCAAGAATGTTTGTTTTTATTGCTTCCATCGGATTGTATTCCGCAGCCGGTATTTGCTTCATGGCTGCTGCGTGTACAACTATATCTACATCATATGTAACCTGCTCTAACCGGTTATAATCCCTTACATCTCCTAGAAAATATCTTAGTTTTTCTGATTTATAAATCTCTTGCATCTCAAATTGTTTTAATTCATCCCGACTAAAAACTATAACTTTTTTAACATCTTTCATCGAAAGCAAGCGTCCTACAAATGCTTTTCCAAAAGAGCCTGTACCTCCAGTTACTAAGACAGTTTTTTTAGAAAACATATTAGTTTGATCAGTCATTTTGCTATATTACCATTAGTTCACTAATTAACATATCGTGAATATTTGGAATTTTTCGAGACGCTTCCTTTTCGAACTTTGTGGCATCTAAAGCCATATATTTTGGTCGCATGGTCAGGCCAAGGCTATTATCGATTGAGTCTTTTCCAATCTTCCCAACATCTTTTTTTAGAATTTTAAATATCATCTCAATAAACTCGAATTTAGAAACAACTTCTTTAGAAGAAACGTTATAAACTCCGCTAGAACCTTTTGCAACCAAAGAATTAATACTGTCAATTAAAGAATTAATAGAAACTGGAGAAAACAACACATCATCAAATCCCTTTATTGCGTTTTCACTTTCAATTTGCGCTAAAACCCAATCTAAGAGAGAAGCTGAACCTGAAGTACTTTTTCCGAAGAAATTAGTCCTGACTATCAGAGCATCTGGATTAAAATTTTTAATGATTTTTTCTGCTTCCAATTTTGCGTATCCATACTTATTTATTGCCACAAAATTCTCGTTTTCATTTCTAGGAACATCTTTGAGACTTTTGTAATGATCCGTGCTTACATGGAGAAATTTTGCCCCTTTTGCTTTTGAGAATTCAGATAAATTCTGTGGAATTACCACATTTTCTAACCAAGACTTTTCAGGGAAATATTCGTTGCCTTCAATGTTGGTATAACCAGCGCAGTTTATTACTAAAGTAACAGAGTCTTTAATTTTCTCGAAATCATTTCTGACTGTTAGGTCAATTTGATACTTAGTATCAAAAATTTTTGGTTCGTTTCTTCGATAAGTGACTATAACTTTAAACCCTTGTTTCTTGAAAAAAGAACACATTCTTGATCCAAGCAAGCCAGATGCTCCCGCGATTAAAACTGTCTCATCGAGCGAACCCATGCTCAATAGTAATATATAGTTTCCCGATATACGGCAGAAAGAAGGAAATGAGTAAACAGCTATTTTTTGGTGTGTTGATTTGTACGAGGAATCGTCAGGAAACACTATTCAATCTGCTAACTTCTTTAAAGAATTCGAGAGAATTACCTAATCAAATTGTTGTTGTTGCCTCTGGACAAGATGTAGAAGAATTAATCAAAAAATGCAGTTCAGGGCTTCCCATCACTTATCTTTACACCAAAGAGACTGGGCAGTCCTTTCAAAAGAATATTGGAATTTCATTGTTTGATCCAAACATTGATTGGGTAATGTTGGTTGATGATGATCTTATTTTAGATAAATCAACAATCAAAAATGCGAAAGCAACAATCAACAGTCTTCATTCAAATAGTGTCGCTGGTATCGGCATGAGAGTTTCAGAACCAGAATCTAGAACCAAACTTAGAATTAGAATTAAACATTTATTCAAATATAGACTGGGCAAGATTTCTAAGTTTGCTATTGCTACACATTACATGGGGTCAATAAAAATAAAGACTGAGTGGTTGAATGGGGCATCAATATGGAAATTATCCGTGTTAAAACAATATGAATTGCCGTTTTTTCACTCAAAACACGCAGCCCTGGAAGATGTTATTTTCTCTTCAAGAGTGAATGAGAATTTTGAATTGCTTTATGATCCGGCAATAATAGTAAGTCAACAAATTATTCCGAATTTTAACTCATACAGTTTTGATAGATTCAAGTATATGACGTTATGGAATGCCTATTTTGCTTGCATTAATCCAAGAACTAGCATCCTTCTTTACAAATTAGTTGTGCTTCAACGCTTCCTTATATTTGTCTTGAAAGGTAGCCATTTTGATCTTAAAATTGTTCAAAGTTTTACTACCTTAGTTTACCAAGTTATACTCTTTCCAAATAACAAAGAAATTTGCAAAATTAAAGTTTTAAACATTCTCCAACATGAAATAGATTATGATAATAAATAAAATCAAAATTATCGACGATATATTTGCAGAATACATAAACACGGATTTGATCGATCTGCAAAACTACTTGAGTTGGTTATCAAACCATGAGTCTAATCCATTTATCTTGGCCACTAGCGAGAAATGGAATAGCAAAAAACTAAAGAGTTTCATTCAAGCCCAGAATGATTCTAAAGACACAGCATTGATTGGAATATTTGATCAATCGACAAGACGCCATGTTGGAAACATAAAATACGAGAATGTTTATTTGGGATCACTAACCTGTTCCTTCGGAATTTTGATTGGAGAATCTGACTATAGGGGAAGGGGCATTGGAGCAGCAGTGATTTCTGAGACTATGAAACATTTTTCAGTTCAATTTAATATTTCTGAATTTTCTCTCGGAGTAGATAAAAATAATGGGCGAGCGATTAAAACTTATACAAATTTGGGTTTCAAAGTCACTGAACATTATGAGAATAATGAATCGATAAGAATGTCTTTCAAATGTCACGAGTCAAAAGGTTAAACTATTGAAGTTGGTTTGGTTATTTGAAATAAACTTGCAAAATTCTTATGATTTTTTTGTAATTCTGCAAAATTGCCAAAACCTGCAATTTCTCCATTCTCCATAAGGATGATTTTATCCGCATTTATGACAGAAGAAAGTCTATGCGCAATTAAAATTACGGTGCACCTGCCTCTAAGGTCTCTGATTGTTTGAGAAATAAGAGCCTCTGTTTCTCCATCTAGTGCACTAGTTGCCTCATCTAGAATCAATAGTTTTGGTGATGTAAACAAAGCCCGTGCAATTCCCAATCTTTGTCGCTGACCGCCACTTAGTTGATTTCCAAGCTCTCCTACATGTGTGTCAATCCCAAGAGGAAGTGACTTAACAAATTCATCTAGATGTGCGACCCTAAGGGAATTCCAAACTCTCGCTTCATCTGCGGGATCCAATTCGTATCCCTGAGAAACATTTTCTCGGATAGTGGCATTCATAATATTAATATTTTGCGGGACATAAGCAACAGCTCCGGGCCACCTGGCAAATGCAGATAGTGGGGTCAATCCACTTATCTTTACGGAGTCATAATCATTTGAAAAAACTCCTAAAATCAAATCAACTAGGGTTGTTTTACCGGCACCAGATGAACCTGTAATCGCTACCTGCGAGCCGGGGGTAATCTGAAGACTCAAGTTTCGGATTTCAAAATTTACATTATTTTCATACTTAAAATTCAAATCTTTTATATCTACTAAAGGTTGAAAGTCTTCATGCTCAAATCTCTTTGGTGTACTAATTAATTCATCGTGGTTTCCAAATCTAGCGAAATCGATCATATCAAGTGTTTTTTCTACCGTACCAAGTCCAAGCCTCAAATAAATTGTGCTTTGCTGAATCCTTAAAATTGCTGGTGCAATTCTAGTTGAGGCGGCCAAAAAAATAGCCAAGCTTGCAATTGCTTGACTAGAGTTATACAAAGCGAATTGAATGCCTGCAATTAAAAATGAAGCAATGATTAAAGCTATTTCAAATGCATATTTGCTTAAGTTCGGCATGAAATTTTTCTTTGCGGTTACAGTTGCAAGATCCATCCTTAGCCCAGTGATTTTTTCAACGTAAAAACTTCGTCGATTTTTGACTACTAACTCTCGGTAAGAATTAAGAGCTTCAATAATACTTTCATTGCTACTTACCCCAAGACGCGCTTCATCTATACCTAATTTATAGGAGCTGGATTTCATGTATTTATTTAAGGCTAGTGCAACGAATGAAAAAATTAAGAAGATTGATATGGAAATAGAGATGTTTATAAACAATAATCCGACAAAAAGTACCAAAAGAAGCACTAAATCGGAGAATATCATTAGTGCGCTTCCAATTACCCTGGTTGTTAAATTCTCAACACCAACTGTAGTTGAGTAAATAATCTCTTGATTATTGTGTTTGTTTAAATCGATAGCTGATTTCGAGAATAAATCACGGATTAGTTTTGATGAAATTAGGGCTCCACGCCTACTTACAAACAAAAGGGTTTTCCTCACTAGGAAAACAGAAATAACTGTTTTGAATATTAAAACAAATGCAGCAATTCCACCTAAAATCGCTACTTGCTGTTGAAAATCATATTGATTTAAATTTGTAAATTCTAAAAGTTGATTTATTCGGTTTCCAGGAGACTTAGATTGAATACCGTAAACAGAGAGGGCACCAATAACGCCCAGGAGAGCCACGCCAAGCAGGTCTAGAAAGGCTAGGAAAACTTGGCTTAATGCTACTAAGAATAGTTTTTCTTTATCTCTTTTATTGTAAACAGATAGAACCTGTTGAAATTGTCTATAAATCGGAGGAATTCTCATTAATTGATTTTACCTTATCTGGCAGAAGAGTGATTCAGCTACCAACTGAATTGATGAGTTATGCGCTAACCTTCGTCTGGATTCATTAATGGCACTAATTTTTTTAACAATTTCTGCTTCTTCATTGTTTAAGTTTTCTCTACCTGATAACTCTTCCATAAAGTGATTCTGATACTCTAAAAAGCTATGGTCTAGATAATCCTTCACCATTCTATTGGCTCTAGTTTTTTGTTCTTTTTCCAATTCTTTAACAGCCTTGCTTCCACCTGTAGCCAACTTGCTTCCGGTTGTTCTATAAGATTCCTTTAACTTGGCAAGTTCTGCTTCATCTCTTACCTCTGATTCAGCCAGAGCTTGAGACTTTGCAAGTTCTACTAATGTGTTTGCGGCCTCGAAGGCGGATGCTAAATCCTTAACAGTAAATGGAATACTTAAAATCTTCTCTCTTGTTTTTCTTGCCTCTTCATAAGTTGCCAAATATTTTGCACGACCAATATGGCCTTGTGCAGCATTTGCGGCGAACTCGGCCATCTTGGGCTCTATCCCATCACGCTCGATTAACAATTGAGTAACAGCCTTTATTGATGGTGTACGCAAAGTTAAGTGACGGCACCTTGACCTGATTGTTGGGATGACATCGGTTAGTGTTGGTGCACACAGCAACCAAACTGTTCTTGCTCCTGGCTCTTCGATAACCTTTAATAAAGCATTTGAAGCTGGTTCAGTTAATCGATCAACATCTTCAATCAAAACAACCCGATAATTACCAACAGATGGTGACCATGAAGTTCTGGTAATTAACTCTCTGACTTCATCAACCTTTATTGATAATCCTTTAGTCCTTACGAATTCAATATCTGCATGTGAACCGTCAATGGTTGTTGTGCAATTAATGCAGGTACTGCAGCCACCTTTGTCACAAAGCAATCCTGCTGCAAATGCAATTGCTGCATTGGATCTGCCAGAACCTGCAGGCCTAGTAAATAACCAAGAGTGGGTCATGTTTTGAGAATTATTTGATGAATCCTTCGATGCCGCGATCGCCTCTTTTAGAGTTTTGATCACAGCTTCTTGATCAATTAAGTTATCAAATACTGAATTCATTTTTTAGTTTTTCCCTTTAACGCTGCCAGTGATAATACTCTTTCAATTATTGTGGAATGAATCTGTTCAATACTTTGTTTTGCATCAACCACAAGATAGCGCTCTGGATCTATTTGGGCCATATTCAAATACTCCTGGCGCACACGTTCATGGAAGTTAAGTGGCTCTGATTCAAGTCGATCAGTTGTGTGTAAGCGTCCTAACCCAATCTCTGCTGGCAGATCCAAAATAATTGTTAACGATGGAGTTAAGGATTCTGTTGCCCATCGTGAAATACGAGAAACCTCGGATGGAAGTAAAACTCGTCCTGCACCTTGATAAGCAATTGATGAATCTATATAGCGATCGGTAATTACAACATCCCCGCGATCCAACGCTGGTCGAATGACAGAGTAAACATGATGTGCGCGATCTGCTGCATACATAAGTGCTTCAGATCTTGGACTAATTACGCCAGTGTTGTTATCTAGCAATATTTGTCTAATTTGATTTCCAAGAGTTGTGCCACCTGGTTCGCGGGTTAAAACAACTGTTTCACCCTGCTTTTCTAACCAATCTTTCAACAACTTTGTTTGTGTTGATTTACCTGCACCCTCGCCGCCTTCAAAAGAAATAAATAATCCTTTTGTGGTGATTCCAGTAATCGCACCTAAATCTCCACGTAATGCTGAAAGCACATCACTCCAGAGTGAAACATTTGGACGATCTCTCATCTGTCGATAAGAAATAATTCCAACCACCATTCCAATTAAGCCGGCTGCGAACATTGTGAAGGCTGCTCCGTTGTAGGTAACAGAAGTAGTTCTAAATGAGAAGGTGTGTTTACCAATAGCAGCAGCAACAACTGGTGCGATAGCTAAAACTAAAACAAGTGAAACGCGAACTAGAGATTGAACATAGGCAAAGGTTCGGCCGCGAACCTCATCGGCTACCTCCATGCCAAGCATTGTGAATCCAGTGACCCAAGAAATTCCAGCAAAAGCGCCAAGCAAAACAACAATAAAAATTGCAAGCACAAGGTTTAATACAAGGGAAAGCACAACAAGTAAGAAGCTAGAGATAGCAAGGGATGCACCAAATAAACGGCGACGAGAGAATTGTGCAAAAACCTTTGGGCCAAATGAAATTCCTAAAGCAAGTCCAGTAAACACTGCGCCAAATAAAATACCATAAGCAGCCTCACCAGCTTGTAGATCGTCTACAAATGTTCTGGCTAAACCAATTACGGCTCCTGCTGCAAAAAATGCACCGAGCATTCCAATAACTACGCCGCGGATAATCTTTGATCCTTTTATAACCTGAAAGCCTTCAAGCAGTGATGTGCCAATTCCAGGGGAGGCGGCTGTAGTTGCAGCACCTGGTGGAATCTCTCGCAACTTCCATACGATATATGCACCATATAAAAAGCTAAGAGCGTTTATATAAAGTGCAATATCTGCAGCACTTGCCGGAGTCTCGTTACCAAGCGCTGAATTTATAACTCCTGAAAATATTGCAAGAAGTGAGAAAACAATGGCGGCGACTGGAGCAGTGCCATAGGAGGCAAGAAGGGAAACTTGGTTAGCACTTTCTAGTTTATGTTTTGGAACTAGATTAGGAACCGAGGCCTCTTTAGCTGGTGACCAAAATAAGGTGACTATTTCAACCAAAATAGTTGCGGTGTATAGCCAAAAATAACTTCCAACTATTGGAATTGACGCAAATAGTGCAAATCTGATTACATCACAGAAGACCATTAACTTGCGACGATCAAATCTATCTGCAATTACGCCAGCAAACGGTCCAAGAATTACGGCCGGAAGAAGGCGAACAATAAATACTCCTGCAATCGCAAAGTTAGCTTTGGCGTAATCACCTCCTGCTAATTGTTGAGCAAGAGCGGTTGATGCTAAAAGTCCAAGCCAGTCGCCGAAGGAGGAAAATGCCATTGCATTCCATAATTTGCGAAATGCTGGAATTGCTAAGACGCTGCGGGACTCAGATTGTGCTGGTGGCGATGGATATGACAGCGGCATGAAGTAAGTCTACTTGTGGTCTCTGTCCGCTAAATCAAGCGGGTTTTCCCACACCAGTAGCAGCTTTCTTGGCCTTCTTTTTAGCACCGGCGCCCTTAATTGTTTTCTCTGTCAAAGTCGGCGCAGTTTTCTTCGCTGATGCCTTTTTCTTTTTCTTACCGGAACCACCTGGGTTTTCTAACTCCCATGCACGACGACCGGCAAGTAATTCAAGTGCTCGCTCAATTGTTAGAAGTTCAACCGCATCTCCTCGACGAAGTGTCGCATTTACTTCACCATCGGTTACATAAACTCCGAAGCGACCATCCTTAACAATTACCTCTTTGCCAGTTGTGGGATCTTGACCTAACTCTTTAAGTGGTGGTTTTGCAACACCACGACGCCGAACCTTTGGTTGTTTATAGATTTCAATCGCTTCATCTAAACCGATTGAAAATAACTGATCTTCACTTGTAAGAGTTCGAGAGTCTGTGCCATGTTTCATATATGGGCCGTATCGACCATTTTGAACTGTGATTGGTTCATCTTGGTATGTGCCAAGTGTGCGCGGAAGTGAGAGCAAACGAAGTGCATCCTTTAAATCAATAGTGTCTAGCGTCATTGTTGAAAGTAATGATGCTGTCTTTGGTTTTGGTGCATCTTTTTTCTTTCGTTTTTTCTTTGCGCCCTCTTCAACAATTTCCTCTGGAAATACTTCAGTGATGTACGCACCAAAGCGTCCAGATTTAGCAATTACTTCAAGTCCAGTACCGGGATCAGTTCCCAACTTTCGCTCACCAGATGGTTTAGCAAGTAGTTCAATTGCTTTAGGAAGTGTTAGCTCATCCGGTGCCATCTCTTCTGGGATGTTGGCGAACTTTCGTTCTTCACCTTGCCCTTGCTGTAAGTAAGCACCGAAGCGACCAACCCGAATCTCAATATCCTCACCCATCTTCATGGTGTTGATTGCTTGCGCATCAATAGCGCCAAGATCTGCTGATAGGTCTTCTAAACCTGGATTGTTTTCACTTCCATAGAAAAAGTTTGTTAACCAAGCAACTCGTTCAGTTTCACCATTTGCAATACGATCTAAATCCTCCGCCATAGAGGCGGGGAACTCGTAATCAAATAACTTTGTGAAGTGTTGTTCTAGTAAACCAGTTACAGAAAATGCTAGAAAGGTAGGAACTAATGCGCGTCCACGTTTTGCAACATAACCACGGTCTTGAATTGTCTGCATAATTGAAGCAAAAGTAGATGGTCGGCCAATACCAAGCTCTTCTAGTTTTTTAACCAATGTTGGTTCGGTGTAGCGAGCTGGAGGTTTTGTTTCATGACCTTCACAGCTGTATTTGGTGGCGTTAATGTCCTG
>Ga0164292_10002446_pt1 | contig 15138 bp, 14 predicted proteins | sample GEODES117metaG_FD_111486 | JGI IMG/M metagenome (GOLD analysis project Ga0164292, IMG submission 111486) | Eutrophic lake water microbial communities from Lake Mendota, Wisconsin, USA - GEODES117 metaG | ecosystem: Environmental > Aquatic > Freshwater > Lake | place: USA: Lake Mendota... | reverse complement strand
TCACTTCAGAACGATCGTGCCTCTGTATCAACAATGGATCACTACATCCTCGTAATGAACCCAGGCGATAAAGATGACATCACCGCGCAGATTGCTGCCCGTAACGGAAAAACAATTCTCTTCGTTAAGACGCAACGCGGTGCAGATCGTCTCTGCGACAAGCTAGCTCACGCAGGAGTTCCAGTTGGAGCACTTCACGGTGGCAAGTCACAAGCAGTACGTACACGCACACTTGCACTCTTCAAAGATTCAGCAAATGCAGCACTCGTCGCAACAGATGTTGCAGCACGAGGAATTCACGTTGATGGAATCTCACTAGTTGTACATGTTGATGTTCCGCAAGATCACAAGGATTACCTCCACCGCTCAGGACGCACAGCCCGTGCTGGTGAATCAGGTGCAGTTGTAACTCTGACAACATCCAAGCAACAGAAGTCAGTCTCAGGACTAACTTCTCGTGCTGGCGTGACACCCAAGTCAGTTTCAGTTACTTCACTGAGCACCGAATTAATGCGAATCACTGGAGCACAAGAGCCTTCAGGTATTCCTTACGTTGCGCCGATCGTTGAGAACAAGGGACCTAATCGTGGGAGTCGTAAGCCTCGTCCGAACTCAGCACAGCGGCGCCGCAGACCCAGATAGTTTGCCAATGCTCTATTTGTAAAGGCGCATAGCGGTCTGGAAAATGGGTACATGTCGCCCCACGAAACAAATCTCAACTGGGGCACCAAACTAGAGAATTGTATCCATCTTCATTTTCCGAGAAATGAGCATGGCATAGGATTTAAATACGGGTGATTTCCCATATCTGAGATAGCCTCTCAGCACTTAAGAAATAGAATCGGCAAAAATAGATAGTGAGGGAAACCTTGGACCTGCGCGAAATCGGAAATCTCGAACCCGAGGGACATTGGTACTACGAAAGCAAATTCAGGCTAATTTTCAAGGAAGTTCCTAAAAACTTTGAACCTACCAGAATAATTGAAATCGGTGCTGGTTCAAAATTTTTTATAAAAAAACTTTTGGCACAATACCAAAGTGCTGAGGGTTGGGCGGTGGATCCCAACTTTAGTGAAGAACAATTAAACAAAGAGTATCGACTAATCTCCTGTCGGAGTAATCCTGCGATAGCAGGAGATATGTACTTGTTTCTTGATGTTCTGGAACATGTTGAGAATGACGAAAGCCTTCTAACCTCATCTTTATCGCACGCAGTATCGGGAGCTCTCGTTGTGATTTCTGTCCCAGCTTTCATGCACCTATGGAGTGGACATGACGAATATCTTGGGCACTACCGCAGATATACAATTAATGAGTTAAGAGTGATTGTCGAGAGAGCAGGGCTTGAAATTACTAACGCCTACTATATTTTCTCGGCCTTATACCCCTTAATCTATTTGTTTAGAAAAATTAGAAAGAAAAAAATAGAATCGGACATGAAACCCATTCGCTCCCAGAGTAACTCAATTTTTCTGCGAACATTGAACTTGTTGGCCAATGTAAACAAAAATCGATTTTTTGGAGTGTCAATTGTTGTAATCGCCAAAAAAAGATAGCGATCTAACGTTTCGATTCAATCAATTAGGAGGATGGGATTAGAGTGGGCGACACAACCTCAAACAAAATAGTAATAATTATTCCAATCTGGAATGAAGAAGCAAGAGGTTCATTTAACTATATTGAATCGATCCTCAAACTAAAGGATCTCGATTTCATAATTGTAAATGACGGGAGTTCGGACGGTACCGAGGTGCGGCTGTTGACACTGAGTAGTAATCTAAATTTTCAGCCCATAAATCTGCGTGAAAATTTAGGTAAATCAATGGCAATCAAGGCGGGCCTAGATTTTGCAATAAGTCTTGAGAAGTATTCAATCATTGGGTACTTAGACGGCGATGGTGCGTTTCCTGTTTCAGAAGTTCGAAGGTGTTCGTTGCTTGCCCAAGAAAAAATCGCGTCCGAAGACTTTGATGTTTTTACTACTTCTCGAGTTGCATTATCTGGACGAATGATTCGCCGCAAAGCAAGCAGACATCTAGTTGGTAGACTGATTAGAACAGTTATTGGACTAAAACATTCAAATCTACCTTACGACACACAGAGTGGATTTAAGATCTTCAAAAACACTGAGATATTTGCAGAAACAGTAAGTAAGGGTTTCAAGACAAAGTGGTTTGTAGACTTAGAAATACTGTTGAGGATGAGACACCACAAAGATTCAGTAACTATATGGGAAGAACCACTAATGGCGTGGCAGGATGTTAACCAAAGCAGTTTGAAATGGTCTTCTGCCCCAAGAGTAGTCATCGAGTTAGCAAGAATTATTGGTTTTCAAAAAGAAAAAAAGTAGACGCCGAAATCATTCCTTATTAGATTGTGTCCTTAATTTTGTTGGAAACTTAAGAAATAGAATTAATGCAAGAATGAAGTAAGCGGTAGAGCGAAAACGAACCTGTTGGTCAGTCGTTGAGAGGGCAGAGCTGATCACGTAATCTAAGAAGGGCAGAAGACCAAGGGAGGTTAATACTCCTGCGATTTGGCTAGTCACCCTTTCCACGGCCAGTACGTAAAGAGCAAGCATTGATATCCAAAAAACAAGATTGGGTAGCTCGGTGACGCCACCAGGCATAATTGCGAATGCCATAAAGAGAAAGCTTCGGGCATTCGGGTTGGTAAAGGCCTTCAGTATGGCCAGAGTGGCTAGTAATATAAGGTCGTAAAAATGTGAATAACTGAGGAAGTAAGTAAACATACCGATTCCAATAAGACAGTTATGAAGATTGCCGTCCAGTGCGCCTTTAAAAGTCCATAGGATCACGACAAGAATTGCCGCATACTCAAATATATGTAGGAGTGTTGGGTTAATGTTAAGAGGCTCAAAAAGTGGCCAGATATAAATTGACTCACCCCAAGAATTTTTTTGACCTAAGTTAAGCAGGACTGAGTACCACTCTAAAGTAACGTTTTCGGCCCTTGCTGCTGAGATCACCAAGTGAGCAAATATTGAGAAAAGCCCTGAGTACAAGACAATTTTGAAGTTTCTTGAATAGACAGAAAGGACAATGATCACAACTAGCGCGATTTGCGGCTTCAGGTCGAGCGCGAAAGAGCAGGAAACTAGTGCAGCCGCCTTGACCCACCAGTGTTCCCTCTTAACCAAAAATGGCCAAAGAGCAAAGAAAGTCACTAATGCAGTTATTTGGTGGTTATGAAGGTGCTCTCTCATTGGCGCGGAGGAGATAGCAAAAACAGAAATCAATAACCGGTATGGAACTGGAAAACGCTGAGTTAACAAGAAAACAATTCCTGAAACGCACCCTATGTAAATTATTTGAAAGATTATCCAACTAACTTCTTGAGGAAATACCTTAGAAACCATAAACATAGTTAATGCACCAAACGGTCCACTCCTAAATCCGTCACGATAAATTACATCGCCTTGAACCAACCTTTGGCCTGCAGAAATATAGATTCCATCATCTCCAAATCCAGAGCTTGGGGATTTCCAGAAAACTAGAAAAGTGACCATGCTTAGGTAGAGAGATACAACAAAGGGGTACCCAAATAGTAATTTTTTCAACTGAAGCAAACTCATCTTTCGGCCGTAAAGTTATTGAGAAATCTTGCGAGCGATGAAAATGTCGTGTTCGACTGACCAGGACATACCGTTGCTATCAGCCCACGCGGAAAGAAAACTTGTTTGTGGATAATCCGTCTGTCGATTTACAAAACAACGGAAATCATCAATGAAAATAGTTACTTCCTGAAATTTCTGTAAATGAGCTTCGATTGCCCTTAATTCTTGGACGATCGGTGTCTCGATTGGTCCGAGATGAGTGGGTCCCTCAGAATAATGCCCATCAAGCCAAAAAGCGATATTAGGGGTGTCTGAAGGCAAGGCCTCAAGGACTGAAGGTAACTCAATCTCAGATAACCCATTCACAATTTGGACATTCTGACTTTGTGCGAACAACACTTCTGCTCTTTTTGCCAACTCAGGACTTGGTTCAATTGATATGACGCGTGAATTATTGCGGGCAAGAACCTCTGTTGTCTGGCCCATGTAAGTCCCAGTTTCTACCCACACATCAACATTTTTGACTGTTGCCAGGATACTCATTTTCACAAAATGGGGTGCTGGGCTCCTAAATTCTCTTTTCCACCAACCTACGTACTCCAACTTACCTGCAGATGATAAGGAAGTGTAAAAATAGATAAATTTTAGGATGGCAAATTTGCTTCTCATAAGCGAACAATATCAGCATCCCCCATTTCCCTTCGTAAGGGCATAAGGTCTTAAAGGTTCATCTGTGGCTTATAGACCGGAATTTTTCATAAACTTCCGGATTGCAAACAGAATTCTCTGAATCAATCGAGCAGGTATTCCCATTCTAATCAAGGAATATTTCACTACCTGTTTAAATGAAAGAATTGGGAATCGTCGCATTTCAGGCATCGGCATACATTTAAAGCCGCCAACAAGATGCTTCGCGATAAACAACGCATCACCAGAAGAGACACCTTTGCTGAGGTCATGTGAAACGAGAGTGAACCCAGAATTTTCAAGGAGTGAAACTATATCATTCATTTTCTTTTGTCCCAAGTACAATTCGACTGTACTCACCTCAACATGAATGGCTGAAGTTCTTTTCAAAACCGACTTAGAACCCATGAGGGCTTGGAATTCAGCACCTTGCAAATCCAAAACCAGGAGACTTATTTCAGGGAGGCTACCCAAAAAGAAATCAACAATAACGTCATCTAGAGTCGTAGTTTTTAACATCACTTGATTATTTTTTGAGATGTGAGGATGTATGGCTTCATGCCATTTAAAATCGAAAATTGAAGAAGATTCAGCATTGTTTGATGAAACATGGAATGGGATTTCCTGTCCGGTGGTATCCCACAACACTGCCTGCAGAACTGTTTGATCTTTATAACTCGTTAACAAGTCTTTTGCTTGTGCAGCAATATCTTCCAACGCTTCAATCCATATAATCTGATTAAATCCAGCATTTCGGTACTCATCGCGCTCTTGGCATAGATTTGCGCCCGCGTGGATACAAACACCTACAGGAATGCGAAAGTCATTCCAAAGATTAGCTAGAGGCAATTGCACGGGCCAAGAGTACATCTCAAATTTAGAGAACCAACAAAACATACGTGACATACCTGCATTAATTTGGGAAAGTAGGGTAAATTTGGAAAAACGAGATGATTGGATCCTAAATGAAACTTTTAGTAACAGGCGGCGCTGGATTCTTAGGATCGCATCTTTGTGAGGTGTTGTTAAAAGAAGGCCACGAGGTGGTGGCAGTAGATAATTACTTCACAGGCTCTAAATCCAACGTTGAACATCTTCTGAACTACTCAAATTTTGAACTTATTCGACATGATGTGACGTTTCCACTCTATATAGAAGTAGAGGGAATATTCAATTTAGCGTGCCCCGCTTCGCCGGTGCACTATCAAAGAAACCCGGTTCAAACTTTCAAAACAAGCGTACATGGGGCGATAAACTTGCTTGGTCTAGCGAAGCGAACAGGCGCTAGAATATTGCAGGCGAGTACTTCAGAAGTTTACGGAGATCCCGCGATCTCACCACAAATTGAAGCTTATTGGGGAAATGTAAATCCAATCGGAGTTAGATCCTGTTATGACGAAGGAAAGCGAGCCGCTGAAACATTATTCTTTGATTACAATCGACAATATGATCTCGAAATCCGAGTCGCCAGGATATTCAATACTTACGGTCCGCGAATGGCAATGAACGATGGTCGCGTTGTCAGTAATTTCATTGTTCAGGCATTAAGAAACGAGAATTTAACTGTCTATGGTGACGGAAGCCAAACCAGATCGCTGTGTTACGTCGATGACCTTATTTCTGGGCTAGTCAAGTTGTTCTTTAACGAAAAGACAATCGGTCCCGTAAACCTTGGAAATCCTGAACCATTAACAATGAAGGAGCTTGCGGAGGAGATCATTAAGCTCACAAATTCATCAAGCAAAATTGAGTTTCGAGAACTTCCTTCGGACGATCCTAAACAAAGAGAACCTGACATAACACTCGCAAAAAATTCTCTCAATTGGTCACCCAAGATAAGTAGAGATTTAGGATTGAAAAATACTGTGGATTATTTTTCTAAATTAGTGCCACAGATTTAAGAAACAAAGTGATATGAAGTCTTGACGATGAATCATACTTTTGGGGCATCCAACTTCGTTGATGTTTCTATTTTATTGACCTGTTTTAATAAAGTTGACTTTATGTCCAAGCAGTTAGTGTTCATAAAGCAAGCGTTAATTCGAGGATATGAAGTCATCGTAATTGACGACGGATCATCAGACGGTTCAACGTTGCATTTGGAAGAATTTACGAGAGATAATCCCACTCTGATATTCCAGCAACAAAACAACCAAGGATCTGCGGCAGCTCGTAATCAAGCTTTATATAGGGTATCGAGAAACTATTTTGTATTCCTAGATTTTGATGATTTTTTAGATTTGAGTACTTTAGAAAAAGCCCTACCCTATCTGGAATCTTCGAAACCTGATCTGGCTCGATTGAATTATCGCGTAATTCCAGGTTCTACAATTGATTCGGGAAATTTACAACAAGGTGCACCGATCAATTCACCGATTCACTCCATGCGAGATGAGATTTACGATCGTATGGGTTATTGGAGATATATATATTCACAAAAGCTCTTAATCGAGATGCAATTGAGGTTCACACCAACCTTTAAAGAAGTTGACGGATATTTTATTCTTGATGATGTGTTTTGGCTGCTACACAATTCGAGCTTAGATTTGGAATGTTTAGTATTCCCGGACAACTGGATTCTTTATCATTACTACGTAGATCCAATCCCCTCTAAAGGTGGTTGGTTAAGGTTTCAAAAACAGGCAGCTTTGATGCCACAAGCGGCGAACATATTCCTTGAGTATTTGGAAACGTGCAGCCACGGCCATGAATTCAGCTGGCTCGGACCTAAGCTCTACAGCATTGTCGAAGAACACTTGCATTTTCTTAACCTAAAGCAGTTAATCGTAGCTCTACCTGTATTCTATAAATTGGTAAGTAACAATAGAGAACTATTTTTTGAAGAAAAGAAAACTTTTATCTCGGTAATCATTTTTTCTCTTCTGACTATTTCTTTCAAGAATTCACTGCGTGAATTAATTTTGAGAGTGAGATTTGGACGAATTTTGTTGAAAGGATTTCAAGGTGTCAAAAATAGAAGGTCTTGAAATCCAGATTATGGGTGGACTTGGAAATCAGCTCCATGGATTCGTAGCTGGGATGGTAATTGCAAATCGGCTGGGATTAAAACTGATCGTGAACTCAGAACGTGTTCGTTTCGGATCGAACTTGAGCCGCAGACTCGAAATCCATCATTTGTTAACTGACAAGTTGCTTGATTCAGTCTTGTTCGAAGATGGATCACTCATGAAGCTGAAATTTGGCTACGAAAAAGCTAGACGAGCATCGAGAGGGATGCTTCCGCACGTCAATTTTTTTTCTGAGCCAGATTTCCTTGATAGTGGTGTGAGTGTTTCAACTCAACTTACTGTATTACCCGAAACTACACGCAGTGTGGGTGGTCCATTTATCGATTACGATTGGGCAGATCAAGCATCGCTTCTTGGTTTTCCAACATACCTTTCGCTGAAGTCCCCGAGTGAAATCTTTGAGAATATATCGTCTGACGTGACTAATGAAAGTGTCGCTATTCATATCCGTCTTGGCGACTACCTAAGCTTGCCTGAAATATTCCCAATTCCATCTGAAGGTTACTATTTGGAAGCACTACATTCGCTAGAAGTTACAAAAACTTGTCCTATACATGTATACACAGATAGCCCAAAAAAAATACTTGCTCGCTACCCAAGATTATTTGCCTTTCCAAATATCCAGGTTGTTGATGTCAAGTCTCAGTTGAGTTCAGTCGAAGTTATGACATTAATGTCAAAATACAATCGGCTAGTGGCAACAAATAGCACGTTCTCAAGTTGGGCTGCTTGGTTTTCTCCGGACAAATTAGTCACTACTCCGACACCACACCTGAATTCAAACTGGATTGATCGGATGCCCGCCAAGTGGCAACGCTTACCGATCAACCTTTAAGTCATTGAATTTCTTTTCGAATCAACCGCTCCCACCAGTTTGTCCAAAGTTGTGGGAGTTCAAGCCGGACAGACATCGATTTTTCTGCAAAATTTACTGTCTCTCGTACGTCATCTGCGTGCCAGGAATTTACTTCCAGAAGAGGAATTCCTAATTCCCGGATTTGTGTTGACCAGGCACTCTTCTTCACAATAGGAATCCCGCCACGATACAAGGTTTCCCAAAATCTATGAGTGTCGAGACCATTTCCACGCGGCGCTGCGATATACCGAAAAGTGGATGATAATTGAGCGTAAGAACGTGGCTTAAGCCTGTCGTTTAGAATCACAAACTTATCGTCGGCGAAATCACTAAACAAAAACTCATCTCTTTCCACGTGCGTTTTTGAAAAAGGTCCTAACAAGACTTTCTCACTTTTTTCTTCAACAAAAAATTCTCGAGAAAAGAGCCTTGTGTCCCCATTGGTCGCTAAGCGCAGGTTCTCAATTCCAATTGGCAGTACGTGGTATCGAGGATCCTTGAAGGCTAAGTTCTGGCAAAAAACCTTCTTAATCGAGCGAGGTAAATTTTCTATTGGGCTTACAAAGTCTCTATCGCTATTTCCTAGTAGCAAGACTTTTGAAGTGATAATAGTTCCATAATCTGTCAGCAAATCTTCTAAACGGTGGCTGGGACAAAATATTACTGATGCGGTCGCGATGTCGCGGCGGGATGGCTTTTTGCCACGAAAGCGTGGTGGGAAAACAGAGACATCCGACAATTTCGCAAATGCGTCGCCTGATAGAAATGGGCCAGAATCCTTATTCCACACAATGGCGCGGCGGGCGTAGAGAAGTGAGCTCTTTGGGATGTTCCTAACTTTCACCCTCCAACTATATGTATATATTGTTCTCATGAAAAGGATCGTCTTCGTTCATTTAGGTCCTTCACCAGCCGAGCATCTCTGGATGAATGTAAGTTCAGTCAAAGAGAGATTTCCAGGTATGGCGATTACGGTGATTTACTCAGATGATATCCATAAGCCAAAAATTCAAGAATGCCAAGTTGATAGCTATCAGTACGTAACCCGCAGTGGCGACAATCAACTATTTGGGTCACTGTCTAATAATTTAGATTTCCGAAGAGGTTTTTGGAGATACTCTTTGGAACGATTGATCGCGTTGGAGTCGTGGCACGCGGAGAATTTGCCAGAAAAATCATTTTTACATATTGAGTCTGACATACTCATTTTAAACAACTTTCCATTTGATAGTTTTGGTTTGTTAGAGAATCTTGCTTGGATTAAATTCAATACGAGCCATGATGTGTCAGCACTTTTGTATTCACCAAATTTCGAGTTCACCAAATGGCTTGCCGGCAGAATTCGCGAGGAAATCGCTAGGGATCTCGGGTTGACAGATATGACGGTTCTGAGTGTTATTCGGAATTCGTCCCCGAACAAAATCTATCTATTGCCGACCATCTCCTCCCCCACATCGGATCTTTTCGAAGGTCTTTTTGACGGGGCCTCGATAGGCATGTGGTTACACGGAAGAGATCCAAGAAATCATTACGGCTTAGTGAGTCGCCACATCCCATTACCCAATTCAGATGACAAGGCAGAAATTCCAAAGTACCGGATGAGTGATGGGCTTCTGTCGATAAACATTGGTAGTGTAGTTTTTCCATTGTTTAATCTTCACGTTCATTCAAAAAATAGATCTCTATTTGGAGCGTCGTACTTAACCCACTTATCGACAGATGTTTTTCTTTCAAAGATCAAACTGTCTTTATATTCTTTCTCACCACGAGCTTTTTTAAGTACTCTTCGTGAACGCCAGCAAAGACATGGTAAAAAACTTTTTCAAGTCATAATCAAGAATTTAGTCAAAAGAATTCGTCACAAGTGATCATGCAGACTGATAGAAGCATAACCATCAAATTTTGATCTATTTTGCAAAAAATCATTCCTTTTCACACCAAGGTTAGCCCATTTGGATAATACAACTTTATCCGGATAGTTTTTATACAAATATTGGGCATACAATTCATAATCAATACTAAAAGGAGAAATTTCAGAACCGTCATAAAACACAATTAAGTCTTCGACAATATTGGTAGCGGTCTTCCAACCCATAAATGCTCTAGCTTCACGTAAGAATTTGGGCTGCATCAACATGTGGTGAGAAACAAATGTGTATTTCGGTGCATAGTTTGTCAAACCAAATTTCTCTAAGAAAACATAATAATTCGGCTTCCACTCCCACGTAGGAGTCAATATTTGCTTTTCGCTTGCATCAAACCAAAATCTTTGGGTCAAGAGAAGAGTGTCAGCGTCACACACAAGAACTGCAGGTGAGGTTGAATTTGAAACATATTCGATTTTCAACAATTGCTGGATTACCCAGCCAGCTCGCCCTTTAAAAACTGAGCGTAACAAATGGACAAGGTCCGCGGCCAAGAAACCGTCTTCGCTGAGAATTACTAATGGGATTTCCTGATTTATATCAACGTTTCGGGCCAACTCAAAGTCAGCGGCTGGAACTACCAATGAAACCCTAAGCAATGGATGAGCGTTAGTCGCTTTCACGGCACACTCTATGGCCTCCGGAAGAACTTCGAAGTCTTTGGCTGTACACACGAACAAAATCTCTAAAGCAGGGGAGCTATGAGTAGAAGGGATTTCAAAATTTAGAGGCAGAGAGGTTGTTTGGAGAAATCGTTCTAGTAGGATAAACCTTCTAGACTTCATATACATTGGAAATCTTTGGATTGATTCCGTTAGCCACTGGATCACCCGGCTTGGCTTCGAATCAGATTTACTCATTTTCATCAGGTATTGCTTTATCAATCTGACACTTGCTCCCATAGTAGAGACGGTAAGAGTCTGATCGTATACACTCTAGTGAAGCGTCGATGGATAAAAGTGGGGCCAAAATGAAAGTTTTGATATTTGGCGCCTTTGGTCAAACAGAGTCTTACTTATCTGAGCAGTTTATTGTGCAGGGATCGATTGTCTATAATCTCTCTCGAACAAGGGGTTCATTTTCTCCCCCCGATTCACATTTTATCCAGCGTCGGAAGCCTGACTGAATAATGAAGGAAGTCGACGTTACGGTGGTAATCCCCGTTTCCCTGATGGCTGACAAGTTGCAAGGACTTACCGAGATTCTCGACCAACTTATCATTAGAGGTCTAGAAGTAATCTTGGTTCATGATTTTCAGGACGAAGCAACTTCTATTCAACTTAAGGAAATTTCAAACCAACGGATGGACTCAGGGGTCCTTCACCTGATTGAAGGTAGATTTGGCGGTCCAGGTTTAGCAAGAAACGCAGGATTGCAAGTGGCGACTCGGAAATACGTGGCCTTTTGGGACAGCGATGATTTAGTTTATGTGTCAAATTTCATCGAGTATGTTGGCGAGGTTCTGGAAGAGAATTGCGACATTGGCATCGCAGAATTCGTTTCAAAAAAGAATAACATTTACCGAAGGTTCCATATTTCGGGCGAAGCATTCTCGGATGCCTTTCGTTTTCTCGCTATTCATCCGGGGTTATGGCGCTATGTTTTTAAGAGAGAAATAATTGAAGGATTGAGATTCATCGAATCTAGAATGGGTGAGGATCAAGTGTTTATTGCCCAGGCACTAAAATCCTCAAAAACAATACATTTATTCCACAAACCCGTATATGAATATCAAATATCTGGCGAGGGCCAATTAACAAGTGACCCAAAAAATTTAGTTTGTATCATTAACTCACTCCAAGAGGTATCAAAAACCCACCTCTTAACCGGAGAACTGGAAAAAAGAGACTTCATGACTTTAATTTATTGGAAGATGTTTTTAACCTTAGCCACCAAGAGCGGGTCAGGAGTCTCAAAAGTTCAACTATGGCGAGAACTGGTCGCGTTGAGAAAAACTAATTTAAAATTATTCAACGGGTTTTTACTTCAATTCCTGATTTTCCAGAATTATAGAAGTGTCAAATGAAAAGAAAAAATTCTAATATTCTGTTTTTAACAGGGGGGCTTGGGAATCAGCTCTTTCAATTAAGCTTTGGGATAGCGGTGACACGCGGTGATTTATTGTTGGATCTTAACCTGGGAAACCCCCGGCGTAATTCGAAGGGCCTCCCTGATCTACTGGACTTCGAGTTACCAGAGAATGTCAAACCGTTAGTTTCCAGATATTCAAGACTTATGTCGCGCTTGGTCGGGTACAATCTAAGAATTGGTGTGGTACCAACTAAAATAGAGAAAAATAGAATTTATATATTCGTAATAAAATTGATATCGAGCGTCTTGATATCGATACACTACAAACGCCTACTTACACTTTACGTGAGCCAGGGTGTAGGGCACTCCTCGCACCAGTTAACGGAAATCAAAAACAGATTAATTGTTGGGTACTTCCAAAATTCTAAGTGGCTTAACCAGCAGAATGTACGAATTGCAATGAAGTCCCTATCGATAAAGAAGCCAACATCTGAGTACCTAAAGCTATTGGAAAAAATTCAGTCAGAGCCAACGACAATCGTTCATATCCGGCTTGGCGATTACCTGCAAGAACCAAATTTTGGAATTCCAAATAAAAATTATCTCGAGAACGCACTAAAATTAATTCAACAAAACACTGGAGAGAATAGGGTTTGGGGTTTCTCGGATGAGCCCGATAAGGCGAGAGCTTTACTTTGGAGTATTAATGAAAGAGAAATGTTTTGGCTGCCGTCAAATTTGCTAAACACCGCCGAAACTTTTGGTCTGATGCGTGAAGGAAACGGATATGTCATCGCGAATTCGACTTTCAGTTGGTGGGCTGCAGCCCTTCGATACAATCCAGGGTCGCAAGTGGTATGTCCTGAACCATGGTTTGCCGGCATGGAGGAACCATCGGGTTTGGTTCCATTAGAATGGACCCGCATCAAGGCGTACTAGGATTTGCTGGTCAATGTTCTTGTAGAGTTGAGGCATGAAATCAGGTGGCTTTTCTTTAGGGTTGCTTCGTCGCTCTTTTGCACTACTGCCCAAACCTGAACGATTAAAAATTGGACTTATCGTACTTTTCCAAATTGGCTTGGCATTTTTAGACTTGATTGGAGTGGCGATTATTGGACTCCTTGGTGCACTTAGCGTCTCTGGGATTCAATCAAGTTCACCAGCAGAAGGCGGAAGAGTTTCCCGAGTGTTATCAATATTGCAGTTGGAGAATTTCGCCTTCCAAGACCAGGTTGCGATCCTTGGTCTGATGGCCGCATTCATACTGACCTCACGTACTTTGATCTCAATTCTTTTCGCGCGTAGGGCCTTGTACTACCTGACCTTTAGCGCCGCAAGAATATCATCCAAACTTCTCAGAAATATTCTCACACAGACTTTGGTTGAACTTAGAACAAAGTCCTCGCAAGAAATTCTCTATATTTTGTCAACAGGAGTAACCACAGTAACTGTTGGAATTATCGGGACCTCGATGGCACTGATTGCCGACTTATTCTTAATGCTTTTAATGTTTTTTGGTTTAGTTGCTGTCAACCCATCAATGGCAATCGGAACTCTAGTTGGCTTCAGTTTGGTTGGCTTGGCACTGTATAAACTGTTGTATCAAAGAGCAAAAGTCCTTGGGGAACTAAATGCACAACTCTTGATTCAAAAAAATGAAAAAACATTGGAGATTTTGCGTTCGTATCGAGAAGCAGTTGTTAAAGACAGACGTGGCTTCTACGGCGACAGAATTCAAGAAATTCGATTCAGCATGGCTTCGACTGAGGCCGAGCTCTCCTTTATGCCCAACATTTCAAAATATGCCATTGAAATTACCACAGTGCTAGGTGGCATATTAATTTGTGGTTCTGTCTTCTACTTTCAAGACGCAAAAAATGCGGTGGCAACACTCGTAATATTCCTTGCAGCAGGAAGTCGCATAGCGCCTGCTGTACTCAGGTTTCAACAAGGAGCTTTATTTGTTAGAAGTAGTGCTGGATCAGCAATCCCAGCCCTAGAGATGATCGAGAGTTTTTCTCAATCAAATTCATCGTCTAAGCAGCTATCGAATCAAGACTTCACACATGTTGGCTTCAAGCCATTAGTTAAGATGTCTGCTTTAAGCTTAAAGTACCCAGAGAAGCCCGACTTTGCCGTACGTAATATCAATTTAGAAATAGAATCAGGAAAGACTGTTGCAATTGTTGGGCCGTCAGGGGCAGGGAAAACCTCCCTAGTTGATTTGATGCTTGGAGTTATAACTCCTACATCAGGTGAAGTATTGATTTCTAATTGCCCTCCAAGCGAGGCTATTTCTACTTGGCCTGGATCAATCGGGTACGTGCCACAAGATGTATCTATTGTTGCGGGCACCATTAACGAGAACATCTGCCTAGGCTACCCAGCAGGCACATTCTCTGAGGCAGACGTCTGGAAAGTGCTTGATTTTGCGCAGCTAGCAGAACACGTACGTTCAATGTCTAAAGGTTTGGATGAGGAAGTAGGAGAAAACGGATATCAATTAAGCGGTGGCCAGAGACAGAGATTAGGAATCGCCCGTGCGATGATCACTAACCCACAATTGTTAATTCTAGACGAAGCGACAAGCGCTCTAGATGGACAAACAGAATTCGCGTTAACAGATTCACTCCAACTTCTTCATACGCAGGTAACAATTGTCGTCGTGGCTCACCGGCTATCTACAATCAAGTCCTCAGATGTGGTTGTTTATATGGACAGTGGCGAAATTGTTGCTCAAGGATCGTTTGAAGAAGTTAGATCTCAAGTTCCTGACTTTGACAATCAAGCCAAACTCATGGGGCTTTAGGTACAAATGTCCGTTTTGTCCTATCTCCGCTACAATCTAGGCTAGGATTCGTAGAAGGTTATAGAGGCACCGACGGGTGTCACTGAAGTACAAAACCGGTCAAGAAGGAAGTCCCAAAGTGGCATTTAAGAAGTCTGCAGCCTCTGCAGGTCCCCGCGTGTGGACCGTCGCAGAGCTCGGTGCTTTCTACACAGAGCACCGTTCAGAGCTTCTTGCCCACGCTA
>Ga0164292_10002444_pt1 | contig 15141 bp, 13 predicted proteins | sample GEODES117metaG_FD_111486 | JGI IMG/M metagenome (GOLD analysis project Ga0164292, IMG submission 111486) | Eutrophic lake water microbial communities from Lake Mendota, Wisconsin, USA - GEODES117 metaG | ecosystem: Environmental > Aquatic > Freshwater > Lake | place: USA: Lake Mendota... | reverse complement strand
AGTTTATGCTCAGTTCCTAACCAGCTCATATAGTGGGTGAGCCAGGATTTCTCCAGCAGGTCACCATCGGGATTCCATAACGGAACCTGAAGTTTTTTCATATCCATCTAAAAGGTAAATTTATAAAGAATGTTTCCTGATCACCCGAATATTATCAACCAGCTGAATCAAGAATGGGGATTGACCATTCAGCACAAGATCACGGAAGAAGATCTGGTTGCCATACTGGGAACCAGGATAAATGAGCTGATCAAGAACGACATGAGCCATCTTATTGCCGTCCTTTACCGGATCGATGTGGATGAGAAGAAAATCAGGGAGATGTTGTCCAGCCATCCCGGTACCGATGCCGGCCTGATCATTGCCCATCTTGTTATAGAACGGCAAAAGCAAAAAATAAAGACCCGCAAGCTGTTTAAACCGCGTGTCGACGACCTGGATGGAGAGGAAAGATGGTAATTACATAGATTCTTCCCAAATATCAAAATCCTGTAAACTATTATCGCGGATCAGCTCAAAATGCTTTTTGAGGGCTACCCCTAAAGGGAGTCTTCGGTAGGGCAGGTTGTACTCTTCAGCATAACGCTGCAACTGACTCGTGATCTCGGGATAATAGACATTGCTCACGTTAGGGAAAAGATGATGCGCCACGTGATAGTTAAAGTTACCCAAGACCGTCCGTACAAACCAGTTTGTCTCCTGCACGTCGTTGGTAGTGATGAGCATGTGCATAAACCAGCTTTCCGGGAGCGTGTTTTCCTCATCGGGTAGCGGGAAAGCGGACTCTGTATTGGCATGGGCAGGCAGTAAAACAACCAATGAAAAAAGGCTCGCGGCGAATACCATGATCACAAAACCTCCAATAGCCTGCCCCCAGCTGATGTGTAATAAAATTTTAGGTAACAGGATGGTATAAAAGAAGAAGAAACCCTTGAACAGAAAGAGTTTTACGTACTCCTCAAATGGTATGCGAATCAGCTTACGCACTGTTTTTTTTGCGCTGAAAAAATCTCTGAAATCCCGTATGATCAGCCAATTGAACAGAAACAGCGGATAAATAAATGGCAAATAAATATGCTGATACTTATGAAAGCGGTGATAGGTAGCGCTGGGAAATATCCTTAAGATGGTCGACTGATCAACATCTGTATCCCAACCGTTCACATTGGGATAGTTGTGATGAAAACGGATATGCCTCATTTTCCAGATAAAGCTGTTTGCGCCCACCAGATCGAACAGGTGAACGAAAATCTCATTCAGGCGCCGGCTTCTGAAAATCGTCCCGTGCACGGCATCATGCACCACATTCAAAAAAATAATAACGATCAGGAGGCCCATTGAGAGATAAGCCACGAAATAAACTGCGGGGTACTGTTTACCCCATACTAAGGCGGACAGCCATACAGAAAGGTAAATGAGGGGCAGTAATAAAGCTTTGATCCTGATCTCCCACTGGCGCTGAGGTTCCAGTTCCTCCACAATACGCACAACATCCGCGCGTAGTTGCCGGAATACAAAGGCATTGGTACCCTCTCCGAAACGGGGTCGGTTATCTGTTTGAATTTTTCCCATGAACGTCTTTTACTACAAAAACACTATACTATCGGCCACGCTCCATTTCGCCAGACTATCCTATGCGGCATCGGTCGTAACCCAATAGTTGTTGATGCTTCGCTTTTCGTTGTGATGCAAAAATAATCGTGAATGGAACATCGACCAGTCACCTATTAAATATGAAACAAAAAATATGGCAACAAGGGGTTTTTCGTAGAATTTTAAACGATACATTTTTCATACGATATATCTTCATAGTATGAAACTTGTTTCTTATCTGAATAATGGTCACGACCAATTGGCTTTATTTTACGATGGTTACCTCTACGACATGGAAACTCTCCATCCGGATATGCCCGGAAGCATGTCCATGTTCCTGAACTATTGGGAAGATGCCTACCCTGTTGCCAAAGCGGCAGAGGATGCGATCCGAGATGGCCGCATTAGCCAGGTAAGGGGTATCCCATTCGGGCAGGCCCAACTGCTGTCGCCAGTGCCTGCGCCAACAAGTTGTCGTGATGGCTATGCCTTCAGGCAGCACGTGGAATCGGCCCGGAGGAACAGGGGTGTTTCCATGATACCTGAATTCGACCAGTACCCCATCTTCTATTTCACCAACCATCTAAGCACCCAGGGACCAGGCGAAGTGTACTGCATGCCGGATCACTTTGAAAAATTGGATTTCGAACTGGAGGCTGCGATCGTGATTTGCAAGCAAGGCCGGAACATCCGGGCCGAGGAGGCCGACGAGTATATTGGCGGCCTGATGATCATGAATGATTTCTCAGCGCGCAGATTGCAGATGGAAGAGATGTTGCTTAATCTTGGCCCCGCGAAAGGAAAAGACTTCGCAACTTCTTTGGGCCCATGGCTCGCTACCCTGGATGAGTTGGAAGCTTATGAGATACCTGCCAAAGAGGGGCATGTTGGTAAATCCTGGAATTTGTCTATGCGCTGCAGGGTGAATGGGGTTGAAGTAAGTAAAGGTAATGTCGGAGATATGGATTGGACATTCGCTGAGATCATCGAGAGGGCCTCTTACGGGGTTACCCTTTATCCCGGCGATGTGATCGGAAGCGGAACAGTTGGAACGGGATGTTTTTTAGAGCTGAATGGCACGGGTAAACTGAATAACCCGGATTATACTGAACAGTGGTTGCAAGAAGGAGACATCATAGAGTTAGATATTGAAAATCTGGGGGTACTGAAGAATACGATTTCACGGGAAGATGACGATTTCTCCCTACTGGCGAAAAAGAAATAATACCGGCGTAGCACTTAATTTGCAATCATGGAGATCAACCTCAAAGAACTGAGTCCACAGTTTCGGCAACACTGGCTGCAGCATGCGATCGCCCCGAGGCCAATATGTTTTGCATCTACGTTGGATAACGCCGGGCATGTGAATTTAAGTCCATTTAGTTTTTTCAATTTGTTCTCTACAACCCCGCCAATAGTGGTTTTTTCCCCTTCGAGACGAGTGCGGGATAACACCACCAAACACAGCCTCGACAATGTGTTGCAGGTGCCTGAAGTAGTGATCAACGTGGTGGACTATACCATGGTTCAACAAATGTCGTTATCCAGTTGCGAGTACCCTGCGGGAGTAAACGAGTTCTTAAAAGCAGGTTTTACCATGGAGCCCTCCCAGCTGGTGGGCCCGCCCCGCGTTAAGGAAAGCAAGGTTCAGATGGAATGCAGGGTATTGGAAGTGAAACCCCTCGGAGAATCCGGCGGTGCGGGCAACCTGGTCATCTGTGAAGTATTGCTGATCCATATAGACGATGGTATTTTGAATGAAGAAAAAACGATGATCGACCAGCGAAAACTCCACCATGTAGCCCGTTTGGGTGGCGACTGGTACTGTAAGGTAGACGAGACCAATCTTTTCATTGTTGAAAAGCCAAATACAAAACTGGGCATTGGCATCGACAGCTTGCCTGAAGGCATAAGGAACAGTCGGATCCTCACCGGAAACCACTTGGGTACGCTGGCCAATGTTGAAACCCTTCCTGAGGCCCGGCCCGGTTACTACGATCCCCATCTCAAGAACATCATGCAGTATTTTGCCTCCAATCCTGAGGATATGGAATCCGAACTACATCGCTATGCCGGGGAACTTCTTGACAACGGTAAAGTCAATGAAGCCTGGCAGATCCTCCTCTCAACTCTCTAATCTTACTTTGAGGCTTGTCCATATACTGAAATAACAGATGATGGGGGACATCAAACTGTGCCCTGTTATCTAAAATCGAATGCCCAATGAAATGCCTGCACGGATTTCACTATTTTTACCCCTCAATTCCAGCGCAATACATGCAGATTCAACATTTATCAGAACAGGAAGTCATCAGAAGGGAAAAACTTCAGGAACTAGCTGCGATGGGCATTGATGCCTATCCTGCTCCACTTTACCCCGTAAATATCACAGCAGCATATATTAAGGAAAACTATAAAGGCGAAGATAATAAGGCAGACTTTGCCAATGTTTGCATAGCAGGCAGGATCATGTCGGTCCGAGACATGGGAAAGGCAAGTTTTGCAGTACTGCAAGACAGCACCGGCAAGATCCAGATCTATGTAAGAAGGGACGATATTTCCCCTGGTGAGGATAAATCACTTTATGATAAAGTCTGGAAATCGCTGACGGATATAGGTGACATCATTGGCATCAAAGGCTATGTATTCACCACTAAAACCGGTGAGACATCTGTTCATGCGCAGGAGTTAGTGATGCTCACAAAATCGCTGAAGCCGCTTCCGGTAGTGAAAGAGAAAGAAGGTGAAACCTTCGATGCGGTCACCGATCTCGAATTCAAGTATCGCCAGCGCTACGTGGACCTCGTCATTAATCCTGACGTGCGCGATACTTTTATGAAACGTACCCGGATGATCAATGCCATGCGGGATTTCTTGAACGAAAAAGGTGCTGTAGAAGTAGACACGCCTGTTCTGCAAGGTATTCCAGGCGGCGCGGCGGCACGCCCATTCACTACACACCACAATGCGCTCGACATGCCGATGTACCTGCGCGTTGCTAATGAATTGTACCTGAAAAGACTGATCGTGGGCGGGTTCGACTGGGTATATGAATTTTCGCGCAATTTCAGGAACGAAGGCATGGACCGCACACACAATCCCGAATTTACTGTGCTTGAGTTCTATGTGGCCTACAAGGATTATTTATGGATGATGGAAACTACCGAACAGATGCTTGAGCGTTCTGCCATCGCAGTCAATGGAACAACAGTTACTGAGGTTGATGGTAAGCAGATCGATTTCAAAGCTCCCTACAAACGCATCACCATGTACGATGCCATTAAAGAGCATACCGGATTCGATATCAGCGAGATGGATGAGGATGGCCTCCGTGGAGTTTGCAGGCAACTTAATATTCCAGTCGACAACACCATGGGTAAGGGCAAACTGATTGACGAACTTTTTTCAGAAAAATGCGAGCATCACTATATCCAACCCACTTTCATCATAGATTACCCTGTTGAAATGAGCCCGCTCACCAAAAAACACAGAACTAAAGCCGGTCTTGTCGAGCGCTTTGAACTGATGGTAAACGGAAAAGAGATCGCCAATGCTTATACCGAACTGAACGATCCCATCGACCAACGCGGCCGCTTTGAGGAACAGGTGCAGTTAATGGAACGCGGCGATGATGAAGCGATGTATATCGATTACGATTTTCTCCGCGCCCTTGAATATGGTATGCCACCTACCGCAGGCATTGGATTTGGCATCGACAGAATTTGCATGATGCTCACCAATTCTCCCAGTATCCAGGACGTACTGCTGTTCCCAATGATGAAACAGGAAGCGGGAGACATGTGAATTGGCGAATTGGCGGATTTGTGACAGAAAATCCCGGATGGCATTGACAGCCAGGTTTCATTTCAATTATTCTGTTACAACCCTAATCACGATAATTCAACGCCGGCGGCCTGTCGCCCAGCAAGGCCTTGTACTGATAGTTCCCCTTTTTCTGCAACAGCTCCTTCTTTGCAGCTGCGATCAGTTTCGGATTATGCAATAATTCTATGGCCATATTACTCAGCCCCTTCGCTGCCACCATCATCCCCTTAATTCCGATATCAGTACCCCCGCAGGCCACTGCCTGCCAGCTGTGCGTGGGTGTTCCCGGGATCCAGGTGGCGGCCCTCAACCCAACCGTGGGCGCATTATAACTCACATCTCCTACATCGGTTGACCCTGGCGGCTCAAAGCCCTTCATGAGTGGAAGGACTTTGGAAGATGCCATGATATCCGGGGCGTTATCAAAACTGGCCTGGATTCTTTTGCCGAACTCCAAATCCTGGGGCGACAATATTACACCGCCTACCCTTTCCACCTCGCGTTGCATCGCTACGTTCAGCGTATCCAGCAAAAGCAGGTCGTGCGTACCGCCGATGACCTCATATTTCATGGTGGTACCGGTGCCCAGCGCCGCGCCTTCTGCTGCCTTCGTCACCCTGTTGAACAAACTGATCACCTCATCCTTGTTCTGATGCCGGACATAATAATACACCTCGGCAAAATCAGGCACTACATTCGGCGCTTTGCCACCATTGGTGATCACATAATGAATTCTCGCATCTGAAGGAATATGTTCGCGCATCATGTTCACCATCATATTCATCGCTTCCACGCCGTCCAGGGACGATCTGCCTTTTTCAGGCGACATCGATGCGTGGGAAGACACACCATAGAATCTGAACTTGGCCGACTTATTCGCAATGTTTACATTGAATTCAACCGAATTGTAATCGTCCGGGTGCCAATGCAACGCCACATCCACGTCTTTAAATAATCCCGCGCGCGTCAGGTATACCTTGCCACTTCCCCCTTCTTCAGCAGGACAGCCGAATACCCTGACCGTACCTTTCCAGCCATTCGCTTCCATCTGTTTCTTTACGGCAACAGCCGCCGCAACGGATGCCGTACCGAACAAGTGATGCCCGCATGCATGCCCAGAAGTCTTTCCTGCCATTTCTATCCGTTCAGGCACTGCCCCCTGGTTGATGCCAGGCAGCGCGTCATATTCGGCCAACAAACCGATCACCGGTTCCCCCGATCCATAACTCGCAACAAACGCAGTAGGCATTCCAGCCACGCCCGACTGCACATCGAATCCATTGTTCCTTAATTCATTCTGTAACAAGGCGGAACTTTTCACTTCCTTATAGCCCACTTCCGCATAGTCCCATATCTTCAGCGCGATTCCTTTGTAATGATCATACTGATTCTGGATCTGAGCGGCAGCGTCCGTTTTGTTTTTAGCAACAGGATCCGCAATGACTTTGCGCTTCTGACCATACAACAATGTGGGAAACAATAATATTAAGATCAGGTATCTCATGCCCCAATTTAATCTTTCTTTAAATTTAACCACTTAAGATTCTGATGAATGAAGCACTCCTTTGTCCTGATCCCGATCCTGCTGATACTTTTTCTGCAACTGCCGGCCCAGGACAGACCTTCCTCCGGCAAGGAAAGAGTACAGGCATTTAAAAAACAAAAGAATTCGCTGGCCAGGTCGCCGTTTCAAAACTTGATATGGCGGCTCACCGGGCCTGATATAATATCAGGAAGATGCACTGAAGTACTGGGAGTTTCCGGAAATAAAAATGTCATCTGGGCTTCCTTTGCCACCAGCGGTTTCTGGAAAACAGAAGATGCCGGGAGAACATGGGCTTCATTATTTGATAAAGAAGGAACCCAAAGCATCGGGGCATTTGCTGTTGCGCCCTCCAATCAGCAAATCATTTATGTAGGCACAGGTGAGTCAAATATTTTTCGCGCATCACTACCGGGGATGGGCGTTTACAAGTCAAGAGACGGGGGTAAAACCTGGGCGCATGCCGGACTTGCCGGCTCCGGCACCATTTCGCGCGTAATCATTCACCCCGAAGACCCGAATATCGTCTATGTAGCTGCCTCTGGAAACGAATGGAGCCACAGTAAAGACCGGGGCCTTTATGTCACACGGAATGGGGGGAGATCATGGAAGAGACTGATACCAGAAGACCCGAACGGCATCATCGATCTGGTCATGCATCCGACAGATCCCAGGATCATGTACGCCTCAAGTTGGAACAGGATCCGTTTACGTTGGAGCGATCCCACACCCGCAGAAAATGATTTTATCTGGAAAACAACAGACGGTGGCACCACATGGAATAAACTCACTAACGGCTTGCCCAACACCACATATACTGGTCGCGTTGGCATTGCGCTTTCACAGAGCGACCCCAATGTGCTCTACGCACTGGTAGATAATCACACCCCTTTAAGAAAACCTAAAGAAAATGAACTGGACGCCTATGGCAGGCCTATACAAATAGTACCTACTGGCGTCCAGGTATGGAAAAGTACAGATGCAGGAGATCATTTTGCACACGCCAGCGCTAACGAGAAAAAACTGGAAGGGTTTGCCGGCACCTATGGCTGGGTATTTGGCCAGATCCGGGTAGACCCCACCAACGAAAACCATGTTTATATCCTTGGAGTACCACTAGCCAGAAGCATCGACGGTGGAAGAACATTCAACATCATGCGGGCAGATAAAACTAGCGAACGTACCCACAGCGATCATCATGCGCTTTGGATCGATCCTAAAGACCCGTCATACCTGATCAATGGTAATGATGGCGGTGTGGTGACATCATCAGACAGTGGCCGCAACTGGAATAATTTCTTTGACGTGATCCCTGCAGCCCAGTTCTATAACGTTACGTACGATATGAAATCGCCCTACAATGTGATGGGCTCTGTACAGGATCATTTCAGCCACATGGGTTCCGTAAAAAACACCTATGGTGTGAAAGACAGTACCATCCTCAATTGGTCAAACAGCCCCGGAGGCGAAGGCTCGATTCACGAGGTAGACCCGCAGGATCCCGACCTGATCTATTCCAGCACTTTCTATGGAAGACTTCAACGGAGCAAACTATTCCCTGCATATCAAGACTCTATCGAAGAAAAAAGCATCTTTCCTAAAAAAGCTAATGATGAGGAACAACATCGTGGAGAATGGTTAGCATATACCCTGCTCTCGCCGCACGACAACAAAACCATTTACCATGGCTTTCAGTACCTGTTCAAAAGCACTGATCAGGGCAATACCTGGAAACGCATCAGCGGCGACATGAGCTACAATAACAAAGATCGTATGGGGAAAACGCCCTACGCCATCAACCACCAGGCCATCACCGCTATTGCAGAATCGCCGCTTCAAAAAGGACTACTATATACGGGAACGGATGATGGCAGGGTTTGGATCAGCATGAATGATGGCGGGGAGTGGAAGGAAATCGCGCAAGGCTTACCCGCGCATGTGCATGTGTCGAGAATCATTGCCTCTAAGTACAATACAGGTACAGTGTATATTACCCTCAGTGATCGGCGGGAGGACAATATTAAACCGTACATATACAGGAGTAACGACTATGGAAACACATGGACTGCTATCGTAACCGATCTTCCTGCAGCACCAGTCAATGTGATCAGGGAAGATCCAAAAGATCCAAAGCTTTTGTTCTGTGGAACCGACATGGGTGTGTATGTTAGTCGCGATCATGGCCGAAGCTGGCAGTCCCTGCAGGGCAACTTACCGCTAAGTGTCTCCGTCAGCGACCTCTTCGTTCATCCCCGGGATCTAAACGTGGTGATCTCCACTTATGGCCGGGGCGTGTGGGTATTGGATGATATCAGCGCGCTAAGGTAGGTGAGGATAATTTTGTAGAAGTTTTGAATAAATCTTCATACCTTATAAAAGCCTTCATTCACCTTAAAAACGAAAATATGGATACAGCAAAACTCTTTGTAGCAGGCCTTCTTGGCGGTGTAATTAATTTCTTCCTGGGATGGTTGGTTTGGGGAATTCTCCTCATGGATTATTTTAGTTCTCATACCACCAATCCCCAGGTAGCCCGATCATCTGAAAATATGGTGTTCTGGGCCCTGATCGGAGGAAATCTTGTATTCGGTTTCCTGCACGCCTACATTTTATACAAGGCCAACGTCAAAACCCCTGCATCTGGAGCGATTCTCGCTGCGACCATTTCCGCGCTAGTGACGCTGGGATCCAACCTGATGATGTATGCTCAGTATGATTTGCTCCAATTGAGTATTGTTTTGCCAGACGTACTGGCGTCCGCTGTTGTGTCCGCGATCGTGGGGGCCACAATCGGCTGGTATTATGGACGAGGGCCCCTAAATAAGACGGTTTAAGCTGCCGAAAAAAAATTAATTTACCCTAAATAACGTTTATGTCTTCGCTTAAAAAAATCCGCCTTTTATTTCTTCTTCTGATTAGTTCCATCCCGGCGGTCGGTGCTTTTGCCCAATCACCTCGGGCAGCGGCTCTGAAAGCAAATGAGAGTAAATTGATCTACCCATTGATAAAAGGAAGTACAAATACGGGTGTGATGCCTGTTGAAAACCCTACACTGCCATTTGAACATAAAGGGGTCTCAAAAATCGTGTTCGATCTGCACCAGGACAATAAGGAAGCTGAAAAAGGAACAGTCAACGAAGGCATAGAAGAGGTGATACGCATACTGAATCTGCATGTTGCCGCTGGAGTCCCAAAAGATAAAATTGATGCCGTGGTCGTATTTCACGGACCTGCCGCTGCGAGCTTTTTGAATAACGACATGTACAATAATCGCTTTAAGATAAACAATCCTAATCTTGCCCTTATTCAGGCATTAAAAGAAAAGAATGTCCGGTTTGTTGTTTGTGGCCAAACACTTGGTTTCAGGGGCCTGGACATCTCTGTATTCCCTGTCGGCACGCTGAAAGCCTATTCAGCCCGCACAGCAGTATCTGATTTCCAGCAAAGAGGCTATGCCTTCTATGATATTTCGGAACAATAAAAAGTTCCTGATGTGCTTAAAGCTTTCCTAATCATCCTAACCACCTGCTTGGGAACTTCCAAAAAAATAATTCAGGATGTTTGAAAACTCCATCGAAGAAGTATCCAGGTTTACCAGGCCAATGCATACCATCATCCGCAGCTATGGCGGAATCATTTCACCAGGCAGTGCCACCTTTTTTTTCGTAAATGATGAAGGGGTGGCCATCACCTGCAAACACGTGGCTCAGGCAATACTCAACGCAGATAACATCAACAAAAATTATCAGCATTTCAAACAGGATTTCGAAAAGCTCCCTAAAGATGGTAAGTACAAGATTAGCCTAAAGGGCCTGGAAACAAAGTATCATTACAACCCGGGGACATCGGTTCAGATGAAGCACAACTTCATGAACTGCTTTGACTCCATCAATGAGGTCGTTTGCCATATCCACCCTACACTCGATCTGGCGATCTTAGTATTCAAGGGCTTTAATGCTATACATTATGCTTCCCACGCAAAGTTTTTAGGGAATAGTCGTCACATTCGCCAGGGTAACATGCTATGCCGTCTGGGGTTCCCATTCCCGGAGTTTTCAAATTTCCAGCACAATACAACAACGGATGATATTGAATGGACAACCGGGGGCATTCAAAATTCACCCATCTTTCCAATAGACGGTATTGTTACCAGATTTGTAGCAGACCAGGGAGTAGGCGTAACGGGCATTGAGATGAGTACCCCGGGCTTAAGAGGCCAGAGTGGCGGTCCGTTGTTCGACAAAGAAGGAAGGATCTACGGCATGCAATTCGCTACCAGACATCTTCACCTGGGATTTGATATGAAGGATCATGAAATAGTAATGGATGGGAAAAAGGCTAGCATCGCCAATCACCCTTTCCTTCATGTTGGGATCTGTGTGCACCTCGATCCCATTAAAGACTTCCTCCGCCAGCACAACATCAATTTCACGGAAGTGGACTAAGCTTTATTTTTTACATGTTTTCAATGGCTTCCTGTCAATACCCTCTTTCCTTAATGATGTTCCTTGCCAGTACATGATCAAAAACACCCCATTCTTCCGGTTTACGGATGATATCAAAAAGTTCCGCATCGGTAAACTTGAACAGGTAATAATCCGGTTCCGTATTCTCGACCATTTTCATATAGTAGGCTTCAAGTACTTCCCGGGCGCGGGTAAAATCAGCAGGCTTCAACCGCAGGTTGACATCCGGATCCAATTTGTTGAAAGCAAAACTGGGATCGAAATATTTTCTCGTTTGAATGATCTCATACGGAATGCCTTCCTGATCCAGGATCTTCGCCATTTCTTCGGCAACCTGCCTGTGATGAAGCAATTGAAAAAGTTCAAACCCTGAATCCATAACTATTTCCCGCCATGGGAGGTTTTATAATGCTGCAGCAACTCGTCGCCACCGAAATCATGCAGTTTATCGCGCATAATGGTGTGCACATGATTGGCGTTATTCTGCGTATTTTCCAGCTCGATCAACATCGTAGGACCATCTATCCGATAGTAGTAGACACGCCCCGGCTGTTGCTTGGTATAGCCGCCCCAGGCAAAAAGCATCTTATCCATTCCGGCATCTTCAATCTCCTTCAACAGGTCTTTTGCATAAACACCATCATACCTGCTCAGGTAGATATTCAGGAGCTCCCTGAAAAGCTGTTGCTGCTTTTTATTCAGGTCCCCGAATCGGATACCGGCGGGCTCGTATGTAAGCGCCTTACGCGAATTCCAGATCCCCACATGGTCAATGGCCGTATCCATGATCACCGCCTTCTTCAGCTGCTCGGGACCAAGCGCATTCACCAACCTGAAACCAGCTTCACACTCCTCTTTCAACACCTCAATGGATTTACCCTTTTGCTCAAACTTACCTGGATTGGTACCCATGAATGAAGGGAGGCCAGACTGTATGCGGTTGCGGTAACTGGAGAAATTATACGACACGTGATGGCCTTCAAAGCGCCAGCCCCAGGGGTGCTCCGCAGAAGGTTCGCCAAAAAATATGAAGCAATAATTACCCGGACTCCTTGGCCAGTCACTATCCCTTTTCTCGATCACCCTCAACACATCTTCAAGCGCCATGATCCCCTCTGTTTGATCGAAAGCTTTTTTACTGATCCAGTGCCGCAGCAGATCGAAGCCGATCTTTTTTTGTTCATCCGACAGATCCTTCAGCCAGATCCCTTTACGATCTTGTTTTGGGACAAAATTCCACGTGTATCGTTCTTCACTCTCGAATGCATAAAAGGCCTTGGCCTTCTGCTCCTGGTTCAGGGAACTGATAAACTTCTTGGCGAGATCAGCATGGGCGTCCTGTGCAATGGAACCGAGGGCGAGAAACGCGAATGATAAGAATAGATTGAAACCTTTCATTGAAAAAAGGTATGCAATTATTCTTTAGAAATGAAATGCGAGTGAGACTGTAATGGCAGAATTAGACTGAACGGCAATTCCTTGTTTCAAAAACATCCCTTCCCTTCCGGAAAGACCCCTGAGCTCGAGGCGCCACAATAAATTCGGCAAAATCTGGTAATCGGTGTTGGCGCTTACTCCCCACACTGAAAAAGGCAAGCCCGTTTCGCTGCTCACAATAACTCCGGCCTTGTCGCGGTAATACTCCAATCTCGCAGAGGTTCTGATCTTTCCGGTCCACTTATATTGCACACCCGCCAACATCGTGTGCCATGCATGATAACTGCCGCTGCCTTTCTGTTTCTGTTCCATACCGATATCAAACGCTGCCTGGAGACTGATTTTCTCGTTCAACTGAAAAATGGCGTACAGATCGTGGAAGTACCGCATCTTCCTTACACTGTCCGGCTTGTCTGTCCCAATAAATGAACTGCTATTTATAAGGATTTTTGCATTGGGCTTAAACTGAAGCTGGTGACCAAAAGAAGGCAATGTATTTCCTTCCAACGTCTTAATGCGCTGCCACCCGTTCAGCAGAAGCAGGGCAACATACCATCTACCGTTGTCGCTGTCGAAGCCCAACTTCATCCCCGTTTCAACGTAAGGAGAGTTATCCGCCATAAGGCTCCTGGTCAGGCTCCAGAAGTCTTTCCCGATCGCACCCTCCAGCCCAATGTGTGAAGGCAGCACACCGGCATCCAGCCAAAGGCTCTTCCGGCCGATTTTAACGCCTGCGTTAAGTTCAAAAATATGCTGCAACAGACTTGGCTCCGCAGCCAGATTATACCTGCTGTAGGTGCCGGCCATGAATGCTGCGTTCATGCGGAATGCGGGCGATAGATAACTGCCTTTTAGTAAAGCAAGGTTTATATTAGGCTCATTGTGGCGGTTGAAAGAATAGAAACAGGAAGGCTTTTGTTTGTCTTCAGGGCGCGCAAAATCATAACTATAGTACCCTTCAAGGTAACCGGAAAAAGAAAAACGTTTCCTGGCGCTGTCCGACTGCGCCTGTAGATCGGTCAAAAACAAAAAGTTGAAGCAGAGCCAGGCAATGATCGATCTGCCATATAAACTAATTGTTCTTGCCATAGTAGGGCTTACAAGGCTGTTTTTAATACACCGGCAACTTGAATTCCGGTGCCCTTCTCTTGTTGCTGGCCTGTTCGTATGCATAAGCCATAGCGATGATGTCCGCCTCCTGCCATGCGCCCGCGATGAATGAGAATCCAATGGGCAGATCGCTGATATATCCCATCGGCACGGTGATATGGGGATAACCTGCCCACGCAGCAGGTGATGAAAAAGAAAATCCGGACGAATAGCTGCCATTAACGAGATCTATACAACTGGCCGGGCCACTGCTGGGCGAGCAGATGGCATTTAACTTATTTGCGCTCATCATATCATCAATGATCTTTCGCGTGCCGGTTACTTTTGCCAGATCATCGATATACTCTTTCTCAGTAAGATTACCCTTGGCCTCACTCATTTCGAGGATCTCCTGTTTGAAAAATGGCATCGCACGCGCTTCATTGTCTTTATTGAAAGCAATGACCTCAGCAACCGTTTTCACTCTTGCGTTGGCGCCCGCGAGATATTTATTCACCCCGTCTTTGAACTCGTAATACAGAACCGAATTAGAACCTATGGACCTTGTGAGCTTCAGCAATTCGATTTCTACCACTTCCGCCCCCTGGCTCTTCAATACCTCGATCGCTTCTTTATAATAAGCCACCACGCCTTCGTGGCCCTGCAAGTAACTTTTCTCAATGCCAATGCGCTTTCCTTTCAGCCCATCCTTCTTACAAAAAACAGTATAGTCACTGTGCGCCTTTCCCTTGCTTGCGGCAGTAGCAGGGTCGGCCCTATCTTCCCCGATAAGGGCGCCAAGTAAGACCGCTGCGTCGTTCACGGTGCGCGTCATCGGCCCGGCGGTATCCTGGGTTGCAGAAATGGGTATGATGCCACTGCGGCTCCATAAACCCACTGTTGGCTTAAGGCCTACCACCCCACAATAGGAAGATGGTGAAATGATAGAGCCGTTTGTTTCCGTACCTATGGAAACAGCACAGAAATTGGCCGACACGGCAGCAGCTGTTCCTGAACTGGAGCCACTGGGATTCCTGTTCAGCACATGGGGGTTTTTGGTTTGCCCACCCCTGCTGCTCCATCCGCTGCTGGACCGGGTGGACCTGAAATTGGCCCACTCGCTCAAATTGGTTTTACCAAGCAGTACAGCCCCTGCTTCACGAAGTCGGGCTACAATAAAAGCATCTT
>Ga0164292_10002443_pt1 | contig 15144 bp, 23 predicted proteins | sample GEODES117metaG_FD_111486 | JGI IMG/M metagenome (GOLD analysis project Ga0164292, IMG submission 111486) | Eutrophic lake water microbial communities from Lake Mendota, Wisconsin, USA - GEODES117 metaG | ecosystem: Environmental > Aquatic > Freshwater > Lake | place: USA: Lake Mendota... | reverse complement strand
GCGGTCTGCGTGCAGTCGATGACTCTGACCCTGGAGCCTGAGCTGTTCTTCCGGGACTATGCCGGCTGCAGCAAAGAGGTCCAGATCGTGAATCACGTCGTTTCGGGCACGATCACCATCGTGCGCCCGGCTGACCTGGCCACGTTCAACCCCTACGCGCTCTGCACCAACGGCACCCGCCAGGCCATCACGCTCACTCATGGCACCGCCGCCGGCAACAGGGTGATCCCGACGATCCCCTATGCCGTGTTCGGAGCACCCACCGAGGTGGACCTCGGCGGCACCTATGGCCTGCAGCTGCCGTTCGTCGGGAAGAACAGCGCCCCCGGCGCCACCGATTCCATGACCCTGACATTCACCTGAGCCAGGCGGCTCAGGCTGGTGATTCTGAACCTTCACTACACCACCACCCCATGGGATTCAAGCTCTCCGTCGCTACTAGCTACGAATGGAAAGTGGCCGGCAAGCTGGCCAACGAAAGCTATAGCTTTACCGCTGAATTTGCCTTTCTCGATCAGGAGCGGATCGACTACTTACTGGTGGCATCAGCAAGGCGATCAGCACTCCTGAAGCGCGGCGAGGATGACCCTGAACTGGAAGGGGTCAACCATCGGACCATCGCGGCCGAGGTGTTGGTCGGTTGGTCTGGTGTGACCGACGACGAGGGCGATCGGTTGGGCTTCACCGCCGCATCAAAGGACAAAATCCTGAGAATCCAGGGGGTGGCCCAGGCCGTGTGCGATGCCTGGGCCGAGAGCCTGGAGGGAGCCAAGCGGGGAAACTCCAAGGCGCCGCGCGGCATTGGCTGAGCGGCGCAAGGCCAGTTGATACAGAGCGGCTGAGGCAAGAGGCCGAAGGCCTGGGCTTGAACGCTGAGGCCGTTGCCGAGCTGATCGGCACGCAAGAGCCCGAGCATTTTGAAGTCTGGCCCGAGAACTGGCCGGCGGCGGAGCTCTTCATGCGCTGCCAGACCCAGTGGCGCACCGACAACGGCCACCGCACCGGCCTGATCTATTCCGAGCTGATCGCCATCGGTAGCCTGTATTCAGTGGAGAACCTGGGCCAAGTCGTGGAAGACGTGCAGGTGATCGAGGCCGAGATTCTGAATCAGGGGGCTAAAAGCTGATGGCCATGAACATGGATGCCCTGCTGAGGATCGCCGCCAAGGTCACTGGCGGCGAGCAGATCACAGCGCTGCAGGGCAAGTTCAGGCAGGTGGAGGGCGCCGCGCAGACACTCACCAGCAGGATCGGCCCGCTGAGTGGGGCCCTAGGCGCATTGGCGCCGGTGGCCACCGTGGGCGGCCTGGCGGCGCTGGTGGGCAGGACGATCGAGGCGGGCGACACGTTCAACGACCTCAGCCAACGTACCGGCGTGAGCGTGGAATCCCTGGCCCGGTTCAACAAAGCGGCGGCCACCAGCGGCACCGACATCGACTCGGTGGCCAAGGCGCTCGGCAAGCTCAGCAAGGGCATGTACGAAGCCGCCGAGACCGGCAAGGGCCCCACGGCAGCTGCCTTGAGGACGTTGGGAGTGAGCGCCAAGGATGCAGCCGGCAACCTGAAGACCGCCGATCAAGTCACTCTCGAGATTGCCAGCAAGTTCAAGGCCATGCCTGACGGCGTGGAGAAAACAGCGCTGGCGATGCAGTTATTTGGCAAGGCTGGCGCCGAGATGATTCCGATGTTGAACGAAGGCGGCGCCGCCATCGAATCGCTTAGCGTCAAGATGACCGGCGCCTTTGCAGAAAAAGCCGACGAATATAACGACAAGCTGGCCATGCTGGGCGGCAAGGTCGGCGCCCTGGCCACTGGGATCACCGTCGCACTGTTGCCGGCTCTTGATGCCACTGTCACCGTGCTCACGCTGGTGGTTGATGGCTTTGCCAATTTGCCCGGGCCCATCCAGGCCATCGTTGGCGGCCTAGCCCTGCTGGCGGTGAGCTTCACGGTGCTGGCCCCGATCGTGGCCAGCGTGCTCACGGTGCTGGGTGCGTTCCAGGGCCTCGCGATTGGCGCCACCATTGCTGGATGGCTGGGCGCGATCGGGCCGCTGACCACGGCACTGGCCACGTTTGCCGCCGCCATCGTCGGCTGGCCGTTGCTGATCGGTGCGGCTCTGGTGGCCGCGGGCGCGCTGATCTACGCCTTCCGCGATGACATCGGCAAGGTGATCGCCGCCATCGGCAAGACCATCCGCACCGGTATCAGCGCCGTGTGGGACTGGGCAAGCGGCGCCATGGGCAACGTGGCCACGGCACTGGCCGCGCCGTTTGAGAGCGCCGCCGGGGCCATTAAGAACGTGCTCCGCAGCGTGCTCCAGTTCGGCGCCCGGGTGATCAACACCTTCCTGGGTGCCATCAACCAGATGATCGGTGCCGTGAATGCCATCGCCGGCCGCCTCAATCTCCCCCAGCTGCCCACCTTTGGCGCCGTGTCGGTTCCCAGCTTCGAGGGCGGCGGCTACACCGGCAGCGCCCCGCGCTCCGGCGGCCTCGACGGCAAGGGCGGCTTCATGGCGATGTTGCACCCCCGCGAAACCGTGATCGACCACACAAGGGCCCGGGCCGGCGGGGGGAGCTCCACCCCCACCAACATCAGCATCCCGATCCAGACCGGCCCGGTCTACCAGCTGCCCGACGGCACCGACACCGTGAGCATGCAGGACTTCCAGGCCGGCATGCAGGCCCTGGCCGCCGGGATCCTGGGCCAGCTCGGCACACCTGCCGGCCGCGTGGCGCTGCGGGGTGCCTGAGCATGAGCACCGCGCAAGCTGCATTCCTGGAGCTGGGCGACGGGTTCGGCACCACCTTCGCTCGATGGCAGTCCTATGCGATCGATCAGATCCTGAGCTGGGATTCCCAGTCCTGGACCTATCAGCAGCTGGACTGGGCAGGCATCACCTCAGGCCAGGCCGTGGGCGATCAGGCCAACATCACCCTGCCGGCGGTGCCATCGGTTCTTCATCTGACCGAGCGGGCCAGGGCGGGCGCCTGGGTGGCCACACTGCGGGTGATCCAATGGGATGAAGAGCTGAGCTCCACTCCACCGGCCAGCGGCTATGTCCTGGCGGCCAGCTGCGTGGGCCAGGTGATCGGGGCCGGCGGCAGCCTGACGCAGATCACCTGGAAGCTGGGCTCTGCCCTGTCACCAATCGGGTCGCAGTTCCCGCCGCGCACGGCCATCACGGCATTGATCGGGGTGCCTTGCCGGTTATGACCGAATCCACCGCCTTCTCTGCCTCTGCCCGCACAGGTTCCAGCAGAGCAGCTCGGCCACCAGCGGCTCGCGCCAGCATCGCCCTCGCTGCGACTTTTGCCCCTGCCGCAGCCGCCCAATCCGGCAACCTCCCGCCGCCGGCCGCTGCCGTCGCCGCCGCCGGTAACTCGCCGCTGCAGGTGCCTCAGGCGGCCATGGTTGTGGGTGAGCCCATCCCGGTGATCTGGGGCCGCCGCCGCGGCTACGTCGGCGGCGTTTTGGTGTTTCCCCGGGCCACCGAGGCCAGGTTTGAGAACAACTCAACCACAGTGACCAGCCGCTACCACCTGGTGATCTGCGATGGCCTGCTGCCGGACATCCAGCGGCGCGACGTGCGACTGGGTGAATGCCGAATTGGCACCTTCTCCCAGAACTACAACCAGCGGGCCGGATCCTGGACCCCCGGCAACTTCGCCACCGCGCAAACCGCTTACACCGTGCCGGCCTTCCCGACCTTCACCGGCGGCGGCGGCAACTACCAAGACCTGAGCACCTTTGAGGCCGGGGCCACGTTCACCGGCGGGTCTGACGATTGGCGCCTGGGCTGGAACATCTTCCTGCGCGGCGGCACGATCGTGGAGCGCGGGCGGCTGCTTGACTCCACAGTGGCCAGCTCCGACAACATTGCCGACCTGGTGCTTTGGGCCCTGCAGCGGTCCGGCCGGGTGCCCGATGCAATGATCGATTTCCCCAGCCTCATCGCGGCTGCCAGGTTCACCGAGGCCAACGGGCTCTGGTGCAACGGCGAGTTCAGCGGCTCGACCAACCTGGGAGATTGGCTGATTGGAATCCTGCCGCAGTTCCTGCTGCGTGAAACCAAGGTCGCCGGGCGGTTTGGCCTTCGGCCGCTGGTGCCCACCAACAGCGACGGCACGATCAACACCGCGGCGATCGCCCCTGCGTGGGTCTTGACCGAGGCGGCGATCAAGCCCGAGAGCTATCAGATCGAGTTCAACGATCCGGCCAGCAGCAGGCCCACTCCGCTGGCGATGCTCTGGCGGCAGCAGCACGACGACACCGATGCGCCGATCGCGCGGACGCTGATCGTCGGCGATCCCAATGCACCAGGCCCACCCGAGCAGCACGACCTTAGCCAGTTCGCCACCAGCGAAAACCATCCGGCCAAGGTGGGCACCTATAAATTCACCCGGCGCACCCTCTCAACCCACACCGCCTCGGTGGTGTTGAGGCCCGGCAACCAGACCGGCCAGATTGTCGAGGGCGATATCGTTCAGATCTACCTGCAGGTGATCACCAGCCGGGAGCCTGCAAGCGTGATCAATTATTTCTACGTGGTGGAATCGATTGGCCACAACATCGCCGGTGACGAGACGTTGAGCCTCAGCCACTTCCCGGTCAACTCAAGCGGCCAAAGCCTGATCGCCTTGGCGGTGGCCGCTGCGGTGGGCACCGGCACGATCCTCCCCAGCAATCGGACCGGCAGCAGCTGTGACCTCCCTGGAGCAGCGGCCGACACCAGCGTGCCAGCCAAAACGACCAGCGGGACACCGTTCAGCGCCAGCAGCGCCGGCGGCAGCAGCGGCGGTGGTGGCGGTGTTGCGCCAGGGTTCAACCCATACGGGCCTGGCGGCGCACCCACAGACTCGCCACCGGCGCCAACCCCTGGCACTGGCCCGCCGACACCAACCACCGGCAGCCGGGTTGCCAATGGCGGCGGCCTGATCCCCCCCACGGATGGCACCAACTCAGCCGGCGGCACGGCGCTATGCCCCAATGGCTACGCTCGAATCAGTGGTTTCATAAGTGGCGGTGCGGTAGTCTCCGGCGTTGGGTTGTGCGGGGGAGGCCCAGCATTTATTGCAACAGACTTCCCTAGCTTTAGTTATGTAGCAACAACCACCGCAGGGATTTTTACGGTTCAGACTTGGCGAGTCAGATGGATTGATCCAGACAACGGTCCACAGGAGTACGAAGCCTCTAGCGTTACATCGAATGTACCGTCAGAGCCTTTTGATTGCCGGTTTACGATTGCTGCCACCTCTTATTCCTGCAGGCTTGACGACGGATCAGCCGGGCCAACTCTGCCTTTCCCGAGCTGATGGCCACCTTCCCTCCCCTGATCCCGTCCGAGGCGCCGATCGCCCCCGGCGCCTGGCCCGCCACGGCGCACAAGAGCCTGAACGGCGCCGAGTCCAGGATCCGGCATGGCTCAGCGCCGACTGGGGGCCGCTGGAGCCCAGCTTTCGTCAACATCACAGAAGCCGACTACCTGGCGATCTTGGCCCACTACCGGGGGCAGCGCAGCGGCTTTGATCCGTTCGGGTTCAGCACCACCACGCTGGCCGCCGATCGCACCCCCGCCGGGTTCGCCTGGCTCTATGCCGGGCCGCCGCGGGTTGTCGATCAGCACGCGGACTGCTTCACGGTGCAGTGTGAGTTCAGGTGCGAGCCGCGGGGGCTGGTGGTGACGCCGGGGAAGGCGTGGCGAACTGGGGCCACAACGCTCACGGTGGGAGCTAGAGATGGCGGAATTGTCTATGGCCCGACGGTTGCATGGGTGACCGCGGCAACGACCTTTGCGCCAGGGAGTAGAAGTGCCTCGTCCTCTTCCCTGCTTCTGCACATGGATGGCAGTGACGGCAGCACAACATTCATTAACAGCGGAGGCAGTGGAATCACCGTTACTGCCTACGGTAACGCTCAGATCAGTACAACAGATCCAAAGTACGGCAGTGGCAGTCTTTTGCTTGACGGATCCGGCGACTACCTGCAAACTGTGGCTAGCTCTATTCTGCAGTTTGGCACTGGTGACTTCACTGTTGAATGCTGGGTGAACGTTATTTCGGGTACAAGCAATAACGGTTTATTTACGTTTGGTAGCCCAAGCAGTGGGTTAGCTGTTGGGATCTATGAAGGTCAGTGGTTTTTAGATAGAGGAGACGGGAACAGTTTTTCAATGGGCGCTGCAACAACAGGATCATGGCAGCACTTAGCCGTGACGAGAAGCGGCGGCAGTCTGCGGTTTTTCATTGCTGGAACGCAAATAGGCGCAACCATAAGCACCTCAATCGACCTCACAGGCAACCAGCTAATAATAGGATATTACTATAGCAGCGGCTTTGCGATCAATGCTAGGGTCGATGAGTTTAGAGTTACGAAAGGAACCGCCTTGTATACCTCGACATTTACCCCGCCAACTGGGGCATTCCCTGATACCTAACATGCTCTCAGACTCCCGAGGCTGAATGGCCAGCATCATTTACGATTCCTTCCTGGCTGACATGGCCAGCGGGGCTGCCAACACCTCGCACAGCTACAAGGCCATGCTGGTGACCGGCTCCTATGCCGAGGATCGGGGCGCCCATAGCAAGCGCAGCAGCATCACCAACGAGGTCAGCGGAACCGGCTACACCGCCGGGGGCGTGGCGCTCACTCTCACGGCCAGCCTCAACACCACCACGCACGTTCTCACGCTCACAATCCCGGCGGTGAGCTGGCTAAACAGCTCCCTGACGGCACGTAAAATGATCGTCTACCGGGCCCGCGGCGGCGCCAGCAGCGCCGATGAGCTGGTGTGCTGCATCGACAATGGCACTGATCTGGTGAGCAGCTCCACCACCATGACCTGGAACGCCAGCACCTGGACGCTCCCCCTCCCCGCGCCGGTCTGATGACGATCTTCCCCTCCATCGAGCCGCTGAAGCGCTCCTACGACCTGGGGGCGCATCCAATCAGCACGGCCAGCTTCAACAACGGGGACGAGACGCGGTTCCTGCATGGCACCGTTGCGGTGGACGTGCCCATGGTCCTGGGCTTCCCGGCCCTGTCGCTGACCAAGGCCCGGCAGATCACCGGCCACTTCGACGCCCACGGTCTCACCCGGTCGTTCACAATCCCGGTTCATCTCTGGCGCATGCACAGCAACCGCTACGACGTGGTGCCGATCGGGTTTGTCTGGCGCTATTCCGGCCCTCCGGAGGAAACCCCATTGGACGGGGGTCTCTACGACGTGGCCGTGTCCCTGCTCTCTGTTGGATGACCCCATGACCAACCTCACCACCGCATCAGTCCGCGCCGCCGTCGAGCACGCCGTCAAGGCTGGCAAGCTGGAGCCCCATCAGCTGGCTGCGTTCTCGGCCCTGGATCAGGCTCTGACGCCTGAGCAGCGCCGCGCTTTTACGGCGGACTGGAGGGCCGCGGGCAGCCCGGCGGCGGCACCGAAGCCGCCAGCACCCGAGCCGCAGCGGGTCGGGCTGGTGGGGCCGAAGAGGCGGCCCCACCTGAAGCCCGGTGATCACCACCTGGTGATGGACGACCGGGCCGAAACGATCGCCGCTTTTGATCACAAGGGGCAGCAGCTCTGGAAGGTGGCGGCCCTGGCGCGGGGGCAGTCCACCGAGACGGACTGGAGATCGCGCAGCAGCGACACCCCGCCGGGGCTTTATCGCGTCGGCGCCATCTATCGGGATTACGAGGCTGATCCGACCACTACCTTCTCAATCGATCGGCGTTCCTATGGGTGGTTTTCGTTCGACCTGGAGGGCATGGAAGGGCAGGAAGGGCCAGGCAGCCGGGACGGGCGGGACGGCATCATGATCCACGGGGGCGGCACCGCCTGCGGATGGCCTGGCGCGTGGCTGCCACTGCAGCCGCTCCATCCCACGCTCGGGTGCATTCGGATGCACAACAAGGACCTCAGGGATCGCGTGCTCCCCTTGGCCCAGATGGGGACCATCTATGTGTCGGTCTGGCAGGAAGGCGGCTGATTTGCCTCCGCCACCCCATGCGGAAGCAGCCTGGCGGTGATCATGCTGCGCAGCCTGAGCTGAACAGGTCGGGCTGAATCGCTTTCAGCGACTGGGACGCGACGCGGTGCCAGTGGGGGCAGCGCTCAATGCCGATGAACTCCCGGCCCAAGGCAAGACAGGCCTGGCCCGTTGCTCCGCTGCCGGCAAAAGAGTCGAGCACTAAGGCGCCGGGCCTGGTGCTGCTGCCGATGATGTGCCGGAGCAGTGCCTGAGGCTTCTCGCATGGGTGCTTCCCTGGCCGTGCCTGAACAGTGCGGAAGGTCCAAACATCGGTGAACGGATCAAAACGGGTGACGCTGAACGGGCGCCGGAGGTCCTCGTACTCGCGCCGGAGGTCCTCGTACTCGCGCCGGAGGTACTCGTAGCTGAATAAGTCCTGCAGCCAGGCGTAATTCTCGGCCGTGGGCAAAGTCCACTGAACACGGCTGAACCAGTGCCCCGCCATCCCGGTAACTGTGCGACTGCCGGACTTGGCCTGGAAGGCTTCAGCCACCTGCCGAACGGTGAAGCCAGCCGCTTCGCGCTCGCTGTCAAGGTAAAGCCGAAGCCGCTCAAACACGAACCCCCGCAATCTATCGCAGGCGCCGCTGTAGCCGCTTCCGTCCATAGCCGCGCCATCCGCCCCGAACTGCTCGGCAAAGACGATGCGCTCGGTGGCGGGAAAATAGGACCGCAGGCTTTCCTTGCACGCACGATTGTGCATAGCAAAAGGCTTGGACCACACCAGCGAGTTCAGCACCTGGAACCGCCGCCCCAGCATCACCTCAACCCGTGCCGCCATTTGCGGGGAGGCAAAGCAATAGAGCGACCCGTTAGGCCTGAGAACCCGTTGCCATTGCTCGGCGACCTGATCTAGCCAAATCAAGAAAGCCTCTGGGTTGTCCCATTGGCGATCCCAATCCTCTCCCTTGACGCGGTAGTACGGCGGATCGGTCACCACCGCATCCACGCTGCAATCGGGCAGGGTGCGCAACACGTCGAGGCAGTCGCCAAGGTGCAGGGCCAGCGTCACGCCTCCACCCCCCCCCATGCGGCAGCAGCCTGGCGGCCACGTATCGATGCCGCACACCGCACTCCCCGAGGCGCTGGTTTGCCCGGTGGACTGCGGTGGCGGTGGCATGGGTCGAGTACAAGACCATGCCGGTGTCACGGTGCAGCAGCACGTAGGCCTCGACGGGCTCATCAGACTGAGGAGGCTGAGCTGCTGCGGTGGTCATGGTTGAGGGCGAATCTGTGTGGCTCGATCCCGATGTCAGCCCATCGGCGGCTTGGCACTTTGAGGCGGCCCGGCGGGCGGTGCCGCGGCTCTCGCGTGAAGAGCTGGAGCGGCAGCTCACCCTCAGTCTGGCGGCCCAGGTGAACGGGGCTCAGGCACTGAAGCAGCTGCTCGAGCGGCTGCGAGAGCTGGAGGCACAGGTGGCGGCGCTGGAGCGGCCGGGCCGTGGGGTTATGGGGTGGCTGCGGGGGTTGGGAAGCTGAGGCATGACTCCAGCTCCAGCACCCGCGCCAGCGGCACCATCGCCACCTGAGGCACCACGGCATTGCCCAGCGCCTTCAGGCGGTCCACCCGACCGGATAGCCCATCATCTCCTCGACAAAGGACGGGTTCAGATAGGTAGCTGCGCCAGTCGGGAGACAATCGGGCAATCGCTGCGGGCCATGGCGCCCTGCTGCCTCCCAGTTCGTCCGGCCTTTCCAGTCGCTGGCGCATGGAGTCAGGAGTTGCGCAGCAATCGCCAGCGGCATTCCCATCCCGTTGCCGTTCATCCTTATGGCTTTGACCCGCTCCCGCCTGGCCAGCCACGTCTCCGTGCGTTCTCCGTCGTTTGCCAGGCAGGCTGATGGGGTCGGAAGCATTCGCCCAATCACTGTCTCCAGATTCGGAAACCGATCGCCCTCGATGTTGCCCCTGCTGTTGACCGAAGCCGCCGTGGCTGAGCATGTTCTTGGTGTGGGCAACATCGCAATGAAATCCTCCAGCCTGCTTTGATGGTCCCCGATCGCCTCTGGACTCCGGAGGCGGTGAAGCATCCCTTGCGCGGCCCTGGGCGTAGGCAACGCACCACCAGCGGTCCCGCTGATGGCAGGCACCCACAGCCGCTGCCGGTATGCACGCCCATTCAGCGTCATACCCTGCCTCGGCCAGCGCTCCGAGAACGTCGTCCATCCCTCGGTAAGTGATCGCTGCGACGTTCTCCAAGACGACGTAGCGCGGTCCCACAAGGCAAACGACTCTGAGCAGTTCGTAGAAAAGGCCCGATCGGCTGCCAGCCAGGCCGGCGCCCTTCCCGGCTTGGCTGATGTCCTGGCAAGGGAATCCACCGCAAACAATGTCGGCTGAATTGGGGGGGGGTTGGAAGGTGCAGATGTCATCGTGAATAGGAACAGTGGGCCAGTGTTTGGCGAGGATGCGCTGGCAGAACGGCTCACGCTCCACAAACTGCACGGTTTCAATCCCGCCCAGCCAGCGAGCGGCGAGGCTGAAGCCGCCGATACCGCTGAAGGTGTCGATCATGCGGAGACTCATGGGTTCAGAGTCGAAAGTCCGAGGCTGAGCTGGCAGCCCTCTACCGCCCGGCATGGCTCCTACAGATGCGGCGGCGGACCCAACGGCCTCGGCCTGGGCTTCCGCCTCGCCACCGCCACCGGCACCGGCTCCCCCCGCATCTTGGCCATGGCGATGGCCAGCAGCTTCCGCACCTCGCCTTGAGAAACGGCCTCCTGAGCGGCGAGCTGAGAGAGGGTGCGACGCTGCCCCTTCAGCCCCCAACGGCCGCCGATCAGCCGGAGCTCGATCGGGTCCAGGCACATCAGCCGGGCGTCCAGCTCCTCGGCGTCAAACCCTGGCCCCGGCGTCGGCGCGGCGAGCGTCTCGCCTAGGTCGCGGTCGTTCCCGGGGACCGGAGAATCCAGCGACAGCAAGCTGGCCACGGACAGGGCGGCCTCCAGCAGGTGAGCGGGACAGGCCCCGTTCCTGCGGCCACGGAGGGCGGCGTGAGCCGGGCCTGGGAGCCGAATCGTTTTTTCGTCCAGCTCCCCTTTGTCAATCGCCTGGCGGATCCACCAATAGGCGTAGGTGGCGAAGGTGTAACCCCTGCTGGGATCAAACTTCTCAACCGCTCGCGCCAGCCCGAGCGAGCCGCTCTGGAACCGATCGATTAAGGGCGCGTCGTGGCAGGAGCATTCCTTGGCGACCGAGGCGACCAGCCGCAGATTGGCCGACACCATCCGATCGCGGGCCCGGAGGCCCCGGCGGCGGACTGCTGCAGGGGCCTCGTCAGGGCTGGGCTCCCAGTCCTGCCACCTCCTCACCAGAGCGCCGAGGTGGATGGCCTCGGCGGCGGAGAGAAGCGGAACCCGGCCGGCCTGCCCCAGCCAATAAGCGATCGTGTCATCGCCGGTAGAGGCCATGGATCAGGGCGGCGAGGGGGAGCCCAGCACTGCCACCACGCCGAGCACGATGGCGAGCCCCCAGAGGGGTGGGTGCATCAACCCCACGGCCATGGCGACCAGGGCCAGCAGGATCGCCAGGACTGCAAGGCCGGCGGTAGGCCTGTCCATCAGAAGGGGGGCTCGTCGCCGAACTCGTCGTGGTAGCCGTCGGCGGCGGCCACGCTGTAGCCCTCCTGCTCCTCGAAACCTTCGGCAACCTCATCGCCGCTAGTGTCTTCGCGGGGCACAAAGGAGACAACCTGGCACGCTTTGGGATGAAGAGAGATCCCAACATCTTCTTTCCAGCCTCCAACAGTGAATCCAATAATCATCTCGGAACCGTTGCCAATTTCTTGCCCGTTCCAGGGTTGCTTTTTTGCGTCAACCAGTCGAGGCCCTTTGCTCAAAGTGCCGTCGCTATTCTCGAATCGGTTGGTTTTGAATTTGACGCGAGTTGTACCATTGCCAAGGCTGAGCCAAGGCTTACCGTTCTCGGCAGATTGGCGCTTGGTGCCGTAAAGAGCTACAAACTCTGATTCAAGTTTGTCCAGAAAGGCTTTATGGGCTGGGTCGGCGTCGGTCAAAATTAACTCGACACTGTAGCTCCATTTGTCTTTGTAGAATCCAGCATGAACCAGGCGCGCATAACGCACCGGAGCCTTGGGGCTGTAGAAAGTTTCGGATGCCATGAGATTCAATCCAGAGGGGGAAGAGGTTTGAGGCCCGCAGCCAGGCGGATCAGGTGGTGGGCCGCACCGGCCCGGCTGAGCCGGTGCTTTTTTGCCAGCTTGAGAACTGCGGCCGCGCTGTCAGATCGGAGAGTGACCATGACGGTGAGAGTGGCCTCTGCGCGCTTTTGGGCCCTTCCGTAAACCCGCCGGCCATAAAGAACCGTGGGCCCATCGGGGGGCGGCAGTGAGCGGCGCCGGGGCTTGGACTCGGGAGCCTGATCATCCATCGGCGTGCCACTGCCAAGGGGTGGCCGGGTGGGCGGTGAGGGTCATTGGCACCAGCTGGCAAACGGCCAGGTTGATGCCCAGCCGCTGCACCCGGGCAGCGGCCACGTGGGGGTCAAGCAGCCACCATGCCCACTCCAGCCGGTCGGTCCAGATCCCTTGCGGGTCCAGCCACCGCCCGTTGCGGTGCTGCACCACCCAGCCGTGGCGGGTGATCGAGGAGTTCGTGGAGCTCTCGCTGATGGCGTTCGAGAGTGTCGATGGCTCGGGAGTGGTGGAGCAGGTGGCCGACCAGATCGGGACGGGCCTGGGAGCCAACCTGGTGCCGGAGTCGCAGTAGCTCTCGTTGGTGGGCATCAGATTCAAGTTGCAGCAGGTCGATGGCGCGGGTCAGGCGGTTGCGGCTGTGAAGTGGATTCATGGGGCCACGCCCCCCGAGGCCTCGATACTCCAGCGGTCGCAGAACTCCATGTGCCGAACCTCGGTGATCAGCGGGGCGATGGCCTTGGCCTCCCGGGGCACGCGGAAAGCGTCGCGGAAACTGATCGTGAACTTATTGCGCTGGTCCGCCGACAACGCCTTGATCATCCCTACGCAAACCGCCTTCTGCTCATCGGTGAGTGGCTGGGTTGCATCGGGATCGGGACCGGCCGCCACCTCAGCCACGACCACGCCACCGGTGGCGGCGGCCAGGGATTCGGCGGCGAGCTGGGCGGGGGCGGGGGCCATTGCAACGCGGCCGGCGGCGGCAGTGGCGCCGCCGGCAGGGGTCGCCTCGTGCTCAGGGCCCAGCGTGATCGCCTTTTGCTCCGGCTCAGAAGCCTGAGCAGCCAGGATCGCAACATCGTGCGCCAGCGGGTGCCCGAGCAGCCCCGCCAGCAGGGCTGAAATCGATTGGCCATCGGCCTCTCTCTCTGCCCCGCCCTTGTGACAGAGCACGACCTGAAAGGCGGCTACCTCTGATGGCCGGGCATACCAGGAGAGTCCGTGCTCGCTGGCGCGGCGGGCATCGGCGGCGAGCGACTCTTCGCGGGGGCCCGCCTGAAACTCCGCCAACGCCGCAGAAAACGCGGCATCAGCGTCGAAGGCTCTTATGGCCAGTTCAGTGGAGAGACTTGGCTCCATAGGTGGGGTGCAGACCCCTAGATCTTAAGCCATCGGAAGCCTGAGCGGCAAGGAATCCGCTAAGCGCTAAGGTGATTGAGTCACCAGGCGCGGGCGCTGCCCCCTGGAGGCTTCCACAGCATTCCCCACCATGACCACCATCGCCTGGGCCCTGGCCCTGCTGCTGCTCCCTGTCCTGCTGCTCGCCTGGGCACTCGAAACCGACCGCGACCGGGCCCGCCGCTGGAGGCGCGAGGGGGTCAGTCAGCGCGAGATCGCCCGCCGGTTGGATTGCTCCCGCTGGCGGGTGCGGCAGCTGCTGGGGTGATTGCGACGATTCGTGAACTGGCCACCAATGGGCAGAGCAGGCCGTCACGCATGGGTTACAGTGTGTGCATCGGGGGGAGAGATCCCGCCACCACCCACCAGCAGCCATGACCATCGCACTTCCCACCGTCACGATTGAAGGCATCACCTACCAGATCATCAAAGAAAAGGATTTCACCGTTACTCCCGACATGGCGGGCTGGTGCAAAACGCCCATCACTCGGCAATCGCTGATCCTGAAACGCCCTCGCGGCAAGCGCTTCTACAGCGCTGTTCGCTACGAGTCCGGCAAATACAGCTCTGCCATTTGACCCCCCACGGCCCGCCGGAGCCTATCCGGCAACCCATTCCACTGCATTGCCTTCAATGACTGTCCCAACCGTTGACGACGTTTTGGCACGCACGCACATGGGCGGCAACTCCCACGAATGGGGCGCCGATGGCGGCGTGATCCGCGTCACCCGGCGCCGACTGCGTTCGGCTCTGGAGGATGCCTACGACCCGACCATGCCCGATTGGCCCGCCATGGTGGAGATTGGCGATGCCTGACCCCGATTCACCGCCACCAACCCTCAGCGACTACCTAGCCATGGCATCAAGCCCAATCGCCCCACAGCCTTATCAGAAAAGGTTTTTGGCCGCTCTTCAAGACGGCAGCAGACTTGAGACCAGTTCAGAGCGCTGGAATAGAGAAAGACGTCAATCCTTAGAAAGCCTGCAAGCCGCCGCCAATCAGCTGGTGGCAGCCTTCCGCCCCGTTGGCATTGCAGCCCGTCGCGCTGCGGCCAGGCTCGAGCCGCTGTGTCGCCTACTTATTGGGGCCAAGCGAGGCAGCCCCATCGGCCGCAAGCGGCGCGCACGCCGCGCCAGGGGAAGGCGCTGATGTCTAACGACCCCACCGGCGCCGCCCGCAGCCGCCGCTACCGCGAGCGACAAGCCGAGATCGCGGCCATGCCTGACGACCCCACAACTCCCGCCATGAACCTACAAAGCTGTGACAACTGCGGCGTCGTGCTTGACGCTGACAAGCTAATTTTTCCTGATCAAAAGAACTGGTGGCGTGAAGACGGAACCTACGACGAGTCCATGTCAGCGTGGGATTCCTGGACGATGACGCAACGGGCCAAGATTTCATGCCCAGCCTGTGGTGCCAACATCCTGAAGCTGCCCAGTGAATGACCCCACCGCCGCCGCCCGCAGCCGCCGCTACCGCGAGCGGCAAGCCGAGCGGCTGCCCCCCGTGGTGCGCGTGCCTTGCCAGGCCTGCGGCACCCTCCACACCGGCAAGCACGACCCCTG
>Ga0164292_10002442_pt1 | contig 15147 bp, 15 predicted proteins | sample GEODES117metaG_FD_111486 | JGI IMG/M metagenome (GOLD analysis project Ga0164292, IMG submission 111486) | Eutrophic lake water microbial communities from Lake Mendota, Wisconsin, USA - GEODES117 metaG | ecosystem: Environmental > Aquatic > Freshwater > Lake | place: USA: Lake Mendota... | reverse complement strand
GTTGGTGGGTGTGGCAATAGCGGCGTGGATGGCGTGGGGGGTGGATGCATTCCTCCTGGTCAGTGCGCTTACCGGCTTGATGGCTGCAGGTGCGCTTGTGGTCATGCTAGGCAAATTGCACAGGCTCACTTGGCGATTCGATTTGCAGCTTTTTCGTTCGAATCTCGGTTATTCGGGAAGAGCCTACGTGGCAACCCTCGTGGGATATGGAGTCAGTCGTGCGGGAGTTTTGCTGATGGAGCGAAATTCTGGGATTGTCGATTTAGGTATTTACTCTGTCGCTGTGCAGTTCGCGGATGTATTGATGATTGTGCCGGCGACTGTGGCGATGGTGTTATTCCCCGACCTTATGAAGGGGCAGATGGAGCTCCGCTTTGTCCGAACCATGCGTGCCACTGGGCAAATAGCCTTGCTGATGGCAATTCTTTGTGTCCTCACGGGTTTCGTTGCGACATGGATTGTGCCTATCCTTTTCGGGGAGGCATTCGCTCCGTCCGTACAGGTATTATGGTGGATGTTGCCAGGCGTGTTTTGTCTGAGTCTGGCAAATATTGTTTCGCAGTATCTTGCGACCAAGGGTATTCCGCATGAGAATGTTTGGGCGTGGCTGGGAGGTTTGGCTTTTCTGCTTGCCACCAGCAGCTATCTAATTCCGCGTTGGGGTGCACTAGGTGCGGCTGCCAGCCTATCCATGACCTATGTTTTGCTGGCTATTACATTGATAATGCTCGCCTACAGGCTTTACGGCATTGAAACCAAAGCAACCTCTTAAAGAAAGGTTTACAACTTGGACGTAATTCTGAGCAATTATCCGCTTTCCCGGGACTTTCAGGAGCGACTAATGACCATTGTGGCACCGGAAGTGCTGAGATTGAGTGTCGGTGAGCTTCGCCAGCGCCCCTTTGGGCAAATGCTCAAGTACATGCGCTCCCTTAAAGCGGATCGATTGTTATTGCCTGTCGAGGACGAAAATGGGTCAGCTCTGCTGCCCATACTCAAGTTACTGGCAAGCGTAATTCCTGTTCGTGCAATCTATCTTGTGCAGTCGGATCTTCGTCTGCAACAGGTTTCGCGTCGCGAGACAGCTGTCTCCTTGCTTCGTTTGGTCGGCGCCTCACTCGCATCGCGTCTGGCGACAGCACGCGCACGGCGAAAGGTTTCCAGGCTACTGAGAGAAGTGCGCATCACGGTAGGCAAGGCAAGCGGACGTAGGATAATGTATTTGAATGCCAACCTTTGGTTTGGGGTAAAAGCAGGCGGATCGGTGGGGCATATTTCCGGGGTGGTGAATGCGCTATCGCAAAATGGTTATGCTGTCGATTTCGTTTCCTGCGGCGGACGATTGCTGGTCGGCGAAGCAGCCCGTTACACGCAGCTTAATCCCCCCGAACACTTCGGCTTGCCGTGGGAATTCAACTATTATCGGTTCCATTTCAATGTGGTCGAGCAGGTAAAAAAGTTGTGCATCGACCACCATTTTGGTTTTATCTATCAGCGACTTTCCATTGCAAACTATTCAGGAGTTGTCTTATCTCGCCAACTTGGCATCCCGCTGGTGCTTGAATACAACGGTTCGGAAGCGTGGATTGCGCGCAACTGGGGGCGCCCATTGCGCGAGCAGGCGTTGGCTGAACAAGTCGAAGAGGCTAATCTGCGTCACGCTCATTTAGTTGTGACAATATCCGATGTTTTGCGCGAAGAACTGCTTGAACGCGGTGTCGCACCGGAGCGCATTGTTACCTACCCCAATTGTATTGATCCAGAAATGTTCGATTCGGCGCGTTTTTCTGCGCAGGACATAGCCGAGTTGCGAAATCGACATGGTATCCACGGGGACGCGGTTGTTGTAACTTTTGTCGGGACCTTTGGTCAGTGGCACGGTATAGAGGTGCTGGCGCAAGCCATCCGGCAACTGATCGATGATCATCAGGATTGGATGGAAGCAAAGAAAGTGCACTTTCTGCTTGTCGGCGACGGATTGAAAATGCCCGATGTTCGGAAAATACTGGGCGACCACGCGTACGGCCCATTTGTTACCCTGACAGGGCTGGTGCCCCAGCACGAAGCACCGCTATATTTGGCTGCATCGGATATCCTTTCATCGCCGCATGTGTCGAATGCGGATGGGACGAAGTTTTTCGGGTCACCGACCAAGCTGTTCGAGTACATGGCGATGGGCAAAGCGATTGTGGCATCGGATCTGGATCAGATTGGGGATGTGCTGCAAAACGCAATTCGGTTGACCTCGAAGGAGAGCGAGGTTGAGTCAGAGGCTAAAGGCCGGGTTGCAGTGCTGGTCAAGCCAGGAAATCCTGATGAGTTGGCTCAGGCGATTAGGATGCTGACGGAGAGACAGTCGCTTCGATCGGTGTTGGGTAATGGCGCGCGCCATCTTGCTATAGAGCGCTATACATGGAAGAGCCATGTTGATGCCATCCTTGCTGGTGCCAGGGCTGTTAACATTTTATGATCATTAATTGAATGTCGTTTGATTTCTACCTTCACGCTGGCGTCGCAGTGATTGCTGCCTGGTTCGGATGGCGAAGGCTGGATACCGGAGTGTTGCTTCCGTGGACAATTTTCGTTGTGGCCTATTTCCTCACGACTGTTATCGGCGCCATCATTATTGGCATGCCGGACGGCTTGGATTTTTTGCAGCTTTTCAATCCCTCAGTGGATGTCAGGTTTGTGCAAGATGCTGTCAATGCTAAATACTGGTTTCTTTTGTTTTTGCCGATTACGCTCATCACTTTGTTGTTGCTGTTTACAAGGCGTCTGATTCTGCCATGGGAGAAAACGATCTCCAATTGGTTTCAAAGAGAAAACATCAACTGGGCATATTTCATTGCAACGGTCATTTTGACCATACTGCTTACCTTGTATTCACTGATGGTGCTTGCCACCAAGGATTATCTTGGCAACATTCGTTTGGCATTCTCCGGGGAGCTCGATTTTCAGGCCACTATACTACTTCGACATCAGATGATGGATGCAATGACTGGAAGAGGAATCTATTACTATGAAATAGCTTATGTCAGCTTCCCGACGATGTCCTGGATCGCGCTTTATAGGGCACTGCAGTCCGGCAGCAACAAATGGCGGATGTTGTTTTGCTTTCAGTTTATGATAATTGTTTTTTTGCTGCTTTCGTCAATGCAGAAGGCGCCCTTGCTGATATATTTAATCGGTGTGTTAATTGCCCTTGCCTATATGGGTAAGCTGAAAGTGTATCGGCTTGCCATGCTCGGTGTTTTAGGTCTATCACTATTGACGTTCATGCAAAGCTACTATGTGGATGACTGGACAGTGCTAATGTCTGTATTCCATTCAGTTTTTCGATTGTCGAGCAGTTTTATTTATTATGTGGCTGTCTATCCGCAACACGAGGCTTATCAACCGGTGAATTATGGCTTGGGGTTGCTGGGGGTTGGTGTATCGATGCGTGATAACCTTGTCGTGTTTGACTATATGTATCCCGACGTTTTTTGGACGCAGGGGGCGGCTGCGGGTGCCAGCCATCTTCGTGCTTACTCGCAAGGGGGAATTATATGGGCTTCCCTGGCCACGATTATCGTCTGGTTACTTATTCGACTTTTGGGGCGCTTGCGGAAATCGCTATCTGGGCCTGTTGGCTTCGCGCTTCTCGTCCAATCTGGTGTCACGCTGTATTACCTGACCCAGACCTCGCTCCGTGGTGCAGCTCTCGAAAGTTATGGGCTACTTTGGGGGGTGATACCTTTAGTCGCGTTGGTGGTACTGAGTTCCATATTGCGGAACGCCGTGGCGCCGAAAACCAGCAGGTTGCGTAATTTTATAGCAAACGGGCTTTGAGACTGTCTTGTGTGGGGCAACGATGACAATTAATTTCACAGTGACAAGTCGCCTGATGCCTGTTGCACCGATATGCGCGGCCAGAATTCGCTGGCATCCGACAATTTATGCACGACAAGAAATCCGATGTGTTCGCGGACATCATGAATAACCAAGAGTCGTCGAAATTAAAGTGCAAATGTTCTTGGCGAATGGGCAGGGCTAATAGCGTCGCTTGAGACACGGCATGGCCGCCCCTCCTCGTGGTTGTCGCGACTTGTTGGATCGTGTCCTTGATCGTTTTTGCAATTGCGATTTGGCTCGCAGATTTTGGCCGCGCGGTTTGATCCGGCGATTTTTCCGGGCGCAGGATTGTTTATGTTAATCAAGGTGATAAAGTAAATTGAAACAGATTCTCCAATCCCTAAAAACCGGCGCGGCGGAAGTGGCCGAGGTTCCCGTACCTAGCGTGAAGCGCGGCCAGCTTCTGATTCAAACATCCCATACCCTGGTCTCCGCCGGCACCGAGCGCATGCTGGTGGAGTTCGGCAAGGCGGGCTGGATCGAGAAGGCTCGCCAGCAGCCGGACAAGGTGCGCATGGTGCTGGACAAGATCAAGACCGATGGCCTGCAGCCGACCATCGAGGCCGTGTTCAACAAGCTCGACCAGCCTTTACCGCTGGGCTATTGCAATGTTGGACGGGTGGCGGAAGTTGGTTCAGGTTTGTTGGGTTTCGAGGCGGGTGAGCGGGTTATCAGCAATGGTAAGCATGCCGAGGTCGTCAGCGTTCCCATCAACCTGTGCGCCAAGGTTCCCAATTCCGTTTCCGACGAGGAGGCGGCCTTTACGGTGCTGGGGGCCATCGCCTTGCAGGGGATACGGCTTGTGCAGCCGACACTGGGTGAAGCGGTGGTGGTGACCGGGCTGGGCTTGATTGGGTTGATGACCGTTCAGCTCTTGCGTGCAAACGGCTGCCGTGTGCTGGGGCTGGATTTCGATCAGGGGAAGCTGGAGCTGGCTCGTCGGTTTGGGGCCGAGGTGGTGGATCTGTCTGCCGGGCAGGACCCGGTCGTTGTGGCAGAGATGTTTTCGCGCGGACGCGGCGTGGATGCGGTCATCGTGACGGCCGCCACAAAGAGCAGTGAGCCGATGCACCATGCAGCACTGATGTGTCGCAAGCGCGGGCGTATCGTCTTGGTCGGGGTGACCGGGCTGGAGCTTTCGCGGGATGATTTTTTCAAGAAGGAGCTGACCTTTCAGGTTTCGGCTTCCTATGGGCCGGGCCGCTATGACCCGAACTATGAGGAAAAAGGTCAGGACTACCCTGTCGGCTTTGTGCGCTGGACCGAGCAGCGCAACTTTGAGGCGGTGTTGGACATGATGGCCGATGGTCGTCTGGATGTGAAGCCGCTGATTTCGCACCGGTTTTCCATCAGCGAGGCTGAGAAGGCCTATGAGCTGGTGGGTGGCGCGGGGCCGTCGCTGGGGATCGTGCTGACTTACCCTGGGATGGAGATTACGGCAGAGGCGCGGACGGTAAAGCTTGTACAGCCACCCCTCTCCCCCAGCCCCTCTGTGAGCCAAGGCCCATCCACAGCGAAACTGTGGACCGCCACTGGCGTGGCGTCCTCCGCCCTGCAGGCCTGTACGGCAAGGGGCGAGGGGAGCGTTAGTTTTGTGGGCTCGGGTAATTACGCGACGGCAGTGCTGATTCCTGCCTTCAAGGCGGCGGGGGCGCATTTGCGCAGTGTGGCCTCTAGCGCCGGGGTAAGCGGAGTGCATGCAGGGCGCAAATATGGTTTTAAAGAGACGACGACGGATACCAACCACCTGTTTACGGATGAGCAAACGAACGCGGTGGTGATCACCACCCAGCACGACAGTCATGCCCGATTCGTCTTGCAGGCATTGGCGGCGGGCAAGCATGTATTTGTAGAGAAGCCGCTTTGTTTGACGCTGGACGAGTTGGCGGAGATTGAGACGGCTCACAAGCCATCCAGTATCCTCATGGTGGGCTTCAACCGCCGCTTTGCACCCCAGGTGCAGAAAATGAAAAGCCTGCTGCAAGGCGTGAGTGGGCCAAAGTCGATGGTGATGACAGTGAATGCCGGTGCGATTCCTGTCGACCACTGGACCCAGGATCTGGAAGTGGGCGGTGGTCGCATCATCGGTGAAGCCTGTCACTTCATCGACTTGCTGCGCTTTATGGCAGGTGTGCCGATTGTCAGCTACCAGCGTGTGACGATGGATGCGGCTACCCAGGATACGGTAACGCTGCAACTGACTTTTGCCGACGGCTCGATTGGCTCCGTGCATTACTTCGCCAATGGCAGCAAGGCCTTCCCCAAGGAGCGTCTAGAAGTCTTCGCATCGGGTCGCGTCTTGCAGCTCGACAACTATCGCAAGCTGACTGGATTTGGTTGGCCGGGTTTCAGCAAAATGAACCTGTGGCGTCAGGATAAGGGGCAAAAGGCCTGCGCTACTGCTTTTGTCCAGGCTGTTAAGGGACGGGAACAGGTCCCTATCCCAACAGAGGAGGTTTTTGAAGTAAGCCGTGTTTCAATCGAACTCGCGAGGACCTAATTCATGAGCCGTATTACACACTGGATGGATCGTGCTTGGTACCCGAACCACGCCAAGAACTGGGACGACCAATTGTTTCGAGAGGCGGTCCTACGCAACTTAAAGCCAGAGATGACGATGCTTGATCTAGGTGCCGGTGCTGGGATCGTTAATCAGATGAATTTTCGTGAGCTTGCCAGCCGCGTTTGTGGAGTCGATCTTGATCCACGCGTAGTAGATAACCCTTTTCTTGACGAGGGGCGGGTCTCTGACGCTGGCGAGATCCCTTTTCCTGACGAAAGCTTTGATATCGTTTTCAGTGACAATGTACTGGAACATTTAGAAATACCAGATCAAGTATTTCGAGAAGTGGCACGTGTACTCAAGGAGGGGGGGGGTATTCATGTTCAAAACCCCGAATAAGTGGCACTATATGCCGACGATCGCCCGATTGACCCCTCATGGTTTCCACCAATTTGTGAACAGAATTCGTGGGCGTGCGGAGATTGATACATTTCCAACGCGCTACCGTGCAAATACCAAGGCAGATATTACTCGTTTGGCGAATGAAACAGGATTTGATGTAATTTCTATCGACCGTGTGGAAGGTCGACCTGAGTACCTTCGAATGACTGCGCCGACCTATTTTCTGGGTATGTTGTATGAACGCGTAGTAAATGCAATTGAAGGCCTTGCTCCATTCAGGGTCCTCTTGGTTGGGACGATGCGAAAGAAATGAAGACAAACGTCTTCTCTCAAATTTTGACCGAACTACTTCTCTTCCCACCCAGGTTGACCGAATGAATTCCCCTCAGTCCACTTTCCGTTACGCCGAACACCTGCAGGCAACGCTCGGCTGGCTGCTGCACTCCATCGAGGCCGGTGGCGGTGGTTCCAGCGCCCATTTTTCACCGCTGCGCGGCTGGTCTGCACCGTATCCGGAAACCACGGGTTACATCATTCCCACGTTGCTGGAGGCGGCGCGTACGCAGAAGGACCAGCGCTGCCAGGAGGCCGCGCTGCGTGCGGGCCAGTGGCTGCTGTCGCTGCAATGTCCGGACGGAGCCTGGCCCGGCGGCCTTTATGTCGGCGGGAAGCCGCAAGGTCCCAGCGTGTTCAACACGGCCCAGATCATCGACGGCATGGTGGCGCTCGCCCGCTTGCAACCCGAAGGCCCCTGGATGCAGGCCTCGGAGCGGGCCGCCGGCTGGCTGGCCGCGGGCGTTGATAGTGCCGGCCTGTGGCAGGTTGGAAATTACCGTAACGGCGTCAATCCGAGCTACTACGCCCAAGTCGCATGGCCGATGCTGCAGGCTTGGCAACTGAGTGGCGACGACGCGGTCCGTGCGGCGGCCGAGCGCGTGCTGGCCCGGATCGTCGACCTGCGCACCCCGCACGGCTCCATTGCCGGATGGGGCTTCGACCCCGGCAAGCCGGCGTTCACCCACACCATCGCGTACACGCTGCGCGGACTCATTGAAAGTGCCGGCGCGCTCGAGAACTGGGCGGCCTACGGGCAACCCTGCGAGGACGCGCTCGAGCGCCTGTGGCGCAAGGCCGAATTTGGTAACGGCCGCCTGCCCGGCGCCTTCCATGACGACTGGCGACCGGTGAACTGGTACACCTGTCTTACCGGCAATGCGCAGGTGGCCCTTTGCCTCCTGCGCATTGAGCAACGTGCGAACGACTTGCGCCTAGTCAACGCCGCCACCAAGCTGGTGGACAGTGTCTGCGCCAACCAGCGCATCAGAGGGGTCGGTGACTCGCGCCGCGGCGCCGTGGGAGGCTCGGCCCCGCTGTGGGGACGCTACATGTTTATGCGCTACCCGAACTGGGCTGCCAAGTACCACGCCGATGCCCTGATGATGCTGATGGCGCGGTTGGAGGAGGAGGATGCCCGATGAGCGGCGTGTTGCTGACTGCGGGGTATGACCGGGCCTGGCATTCGGTGCTTATCGCCGAGAGCCTGCGCCGGCAGGGCACGCCGCCCACGATGATCCTGATTGCCTATCCAATGTCTCTGGGCCGGATCCGCACCCTCTTGCGCAGCCGGGGACGGGCGGCGATACTCCGCTACCTGCTGCGGCGAAACAGCAGCGATAGTTCCCGCCCCACTCTAGTACAACTGGAAGCCAACAAGCTGGGAGTGGACAGCCCCTCTCTGAAGCGGTGGGCCGGTCGTCACGGAGTTCAGGTCGTCACCACCGGTGACCTTAACGCCGCAAGCACCGTACAACGGGTGGCCGAACTGCAGCCCGGCATCACAGCATACAGCGGCGGGGGAATCCTGCGTCGACCTTTCATCGAAGCCACCGGCCACCGCATCCTCAATGCGCACTCCGGGCTGCTGCCGATAGTGCGTGGCATGAACGCGCTGGAATGGAGCCTGCTGCTGAACCAGCCCACCGGCGTGACCATGCACCTGATCGACGAGGGCATCGATACGGGTGCCGTGGCGGAGTGGATTCCCGTGGTCCCTAACCACGGTGACACCCTCGACCATTTGCGTGAGCGCCTAGTGCTGGCGGGTGTCCAGGGTATGGTCCGCTGGGTGTCGCGGGCCTTGGAGAACCGGCTCGTGACCGCCCCCGCCATTGGTCTGCGGCAGCGTCAGTGTTTCGTTGTCGCACCTGCCCTGCGCGACATCTGCGAGCGCCGCCTGACCCGCACCCTGGCCGGCTGACTGGTGCTGATGAGCACGGCAAGGCTTCTTCGTTCCGTTCGGCACACGCCGGGCCCGCAATTGCTGCACCGTCTGGGGCTGCTGCTCAAGCGCAAGACACTAGTTGCCCTCGTATCGCTGCTGCCGGCGCTCGCACAGCGGCGCGCTGTGCCCCGCGTCGATGCCCGTGCGGACCTGCCCATGCCGCTGTGGCCGCGCGCTAGCCAGGCATCCGTCGTGCAGCGGGCAGAGGGCTGGGACGCTTGTTTCCTGAATGTGCGTCGGTACTTTCCAGGCCAGATTGACTGGCACCGGAAGGACTTGAACACCGGTACCAGACTTTGGAAGCTGAATCTGCACTACTTCGACTGGGCTGAAGGACTGGGCGATGCCCAGTTCATAGGGTTGACGCAGCACTGGATCGATTCCAACCGGCCCTTCGGTGCTGGCTACTGGCTGGACAGCTGGAACAGCTACGCGATTTCGATCCGTGTCGTGGCCTGGATGGGCGAACTTGCCCGTCGGCGTACGGGACTGCCGGAGGTATTCATCCGTGCCATGGAGGTATCGATTGCGGAGCAACTGCAGTTCCTGGCGTACAACCTGGAACTCGACATCGGCGGCAATCATCTCATTAAGAACATAAAGGCCCTGTACTGGGGGGCACGCTACTTCGACGGACCGGCTGCCCGGCAATGGGCCCACATCGCAAACGAATTGCTTGATCGGGAGATGCAGCAACAGGTCCTGCGCGACGGCTTTCACTTCGAGCTTTCCCCCGCGTACCACTGCCAGGTCTTCGCTGACCTTCTGGACACCTGGTACGTCATGTCCGATGGCACACAGAAGTCGTTGCTGCGCCAGAGGCTCGCCGACATGGCCCAGGCGGTGGCCGATATGACCCACCCGGACGGCAAGATTTCGTTGTTCAACGACGGAGGGTTAAACATGGCCCACGTGCCGGAGCAGCTGCTTGATGTCTACACCAGCCTGATCGGGTACGGCCCGCAGGCCCGGCGGTATGCCTGGCTTCGCGATGCGGGCTATCACATATTCCGCACGGACGAGCTGTTCCTCATCCACGATGCTGGCCCTGTCGGCCCCGATGGCCTGCCGGCGCATGCGCACGGCGATATCTTCGCGTTTGAACTTAGCGTCGGCGGTCACCGCGTGTTCGTGGATGCCGGCGTCTTCGAGTACAGCGCGGGCGAGCGCCGCGCCCGTTCTCGCTCGAGCGTCATGCACAACACGCTGACGCTGGACGACCAGGACCAATGCGAATTCTGGTCGGCGTTTCGCATGGGCCGGCGAGCCCGGGTCACGGTGCTGGAGGCCTCTCACGACGACCAAGGAATCATGGTCGATGCGCAGCATGACGGCTACAGCCACATGTCGGGCCAGCCGGTACACCGGCGTCGCATCCAGGTGCAGTCCGACGGCGTGCTGTGCATCACCGACACGGTGATAGGTGGCCAGGGCCAGGTGGCCAGGTCGAGACTTCTACTGCACCCGGCAGTTCAGATCGAATCCCAGGGCGAGACCTGCCTGCGGCTGCGCGTCGGAGATCGCCTGGTGCTCGTCGAGACCACGCAGGGGAGACTGGTTGCGGAGCCTGCCGTGTGGTGGCCCGACTTCGGTGTCGAGCAAGCGACCCTACAGCTGGTCATCGACCTCGGTGTCGCACCGGGGGCGTGGTCGTTCCAGATCAGAACCCAGCGGTCTTGAGGGGTGACCCCATGCACATCCTCTTCCTCACTGACAACTTCCCACCCGAGGTCAATGCCCCCGCAAGCCGAACTTTCGAGCACTGTCGTGAGTGGGTCAAAGCTGGGCATCAAATTACGGTGATTACTGGTGCTCCTAACTTTCCTAAGGGCAAGGTTTTTGACGGCTACAGGAATCGTATCTGGCAACAGGAAAAAATTGCCGGCATCCGTGTGATCCGCGTGTGGACTTATATTGCCGCCAACGAAGGCTTTGCCAATCGCATCTTGGACTATTTGAGTTACATGATCAGTAGCTTCTTAGCTAGCCTGTTCGTGCGCCGGGTGGATCTTGTGGTAGGGACATCGCCACAGTTTTTTACAGTTTGCGCGGCTTACGTTACCAGCCTGTTCAAACGTGTGCCCTGGGTGTTTGAGTTACGAGACATTTGGCCTGAATCCATCCGCGTGGTAGGCGCCATGAAGCAAAGCAGGGTGTTGGATCTGCTCGAAAAGGTCGAGTTGTTCCTGTACCGCAAAGCCAGTGCGATTGTGTCGGTCACTTATGCGTTCCGAACATCCTTGATGCAACGCGGCGTGGATGGAGACAAGATCCACGTAGTTACCAATGGCGTAGACATCAGCAGGTTCTCGCCCAGGCAAAAAGACACATCGCTTGTTCAGCAACATGGCCTACAAGGCAAGTTTGTGGCCGGCTACATTGGCACCCATGGCTTGGCTCATGCATTGGACACCCTGCTCCACGCCGCCAAAGCTCTGAAAACCGCACCCGACGGCGACCGCTTTCGCATGATTCTGTTGGGCGATGGTGCCAATAAAACGGCCCTTCGCCAACGCGCGCAAGCCGAGGGGTTGGACAACGTCATCTTTGTGGATTCGGTGTCCAAGGACCAAGTAGTGCGCTATTGGTCGCTGCTGGATGCATCCATCATCCACCTCAAGAAAGACGAACTCTTCACCACAGTCATCCCGTCCAAGTTATTTGAATGCATGGGCATGGCTATCCCGGTGCTGCACGGTGTACAAGGCGAGTCCGCAGCCATAGTGGAACGCGAAGGCGTTGGCTTGTTGTTCGAGCCAGAGAATCCAGAAGCGCTGATCAATGGACTTCGACGTCTGGCTGAAGATACGGAATTGCTTGCTCGCTTTAAAGCCAACGGACCTGAGGGCGCTCAGCGTTACGACCGTTCATCTCTTGCTGGTGAAATGCTGCAGATATTGAAGGCACAGGCTGGTAAGCCCTGAGACCTGTCTGACCCGCAATCTTCAGCACCGGTTACTATCTCGGATCAAGGGTTGCTAACGGCATTGGAGACGCAGTTCGATCCCAGTCGCCCGCCCTCCAATAATTTACGGTCTGTTGCGGTGTCGATCGGTCTGTTACCGAAACCCCCTGAGAATTACGGTGAAACCCGGCTGATGGATGTCAGCTGACTACCCGCAAAGACTGCTCTTCAAAGTCAATCACGGCTTGCAGGGGGTATCGAACCGCCCAGCCTTGCAGCTTGACGAAACGCGGACCGGTTTTGCGTCGGCGCCAGTCCTGAAGGGTGCGAACGCTGATCTTCCAGCGGCTTGCCAGTTCGGTCTCGTTGAACATGGCGGTGGACTCGGCGGGCGTGGGGTTGGCTTGCATGAATTTCTCCTTGAACGGTGATGCGCAGCAGATATCGCTACTGCACAGCATTGAACCGGATATGCCTCGGCCCAGCCAGAAGAGAGTTGGGGGTGCTTGGGTAGGCATTGGTAAGGTTGCTGGCGCCTGAGTACCCGTGATGGCAGTTGCGGGTTCGTGAGCCAGGTTGATGGATGGAATGGGATGGCTGCGTACTGTTGAGCAGGCGAGATTCCCGCAACCTTCCGCAATCTTTGCCAACTTCTGCCATGGGCTAGCAGGACCCAGCAGTGGGCAGAAGCGCTCCTCATTGAGCATCAGGAGTATGGCTTGCGACGGCGCCCGAGCGGTGCCGTGTGGACGCATGCAGGGCTTGGTCCTCGTACGCCAGGATGTCGATATCCCGGTAGCGCACCTGGCCCCGGAGCTTCAGAAAAACCGGGCCAATCCCCTCAGAGCGCCATCGCTCAAGTGTTGATTCACTGATCTGCCAGCGCTGTGCCAGCTCGATTTGGGAGATGCATTGTCCGTTCATGTTGGTGTCCTTCCGCAGGTGTTGTCAGGACTCCATGAACGCGCTGTTTGCCATGAAAGCCAAGCGCGGTTCGCAAGATATTCACGGTATGTTCAGGGTGTTGAATGCTTGCATCAGCCGATTCCCCCCAAGTTCGGCCTGGCTGAGTAGTTGATCCCAGTCGTCTGGCGGGTGGCCGCTTTCGAGCATCTTTCGAAAGACGCGGTAAGCGTCATCGCTGCTCTCGTAGGCGCGCTTGGTGTCGTCATCATTGACCCAAGCGTAGACGATCATCTTGGCCGCAGCGTGGTACCGAAAAAACAGCCGGTACTGCTGAAAAAACTTGGCGCGAAACCAGTGTTTCCGATCATCGCCCAGGGTGCCACCCTGGCGGTATTCAGAGCGGGTTGGGTCCTGAGGGATGACATCAAAGGCCAGGCGGGCAATGGCGGCCAGTCGCTTGGTGGCGTTCTTCTTGACGTAGCCAGTCGGGTCTTTTTTCTTGAGTGCCTCGACTTGCTCCACCAGGGCTTCGACTTGCGCCATGAACAGCGGGTGCGCAAACACTGTCCAGCCGTGGATGGCCAGAGGAGCAGGCTTGGCAGCTTTCATTCATCGTCTGCCGACAAGGGCGCATCCAGATCCACATTCACCTCACTGACCAGCGACTGAACGCGTTGGACAAAGCTGCTGCTTACCGATTGCAGGCGGTCAGGATGGGTGGCGATGTCGTGCGCCAGGAAGCCCAGGAACTGGCCCAGCACCGGATCGTCGGCTTCTGCATCATTGGCGCGTGTCAGCACCACTTCGCCACTGGGGCGGATGACGTACTGGATCTTGTCGCGCTTACGCAGGCGCAGCGCACGGCGAACCGTTTCTGGCACGGTGGTCTGGTAACGGTCGGTCAGCGTGGATTCAGCTTCAAGGGTGGCGGGCATGGCGTGCTCCTGTGCGAGGTGTCTGATGCAGCCATGGTAATGCATTTGCCTTGTCAACGTCAATGCGATTGCATTGTCTTTCACGTGTAACGAGCGAGATCCAAGGGGGCAGCTGGCGCGGACTGTGATGCCGAAGTTTTTTGCGCGAAGTGCCTAGAAATTAGGCATGGGAGCGTTGCGTACGGTTGAGGGTTTCACGGGTTTGCCGGAAAAGTCACGGGGGTTTACGGCACAATATCAGCGATCCACTCGCAGCCATCAGGGGCCGTGAGAGTGTTGTTTGAACCGTGGTGTCGAGGCACCACCATTCACTAGGGGACTGAACTTTCTCAGTCCCCTTTTTCTTGCCCGGGATGCCCAGTGGTTGCGCCTCCCCAGGGTATCCGTCCGGCCAACCCATCTTGAGTCGATCTGATGAAGCTGGCATCGTGTACACGATTGGAGGATCGTGGAGACGATGGAACAGTTTTCAAACGATGGCCGGCCCCGCCGGCGTGACTACAGCAAGGCCTTTAAGGCGCAGGTTCTCGCTCAGTGCGGGCAGCCTGGTGCAAGCATCGGCGGTGTTGCTTTGTCCCATGGCCTGCACTCGAACATGGTGCATCGCTGGATTCGGGAGGCGCGGCAGGATCAGGCTTTTACGCTCAGTGCCAGCCAGGGCGAGCCAGCCGCATTTGTTGCATTGCCGCTGTCGGCGTCGGTAGGCGCGGCAGGCGTTCCGGCTGGTGCCGCGCCGACGCTGGTGCAAATCCGCCTTGAGCGTGCGGACTGGGTGGTCAACTTTCGGTGCCCGGCGCCTGAGTGTGCGGCCCTGCTGCGTGAGCTGCTGCGGTGATTCGCATTGACGCGATCTGGATGTCCACCGAGCCGCTGGACATGCGCGCCGGCTTTGACAAGGCCCTGGCGCGGGTGGTGCAGGTCTTTGGCGCGGCTCACCCCCATCACGCCTACCTGTTTGCCAATGCCCGCAGCAACCGCATGAAGGTGCTGGTGCACGATGGCTTTGGGCTGTGGCTGGCAGCCCGGCGGCTCAACCGGGGGCGCTTTGCCTGGGGCGATCACACGCACGGCGCAAGGACGACACTGAGCGCCGAGCAGCTGCAGGCTCTGCTCATCGGCCTGCCCTGGCAAGGGCTGGGGCCAGGCGCAGTGATCACGATGTTGTGAATCTTGAAGGCGCGCGCCCAGCGGTGCAATGCGTGAATGCGCCAATGGGAAAGAACGCTGCGATGAGCGACGATCTTGCCCATGTCTGAATCGCTCGATCTGCACAACCTGGACGCCACAGCGCGTCAGGCTGTGCAGGAGCTGCTTGAGAGGC
>Ga0164292_10002441_pt1 | contig 15149 bp, 10 predicted proteins | sample GEODES117metaG_FD_111486 | JGI IMG/M metagenome (GOLD analysis project Ga0164292, IMG submission 111486) | Eutrophic lake water microbial communities from Lake Mendota, Wisconsin, USA - GEODES117 metaG | ecosystem: Environmental > Aquatic > Freshwater > Lake | place: USA: Lake Mendota... | reverse complement strand
GGTGGTCGGAGGCGAGGCGGCACTTCGAAAGCAAAAGCAGAGCGGCGGCGGCGAGCCAGGGACCGCCCGGGCTGGAGATCAAGGGTGAGAGCCAGGCGAGGATGGCAGCGGCGTGGAGGGACTCGAATGCGCGGCAAAGGCGTGTGCGGCCATCGCGCGGAGCCATGAGAAGGACCATGGGGACGAGCCAGACAAAGCCGATGAAGTAGTGGAGTTGGGGGCTTTCGACGGCGGGATAGGCAGCGTGGCGATAGGCGAGCAGAGAGAGGACGCGCAGGGTATTCGCCACCATGGCGGCTGGAAAGACGGAGGCGAGAAGCAGCCAGAAGCGGGGGCCGGCAGGCTGCGTGCGATTGACCCAGACGGTGAGGGCCAAGAGGATGACGAGGAGGTTGATGCCGGAGCAGTCGTGGGTCCAAGGGACGTTGAGACGGCCGATGACAAGGGCTTCGCCGGAGTCGGTGGCGGGAATGCCGAAAGCGTTGAAGAGAGCGAGGAGGAGGGGACGGGTGAGGTCGAGGAAGGCACCCTGGGAGGGAGAGAGAGAGAGAAGGGAACCGACCGCGATGGCGGCCAGCAAGAGTCGGATGGACTGGTGCTGGGTAGGAGAGCTCATCGCGGTCGGCGTGGTGGCGAGGAAGGCTGGGCGGATCAGGCTTGTTGCGGAGCGCGTGCCAGACCGAAACGGCTGCGGGCGAGTGCGAGAGTGCCGAAGGCCACGAGAAGAGGCAGAGGCGGGAGGGGCGCGGCGGGGGCGGCTGCCCAGAGGGTGCCTTGGAGTTCGTCCTTTGTGATCTGTTTGCTCTCTTTGCCCGAGCCGATGGCGACAGGCACGCCGGGGAGAGCGCCATCAACGAGGGGATCCCATGCTTCGACGCGGGAGGTGTAATTGTCGGTAATGAGCTCAGATTTGCCCATACTGGTCAAGACGATGCTATCCCAACTGGTTTTGGCATCGCCGAAGAAGTTGATGAAGCCATAGGGTTTGCCCGTGCTGATGGCTGGGTCGGTGAGGCTTTTCTCTGCTGCGGCAAGGGAGTAGATTCTAGACTTTTCGTCCTTGCTGACGGCGCCGTCGATGAGGTTGTCCTCTGCGACAGCGAGGGAGGACAATTTTAAGTTTCCGCCATCCTTGAAGGCGCCGTCGATGAGATCGCCGGTGTTTTCACTGGGCAGAGTGTTGAGCAAGCTGGCGGGGAGGAACTGAGCAACGAGGGCGTCTTTGTTGTAGAATTGGACGAGACTTTGGTCGTCGCCACCGGACCACCAGAGACCGAAGTAGGAACTGGCTTGGTCGAGGGTGAGGGTGCTGGAAAGCACCTTGCTGCCGTGGCCCTGGAAACTGTAGAGAGAACCTTTGAAAGACAAATTGTCGGTAGCGCTGGCATAGGCATCGCCGCTTGTGAGGGACGACAAATCGTCGGAAGGGCCGGCATAGGCAACGTCGCTCTTGGTGAAGAGTTGGTTGAAGGTGCCGACACCTTTCCAGGCGACATCGCTCTGGTAGCCCATTTCGAGGTCGTCGAGACTGAAAACATTGGCACCGCCGAGGGTGGTTTTCAAGCCGTCGGGCTTTTCGGTGTAGGTGACCAGGACCTCAGCGGAGGCTGAAGCCGGGAGGAGGAGACTGAGTGTCAGGAATAGGAGGGGATTTTTTTTCATATGAGGTTGTGTGTTTGCTAACAAGGCCGGAAGTTAGACTGGGACCAGAAAAGCAAAAGACCCCCAAATGGGGGGAATGTGGTTCGGAGGGTGAGGAGGCATGTTAGCTCCGAATGAAGGACCTGATCAAAATGCTGGTGGCACTCGCGCTGTATGGCGGGTTAGCCCCAATTCTGGGCTGGTGGTTGGCGTCTCGGCGCGTGTGGCAGCGGGTGGTTTTTGCGGGCATGCTGGTGCTGACGGTCATGAGGCCGGGAAACTTCATGATGATGATTGGCGGTATTGAGACCTACCGGGGACACACGAAGGGGTATGAGATATCGTTGATTGAGGTGCTGGCGCTGGCCTTGCTTTTTGCGGTGCGTCGGGCGTCGAATGGGAGTCAAGCGGGGCGGATTCCCGGGCTGGGGTGGTATCTGTTGTGGTGCGGGCTCAGCTTGGTGTCGATGTTTGGCAGCTATGAGCCGACCTACGCATTGATGGCGCTCAGTCGATTTGCCAAGGGTGCGATTATCTTTGCCGCGGCGGCGGTTTATCTTCGGGATGAGAAGGATCTGCGCTGGGCGGTGGGAGCATTAGCTGGGGCTCTGTTTCATCATGGATTGCTGTGCTTGAAGATGCGATTGTTGGATAGTTCGTGGCAGGTCAAGGGTTGGTTTGAACATCAGAATCCGCTGGCGATGTGGTGCTACTTGAGCGCACTACCGGTGCTGGCGGTGATGCTGAGTCCGCAGGTGAAGGGGCGGCTATTCTGGCTGTGCCTGGCGGGCTATGGCGGTGCGGGTTTGTGTATTTTGCTGTCCGTATCACGCGCTTCGTTAGCGGCTTATGCGATCGGGTCGGCGTTGCTGCTTATGGCGGCGTGGCTGCGCGGGCCGAGTGCGCGGGTAACGTGTTTGACTGTTGCGGGAGTGCTGGGAGCACTGGCGGTGTCGACGTTTGCTTTGGATTCTATGATGGCACGGCTGAACGAGGTGGCTACGACCAGTGAAACCGTGGAGGAAGACCTGCGGGATATCATGAACAAGCAGAGTGCGGCGATGTTGCGGGCTCATCCTCTAACGGGGGTTGGGTGGAACAACTTCGGTATCGCAAATAGTCGTCCCCGAGGTGCTGAATTCAGTGAGATCCTTGAGAACTGGGACAAGGAGCGCGGGTTTACGATCTATGACGAGAACTACTATGCGAATCCTTTGACGGAGAGTCTCTATTGGCTGTGGTTGGCCGAAACGGGGTGGTTGGGATTTGGCAGTTTCGTTGTCTTTGCAGCCATGACGGTGTGGTGGGCGCTACGAAATGCTTGGCACCGTCGAGGGACGTTGATGGGTGCGGTGGCTTTGTCGCTTCTGATCGGGCTGACCATCTGCTATTCGCATGGGACCGTGGAGCGCGTTTTGACGCAGACGAAGAACCTGTCCCACTGGCTGATGCTGGCGGGCATGGTTGCCGGGATGGAGCGGTTGAGGCGGGTGGGCAGATAGCCTATTCTTTGAATCCGAAATCCGAAGTTGGAGGCACCTGTTAGGCTTGAGAAACCAAGCCTCTGCCCCTCTCAAGCACCTCGAACTACGGAGTCCGGGTTGAATCCCATGGGAATGCCCCAGGAGGGTTTGCGGGCGGAGTGTCCTTGCAACCAGTGATAGACTTCTTTGATTTGCTCGGCTTTGGCCTGCCAGGTGAAGTGGCGGCGGACGTGATGTTGAGCGGCAAGGCCTTGAGCGATCAGCGGGGAGGGATCTGCGGCGAGGCGGGCGAGAAGGACACGCAAATCATTGATGATTTGATCGCGGCTTTGCAGGGGCAGGACGTAACCGGTGCCTGGGGGGACGAGTTCGGGCGGGCCACCGTGATTGAGAACGATCGGGGGTAGGCCCAGGGCCATGGCTTCGAGAACGACGCCGCCGCCGAATTCCCTGATGCTGGGAAGCACGAGGACATCGCTTTGGCTGAGGCGGGATTGAAGCTGGGCATGGTCAACCCAGCCTTCGAGTTGAGTGCCGCTGTGAATTTGCTCGCGGTCGACGAGAGCTTGAAGGCGGGAACGCTCGGGGCCGTCGCCGATGAGATCGAGGTGGATTTGGCCCTGTTTGACCAGAGGAGCTGCGGCTTCGATGAGCATGTCAACGCCTTTGAGAGCGACCAGTCGGCCGACGAAAGCGACCCGAAGCGGGCCTGGAAGGCGAGCGGATTTGGGTTCAAGTGTGAATCGTGAGGTGTCGATCGCGTTCTCGGGGATGAATACGCATTTGTGATGGTGCTGAGAGGGGATCTCCGAAAGGGTGGTGCGCGCAGCGGTGATGATGGCGGAAGAGTCTTCTCGAGTGCTTTGAGTGCCGGGGAGAAGGCGATAAAAACGCCGAAGGCGTCCGGCCCCGTCCTTTTCGAGTTGCCGGACTTCATCGAACCCTGCGGGCCAGGGCACTCCGCCATTGAGCGGGCCGAGCACAAATGGCACAGCGATTTTTTTGAGTCGCGAGGCAATCCAACTGGGGGTGGTGGGAGACAAGGGTAAAATGCGGTGTACGACATCAAACTCCCCCGCTTTGAGACGAGATTTGAAATGCTTCCAAACGGCACGTTCAAAGAACGGATAGGCGAGATTCGAAAAGATCGCGTAGAGACTCCAACTGAAAGCATCTTTCCGACTTAGCAGCTTAGTGGCCCGCCAAGCGAAGCCTTGAGAACTGCGGGTATTGATGGCGGTGAAGTCCTTACCCTCAACAAGCCCGGCGCGCAAAAAGTCGTCGCGATTTCTCCATTCAGTGACGATGTGAGCGTCGGTAACGTCAGCAATCGCTTTGGCACAAGACCATCCGACGAGGGAAGCGCTGGTGAGCGTTGGATTGGCTCCTTCGGCGATGAGAAGTGGGCGAAGGCGCGTGGAGGCAGGAGGCATTGCGACTAAGGGGTGGGGGTGCCGAGGCTAACGTTGACACCCACGTTCCCGGGGCGTCCGGTTGCAGCGGCTGAGCCTTCGCTTGCGGCGAAAACGCGAACGAAAGTGTTGACAGCTTCTTTGCCAACACTGGCGAGGGAGAGCTGTCCGGCCCCTGGGACAAAGACAATGTCACCAGGCTCAAGTCTGATATCTTTTGCATTGCCTTTTACGACGTCGCGTGCGTCAACGGTGGCTACTTTGGGATCCGTCAATGAGCCACGGATGATGCTGACACGGCTCAGATCCGCATCAGGACGTAGCCCGAGTCCACGACTCAGAGCAGCCATGAGGTTCATCTCGTTCATGAAGCTGACTGGGCGGGGTTCATTGACGGCACCGAGGACGTACACTTCGTTAGTTAGGCTCGAGGGCAAATAGATAAAATCATCTGGCTGAAGGTAAATGTTTTGACTGAGATCCCCTTGTTTGATGAGCTTTTGGAAGTCGACGGGCATCATCTGACCTTTGCGGACGAGAAAGCTGTGCTGAAGGTCGGCGAGTTCTTCGGTGGTGCCATTCGACTCGGAGGTGAAGAGGCCTCCGGCGAGGGAAACGGCATCGAGTATGCGGAGGGGACGTTTGAGCGGATAGATGCCAGGCTGATTGACACGACCGAGGACCCAGACGCGTTGACTGCTCACATCGACCAAGTTGATACTGACCTGAGGGTGTTTGTAGAACTTGCTGAGACCGGATTCGAGCTGCTGCTTCAGAGTAATGGTGGTGATGCCATTGACTTCGAGTCCGGGCAGAAGGTCGTAGTAAAGCTTGCCGTCCGGGGTGACAAAGGTCTCGGCTCTTGAGCCGGTTTCGCCCATGATTTCAATGTCGAGTTTGTCACCTGGTCCAAGCTTGAAATGGTCCGTTGGTTGCTGAAGGAGGTCGGCGCTCGGAGTTGCGGGTGCCGATTCAGATGCAAAGGTCAATGAGGCGCTTTGACCGGCAGGGTTCGCGCTCGCATCAAAACGAGCGGACGGCTTGCTCGTGCAAGAGGCCATGAGCAAGGCGAAGCTGGCTAGAATCGTGAGAAGGCTTTTCATGGCACTGGAGGAAGATTGGGGAGGAGACCTCGACGGCTGTGAGAATCAAACAGGATCCTCACAACCGCCGGGCAACAGCCCCAACGAGTGGGTAGTATCGAAGGATCGACTCGCCTGGCCCCGGTCTCAATCCCCACAGCTGCGGGGGTAGGCGCTGCTTCTTTCTTCCTTGCTGCCTGGAGAGCTCTGCTGGGGCCTACTGCGTGGCTTCAAGATACTTGATGACGGCCTCGGTGCGCGAGCGAACATGAAGTTTTTGGTAGACTGCTTTGAGATAGTCGCGAACTGTTTCGTAGCTCAAGGACAGGTCGTGGGCGACTTCTTTGGGGGCCATGCCCTTTGCAAGACGTTCTAGAATTTGACCCTCTCTAGGAGTGAGACCGGGGATTTCTTTTTTCGCTGCTTGGACAGGTTCTTTGAAGGTTTGAATGAGGAGACGCGCAATGTCTTGACTGAGTGGGGCTCCACCTTCGCTCGCCTGGCGGATCCCGGCGGCGATGTCGGATGGTTTGGCGGACTTGAGCAGATAACCATGAGCTCCAGCGCGAAGAGCGCCGAAAACCTTTTCTGGGTCGTCATGAATGGTGAGGACCACAAATGCCGTGCCCGGCATGTGCGGGGAAAGTTGTTTGATCATTTCCACTCCCGATACACCAGGAAGTTCTAAATCAACGATGATGACGTCCGGTTTCTCTTTGAGCAGTACAACAGCTTTCTCGGCACTGTCATATGAGCCGGCAGGGAGGAAGTCGTTTTCCTTTTTTTGGATCATTTTCTCCATGAAGAGACGGAGAGTGGGGTCGTCTTCGACTACAGCGACCCTGAGGGTCCGACGGTTTGGGTTTGTCGAGTCGGCAGATGAGGCGGTGGCGGGCATTTGCCAATCTGCCATACAGCAGCCCGAGTGACAACAGCGTTCCGTTAAGTCCGCAGGAAACCGACTATTGAATGGAAGGGAGAATGGCCTCTTGAATGAGCGGAACGGTATTGACCCCGACCCAGCCTGAGATAGCGCCCTGGGTGAAAGCATTGAGCGCGAAACTGAGAAGCTCCTCGGCACGAGCCCACGGCTTGTCGGCGACAAAGACAATGTCTTTCGGCTCTAGCCTGAAGCCCTTTTCGCGGCCTTCGAGCATGGCTGCCATATCGACGGTGAAGGTCTGGGGGTTGTCGAAGGAACCCCGAACGACGAGCACGCGCTGGGTGTAGGCACGCGGGGTAAAACCACCGGCCTGAGCGATGGAACTGTGGACTGAGGTGTTAGCAAGAAGCCCCTGGGTTCCCTGTCTTTTGACGTTCCCCAGGACATAGATTTCGTTCGAGCTCGAAGATGGGAAGTAAAGGTAATCGTCTGGTTGAACAAGGACGTTTTGGGTCATATCACCTTTGTAGAACAGGGCTTCCATATCGACGTCTACCCGTGCTTTGCCACGCATGAGAAAACTGCGACCGAGATCGGCGAGTTCGACAGTGTTTTGCTGGGAGAGACCCGTTTCGAGGCCGCCGGCTTCGGCGATGGTCTCGAGCACTGTCATTGGCCGATCCAGATTAATCGCCCCCGTTTTGACGACTTTGCCGAGCACATAAACCTTTCGGCTTTGGAACGTCATCGGGGTGACGACAACGATCAGGTTCTTATGATAACGTCGAAGTTCCATCATGAGCTTCGAGCGAAGCTGATCGATGGAGAGGCCGGCCGCTCGAAGGTTCTGCGCCTGGAGATAGGTCAGGCAACCATCCGGGCCGACAGCGACTTGATTGCGGGCATATTCGGGGCGCCCAGGAACGGAAATGTTGACGGCATCACCAGGACCGAGCGTGAGGACGTCTGATTGAGCGGGGACCGCTGCGACCCATGAGAATAGAAGAGCTAGGGTTGTTAGGGCCAGCTTGTTCAAGGGTCGGAACCCGAAGTTGTGTGCTTCGTTCAGCATTGCGCCGACGAATCGGCACCCGGCGGCATGGTAGTTTTCGAGCAGGTTTTGCAGACTGTCTGGCGGGGTTGTCGAGCCCCGATCAATCCACATGAGATTAGGCAATTGCTCAGCAACCAACAGTGTCTCGGCCTCCTTTGGAGACGAAAGCTGGACAAGGATGACCGTTCCACGCACCTGACTCCACCGATCCAAAGCCCTGTTCCACTCCTGACGCTGCTCAGGACTCCAGGTCCAGAATTCATCCAGGGTCAAGTGGAGCACCTGCTGAGGTGTCCGCGTCAAGTGGGCGACAACCTGCTCGGGCGTGCGAATCATCTCGGAGAGGGGAGCCGAAACAGCCAATGCCGGACCGTGACTGATGAGGATCACCGACTGCCCACGACTTGCCGCGGCGGTCGCGAGCAGGGCAGGCAGGTGCCCTCCTGCGGAGGTCTCGTTTGTCAGCAGACCGCAAACTGTCGCCTGCGTGCCTGGCAGTTTAAGAAGCCTCGTCTGCAACCGTGTCCAGGTTTGGAACGCCCAATCCGCTGGATCGCTACCACCTTTTTCACAAAGAGCGCCCAGAATCGGCAACCCCGAAACGCGCCGCAAGTCGGCTACGGTTCGTATGCGACGATCCGAGATGGCCGAAAGACTCCAAAGAATCGACGCCAACCCCGCCACAGCGGCAAATCCACCGAAACCTGCTAGAGCAAGCTCTAGGATCGGGTATTGGATGAGGACATCCTGAGGTCGATCCAGGGCCAGAAGGCGAAAGGAACCTTGAGCGTTTTCGGCGTGCATGATGGCCTCGCGGTGGCGACCGACGAGCAGGGTTCTACTGGTCTCAAGATCCTGTTGGCGGGCCTTGATTCGGGCGTATTCCAAGGCTTTCCGAGGCAGCAATTCCAACTTCGCATTCAGCGTATCCCGAACGGCGGCAATTTTCTGCATTTGCTCACCCAAAACCTGCTTTTCTGACCGATAACGCACTAAATCCATGTAGAGACTTTCAGCGATGGAGCTTTCTCCTGGACGCGGTGGTGCATCTAGCGTGGGCTTATCGTTAGCGAGAGACGCCTGAAGAGCAACGACGCGATCTGCTGCTTCCATGATCACAGGGTGTTCATCCGTGTAACGAAGGCGAAGCTGGGCAAGTTCTTCCTGAGCTTGTTGAAGTTTGACGGCGGCCGGGCTCATTTTGGAGAGTTCCTTTTCGATGGACTGAATGCGAAGATCGAGTGTTTCGTGATCAAGGCAGGTGGATTCAAACTTCAAGCTAAGGCCCGCCAATTCGCTAAGGTAGGCATCGATCTGCTTATCAGCATCAATCAGTTCCTCGCGGCGGGTGTATGCGAGAAGTTCTTCGTTGACCTTGAGGAGTTCGTTTTCGGCGCGCACGGTCTGATTCGTCAGCAATTCGGCCATTTCTGAGGCATCCCGTTTTTGGATGTCTCGAGTGAGAGACAGGACTTCCTCTATGTAAGCGCGCAGAATGGATACGGCCTGCTGCGCCGCATGATCGGAATTGTAGGCAACCCGCACGATGTTAGAGTTGCGCTCCGGGGTGACGACGAGGCCTGCTTTGATTTGGTCTTCCGTGACTTTGTTCTCAAGACGTTCGCTGGTTTTTTCCAAGACGACCGAGCTGCGCATGAGAGCGGTCAGTGTGGGAATGGGCAGCTCGTGTGGTTGATAAGGCTCACCACTATCGGAATGCCGTAGCGGAGAAAGTGGCTCAGTTTTAATCAGTTGGGCGGTCGCAATGTGACCGGTTTCGAAGCATATCCAACCGACCACCGCAAGAATGAGCCCAGCGATGACTCCCAGAGCAAGGATCCAAGGAAGACGCCGAACCAAAGCATCAACGACCAGCAATGGGTCGAAGGGCAAAACGAAACTCCGCGGGCTGGAAGGGGAATGTTCAAGGTCAGGTTTGCTCTTTCTTTCGAAGGATGTCGTCGTTCGAGGCGCAGAAATGTCTACCTCCAGAGGAAGGAGGGAGGGTCCCGAGCGTTTCCTCTGGACAGCGCTCAGGCTAAAGTCGGATTCGTTTGGCATAGCATGAATTAGAGGGTGGGTTCAAACTGGTGGCGTCGCAGGTCGCCAGACACGGAATGAACATGGTCTGCAGTGAGCTGTTCGGCTTCAGCAAGCCAGCCATACTCAAGAGTCAGCTTAGCAAGTCGATTGAGCGAACGGGGCACACCGCGTGAAAGTTGATGGAGGCAAGAGACGGCCTCCGGGCTGAACAGTTCCCCATTGGGATGGCCAGCGACATGCAGCCGATGAGCCAGGTAGGCGGCCGTTTCTGAGGCTGTCGCCAATGGACGCAAGTGATACCGCAGGCCTATGCGCTGTTCCAATGCCGGAACCGATTCCACAAGGGAGCGGAGATTCGGTTGCCCGATCAGAACCATGGAAACGAGGTTGCGACCTCCGCCGTTAAAATTGGTGATCCACCGCAGGCCATTTAGAGTCTCCGCCCCCATGTCTTGAGCTTCATCAAGTAAAACAACCACTTGCCGACCTGCATCTGCCTGGTCGTTAAGCAAGCCCTGAATCCGGTCCATCTGAGCGAGCCGTCCCGAGGGCATCATGCTATCGGCAGGAGCCAGTCGTGAAAGGATCGTTGGAGCCATCTCCTCGACACTGAAGCCACCGTTTTCGACTGTGATGAACCGGAAATCGGACGCGGCGAGTTGATGCTGAAGAACAGCGCGCACAAGCGTCTTGCCGCAACCAATCTCTCCCGTCAGGAGTCCAAAATTCATCCCCCCCTCCAGCACAACATACATCAGGCGATCTAAGGCCTCAAGGTGCTGGTCACTACGGTGAAAAAAACGCGCGTCCCATGCCGCCTCAAAGGGGCGTCGAATGAGGTTCCAGTGGTGCAATGAGTCGGACATGGGAAGGAGGGGTGACACGGGGACCATCACTCTCTGTCCGCCCCCTCACAATCCCCCCAACTGGAGGTGGACGACGCACCAGCCGACAAGTCTGGAGGAATTGGGCCGCGTTGGTGTTCCAGTTGAAACGCCGCGCATTCCGGAGGCCTGCGTCCACCAGGCGACGTCGCGTAGTCGGACTGGAATGCAAGGCTTGGAGGGCCTGAAACAGACTGTCGACGCTTTCCGGGTCGATGACGCGGGCAGCGTTTCCAATCACCTCAGCCAGAGAGCCCGCGGCCGAACTGATGACGGGACATCCGCAGGCCATGGCTTCAACGGGAGGCATGCCAAAGCCTTCGAATAGGGAAGGATAGACGAAAGCCGCGGCGGACCGATACAAGTCTGGGAGATCGGCGTCTTTGACAAAGCCGAGGAATCGAATGTCAGCGGCAAAAGGCGAGGCGGCGGCGGCGGCATGGATGTGTTCAGCACCGTGCCAATCGCTTCCCCCAAGGGCAAGCAACCAAGGCGAACCGGTTTTGGCCTTGAATTGGTTGAATGCCTCGATCAAGCGAACATGGTTTTTCGCCGGATGCTCAAGGCGGGAGATATAGAGGAAGTAAGGATGCTCGAGTCCGGGAAAAGATGGGGAGGGAGCGGGGTGGAAGCGGCCGTGATCCAGACCATTCAGGATGAGACGCTGGCGCTCGAGTGGAATGCCAAGGAACCTCTGGATGTCCGTTGCGGTGTTTGTGCTGATGGCGATGATCTGGTCCTGTCTTTTTGCGAGCCACTTGACGAAGACGCGACCGTAGATCATCCGCGCGAGGTCGTATTTGCCCTTCACGTGGAAGGGGGCGAGATCATGGATGGTGGCAATGGTAGCGCATGGGGCGCGCCAGAGCATTCGGCGGTAGCTAGGGACGTGGAGGACATCGATGCCCTCCTTTTTGAGCCATCCGGGCAGAACGAACTGGTGCCAGAAAATGTTCTTCACGGCGGGACGCCATTTCTCAGCGATGGGGATGATTTTCATGCGATCTCCGACGAAGTCGAAGAGTGGCAGATCTTCCTGGAGGACGAGGAGATGGAATTCGTGCTCGTGGTCTTGTTCGAGGAGGGATCGGACGAGGGCGAAGACGTATTGGGCGACGCCGGTTTTACCGCGTTGGATGACGCTGGTGGAGATGGCGATTTTCATGCTCGGGAGGCGTGAGGGTTGTTGAGAAGTTCCTTTGCAGCACTGAGACCAAAGACAAACAAGTCGGTGGCGTAACGTTTGAAGAGGCGCCGGGGTTCTTGAGCGAGACGGAAGAGCCACTCGGCACCGATGACTTGCATCCAACGTGGGGCGCGTTTCATGGATCCGGCAAGGAAGTCGATGGTCGCGCCGACGCCAATGCAGACTGGAACCCCTGCGGCGAGGTAGTTGCGGGCAATCCATTTCTCTTGTTTGGGGCAACCGAAGGAAACCAAGAGCACGTCGGGCTTGGCCGCCCGAATGCGGGTGCAGATGTCCTCATTGGGCATTTGGTCGAGAGGAGCAAAGGGAGGCGAGCAAGCACCGACGATGCGGAGATTCGGGTGTTTTGAGGTGACGTTTTGAACGGCTTGATCAAGGACGTGCTGCTGACCACCGAGGAAGAAGACGCGCCAGTCCTTTTGTTCGGCTTTGGCCAACAATTGAGGGACAAGATCCGAACCGGCCACTCGTTCAGAGAGCGAGCGCCCGAGCAGGCGTGAGAGCCAGACGAGGGGGGTGCCGTCGCAGACGACGAGATCGGCCTGCTTCAGGATGCTGTGCAATTCGGAATCGCTCTTTGCCTGGACGCAGAAATCGACATTTGCAGTGGCGATGTAGTGAGGCTTTTTGGTAGCGATCATCGCATCGATCCGATCCAAGGTTTCGGGCATCGTGACGGCATCAAAAGGAACGTCGAGGAGTTGAACGCGACGACTCTTATTTGGCATGAAACGTCGATATTCGGCGCTGAGTTTGGCGCCGATGCGTTTCCATCCGAAACGCTCCCTAGCAATGGCGATGCCATTCTGCCGCAGATGCTGCCGGAGGGGTGAGTTGTGCAAGGCGCGAACGGTTTGTTCCGCGAAGGACTTGGCGTCATCCGCCAGAAGCGCATTGGCGCCATGAATGAGGTCGAGACCCTGGGCGCCAATGCTGGTGGAAACGACAGGCGTTCCGATGGCCAGGCTTTCGACGATTTTGAGACGGGTGCCACCGCCGATGCGCAATGGCACGATTTGCAGCCAGGCTCTTCGATAGTAGGGCCGCACGTCATCGGCGCTTCCGGTGACGATGACGCCAGGGAGCGAGGCATAGGCCTGGACCTCCGCCAGCGGTGACTTGCCGACGATGAAGACTTGGAGGTCTGGCACCTGATCGAGGATGCGCTCATGAATCTCTGCGAAGTACCAGCGCAACGCGTCCACATTGGGGGTATAGTCCATGGCACCGCAGAAGAGGATCGACGGTTTGGCAGCGAGCGTTTGCTCAAGCACTTCTGCTTTGAACAAGTCGAGATCGACTCCGTTGGCGACCACCTTGAGCGGCACCTGTTTGCTGATGTGGCGCCGGACGAAGGTTTCATCGTCCAGACCACAGAGGACTTGGAGTTGAGATCTTCTGGCGATGTGCCGTTCATAGAACCAGAGCTTGGCCATGTTTTCCCAGGCTAGCGCTTTGTCCTTCAATGAGGTCGTATTGAAAGCAGTCTGCTGGAGTTGGAACTGCAAATCCACGCGGCTGCGGTCGATGGAGAGCGGGATGTCTTTGTGCTCTTTGAGAAAGTATTGGGCGAGCACGATGTCGCAGACATGCACGAGGTCGTATTGGTTGCGGGCGAGCTGGTCGCGAATGGCATCGGCGAGCTGGGGCAGGTCCCAGTGGCGGATGGTGGAGGGTGTCCGGTTGAGGAGGCGATCCGGAATGAGCTTGGGCCAGTCAGGATGCGTAAAGGGAACGAAGCGCACGTCACGGCAAAAGGATTCGAAGACATGCCGTTGATTCAATCGCTCACCGTTTTCACTGAGAGCAATGAGGTCGACAGTGTGCTCACGGGCGAGTTCACGCAAGAGGTGGAAGGTGCGCTGATAGGTGCCGCGATCGAGCGGGAAAGGAATGTAAGGATAGACGACGAGGAGGTTCATGTGAGTTGAGTTTGAGGATGCAAAACACGGGCAGGTACTCCCGCTGCCACGGCATTCGGCGGGATATCACGAGTGACGACAGCGGAGACGCCAATGACGGCTTTGGAACCGATGCGGACGGCACCCACGGCTTTGGCGCCATCCCCCATGAAGACACCATCTTCGAGATGCGGGCCGTGCTTGCGGCCATGAGAAAGGACGAGGCGGACATCCGCATAGAGGTCGCAGTTGGCACCGATGAATGAGTGGGGCGCGATGATGATGCCCATGGGGTGCGGGAGGCGGAGTCCGGGGCCGATGGTGGCTTTGCTGCTGATTTCGATTTTGAAGAACCAGAAAAGGATTTTGCTGGCTAAGATGCCTGGCAGGTGATGGCGAGCGCACCAAAGTTGGAGGCGGATGAGAGCCACCGCATGGATGCTATTAAGGGTGAAGCAGAGCGCGGCACGACGCAGAGCCGACTGCGGGCCGTAGTCGCGCAGATTGCGGGTGATGTCCTGCCGGAGGTTGTCGAACATGGGTCAGTTGAAGCGGTGCCAGAGGTTTTCATAAGCTCTCACCGAGCCGTCCAGGGAGGAGTCGCCGCAGTTCAAGCAGGCAGTGAGGTTCGCGCGAACGGAGGCATCCGTCTGCGCCCACAAAAGGAGGGCAAGCGAGCGGAGGAGACGTTCGCGGGGATAGCGGGTGCGGAAGCGCGAAAGGAGGCCCGAGAGGCCGAAGGCGCGAAGGTTGCAAGCGAGGTTGTGGAGGATTGAGCGCTCAGGGCAGAGAGAGCGACGTGCCTCGGCGTAGTCGCGGCTAGAGGGGAAGTGGGTGCCGATTCTTTTGCCCTCAAGACAGAGCCACAATTGCTCCGCAAGTTGAGTGAGATCGGTGTGCTGCGCGAGGAGCGCGGGCTTCTTGGAAGCGCTGGCACGTTGGGGATGGAGTTTGAAAGCGACACCGGCCGCATGATGGAGAGCGAGGCGCTTTGACCAGTTGTCACCGGCCATTCTGAGGCGCTTTTGACGTTCGACACAGCTCCAGTGGTAGGCGCCACGCGTGGTGAGCCAGGCGTCACCGAGAGCCAGTTGCGCTTTGGCGAGGTTACGCCCGACGAAGTCAGCGTCCTCATTGGAGAAAGGTTCCCGCTGAAGACGCTCTTTGGCGTAGAGCAGGCCGGAGCAGCGATTGAAGAGGAGCCTGGTTGCTTCGTGCAAGGGGATGCGGGTTGCGTCACGGTGATGTTTGCAGGCGGCAAACAGGGAGGCATCCCCAACCAACCACTGATGACCCATGACGAGGTCGTAGTAGAACATACTGGTCTCACTGCGGACAAAACTGGCGAGAGAGAGGATTTTGAATTCGACCTCGATTCCGGCCTGGGGTGTCAGCTCTGCGGCGAGTTGATGCAGGGATTGGCGGTAGCGTCGATCATTTAGCAAGGTATTGCCGCGGATGAAGACGAAGAATTCGAGATCGTTGTAGGGCGCATCGGCGGTCTCGGTCTTGAGCACACCGCCTTCGCCACGTCCATAACCACCGGCGAGGACGAGGC
>Ga0164292_10002439_pt1 | contig 15153 bp, 10 predicted proteins | sample GEODES117metaG_FD_111486 | JGI IMG/M metagenome (GOLD analysis project Ga0164292, IMG submission 111486) | Eutrophic lake water microbial communities from Lake Mendota, Wisconsin, USA - GEODES117 metaG | ecosystem: Environmental > Aquatic > Freshwater > Lake | place: USA: Lake Mendota... | reverse complement strand
TGGTAGTAGGCCTCAATACTCCCAGGCACATCAAAGTGCGCCACAAACCTCACATCAGCCCGATCAATCCCCATCCCAAAAGCATTTGTCGCCACAGCCACATCACACTTCTTCTCAATAAACCGATTCTGCAGCCGCTCCCGCTCCTTGTCATCCAACCCTCCGTGATACTTGATCGACTTCACCTTCCACTCCTTCAACTGCTCCGCCACCTCATCCACCCGCTTTCGCGTCGCACAATAAATGATCCCCGTCTTCCACTGGGTAATCATCTGCCGCAACCGCGCATACTTTTCACTGTGGTTCTTCGCCTGAATGATGTTCAAACTGAGATTGGGCCGCTCGAATCCTCGCATCGCCAAAAACGGATCCCGCAAGTCCAACACCTTCATGATGTCCCCCCTCACCTCCGGCGTCGCCGTCGCCGTCAAGGCCACCACCTGCGGCCTCCCCAACTCCTCCAACGCCACCCCCAATCGAATGTAGTCCGGCCTAAAGTCATGCCCCCATTGCGAAAGACAATGCGCCTCGTCCACCGCAAACAACGCAATCTCCACCTGCTTCAGCGCCCTCAAAAACGTCACACTCCGAAACCTTTCCGGCGCCACATACACCAGCTTAAACTCGCCACGCTTAAGCCCGTCAATCCGGGCCATCTGCTCCCCTCCACTCAACGAACTATTGATCAACGTCGCCGGAATACCACGCCGCTCCAGCGCATCCACCTGATCCTTCATCAACGCGATTAACGGACTCACCACCACCGTCACCCCCTCCATCACCATCGCCGGCAACTGATAACACAAACTCTTCCCTCCCCCGGTCGGCATGATCACCAATGTATCCCTTCCGGATAAAATGCTGCTCATCACCAGCTCCTGCCCATCCAAAAACTCTCGAAACCCAAAATACCGCCGCAGCGCCTCCCTTGCATCATGCACCGTCCCAGTCCCCTTCCCGGAGACCGTGGCAGAAAGCGCGCTCTCATCCTCCATCGACATGCCTCACCTTAATGAGAACACCGCCACCGCCAATCGAAACTCTTATCGTCAACCCTACATTTACGTTCCACCCGACGCCCACCGCAAAGCCACGCGAAACCCAATGTAATTCAGCCGTATCGTTGGCATCTCCTCAAACCGTCTCGCCGCCCGGCACATTGTTCCATAGTGATTCCATGATCCACCGCGAAAAAGTCTCTTCTCCCCCTTCGCCGGCCCCACCGGATCCGTCACCTCCCGTTGCGGATAATACCCGGAGTAGTCCTGCACCCACTCGTAAAGATTTCCCAACATGTCCCTCAACTTCCACGTATTCGCATCCAATTGACCCACTCTTCTCGGCCCAGCTCTATTTCCAGGAAAAGCCTGATCCGGAAAATGCGTGACCCATCCCCTACCTCCATAATTTCGACTGCTATTCCCGCCATACCAGGCAATCGAATGCAACACCGGAACGTTGTTGTTGCTCAAAACCGTCATGTCACCCGCATAAGTGGTGGTCGTGGTCCCCGCACGACAGGCATACTCCCATTGCGCCTCAGTCGGCAACGCATACACCGCTCCTTTCGGTAACCTTTTGGCATTCCTCTCCTGGGTCGTCAGTTGCTGACAAAACGCCACCGCATCCTCCCAGCTCACATAGTAGATCGGCACATTCGAAGCCTCCGCCGCGCACACCGAACCCGCCTCATCCTTCTTCTCCGGATTCGCCACCTCTCGCAGTGTCACATCCTTTCCGCCCATCCGATACACCCGCCGGTCATCCAGCATCAGCCGCGCCTGACTCCGCAAATCCCGCCCCATCACCTTCTTCCACTGCTCTTGAGTAACCTCCGTTTCTCCCAGCCAAAATCCCTTCGAAATCTTGACCCGATACTGGTCCTCATCAATATCGCGCCCAGGCTCACCCTCAGGTGATCCCATGACAAACTGACCCGGCGGACACCACCTCAGCGTCAGCCCCGCTCCATTGTCCGCGCGCGACTGACCTCCCATCAACCCCTCATACCGCCCCTGGCCCTTCGCCACACCGATCAAGACCAGCATCAGCATCAAACTCAATACCCTTCTCATTCCGTTATTCTCCAGCACCTCCCCGCCTCCTGCAACCGATCGTAAAAAACAAAACACCCCGGAGACTCTCGTCCCCGGGGTGTCGTGATTGGACTTGAATTCAATGTCACAGGCGTCCGTTGCCAGCCACCTGCGAATCGAATTACATCATGCCACCGTGGTCGTGCGCGTGACCTGCGTCAGCCGCTTCTTCCTTCGGAATGTCAGCGATCAAGCACTCCGTGGTCAGCAGCAAGCCGCTGATCGAAGCCGCGTTTTGCAAAGCACTGCGGGTCACCTTGGTAGGATCGACGACACCGGACTTCACCAGATCTTCGTACTTGCCAGTCGCCACGTTGTAGCCCGTGTTGCCCTTGCCCTTGCGGACTTCTTCAACAATCAAAGCACCTTCAACACCTGCGTTGGCAGCCAATTGACGAAGAGGAGCCGTGATGGCGCGAGCCACAATGTCAGCACCCGTCTTCTCGTCACCCAACAGACCAAGGTCACCGACCAAAGCGTGAGCGCGGATCAAAGCCACACCGCCCCCAGGGACGATGCCTTCTTCAACGGCCGCACGGGTCGCATGCAAGGCGTCTTCCACGCGTGCCTTCTTCTCTTTCATTTCGGTTTCAGTCGCTGCGCCGACGTTGATCACCGCAACACCACCAGCCAGCTTGGCCAGGCGCTCCTGCAGTTTCTCGCGGTCGTAATCGGAGGTGGTTTCCTCGATCTGACGCTTGATTTGGCCAACACGTCCCGCGATGGCGTCGCTGGTGCCATTGCCTTCGACAATGACGGTGTCTTCCTTGCCAACCGTGATGCGCTTGGCTTGGCCAAGGCTGTCCAGTTCAAGGGAGTCCAGCTTGATGCCGAGATCTTCCGTGATGCACTGGCCACCGGTGAGGATCGCGATGTCTTCAAGCATGGCCTTGCGGCGGTCACCAAAGCCAGGAGCTTTGACGGCGCACACATTGAGCGTGCCGCGAAGCTTGTTGATCACGAGGGCTTGCAGCGCTTCGCCGTCCACATCTTCAGCAATGATCAGCAAAGGCTTGCTGGAGCGAGCGACTTTCTCGAGCAAAGGAAGCATGTCTTTCATGCTGCTGACCTTCTTCTCGTGAATCAGGATGTAAGCGTTCTCAAGAGTCGCTTCCATCGTCTCCGCATTCGTCACGAAGTATGGGGAGATGTAGCCCTTGTCGAACTGCATCCCTTCAACGACTTCGAGAGTCGTTTCGATGCTCTTGGCTTCTTCCACCGTGATCGTGCCTTCCTTGCCCACTTTGTCCATGGCATCGGCAATGATGTTGCCGATTTCAGTGTCCCAGTTGGCGGACACCGTTGCCACTTGCGCGATTTCAGTCGCCACCGTCACAGGAGTCGAGATCTCACGAAGCTTGCCGACGATTGCTTCCGTCGCCTTCATGATGCCGCGTTGCAGGCTGGTCGGGTTGGCTCCAGCGGTCACGTTGCGAAGACCTTCGCTGTAGATCGCCTCAGCAAGCACCGTTGCCGTCGTGGTGCCGTCACCGGCCACATCGGAGGTCTTGCTGGACACTTCTTTGATGAGCTGTGCGCCCATGTTTTCATAAGGATCGGGAAGTTCGATCTCCTTAGCCACGGTCACACCGTCTTTGGTGATCGTCGGGGAGCCGAATTTCTTCTCCAGAATGACGTTGCGGCCGGAAGGCCCAAGGGTTGCTTTGACTGCACGCGCGAGTTTGGTAACACCGCGGAGCAAGGCATGACGAGCACTCTCGTCGAAGTTCAATTGTTTAGCCATAGTAGTATTGTCAGATTGAGGTTTTAGGGTTGATGTAGGCTCGGTGGCGAATTAGCCAACGATGCCGAGGATGTCGGTTTCGTTGATGATGAGGTGATCCTCGCCATCGATCTTAACTTCGGTGCCGCCGTATTTGCTGATCAGCACTTTGTCGCCGACTTTAACGGTGAAGAGCGAGGCAACATCTTTGCCTTCGTCGTCTTTTCCGGTGCCGAGGGCGAGCACTTCAGCTTCTTGGGGTTTTTCTTTCGCAGTGTCGGGAAGAAAGAGGCCTCCAGCGGTTTTTTCTTCGCTGGTGGAACGCTTCACGAGCACGCGGCGGCCAAGGGGTGTGATTTTGGTTGCCATAGTTGGTGCGGTTTGTGCTTTTTGTTTGTTTTGGTTTTGGTTTGGTTTGGTTCATCCGGATGGCTGTCCGTCGTCAAAACCGGCGGCGGGCAGCTATTTCCGAAAATTTAGAAAGGGGTCAGTCAGGATCAGCAGGCGCAGCGGCGGGTGGGTTTGGATTGGGCTCCAAAGAAATGCCATTTGTGGCCTTTTGGGCTTCCGTGAAACTGAATTCGAAAGACGCTTCCCCAAGCTCATCGACAAGAAATTGAACCACCGGTTTCGGCTTCCCCGAAAGCACCGCCGTCAACATTCGCTGGGTCCTCACAGCATCATAGGTTTTCACATCCAAGTTCAGCTTGTATGACCCCGGCGGTCCTGACAACCCCTTGAAGTAGGCTGCCAAATCAACACTCTTATTGATCGCCGCCTGCAGTTGAGGATCCGCCGCCAAGCCCTTCAACGCCTCCACCAACTTGGGATTCACCTCGGGAACATTCAGCATGTCCTGAGCGTTTTTGTCGGGATAAAGCGCCATGACCCGTTGAGCTTCCGCCTCCAGGTCGCTGCCCTCACCTCCGATGGCATCTCCAGGAACCGGCGCCAACGCAGCCATGAGTTCCTCATCCAGCTTGGTCGTGTCCTCCTTGGGCTTCACCGCCGCCACGGGAGCTTCAGACACATTGCCCGCAACTTCTCCAGGCTTTTTCCCGCACGCCAATCCTGCCACTCCAAGCAGTGCGCACAGCACAACTCGAATCGTCGAAGGATGGAAGGTTCGGGACATAACCTGGAGACAATTGCGGTCAGCGATTACTTGTCCTTGTCCACAACTTCAAAGTCAGCATCGACCACTTTGCCTTTGTCCTTCGATTCGGACGATCCTGATTCAGCAGACGCCGCTGCGCCACCCATGTCAGGCATCCCACTTTCAGGCGCGCCCGCCGTTGCACCAGCAGCCGCCGCTGCCTGATACGCTTCAGCGAATAGCTTCTCAAGCGACTCAGTCTGACTCTTCATCGCATCAATATCGTCAGCCTCCACAGCTTTGCGCAGCGAAGCGACCTTGTCGGTGATGGCAGCCGTGGCTTCAGCTGGCACTTTGCCTTCCCACTCCTTGATCTGCTTCTCGACTTCGTAGGCCAGTGTGTCCGCCTTGTTCTTGATCTCTACCCCTTCCTTGCGCTTGCGATCTTCTTCCGCATGCTCCTCGGCCTCCCGCTTTGCCTTCTCAATTTCGTCCTGCGACAAACCGCTGGAACCCTGAATCGAAATCTTCTGCTCTTTCCCCGAAACCTTCTCTTTCGCAGAAACGTGGAGAATCCCGTTCGCATCAATATCAAAGGTCACCTCAATCTGGGGCACACCACGCGGTGCCGGAGGAATCCCATCCAACTTAAAGGTTCCAAGGGTCTTGTTATCACGGGACATCGGACGCTCTCCCTGCAAAACCACCACCTCAACCCCAGTCTGCTGATCCGCATAGGTCGAGAAAATCTGGCTGTGCTTCTTCGGAATCGTCGTGTTCCGTGGAATCATCGGCGTCGCGATTCCACCCGCCGTTTCAATCGCCAAGGTCAAGGGAGTCACATCCAAAAGCAGAACGTCCTTAACATCCCCTTTCAGAACCCCGCCCTGAATGGCCGCACCAATCGCCACCACCTCATCCGGATTCACGCCTTGATGAGGATCCTTGCCCGCCAACTTCTTCGCGGTCTCCACCACCTTCGGCATCCGGGTCATTCCACCGACCAAGACCAGCTCATCAATCTTGCTCGCCTCAAGTTTCGCCGCCGCCAAACACTCGCGCACCGGCTTCATCGTCCGCTCAAACAAACTGTCGCAAAGTTGCTCCATCTTCGCCCGACTCAGCGTCTTCATGATGTGCTTCGGCCCGGTCGCATCCGCCGTCACGAACGGCAAGTTGATGTCGTAAGTCTGCGAGGATGACAGCGCGATCTTCGATTTCTCAGCTTCCTCTTTGATCCGCTGCAACGCGTCGGGCTGACCGCTCAGGTCGATACCCGTGTCCGTTTTGAATTCGTTAATGACCCACTGAATGATCGCATTGTCCCAGTCGTCACCACCCAGGTGAGTATCACCATCAGTCGCAAGAACCTCAAAGACACCGTCTCCAATTTCCAGCACACTGATGTCAAAGGTACCACCTCCAAGGTCATACACCGCGATCTTCTCGTCAGACTTGCTTTCCAATCCGTAGGCCAACGATGCCGCCGTCGGTTCATTGATGATTCGACGAACATTCAACCCTGCAATCTCACCCGCCGCCTTCGTCGCATTCCGCTGAGAATCGTTGAAGTAGGCCGGAACCGTGATCACTGCATCCGTAATGGTCTCACCCAACTTCGCCTCTGCGTCCGCTTTCAGCTTGGCAAGAATCATCGCACTCACTTCCTGCGGACTGTAAACCTTGCGCTCACCACCCACCTCCACCTCGACATGCGCGTCACCGTTCGCCGCCTCAACCACTTTGTAGGGCAAACGCTTCTCAGATTCCGACAATTCGGAAAACTTCCGGCCCATCAAACGCTTCACTGAGAAAACCGTGTTCCTCGGATTCGTCACAGCCTGCCGTTTTGCAGCTTGCCCGACCACCCGCTCTCCACTCTTGGTAAAGGCAACGACTGACGGCGTGGTGCGCGCTCCTTCTGAATTCTCCAAAACCATCGGCTTCCCTGCTTCAAGGATTGCCATGCAGGAATTAGTAGTGCCGAGATCGATTCCGAGGATTTTGCTCATGGTAGTTTGGAGGTAGGTTGGAAAATGTCATCGGCCTCTGACACGTCGTTTCAGTTTTGAAACAAGTGAGATCCGCCTACCTCGACCAGTGCATGCACTGTGCCAATGCCATATCACCAAACATAACTTGCTGATTTAGAACACTTTAGATCGACTCAAGCCACTCGATTCATCACCTGTTAAGTGACCTAAATGTGCCAAAATGCCTCTATTGCGTCAAATTCACCTGCCAGAGTGTCGCAACTCGACGAGCAATTGCTCTTCTGGTTAGCCCCCAGTCTGGACAAATACTCAATTCAGGCCAAAATTCATCCCAGACGTCATCCCGGAACGCTTTTATCAAACGTAGTTTCTTCCCGTGTATAATAAAGCTCCCGAAACCATAGCCCAGGTAAAGGCACACGTGCCAGAATCCCTGCGCAAGCGCAGCTTCTGGATCGGCCCGATTCTTCTCCTCCTGTCAGCCACCTGCTACACAGCCACCTTTGCCCTGACGCTTGCTCCACTGCCAATCTGGCTTCGCCTGGTCTCAAGCCTCGTAAACGCCGTCTTCATCGCCACACTGTTCATCGTCGGTCACGACGCCTGCCATGGTTCACTGACACCGAAAGCTTGGCTCAACAAACTCATTGGCCGTCTTGCTTTCCTCCCATCTTGGCACCCCTACATCTCCTGGGACCTGGGCCACAATCGAATTCATCACAGTTGGACCAATCTCAAAGGACGCGACTACGTCTGGACCCCACTAAGCCCCCAGGAATTCCGCGATCTCTCTCCTCGGGGTCGCTTCCTGCACCGCTTCTACCGTTCATTTTTCGGAATCGGCTTCTACTACCTCTCTGAAGTTTGGTTCAAACACATGATCTTCCCTAGAAGCTCCGACAAAAAAAGGATGTCGTCTTCCGTGCTCGCCGCAGACCGCTCTTCCGTTGCACTCTTCGTGATTGCCCAGGTCACCACGGCCATCGTGATGGCAAAACAATTTCAATCCCCGATCTGGCTCGCCATCCTGCTCGCTGTCGTCCTCCCTCAGTTGCTCTGGAACCAACTCATGGGCTTCGTCATCCTGCTTCACCACACTCACCCGAAAGTCCGTTGGTTTGATGACCTTGACGAGTGGAGCTTCTTTAATGGCCAAGTCAAAGGCACCGTTCACATCAAATTCCCCTGGCCTGTCGGAATGATTTTGCACCACATCATGGATCACACCGCTCACCACGTCGATCCTCGCATTCCCCTCTACCACCTCCCCGACGCACAAGTCGCAATGGAGAAGTCCTATCCCTCGGATGTCATTGTCTCTCCATTCTCCTTCCCCAACCTTCGAAAGATCTTGCGGGAATGCCAGCTCTACGACTACTCCCAACACCGCTGGCTCCCATTCAGTCATGTCACCTCCGAGTCTCGCGACCGCAATCCCCTCCTGTCGGATCACATCACAGTCGAAGAAGCCTCCACACACCTCAGCATCCCCCTCTCCAAACTCTACCACTTCATCGAGAATGGGCAGCTACAAGCCGTCCAAAATGACGGTCGTTCCTACATCGAACGCAAAATCCTCTCCTCCCTCGCGCTTCTCAACCCGCCATCCAACCGCCAGCTGCGCGTGATGATCGTTGACGATGACTCCGCCATCCATTCCCTGTTTCAGCAATTCCTATCCAGCATCGGCTGTCACTACCTCGGATTCAAATCGGTTCCAGACGCAGTTTCAGCAGCTCATACCCAACAGATAGACCTAGTATTTCTGGACCTCCATCTCCCCGACATTTCGGGCGATCAAGCCTTCAGTCAGCTGAAATCGAGCCACCCATATCTCCCTATCGCCATCGTCACCGGCTTTCCCGATAGCGAGATTCTCAGTCGCATTCTGTCCTATGGTCCAGTCATGGTCATCAAGAAGCCTCTCGAATTGGCACAGCTGAAACTTGCCATCGAACAACTTGGCGGATCTTCGTCTCCTGCCAAAGCACATCGCTCTCATGCGGAAACGGCTCTTGCCAGTTGACCCCTTTCTCGGGCTTGTCGTCGCCAAATCATATCCACGGCGCACTAAACAATCCGGCACTGGCAACGAAAGCCGACTCCCCCAGTTCGAGCACCTCAAACACGTTCGAAAGACCGAAAACGGCCCTTCAATCCACAAATCTTGATAAAAAACAGTGGATAATTATCATAATTCACATAATCTATGTCAACTCTTCATGTTGGCAACTCAAACACAGATCCGTGGATTCTCTCTCGCCGAATTCTGGCGCGGGGCCGTACGGGCTTGGCGACATGAGACCAACGACATTTCATCGGGAGCCACCACTCACAACGGCCTCCCCAATGACCCTGTGCTCATCAAACGATTCAATGATGAGCATCGAACCCTCACTCTCCGCAACGCCAGGGTAGGCTGTTGGTTTGTGATTCTATTGATGCCCCTGTGCACCATCCTGGACGTCCTCTCCTACCCTCAGCACCTCCACGTTTTTGTAGCGCTCCGGCTCATCAGTTCGTTGGTTGGTGTCATCCTTCTACTGGGAATCGATCGGTCTTTTGGCCAAAAATACTTCAGATTCTACCCCGCCCTTTTGCCTCTAATCCCGTCGATTTGCGTCTCCTACATGATGTACTTCGCCAAGGACCCTGGCTCTCATTACTACGCAGGACTTAGCTTTTGCATGGTTTCCACCTGCTTTGTCTTCAACTGGACCTTCCGGGAAATCCTAGCAACCCTCTCCCTCATCGTCATCATCTACCTCGCAGCAACGCTGCCCCACATGGTGCACAACAAAAGCGATGATGTGACCATCATGTACCTTTCCAACCTTACCTTCATTATCCTCAATTGCATCGTTCTCGTGGCAACGAGCTTCCAGCACAACAGCATTCGCATCCGCGAATTTTTGTCCCGCTGCCAGGCCGAAAGTCGCCATCACCAATTGAGCTTTCAAAACGACGAACTGCTCGAAACCATCAACCGCCTTCGCGACACAGAAGCCCAACTGGATCACAGCGACCGACTCGCCTCCATTGGTCGCCTCAGCGCCGGCATCATTCATGAAATCAATAACCCCTTAAACTTCGTCAAATCCGCCCTTTACGTCCTCAATAAAAAAACCCGCACCATGCCGCCCGAATTGGCCGAAAGCGTCACCAACATCACCCGTGACGTTGGCGAAGGCGTCGATCGCGTTGTCGCAATCGTCTCAGACTTGCGCACCTTCGCTCACCCTGATCAGCGCTCACTCCACCCAGTCAGCGTGGAAAGCGTTCTTTCAAAGGCCGAACGCTTCCTCGCACGCGACATCAGCGATCACAACATTCAACTGTCCATTCAATCATCAACAGGAATCCAGATCCTCGCCGATGACCGGGAGATTCTCCAAGTGCTCATCAACCTTCTCCAGAACAGCATTGACGCCCTTCAAGAACGTCCAAAACCCACCATCCAAATCGCATGTCGCCAAGTCGGCACCATTGTCCAGTTAAGCGTCACCGATAACGGCACCGGCATCACCCAAGATCAGGCCTCAAAGATCTTTGATCCCTTTTACACCACCAAAGAAGTCGGAAAAGGGATGGGGCTCGGCTTGAGTATCTGCTATCGAATGATGCAACAAATGGAGGGCGATATCGAAGTCGAAAGCGTACCCGGTGAATACACTCGCTTTACCTTGATCTTCCAGTCTGCAACGGGTCCCACCTCCGCTGCCACCTCCGAACTCACTACCACACCTGCATGAGCACACCACCTTCCAACACACGCTACGGAGTGCTCTATGTGGATGACGAATTGAAAGCTCTTCAGTACTTTCGCGAGGCTTTCGAGGACGACTTCATCATTTTCACTGCCAGCAACGCTTGGGATGGCTATCAGATCCTCGTCGATCATAAAGACAAAATCGGCTTGCTCCTCACTGATCAGCGGATGCCGGGAGAAAGTGGCGTCGAACTCATGGAAAAGGCTCGGCAACTCAATCCCAACATTGTCCGAATCCTCGTCACCGCATACGCAGAGTATCAAACGGCTGTCGATGCAGTGAACTCCGGCCATGCCTTTCGTTACCTTCATAAACCTTGGGACCCCGAAGAATTGTCGACTGCTCTCAATCACGGCCTCCAATACTATCAAACCATTGTCGAAAGAGAGGAACTCCTCGTTCGCAAGGCGTCAACGGTTCGCCAGTCCATGATGAGTGACCGCGTGGCCAGCATGGGCATTCTTGCTGAAGGCCTGAATCATCACGTACGCAACGCCCTGACGGTCATCCGCGCATTCATCGAATTGGCACCGCAAAAACTGGCGGAAGAAGTCATCGGCCGTCAGCCACACGACGATTCGTTCTGGAACGGTTGGCAAAGTCAGGCGCTTTCACAGATGGACCGCATCCAGACGCTTCTCAGCCACCTGTCGGCCGCCTCTCATGCCAAACGCGTTCCAAGGACCGACTTCGTTCACCTGCTCGACATTCTCAGTGACTCGATCAACAAATACTCTGACGCACTCACATCGCGTGGCATCGATGTCTCAGTGGAAGTCGACAAAGATCTGCCTGGCCTTGTGGTAAACAAAGAAAGATTCCAACAACTGTGGCACCTCATTCTGACCCAGGCACTGATCGACCTCAAAGAAGGAGATTCCCTCTCCATTGAGGCATCGCAATCATCCGTTCCGGGGAAACCGGATCAGATCATCTTCCGAGTTCGCGATGATGCCGACTGGCCCGACCGCGAACGCACGTCGAATGTGTTCGATCCATTCTTCGTTCGCAGCGGTCAACCCAACGAATTTGGAGTGAACATGATGGCCTGCTTTGTCATTGTTCATCTCCACGGCGGCACCATTGAAGCTCACCCCATCGAACCCGTGGGTCTCGAACTTGAAATTCAAATCCCCATCGAACCGCCCTCTAACATCGAATCAGAAGCCGAATTCTTCAAAGTCTTGTCCGATCACGAGGAACGTTGGAGATATCGCGAATCCCACCAGGAACTTGCCGTCGCCTCTTAGCCGACCTTATTCAAAACAGTCAAATCGACCCACCAAATCTGATATGGGCTCAAGTCCTGCGGACACCCGAATCAGAAATCGACTCACCCCACAAGACTCTGCCCACTCCAACTCATCATAGTGAGCGAGTAAAGTATAGGGACACGCCAGAGTACAATTGGTTCCCAAACTTGGCCCCTTCGAAACTTTCAGACGATCGAAGTATCCCGGACTGACCGTTTCCGCATCCTTTAGGACAAAAGAAAACAAGCCTCCATAGCCCCCCCCATCACGGCGGATCGATTCGTATCCAACACCTCCATCGCGCTCTGCATAACACACCTGTTGCACCAATGGATGCGACCCCAAAAACTCCACTAAAGCCGAAGCATTGCCACTCATCACCCGAACCCGTTGCCCAAAATCTCTTGAATTTGCCTCCAAAGCAACCGCATCCCCACCCCACAATTCATGGTCCGCCTCACTTGCTAAGAAAGCCGAAAACGCTGCATGAAATCGTGATGTCCGATTGAGAATCACGCATCCAGCCAGTACATCACCCACCCCCGAAAAAGCCTTGGTCAAACTCGTCGTAACCACATCGGCGAAACGAAAAGCATCCACATTCACCACGGACGCAATCGTGTCATCCACTACCAGCGGCACCTCTGATTGTTCTGCATCCATCATCGCTCGAACCACAGGAAGGTCCACACACCGCAGCAGTGGATTGCTCGGTGCCTCAGCAAAAACACCCGCCAACGCTTCTGTCTTCAACAAAGGCCGAAACACACCTTCATATTCATCTTGGGATCGCAACGGCAAAAAATGAACTCCACTCCCAAACACCTCCTGCAACTTCAAAACATCCACATATGGGAAGTCTAGTTGCACCGTCCGACATCCAGGACGCAACGCCGTGATCATTCGATGCACCGCAAAGTTCGCTGCCATCCCAGAAGGAAACAAAAACACGTCCTCCGGCTCCTGCCCACTTAACCCCGCCAACCTCTCGCAAATCAACCGGCTCGCCGCTCGCCCCTTCGCCTGATCCTCGGTCGCAGAACTTCCATTCAAAGCCGAAACCGCCTGTCGCGTGCTCACGACCTCCCCGCAAAAGCGCCAAAACTTCCGCGCCACGTCGTAAACCTGCCCGGGAAACACCGCCACCCCAAACCCTTCCTCTCGCCAAACCACCACTCGCCCTACAATCTCACCCAATTGCCTCGCAAGGAACTCCAAACACCGACGCGCGTGGCTCTCACGTGGAAAAACCAAACAACGTTCCCCAGCCTCCGCCAATTCCTTCTCGGCCGCCTCAAACAAAGCCCCAATCGCCGGCGGACAGCAGAACCTTGGATACCCGGACCTAAAATGCCTCACCACCTCCGGATCCTTCTCCTCATATCCGATCACATGCCTCCATTTCGGCAGGCATACCGAAACTCCAAACTCCGTGTCCGGAATCGGACTCCCCAAGTCTTCCTCCCGGCACAAGGGATCTGTCAGCAAGTCACGCATCACACACCCTCCTATTGCGACAAATGCAACGCCCGCTCCAGATCCTCCCAAAGATCTTCCACATGCTCGATTCCCACCGAGAATCGAATCAACCCATCCGTCACTCCCGCCGCTTCCCTCTCGGCCTTCGGTATCGACGCATGTGTCATCGATGCCGGGTGCGCCACCAAGCTCTCCACCCCGCCAAGACTTTCCGCCTGCGTGAACAGCCGCAACTTCTTCATAAACTGCAACGCCTCATCCCAGCTCAAGCCAAAATCCGCCAGCAACATCCCAGATCCCCCTTTCATCTGCCGGGTCGCCAGCTCATACGCAGGATTGGACGGCAAAAACGGATAACTCACCAGACTCACTCTCGGATGCTTCTCCAACCTCTTCGCCAACTCCAACGCATTCGCACAATGCCGCTCCATCCTCACACTTTCCGTCTTCAGTCCTCGAGAGACTAGCCAGGCATCAAATGGCGATGGCTGCAAACCCAGCGCCTTCTGCGCAAAAATCATCTTCTCCTGCCACAACGCCGAATTGGAGCAAACCACTCCCCCCAAACAATCCGAATGCCCATTGCTGTACTTCGTTGTGCTCAACAAAGACAAATCAGCACCTAACGCCAGTGGTTGCTGCAACAGACTCGATGCAAAAGTATTGTCCACCAGCACCGTCGCGTCCACCTCATGCGCCACCGCTGAAATCGCCCCAATGTCCAAGATCTTCAGCAAAGGATTCGTCGGCGACTCCAACCAAACCAACTGCGGCTTCAACTCACGGATCACCGAGTAGTTCTCCACCTTCGTCAAATCCACATACCGAATCGTCACTCCAAAATTCCTCAACACCCGCTCGAACAAACGATACGTGCAGCCGTAAATGTTTTGTTCGGATACAATCGTATCTCCCGCCTTCAGTGAGAACGCCACCGCAGTAATCGCCGACACCCCACTCGCAAAAACGGTCGCATACTCTCCTCCCTCCAGACTCGCCAACGTCTTCTGCAAATTCCTAAAATTCGGGCTCCCAGAGCGCGTGTAGTCAAAGCCGCCGGGGTTCCCATACTCAAACGTTGACGTCATGTAAATCGGCGGCGTCACCGCGCCCGTCTCGGATCGGTAATCCTGCCCAACATGAATCGCCCGCGTCTCAAACCGCGCATTCTCTGGCAAACTGGCATCTTCCTTCATCGGCTCACCCTAGACAGTCTTCGCCTCAAGGCAAGTTCCCCAACAACTCTTCCCACTGCCCCACATGCCGATCCCAAGTCAAACCCTCCACCGCCGCCCGCGCCGCCTCACCCATCCGACGCCTCTCACTTTCATCGCAACTCAATGCGACTTTCAATTCTTTCGCCAGCACGTCGGCATCTTCGGGCTGCTTGAGCAGAAACCCCGTCCCACCATCACGCACATGATCCACTGCCCCATCATGAACCGAAATCAATCCCGGCAATCCACATGCCATCGACTGCAATACCGTATTCGCACAAGCGTCATACCGCGTCGGATGCACAAACCAGTCCGCAGCTTGATACAGCCTCACCAACCCTTTCGTCACCGCCACCAACCGAATCCGCCCTCCTATCCCCAACTCCTCCACACGCTTCAAATACGCCCGATTCAACCCCTTCCCCACCACCCATAACACCGCCTCGGGAAGCTCCACCATCGCTTCCAAGATCCCATCTAGACCCTTCCTCCAGTGACTCAGCGATACAAACAACAACACCTTGG